>ERZ777003.818-NODE-818-length-55657-cov-17.928618_pt1 | contig 55657 bp, 43 predicted proteins | sample MGYA00374956_ERZ777003 | MGnify/ENA primary metagenome ERZ777003 (study PRJEB29302, sample SAMN06268252) | bioreactor metagenome | isolation source: Joint BioEnergy Institute, California, USA | place: USA:Joint BioEnergy Institute, California, USA | collected...
GTAACCAACCGCGACGCCGGGTAAGGAACGCCTTCACTCGGCGTCGCGTTGTTTTCTACGCGGTGGAGTTCGTATTGCTTTCGCGCGGCTCACAGAGCCGTGGCACGTTCTTGTGCGGCGTACAAGCGAGCAGCACCCATACAGCGGCCACCGACCTCTCAACTCCAATCGGCGCATACGGCCATGCGCGCGTCCCTGGCTCCATCGGTGCACCATGGACGGACCAACTTAAGCCGTAGCCACCTGTGTCGAATGTCGCTGGCCGATCACTCCTTCTTTTCGCTGACGCGGAAGCCGTTGAGGAACTCTTCCATGGTGGGCTTCACCTCCTCGAAGATGTTCCGTCCCGTCCAGGTCATCACCTGGAACGTGCCTTCCTTGCCGGAAAGCAAATAGCAGTGGTAGGTCAACGGGATGCCGTCCACGGTTGCATCAACGGTGATGCACAGCACCTCCTTCCCGTTGACCGTGCGTTTCTCTTCCTGGGCCAGCCTGGCGTCCTCGGCAGCCTGGCGCATGTTCCGCACCACAATCGTCTTCAACGCAAGGATCGGAATCTCGATCCGTTCGGCGACGACCTGGCCGTAGACGTCGCCATCCACGTGCCGATATGCCACCTCGGCATCGGAATTGAGATCAACCTGCATCCGCCTCCATTTGCCCGGCACCAGATCCAGGGCAAACGTGCCTCGTTTCCCGATGTAGGCGAGCTGTGGCTTGGTATGGTCTCGCTGGGACAGCTTGGCGTAGCTCCAGGTACCGTCGGCACGGAGAATCACCTGCTTGCCGTCCTCGGTGATCGCCCGCACTTCCTGCCCCCAGGCCATACCGGCCTGCCAGACCGCGGCGGCAAACACAAGCGCGCACCCGATGTGCTTCATGGTCGGTCTCCATTGCGATGACTGCGGTTGAGCGCCGGCGGTCGATAAGAACGTCACCGCCCATCACCAAGTTCGTCAGAACAGTGCGCGGCAATGCCGCGGCACTCGCACGCTGATAACGCTCCCGAAGCCACGACAATGTGCGGCGGGGCTCACGTGGAAGCAACTTGCAAGGCGTATTGGCAAGCTGCCTGCAACAAGAGGGTGCGTCGACGGAGACCAGGCAGCGTCGCTTGCCAGCGCGCTGAATTTACCTTCGTCGGCTGGTCGTGTGCCATCGCTTTTCGTGTCTCGGCACGTAACGAGGAACGACCGCCGGCGCCGCCATGCTGCGGCATCCACCAGCCCGGGCTCTCGTCCGGGAAGGCGTCATAGCGTTCAGCACACGTTGCCAGGCACGACATGCTTGCCCTCAAATTGGCTACGCCCGGCGAGTGACGATTACCTCGTGTCCCATGCCATCCTTCGTTCATTGAATGATGCCGATACCGACGCGCCGCTAGCGAGCACCAGCCACATCGGGTGGTGCGCATCCTCGCTTTTTCAGGGGTCAAATCCTGTGGACTCCCCTGGTCCATCCGGACGATGGTGTCTAGATTGAGTGATTCTGTTTTTCTGCTGCTCGTATTTTTGGGAGTGACGAAGATGCCATTTTGTACGGCCAATTGGGAGGACGAGGAGAACAATCGCCTTGTGGAGTTGTCGGTTGAGTATCAACTGGCCGATGACCGCCTGGAAGTTGAGCGCGTCACTCCCACCGCTGTTTCGTTCCTCGACCCGCAAAACGGCCAGGTCGTTCGCAAGATCAAGGTGTGGACCGAAACCGGCCGCCGGATGCTGCTCCGGCAGTACCGCGAGTCGGTTGGCAGCGAGCATCTGCAGCAGCAGCTCGACGCCCACCTCGCGGAGAATGTCGGCTAACGCCGCCGCGAACGTAGCATAAACAAGCACCGGCCGCGCGGACCATGGCGTCTGCGCGGCCGGTTTGCGTTGGGTCGCAGGATGATTGCCCCCTAGGGTTCCGTGTCAGCGGCCGCAGGTGTCGATACGCCCGCAGCCCATTGCGGGGCTGCCTACACTTCGATCTTCTTCCAGGCCCCCTGCACAAACCGCACGGTGACCAGCACGCCCCGGGTGAAGATCTCGCCGATCATGGCATACCAGGCGCCGGCCACGCCCAGCCCCCAGCTCGGTTGCGTCAGCAGATAGGCGCCCGGAATCCGCACGCCCAGCATGCTGATCAGCGTGAACACGAACGGCCAGCGGGTATCGCCAGCGCCTCGGAGGGCTCCGCTGAACACCATGGACACGGCCAGCACCGGCATGGACACCGAAACGATCCGCAGCAATGGAGCCGCCTGGGCAATCACTTCCTCGGCATCGCCCCGGACAAAAAGTCGCACCAGCGGCTCGGCGCCAAAGAACAGCACCAGACCTGCGGCACTCATCACCGTGGCCCCCAGCACGCCGGCAACGGCCGTACTTTGCGTCGCCCGGGCTTCATTCCTGGCCCCTAGAAACTGGCCCGTGAGCGTGGTAGCCGCCACCTGGAAGGCGGTGCCAGGCAGGTAGGCCAGAGCTTCGATGCGCACCGCCACGCCGTGCGCGGCCGCGGCCACGTCGCCCAGTTGAAAGATGATCGAGACAAACCACATGTGGCACAGCACGATGGCCAGCATGTCGCTGCCGCCGGGAATGCCGATCCGCAGCATCCGCCGCACGAGGTTCGGGTGGAACGCCAGGGCCTGGGCGCGGATCGCCAAGCCCGCTCGGCCATGCAGTAGCACGGCCAGCATCGCAATCCCGCCCACTGCGTAGCCAATGGCGGTTCCCCAGGCCAGGCCGTCCCAGCCCAACTGTGGCAGCCCCCACCAGCCCAATACGAGTGCCCAACTCAGAACCACGTTGAGGGCGTTCACCAGGCCCATCACCACCATACCGGTGACGGTGTCGCCGGCGCCACGGAGGCAGGCCGGCCCGATCTGGCAAAGCATCACCGCAGGCATGACCCAAAGCAGCAGATCGAGATACCGCAGGGCATAGCCGGCTGATTCCTCGCTGAGGTTCATCATCCGCACCAGGTGCGGGCCAAACTGGTGCAGGCCCAGTACGACGGCAAGCGTCACCAGTGCGCCCAGCAGCACGGCCTGATTGGCAACACGGCGGGCGGATTCGTAGTCGCCGCCGCCCACGAATCGGGCGACCATCGCCGTGGCACCGATGGAAATCGCACCGTACAGGCAAGGAATGAGCCACATGACGTACGCCAGCAGGCTCATCGCCGCCATGTGGGCCGGCTCGAGGTACCGCCCGGCCAGCGCCGTGTCGGAGAGCATCACCAGCATCGACAGGAACTGCTCAATCAGCACCGGGATCGCCAGACGCAGCACCAGCGTCAGCGAACTTTGGGTGTGAACGAGCGGTTTACTGGCGACAGACACGGGTGGGAAGCTGCGGCTACAAACCGGAGGGCAGGACCAGGCAACGCGGAACCGTTCTCAGGCGGCAGACACAGGGGGCTGGAACCGTCCGCGGGGACACGGCGTCCCCCCTCGGGGCGGCCAATCAGGCGAGAGCAAGGATGGTGCCTACCGGAGAAGTCACAAATGAAAAGGCCGAACCTGGTCGCCCAGGTTCGACCTTGCGATAAGTATTCGTCGATGCCGCGGCAGCGTCAACGTAGCCGCAATTCGGCCGGCTATTGTTGCACGCCAGTTTGCGTGGGTGCCGGCAGACGCGGGTTAGGCGTCGTGTCGCGAAACTTGGTGTACAGGTCCGACGTGTAGGCTCCAGGATGGCCCGGCGCCGGCAGAATGCTCACGTTCACCTGCGGATCGGGATCGGCCGGGAAATACGGCCGGATGGCCGCTTTCACCGCCATCACGCGGGCTTCGGTCGCCGCGTAGTTGGGGCCGCGTTCCACGTAAATCACGCGGTGGGCAGGCGGGGTGCGGGTGAGGATGGCGTCGATCTTGCGGCGGCCCGCTTCGACCAGCACGCCCTTCTCGTCGTCAAAATGATCGGAAGCCAGCGTGTTTTGCCGCTGCCAGCCCTTGGCGACCATCACGTCAAAGGGTGCCAGCACGGCCTCACGATCGGGGTAAATAAAGGGCTCGGGCCAGGCGACGTTGCGGCGATACACCTGTTTGGCCCGCTGGAACCAGTTCTCGGCCTGGGCGGGCGTTACCACCATTCCAGCCAGGCAAGCCGCCAGCAAACTCCAGATCGTGATCCGCATAACGTTCTCCGTGCGTGTTCGGCCCCCGAGATGCCGGCTGCAACTGCGAAGCGGCCAAGCGATAGGCCACGTGCAGGCCGATGGGACGCGCAGTGACCGCAGGTGCTGGCAGTACGCGCGCACGCCTGTAAGTACAGCCCTACTGGTTGTATCGGCAGAAAAGGGGGCGCCGGCTCGCACTTTTTCTGTGGCGAGCGACCGGAGAAACCGCAAAGAGCTTACCCCCCAAGCGAGGCAGGCATGTGTCCTGGAAGGGCCAAGCGAGCCTGCTCAGGCCACTTGTGCCAGCACGTACGGCCCCTTGGGGATGACGGCAATCGTGGCGTCGGGCCCGTACTCGGCCAGGCTATCGGCCACGGCCTGTTCGACACTAGGAGCTGCCTCGACAAACAGCCTGTTGATCCGTTCGGCCGGCAGGCCGTCGCTGACCATCTTCACCTTGGCTTTGCGGCGGACCTTGGCCATTTCTTCAAGCTGCCATTGGTCCATCACAAAGTAGTCGGTGCCCAGAATCCGCTCGACAAAGCCCTCGAGGTTGGGGTGTTCCTCGAACAGCCGCTCGAACTCGGGGCTGCCGATGCCTTCGGTCAGACTGGCGACCACGATGATCGTGCCGCCTTTCTTGACCACCGGCAGCGCGCCGGTCATGCCCTTGATCGACTGGTAAAACGTGGTGTCGAGCGGGTAGCCGGCGCAACTGGTCACCACAATATCGACCGGCTCAGGCAGCACGTCAGTCACCACGCCGCGGCAAAACCGCACGCCCTCTTCGAACGCCTGGATCATGTCGCCGGCCACCACCTTGAGCAGCCGCCGCTGGGCGTCGATCACTACGTTGACGATGAAATCGCATCCCGCCCGTTGCGCGATCCAGGTGTTCTCTTCGAGGACCGGGTTGCCTTCCAGGATGCCGCAGTCGGCCTTGGGGTTTTCGAGGAACGCCGGGCCGTGCCACACCTTGACGGTTTCCAGCGCTGCGATGCCGGGACAGATCACCTTGCGGCCGCCAGAGAAGCCGGCCATCAGGTGCGGCTCGATCAAACCGGTGGTGATCTTCAGATCGGCTTCCACGTAGCGGCGGTCGAGCCAGACAGGCACGCCGCGGGGGCTATCGCCCAGGTACACGTGCTGCGAGAGCTCCTTGCCGTAATGATTCTCGATCCGGTAGTTGCGGACGATCTCCTCGCCCACCATCTCCACCAGCTCGGCGCCCAGGTTCGGCCGGTGCAGCCCCGTGGCCACGAGAATGGTGATCTGATCGCGGGGAATGCCGGCGGCCTCCAGCGTGGCCAACAGCGGCGTGAGGATCAGCTTGTTGGGCACGGGCCGCGTGATATCGCAGATCAGCACGCAAGCGTTCTTGCGGCCCCGGGCCAGCTCCGACAGGGGCGGTGTGCCGATCGGCTCGCGCAAGATGCGGGCCACGGCGGCCTCGGGATCCGGCTCGGGAACGGCGTCCTTGTAGGCCAGGCAGCGGACGACATTGCGGTCGGGCAGTTCAACTTCCAGTCCCTGCCGCCCGTACTCGAGCTTAACGCGCATGACGCACCCTGAGAGTGGAGGGAGAAGTTGGCGCGGCCGTCCGCGCAGAAAGAAACGGCGCGCTGGGGGGCAAGATTGCAATTCGCCACCGGGTGCCGCCCAAGCCGCAGCTCCCTCAAGCGCAAATGATTAGGCGCAAGTTGAAAGGCATCTTCCCCTTGCGCCCCCCCACCAAGCAGTCCGCGCAGCGCGCGGCCAAACGCCGTGCCGGGCGACCGCTGCCACAAGTTGCGGCTGCGGCGCCGGCCCGACCATGGGCAGACTAACCTTCGTCGTCCTTGCCCTTCTTCTTCTTTTTCTTCACCGAGATCTTGTAGACGCGGACCTTGGGCAGGCCGATCGGGCTGTCGCCCTCCTGCCAGCGATCCTGCTCCTTGAGCTTGGCGATCCGTTCGGCGCGGGTGAGAACGCTACGGCTGCGCACCATGCCGCGGCGAACCTTAAGGCTTTTATCAATCGTCATCGGTGACTCCCGCAGTAATGCGGCTCAATACTCGGCGGATTGAATTGGTCGATTTATCCAAACAAAGCAAGCCGGGAGAACTGGGCAGACCAGCACGATTCCCGGCAGCGATCGCTTACGTCGGTGCCGGCCGGCACACTGCGGCAGTCCCCCCACTACGAGGCTAGTCGCAGCACAGGGTGGGAACTGTCCAGTTCGTGCTTGCAGCGGCCGGAGAGCTTCCGCGAACGTGGATTGGCAGCCTGCCAATGTCGCGCAGCGAGTTACTCGCCCACGTAAGGCAGCAAAGCCATGAACCGGGCCCGCTTGATGGCCTTCGTAACGGCATGCTGGCTGACGGCCGTGCAGCCGCTCTTGCGGCGGCCAATGATCTTGCCCTGGCGGCTGGTGAGCTTGCTCAGCAGATCCAAGTCCTTGTAGTCAACGTACATCGGACGAGGCCGCTTGCCATCGACAAAGACCGGGTCCTTCTTCTTGCTGCGGGTGGTTGCTTTGCGTTTTTTGGCCATGATTGGTAGTGATCGTAACTGCTTGGTCTTGCTTACGGATACGGCGAATCGCCGCTCCACGGTGCGATGGTTCGGTGGCGAAGCCTTGTATGATAACGCTCTTAAGCCGTAGCGTCAAAAGGTTGTTTGGCACCGATTTTTCTTGAGGGGAAGGGGCACGGACAACCTGACCTTTCCCCGGCCCATGCTCGATGAAACAATAGCCACGGCGAATATCCAGGATCGGAAGCAGGCACTGCCGGCAATTAGGCAAATGTGGGCGCCGCATGGACCAGGCGAGACGGTCACAGCGGAGGGCCCCACTTAGCGGGTGGTCCCATCTCTTCCACCCGTTGTGCCGGCAGGGCGAGGGGAACGTAGCCTTACTCGATGGCAGGTCCATCGCCGGAGGAGCAATGACCTACCTGGATCCTACGTTTCGCGGGCCCGGTTTGGTGATCAGGGCATCGATGGTGCTCCTGGCCCTGTTGGCCGCACTGGCTCTCGTCTACACGCTGGCGCCCAGTTACGACCTGATCTATTGGGCCACGCTGCTACTGCCGATTCCCTGCGTGCTGATGCTGGTGCTGGCCGTTCGCTTCTGGCTGCACGGCCCCGACCGCGGAAATGCAGTCGCCTTTCTGGCCGGGTGCGCGTTCATTGCCGGCGGGCTGATGTTCGACCTGTGGGCTACCGTTCGCCACTCTCCCGACCTGGCCCGCGAAGGCAACCCGCTGGCGCGTAGCCTGCTCGACCACGGCATGCCGCTGGAGTTTGTGTACTACTACGGCTTTGGCCTCCAGGCTGTATTAGCCCTGGTGCTTTGCACGTTGTGGGGAGCATTTTTGCGGCACCGCCGCGTGTGGCTGGCAACCAGCGTTGAGATCGCGCCGCAGTCGTTCCTCGACTTCCTCAAGGCCACAACCGGCGGCGGAGCAATTTCGTGGCGCGAGTACATCCTGTTCCCCAGTCCGCCCGGCTCGCGGCTCTCGGCCTATCACATGGGCGTGTTCATCCTGCCGCCCGGCTTGCTCGCCTGCGGCTTGCACCGCTGGTACGTGGGCCTGGAATGGTTTGGTTTGGTGCCCTATATCGAGCCGACGGTCAGCGGCGTCCTGGCCCTGGCAATCGGTTTCGCCCTGAGCCTGAGCTGGATGTACCTCTGGTATCGCCGCCATGCCCCCAGGCACACGGCCTCAAACATGGCCTCGCGCACGCCCACCTCGGCGGCGTGAAGACGGTCGCATAGCGGCCGTGTAATGGACGTCGGAGCACAAGCTCGTGTGATCCGCGGCTTCGCTACAGCATCTCCGCAAGGAGCGATGCCAGTTCGTCATCGCTCAGTTGCCGCGGATTGCCCGACATGCTGTTACCGCGAGAACCCGAGACCAGCGCGGGGATCTGTTCGTCGCTCACCCCAAGTTGCCGCAACTGGCGAGGAATGGTCAATTCGGCCGCCAGAACCTCGATGGTTTCGATCGCCGCCGCAGCAGCCGCCGGGGCATTGTCGAACCGCCGGCCGCATAGCACCTCGGCCAGGACGATCCAGCGTTCGGGATACACGGTCCGATTGACGCGCATCGCCGCCGGCAGCATCACCGCGCACGCGAGGCCATGCGGTACCTTGGCAACCACGCCCAGCGCCGCCGCGACACCGTGAGCGAGCCCCAGGCCGCTATTGGCCAAGGCCAAACCGGAGAACAACGCCGCCTGGGCCATGATTTCGCGTGCTGGGCGATCCTGGCCATCGCGATACGCCCGGCGGAGCGCATCAACGACTCCACGCAAGCCGGTCAGGCAGAGGGCTTGCGGGATCGGTTTGGCCCGGGCGGAAAGGTAACTCTCGATCAGTTGCGTGATGGCATCCAAGCCCGAGTGGGCCGTGACCGCCGGCGGCGCGCTGGCCGTCAGCTCCGGATCGACCAGGGCCACCTGCGGCATCATCCCGTCGTCGCGCAGGCTTTTCTTGAACGGCGGATCGAAGCTGGAAATGACCGCGTTCTTGGTCGCTTCGCTGCCGGTACCGGCGGTGGTCGGCACGGCAATCACCGGCATTGGCGGCGCACTGATCGTGCGGCCGGTACCAACGCCCTCGAGATACTCCAGCACCGAGCCGGGCTCGGGCTGCGAGGCCAGTGCGGCCACCGCTTTGGCCAGGTCGATGGCCGCTCCGCCGCCGATGGCGATCACCACGTCGCCGGTCTCAATCTGGTTGCGCAGCGCAGCGACCGCGTGATCAACGTCGGCCACTTCCGGCTCGCGGCTGATGGTCAGCAGATGCTCGCTGACGATGCCTGCAGCAGTGAGCTCCTGCCGCAGTTCGTCTAAGATGCCCTGGTTTTCAAGGGTGCGTGAGCCGCTTACGATCCACGCCCGGCTTCCGAGGGCAGCGGCCAATTTGCCGAGCTCCACTCGCTTGCCCCAGCCAAAGACGATCTTGCGGGGAGCCAGAAAATCGTACGCGGGTACGTTCATGCAGCGTTCGACGAACGGCGGGAATCTTCTGGAACCGCGGGCGAAGGTGCAACCGGAGCTTCAGCAGCCGGCGGTGCTTCGACATCGCGGTGGACAGTTCGCAGCGAAGCGGTCAGATGCCACGCAACCTCGGCCAGCGTAATCAGGTCCATCGCGTTGTGGTACAGGATGGTGCGGATGGGCCGGGCATCGCCGTCGCGGACAAAGCCATGATAGGCGGCCGGGATCTGGCTGCCGGGAATATCGCCGCCTCGCTGCCGCCGACAAATCCACGATTCCAGCGTTTGCAGCCGACAGTTGGGCAAATGCGGTTTCCACGCCCGGCGCGCATGGTGCAGCAAGTCGGCATGCACGTTGAACGCAGCCGTTTGCCGCAAGCGGTGGCACGCGCTGCGGTCGCAGACCATCGGCCAGTCGAAGCTCTTGCCGTTGAACGTGGCCAGCACTGGACGTCCGGCGGCCAAGTTCCAGAAGGCTTCGAGGATGGAAACCTCCTCGCGGTAGTCGCGGGCAAACCGCTGGTCGAGCATCAAGCCTTCTTCGCCATGGTACAGCGTGCCCACCAGAAAGATCTGGCTGCCGGCAAACCCGCACGTTTCCAGGTCCATGAACAGCACATCGCGCGGAAAGGCTGCCTGGAGCGAAACGAGGTCGGGGTGAATCGATTGTGCGTCGGCCGAGGTCGCCCCCTGTGGCGTCACTCCCGGTCGCGGCGGCTCGCCGGCGTGCAGTCCTTGGAACCAGCGGCTCAGCGAACGTACCACGCGGTAGTGCGTGCCGGTGGAGGTTTCAACCACTTCGCCCGGCACCAGCCTGGTGAGGCTGGCATCGTCGGTGGTTGAAGAATCGGCTCCCCGGGGCGGGGGCTGCCCTGCATCGTCGATCGCCGCGGCGTCAAGCGCCGGCGTCGGTTGCCCGCGCAGCAGGTGACTGCGCGGCGGCAGCGTGCGAGCCGCCTGCAGACGCTGCAATTGCTGACGCAAGGCGTCGGAGTTCAACACCACCGGTCCTCCTGACAGTTCTGGCAACTCTCTTAGTGTACGTGGGTGCCTACCTTCGAGGGAACCGCAGATACGGTGGGGCGAGGCGGTATATAAGATCCGCCCCCTTCGTACTCCCAAGCCTGGTCTGTAGGCCGAGCTTTGAGCGGCTCGCTGCGAGTCTTCTACCCGCCCCAAATGTGGGTTGCCTTTTCAGGGGACAGGGCTTGAATAGAGTAGCAGCCCAGATCGGTGTCATGCGCTCAACGTATGGCGCCGCAACGGCTTAGCTGCCGCCGACCTGTCTCACAAAGTCCGGCGGAACGAACTGGCTTGTCGCTTCGTTCGTCCCGCTGGTTGGCTGCGTGAATTTTGAGAGGACGATTCCGAAGCGGTCCATGGATTGACAACTCGGTTACAATGGATGTGTTCAGCCGTGGGCAGGTTCTGGAGTTTGTCGGCGGTGGGGCCAGGTAGCGGCCTTTCGCGTCGGGGCCGCTGCCCCTTTTTTGAAGACCGCCGTAGCCAATTGCGAGGATGATACGCTCGGCGTCCAGCGCTGGCCCGACCCAATACCACGCAGCCAATCCGACACGTTCACGTTGAGCGCGCGGCCGTCTGAGCCAGCGCATCCCAGGACACGGTGATGTCCGGCAACCGATCAGCAAGGTTGCCGGTTCATCTGTGGGAGTTTGAGTATCGATGGCACCACGAAACGCGATGCGACTGCCGAGGCGGCCGACGGAATCGTCGCTACGACGTCCTCGCGCCGCCGCTGCCCTACGAGGGCGGGTGGTCGCATGCGCGATGATCGTGGTGACGCTGTTCTGGCCGCTGCCACGGGGCAATCTGCGATTCGGTGAAGCGGCCGAAATCTTGCCGTCCGCCGCGGGCTGCTAATCCGGCCCGGCGAACAGGCGCGAAGCGCATCGGCTGGCACGCGTCCAACTGCAACATCACCGCGGGCGCGGCCCAATGCCTGTCCTTCGCCGGATGCACGGCTTTTCCGCTGACCAGTGAGGACAGCGGTGGTCTGGTGACAGCGCCGGGCAGAATCGGCCGCCATTTCATTTCGTCATCCATTGCCGCTGCCACTGTGCGAGCCGGCCTCCAGGAACGGCCGAAGAGGTTGCCGCCGCGGGTTTGCGTGGCAAGGGCCGATCGCTCCGGGGCCGTACCGGGCGACCGCTGCGGCACGTCCTGACCGTACGTCGAACTCTGCCGCGGGTTGGGGTGGCAGGCACGTCGCTTGCCGCCTTGGAGCCGCGCCGGCCGATGGTCCGCACCGTCGCGCCAGGATTTTACCTTCCCGGCGTTCTCTCCGCGCGAAAGAACGCCACACGAACCCAACCACCAATAGCCGGAGGCTACGATCATGACCGAGATTTACGTGGGCGATGTACGTTTGCACGTTCCGAACCAAGGCTTCGGACCGGCGCTGTTGTTGGTGCACGGCTTTCCGCTGGATCACTCCATGTGGCGGCACCAGATCCGGCAATTTGCCGGCAAGTATCGGGTGCTGGCTCCGGACCTGCGTGGCTTTGGCGCCAGCGATGTCTCGTCGGGCGTCGTCACCATGGAAGACTTCGCCGACGACATGGCGGCACTGCTCGATGCGCTGCGGATCGATAAGGCCGTGTTCTGCGGCTTGTCGATGGGCGGCTATATCGCGTTTCAGTTCGCCAAGAACTACCCGGATCGACTGGCCGGTTTGATCTTGTGCGATACGCGGGCAGTGCCCGACTCGCCCGAGGCCGCCCAGAACCGCGAAGCCTTGGCCGCCAAGGTATTGAAGGAAGGCACGGCGGAGCTGGCCAACGACATGCTGAAGAAGCTGTTCGCGCCGGCCACGCTCGAGGCAGGTGGCGAAGACGTTGCGACCATGCGTGCCGTGATGGCCAACGCCCGGCCGGAAGGCGTGGCGGCCGCCCTGCGCGGCATGGCCGTTCGGCCCGACGCGCGCGAGCTGTTGGGCGATATCAAGGTTCCGACACTGGTCATCGTGGGCGAGCACGACGCCATCTCGCCGCCGGAGGAAATGAAGGCGATTGCCGACGCCATCCCCGGTGCCGAGTATCTGGTCGTGGAAGGCGCCGGTCACATGGCGCCGTTGGAGAAGCCTGAACCGGTGAACGCCGCCATTGCCGAGTTCCTGGAAAAGCACGTCAAGGCTTGATTCGCGGCAATCACTATCCTGTCGTCCTGTTCATCGAACAAGCGGCGGTTAACCGGCACGCTGCCATCAAAACGGGCGCGCCGCGTTAACCGCCGCTTGCTTTTTGTGCTGTGGTCGCACCAGTTCGCTTTAAGGATCGCTGCGCTGCGACGACTATTCGTCGGAGTCGGGGTCAGCCTCACCGTCGTCGAAGGAGTTCTTCGCGCGCGATTCGGCCAGGGCCTTGATCCCGGCGGCTTCGGCCCGCAGAGCGAGCACTTCTTCAAGCAGCTCCAGGTACAGGGCCGCCTCCTCACCGTCAGCGTTCAGCGTACCGGCCAGGCGGTTATTCGCCGCTTCGCCATCGCGGGCCGAGGTATTGCTTTCCGGACCGCAATTCACGCGGCGGTCGACCACGTAAATCGGCCGCTGGCGCACCTGGTCGTAAATGCGAATGACGTATTCGCCCAGGATGCTGATGCCCAGGGCGTTGAGTGCGCCAAAGAAGCTCGCGCTCAGAATGTGGCTGGTCCAGCCGGGGATCGCCAGGTCGGTGAACAGCTTGCAATAGAGCGAGAACGCGGCCAGCCCCACAAACAGCGTGAGCGACAAGGCACCGATCAGGTGAAACACCGAGAGCGGGCAGGTAGAGAACGAGAACACCGCCGTTTTGGCCAGACGCCACAGTCCCCGCAGCGACACGCGAGGCTGTTCGTCGTATCGCGCCGCGCGTTCGACCAGCAGTCCACATTGCTTGTGGCCCACCCAGCTCCGCAGACCGGGCAGGTAGCGGTCGCGTTCGGCCATCGTCACAATCTCGCGGACCGCGCGGCGATCGATCAGGCTGAAGTTGCCCGCATCGGCCGGAATCGGCACCGACGACACGCTGGAAAGCAGCCGATGGAAACCGGCGAACAACGCCCGCTTCCACCACGCCTCCTTGCGCTTGCAGCGGACGGCGTACACCACGTCGAACCCTTCGCGCCATTTCTGCACGAAATTGGGGATCGCCTCCGGGACGTCCTGCAGGTCGGAATCCATCAGTACCACGCAATCGCCCGAGGCGTGCGCCAAGCCCGCCTGCACCGCAGCCTGATGGCCGAAGTTCCGGGCCAGGTGGATCACGCGCACGTGGCGGTTGCGGGCAGCCAGGTCATCGAGCGCCGGACCGCTGCCGTCGGACGAGCCATCGTTGACGTAGATGATCTCGAATCCGCCGGCGCACTGGCTGGCCGCCTGGCTGACGCGGCGGGTCAGCTCTTCCAGCACGTGTTTCTCGTTGTACACCGGCAGCACGACGCTCAGCAGGGCCGGTGCTTCGCGGACAAGGGCAGCTTCAGGGCAGGTTTCGTTCATGGTGTTTCCACTCTTTCCAGCAGATCCAGCAACTCCGGCCAACGATGACCAGGAACGCCAAAGTCAGGGCGGCAAGGCTGACAACCTGGCCCCAGCGCAAGCTGCCCGGTTCAAACGCAAACTCCACGTGGTGCTGCCCCGGTAACAACAAACAGGCCAAGAACTCCCCATTGGCCTTGAGGACCGGCACCGGCTCGCCATCGACGGCAGCCTTCCACCCCCGGTGATAACGCTCGGTCACCAGCAGCAGTTGGGCGGTATTGGTCGAGGCTTCCACGGCCAGCCGGCCCGGCCGATCCGCCAGCAGGCGGCACGAGCCACTGGTAGCGCGGTCCGACGGCGAAGACGCAGCGGCAAGCTGCGAGAACACTTCGGGACCCGCGGTGCTGGGGTCCAGCAGCGCCGTCGTAAACACGTTGATGCGAGCGATGTCGTGCGCCGGATCGGTCGAAGTGACAGCCGACGGGATCAGCGATACCCGCGGCAGCGGATCGCGCACCGGCCACCAGCGCGGCGCTGATTCCACCGCAGTCGCCGCGAACGCCGTTTCGCCAGCCGCGTCATCTGTCGGCTGTTCCGCTTGGGCCACGATTTCCGGCGGCAAGTTCGCGGCACTTCCATAGATCCAGTGAACACCTGCCGCGCGCAGAGCCGCCAGGTCGCGATAGTTCAGCGCCCGGCGAGGCTCAAGACCGGCATAACCGTCGAGCTGGTGCCAGCCGCGCAGGGTTAGTTGGTCGCCCACGCGCGGCAGACGCGGTGAGCCATCAGACTGCGGCAAGGCTGTTGCCACCCGCTGCCGGCCAGCGTTCTCGCTCGGTCCCCGCAGCGTGGCCACGGCGTCGTTCCAGCGATACGTGTTCTGCCAGAACGCGTAGCTGCCACCGTAGGCGCACAGGTCAGCCGCCGCGAAAAGTCCCAGAGCCACAGGCGCCCAGCGATACTGATTGGCTGCCGCCATCAGCACCAACGCGGTGGCCAATAGCGCCGGGCCTGTCAGCCGCAGCCACAGCGGTGCCGCCCAGGTGGACCACACCCAACCGGCCACCAGCGACATCACCGCAAAGAACAGCACCAATCGCATTAGCGTTCGGCGTGTAGGCAGGTCAAGGCGAGCGGCCACCGCGTGCTTCGTCGTCGCGTAGGCTTGAAAGAACGCCGCCCATGCGCACGCCGCGATGATGGCCAGTCCAAACTCTACCAGCACCAGGTACCGGGCAGGCAGGCGGAACTTGCCGACAATCGGCAGCCAGGTCTGAATCGTGTACAGCCCGGCCGAATGTCCCAATGCCAGGACAAAAGCCAGCCCTGTGAACAGAGCCGCCGCCGAAGCCAGCTTTCGTCGTGGCCCCAGCATACCGGGATGGCACGCAAGCCAAACCAACAGCAACAGCGGAACCGCACCGAGATAGAACCCCAGCTCGTGTGTGTTGCCGCCGGCAACGCGGTGCTCGAACAGGTAGGGCGAGCCTAACTGGAGCACGTTGAGCGGGTGCAATTGGCCGCCCTCGTAAAACGAGGAACCGGCCACCAACCGCGACGACTCCGCCAACGCGTCGAACGTAGGCAGCAATTGCACGGCTCCCGCGCCGGCCCCTAGCGCCAGCCACAGCGCAACGTCACCCGCCGCTTTCCATCGACGGGCCGTGTTCCAACCGGTGGTGCGATAGACAAAGTACGCCGCTTCGGCCAATAGCGAGAACCACACATACTGCGGGTAGCCCAGCAGCAGTTGCGAAGCCGTCAGCAGAACGAGCGCCGCGGCGGCCACGGCCCAAAGCCACGGGCCGGGACACAATGCGTGACGCATCTTCAGATGGCGGTACGCAACCGACGTCGCCCATTGATGCCGGGCACACAGTACATCGATCGCCCACAGCAGCCAAGGCAGATGCGCCACCACGGCGATGGCGTTGGGATGCACAAAGTGCAGCGTATTGAAACTGCCATACGTGAAGACGAGGCCGCCAAACAGAGCCGCATCGCTCGGCAACCGGCAGCGACGCAGGAAAACGTACATGCCGGCCAGCAGCAGCGGGTAAGGTAGCAGCAGCTCCAGCCCAAAGGCCGTATCCAGCGGCAGAAACCGGTACAGCAACCAGTGCAGCGGATGGTACGCGCCGAGCTGGCCTTCGCCGGTCACGTAGAAGCCGGCGTACAGCGAAGGCATCCAATCGAACCGTTCGCCGGTTGCCAGGCACTGGGCATAAAACGCACGCACCGGCAGGTGAAATGCCCAAAGATCGTCGGAGGTGTAGATCCGCCCGGCCAGGAATGGGGCCGCTAGCGCGAGCCAGACCGCCAGCGCCGCAACCAGCAGCCAGAGGCTGCGGACATGCTGCTGGCGCCGCTGAAGTGGTAACTGGGGATCGACCGGCCGAACCATCGCCAGGCTCGTTCCTGGGGGAGATCTGGGCGTCGCACTCGCCATGTTTGCCGCGCGGCCCATCCTTTCGCCGCGACGGGGCTGCGGGAGCCCCGCTTGCAAACATAGGTTCCGCCTCGTCGCGTGATGCCAGAAAGCGGTGGGTGATCCCGTTCTTTTGGGGTGTCCCCGCCAGCAGAGCCGGGGGCATCGCAGTTCACGCCAGCTGTGTGGGGCCTCGCCAGGTGGCAGAACCGGAAAAATCGGTCCAATCGGCAACTTGTGTACAAGTGGGACGGCCAGAACGACCGATACCAAAAGAAAAGTCAGACTCCGTAGTCTCGGCCGCCCGTAGGGAAGCCGGCAGCGAGGAGACCGTAAGATGGCCGTATTGAATGTGGTTGGGCGCGACTTCGAAACCCTGCGTGAGAACTTCGCGCTGATCGTTCCCTACTATGCGGAAGCGTTCAAGCTGACCGAGGAAGAATGCACCGCGCTGGAAGTTGCCGCCGCCGAGCGGTTCCAGCAGAAGGGAGCACGGTCCAGTTGGGCGGCCGTGATGTGTGTGGTCGACGCGATCGACGCGTTCTGCTCGCGGCGCAAGATGGTCGCGCAGCCGGTCCCCACGGCGTCGACCAATTACCCGATGCGCAAAGCCGCCTAGTCGGGCCGGACACCAGTCGGGTTCGCTTCCGCGGACTCTCGAACGCCGCGCGCACGACCTCACATCTTGGGCGCGCACGTTTCCGTGCGTGTGCTGTTTACCGCTTGACGCTCGCCGTTAGGCCACGATCTCGTGGATCACGCGACCATGCACGTCGGTCAGGCGGAAGTCGCGGCCGGCGTAGTGGTACGTGAGCTTCTTGTGATCCAGCCCCAGCAGGTGCAGGATCGTGGCGTGCAGGTCGTGCACGTGGACCTTGTTTTCGACGGCGCGGAAACCGAACTCATCGGTTTCGCCGTAGGTCATACCGCCGCGAACACCGCCGCCGGCCATCCACATCGTGAAGCCGTGGTGGTTGTGGTCGCGACCGTCGCCATTCTCTGAGGTGGGCGTGCGGCCGAACTCGCCGCCCCAGATGATCAGCGTATCTTCCAAGAGGCCGCGGCGTTTGAGATCACTCATCAGCGCCGCGATGGGGCGATCGATATCCTCGCACAGCTTGCGAGTCTGCTGATCGTGCTTGCTGTGCGTGTCCCACGGCTGACCATTGCCGTAGTACACCTGCACGAACCGCACACCCCGCTCGACAAGCCGCCGGGCCAGCAGGCAGCCGTTGGAGAAATGGCTCTTGCCGTATTCCTCGCGGATGTACTCGGGCTCCCGCGACAGATCGAACGCGTCCAGCCCGGCGAACTGCATGCCAAACGCGGTTTCCATGGCCTTGGTGCGGGCTTCCAGCGCCGGATCGTTGCCGCGCTCGGCCATGTGCCGCTGGTTCAGTTCGACCATCAGGTCCAATTGCCGCTGCTGCGTCTCGCGATCCAGCTTGGGATTGCGCAAGTTGGGCAGCATCTTGGTCGGGTCGAGATTCGAGTGATTGATGTACGTGCCCTGGTAGGCCGACGGCAAAAACGCGCTATTCCACAACACGGAGAAACGCACTGGCCGGCCCGGGCACAGCACGATGTAGCCGGGCAGGTTTTCATTCTCGGTGCCCAGGCCGTACAGGAACCACGCGCCCATGCTGGGCCGCGTCGGCAGAATGGTGCCGTTGTTCATTTGCATCAGGGCCGGGCCGTGGTTGGGGTTATCGGCGTGCATCGAGCGGATGACGCAGATGTCGTCGATATGCTCGCCCAGCCGCGGCAACAGATCGCTCACCGGAACGCCGCTTTCACCCCGCGGCGAGAACTTGAACGGCGAAGGCAGCAAACCGCCCGTCGGCCGCTCGGTCCGCAGGTCGGCGCCCTCGGGCCGCTGACCGGCGTACTTTTGCAAAGCCGGCTTGGGATCGAACAGGTCGGCCTGGAACGGCCCACCGTTCATAAACAGGTGAATCACCCGTTTGGCGCGAGCCGGAAAATGTGTGGACTTGGTGGCGCCCAAGCTTTCGCGGGCAAGCATATTGGCCCAGGCGATGGCCCCCAAACCACCGCCCATGCGCTGAAGCATCGCACGTCGCGAAATGATGTCGTTCATGGTTCCTCTGGCTCTGTACTCGTGATCGCTTACCCAGCGAGGGCCACGCGCGTTAGTCGATGTAGATGAACTCGTTGCAGCCCAGCAGCACCTGAGCGTATTGCGGCCAGGCAGCCGGGTTGCCGTTCAGGAACGACCGGGCCAACGACCGCTCAAGCTCATCGGGCGTGCGGCTGAACAGCAGTTGATAAGCCCGGGTAACTTGCTGCTCGAGGTTGCCGGGGAACTCCTGCTGCACCCGTTGGGCGAGGGCCTCCGCAAGCGTGGTGATCTGCGGACTGTTCAGCACGAACAAACCTTGCAGTGGCGTGGTGGTGCCAATCCGTTGCTCGCTGTGCTGGTTGGCATCAGGGAAGTCGTGCATTTGCAGCATCTGCGTCAGCTCACGGCGATTGATCAGGCCGTAGAGCGTGCGACGGCGGTGATCCACGTTGTCCAGCGGAGTGGCCGGGCCGCCTATGGTGCTGTCTAGCCGTCCGGTCGCGGCCAACATGGCATCGCGCCAGGCTTCGACCTCCAACCGCCGCCGGTTCATCCGCCACAGCAAACGGTTGTCGGGGTCGATGCGATGGTTCTCGTCGTGGTGAGCCGAGCTTTGCCGATAGGTCGCCGAAAGTACGATCTCGCGATGCAGCCACTTGAGCGACCAGCCGTTCTCGACAAAGCGAGCCGTGAGATCCTCGAGCAATTCAGGGTGTGAGGGCCGGCTACCGCTGAACCCAAAGTTGCTGGGCGTATCGACCAGGCCATGACCAAAGTGGCCCAGCCACACGCGGTTGACGATCACCCGCGCTGCCAGCGGGGCTGCCGTTTCGGAAAAGATGGCATTGGCCAGTTCCAACCGGCCGCTGCCGTTCACAAACGGTTGCGGCTCACCCTGGGAAAGCACCGTGAGGAATCGCCGCGGCACTTCCGGGCCCAGGTTGTTCGGGTTGCCGCGGATGTGAATGTGCAGGTTCTGCGGACCAGGCCGATACTCGAGCCTGGTGCCGGCCTGGGGGGTGTCGCCCGCCTGAACCACGTACAGCGAGTTCTCCGTCACCACGTTGGCCAGCGGTGTATTGAAGTGCGGCGTGGTTTCTTTGATCCGGGCGATCTCCGCTTCGATCTCTTTGATCTTGTCCGTCGGAACCGGCTTCTGCTTGCGGAGCGTGGCGATGTCCTTCTCCAGCTTGGCGATCTGCTCCTTCGCCTTCCGGACCGGCTCGTATTGTTCCTCGGGGATCATCGGCCGGTCTTCCATCTTCACGCTGGCAAACACACCGGCCAGGGCGTAGTAATCCTCGACAGTAATCGGCTCAAACTTGTGATCGTGGCACCGGGCGCAAGCCACCGTGAGCCCCAGAAAGGTGCGAGTCAACGCGTCAACGTGCTCCTCCCACTCGTCGGCCACAATCACCTTGATGATGTCCGGCGGCAGCAGGAGTTCCTTCCAGTAGGTAGGGCTGAGGCCCAAGAAGCCCAGGGCCGGCAGGTCTTCCAGCCCGGTATGCTCCATCAGGTCGGTAGCCAATTGCCGACGGACGAACTCGTCGTACGGCATGTCGTCGTTGAGTGCCTTCACGACCCAGTCGCGATACAGGTGTGCGTGGGCCGTGCTGTTGAGCCAGCTCGGCACGGCGTCGGTGTACCGTGCCAGGTCGAGCCACATGCGGCCCCAACGCTCGCCATAGTGCGGCGAGTGCAACAACCGGTCCACCAGCCGCTCGTAGGCATCGTCCGACGGATCGTTGACGAATTCTTCAACGTCCTCGGGGGTAGGTGGCAGACCGGTCAGGTCGAACGTCAACCGGCGAATCAGCGTGCGGCGGTCCGCCTCGGGCGAAGGCGTCAGTCCGCGCTCGCGCAACTTGGCCCGAATGAACGGATCAATCCGCCCGGCAACGCCGTCTTCCATTGCCGGGAGCGGCTGCCGCGCCAGTGGCTTGAAGGCCCAATGCTCGCGGGCCTTGTTCAGGTCGATCCTGGTCTCGCGGGCAGCGGTCTCGCCGTCGCGAGGATCGGGAGCGCCGCGGCGCACCCATTCTTCCAAGAGGCGAATCGATTGCGCGTCGAGCTTGCCGTCCGGCGGCATCAACAGGTTGTTGTCGCGATACCGCACGGCCTTGATGAGCAGGCTGCCATCCACGTCGCCCGGCACCACGGCCGGCCCGGAATCGCCGCCTTGCCGTACCGCCGAACGCCGGTCGAGCCACAGGCCACCTTCACGAGCGCCGGATTCTTCGGAGTGGCACCCGTAACACTTCTGGACGAGCAGCGGCCGGATGTGCTTCTCGAAGAACTCGATATCCTCCGGCTTGTACTCCGCCGGTTTGGCCTCCGCGGCCGCAATCACCAGCGGGCTGGCCAACATGGCCGCCAGTGCCGCCCCCAGAAAGATCGCTCGCCGAGTCAGAGCCCTAGGCATCAGACAGTCCTCGTTGGTGCCGAAATCAACAGCCGCGAGCCGCGGCCGGGTAAGAATTTCCGCGGGACAAGCAGCCAGGTGGGAATGCAATGTCGGGTAAGGAATGGCGGCTGGGCGTGGCTCAACCGGTGGCCTACTAGTGTCCGGGCAGCCCGCAGTGCCAGGCAAGGCCCTGGCAGCGCCGCCACCGGCTGCTGGCTCTGATTCTAACCAACCAAACGGGTGAATCCAGTTCTGTTTATATATTCTTCGGCTGCCGCCGCTCCGCCGCAGTGGCGCGGCCAGCACTACCGGCAACCCGTCCCTGGGGCTGGCAATGGCGTTTCGACGCATGTCCCCCAGAAACGGCTAGCCGCTCGAAACGGTTCCGATCGCGAAAAGACGGACGATCAGGCTGCCGTGCAGGAAGCCACGCGGCCCAACCGGCAAACGCCCCCACGCATTGCCGGCCAAGTTTCCGGCCGCGGCACCATGGTGGATTTCAGCGCTGCTACCGGCGGAGCTGCTGGCATGCCAGTTGCATCGCCAGGCAAGCGGTGACTGCTGGGGCGACGATCACCGTGCGCAGGCAGCGTTCAGCACGTGGTCACAGCGAGCCGCCAGCTTGTTTGGCGGGCCCAACCGCCCCTTGGCGGCATGCTGGGAAGGCCACGCAAAGTTTGACGGCCCAATTGCTGTCACTGGTCATGAAAACAGTGACGGCTTGCTAGAGAAGCCCTGCGCGCGTCGTTAGGATAGAACCGGATGGACCGCTTGCGTCCAGTTTGATTGTTGGAGGACCGCTGCGGCTGATGGGGATTGTAGGCCGTCCCTGAGCTGCTGCGGCGTAGTGCGGTGAACCATTTCAGGGAAGCGGAGCGTCGCGGTCGCTGGTCCCGCCGCTCCCCGCTGTTGACGCGGAGAATCCAAGATGAAACGACACACGTTGTTGGCCGCCGCCGTGGCGTGCCTGATCGCCGGGAATGCGTTCGCTCAGAGCACTTCGCCCAACGTCAGCTTGAGCGACAGCCCGCCCAATCCGGGCGAAGACCGTTCGGCCCTGATCCGCAACGGCAACGAAAGCAATAACGACCTGGCGACACTGCGGGCACGCATCGATGAACTGGAGCGGCGGCTGCAACGGCAGGCGACGGCCACTCCCACTCCTGATCCCGGCCAAAGCCAAGAGATCCGCGAGCTGGCCTCGCGCATCGACAATCTTGAGAGGCAGGTGGATAGCCTCAAAACGGAGTTGAACTCGCTCGCCCGCTCGTCGAACGCCCTTTACGGGATGATCGATGAAGTTCGGCAAAGCTCCGGTTCGTTGCAGATCTTCGGAAAGATGCAGACCGACCCGAACTTCCGCCAGGAAATGCAGCGGGTGGTGCAGGGCAAGATCATCTTCAACAACTACACCGGCGTGGAACAGCCCGTCCTCATCAACGGCAATCGCTGGCGCGTGCCGCCGGGCACCAGCCACCTGATGGTTCCCTACGGCGTGGTCTATGCCCAGTTGCCCTGGGAACCAACCAAGACCTGGGATAACTGGCGGATTGTCGGCAACGAACAGCAGATGACCATCAACATCGGCTACTAGTGGCGGTCATCTGGCAATCCCAGACCAGCAACCCGCAGCGAGCCGGTGAGCATAGGGTCACGGCTCGCCGCGGTGGACGCCTCGCAGCGCGAGGTACCCGTCCATCGATCGCTGGGGAATATCGCCTCTGCCGCGATGTTCCCCGGCGTTTTATATTTTGGTCTGGTGCGGCGCCGACTTTTTGCTCTTTGCACGCGCCGACCGCTGACCTTCCCTTCACGCCACGCACTCAACTGCCGGACACGATGACATCGCTCTCCGCGCTCTGGTCGCAGCTTGCCGAAGAGGAATCGGCCATTCGTCAAGGCGGTGGCAAAGCGGCCATCGAGCGGCAACACGCCAAGGGACGCCTCACCGCCCGCGAGCGTCTTGAACTGCTGCTCGACCCCGGCGCACCGTTCATGGAGCTGGGCCTGTGGGCGGGCTGGGGGATGTATCAGGAGTGGGGCGGAGCCCCCGCCGCCGGTGTGGTGGTCGGTATCGGCAGCATCGCGGGCCGTCGACACGTGATCGTGGCCAACGATGCCACGGTCAAGGCAGGCGCCTTCTTTCCGGCCACCGCCAAGAAGGTGCTCAGAGCCCAGAAGATCGCCTTCCAGAACGCCCTGCCGCTGATCTACCTGGTGGATTCGGCCGGCGTCTTTCTGCCGCTGCAAGAGGACGTCTTCCCCGACGAAGACGACTTCGGCCGCATCTTCCGCAACAACGCCGTGCTGTCGGCCGCGGGCATCACGCAGATTGCCGCCATCATGGGCAACTGCGTGGCTGGCGGCGGCTACCTGCCGGTGCTGTGCGACAAGATCCTGATGACCGAAGGCTCCGGCCTGTACCTGGCTGGGCCGGCGCTGGTGCGTAGCGCCATCGGCCAAAAGGCGACCAGCGAAGAATTGGGCGGCGCGCAGATGCACGCTACGGTCAGCGGAACCATCGACTACCGCGATCCCGACGACCCAAGCTGCCTGGCCCGGCTGCGGCGTCTGGTGGCGGCGGTTCGGCCTGACCCGGAAGATCCTCCCCCACCCTTTGTGCGGCTGGCCGCCCGCGAGCCCGAGGCTCCCGTCAGCCGACTCGATGAACTGGTCTCGGTCGATGGTCGCAAGCAGTACGACGTGCGCGATCTGCTGGCTTGCCTGGTCGATGCCGGCAGTTGGGATGAGTACAAGCCCGAATACGGTCAATCGCTGGTCTGCGGCCAGGCGCGCATCGGCGGTTTTCCCGTCGGGATTGTGGCGAACCAGCACTGCCAGGTGCGGCCCGCCCAGGGCCCCATCCAGTTTGGCGGTGTGATCTATGTCGACAGTGCCGAAAAGGCCGCCCGATTCGTGATGGCGTGCAACCAGGAATGGCTGCCGATCATCTTCTTGCAGGACGTCAACGGCTTCATGGTCGGTCGCGATAGCGAGCAGGAAGGCATCATCAAGGCCGGGGCCAAGCTGGTGAACGCCATCAGCAACAGCCGCGTGCCCAAGCTGACGGTGTTGATCGGCGGTTCATACGGAGCCGGCAACTACGCCATGTGCGGCAAGGCGTTCGATCCCCGGCTGATCTTTGCCTGGCCGACCGCCCGCTGTGCCGTGATGGGCGGCGCGCAAGCCACGGGAACGCTGCTGGATATCACCGTGGCCAGTCTCAAGCGAGCCGGGCACGACGTGGACGCCGCTGAGCTGGAAGCGCTGCGAGAAAAGGTCCACAGCGACTACGAGCGGCAGATGGACGTACGCTACGCGGCTGCCCGCGGCTGGGTCGACCGGATCATCGAACCGGCCCGCACGCGCGACGAGCTGATCTTCGCCCTGGAAGTTGCCACACGCCGGGCCAATATCGAGCCGTTCCGATTGGGCGTCTTCCAGGTGTAACGGCCATGTGGCCGTCTGCCGGATGCGCAGCGCAGGCGGAAACGCCCGCTGGCGGCGGCCCCCCAGCACCGTTTGTGCGGCACGGGACCAGGCTGCAGTTACCGGGGGGATACACGGAGCCCTATTGAGCAATGCGGCCGCTTGTGAGCGTGGCGGCGCACGGCTAGAATGCCCGGCTTACATCGTATTTTGTGTGCTTTGTCGGCGAGCGGGTTACCATGCTCGCCCCCCACAAAGCCTTCCTGACATCTTGGGCCGGTTTGCCCGGCCTCGCAGAGCCGGCTTGGTCCGCCCATCCCTTGGCGTTCCCCGCTTTGCGCCCCCCGCTTTGCAGGAGAGCTCCGCCCTTGGCTACACGCATTGCAGTCATTCCCGGCGACGGTACCGGCCCCGAAGTTACCGCCGAAGCGATCAAGGTCTTGCGGGCGGTGGCCGAACTGGACGGCTTCGACTTTGAGACCAAAGAGTACGACTTCGGCGGCGAGCGTTACCTCCGCACCGGCGAGACTCTGCCCGATGGTGCTGTCTCCGAGTTGAAGGAGTTCGACGCCATCTTCCTGGGCGCCGTCGGCCACCCGGACGTGCCGCCGGGCATCCTCGAAAAGGGCCTGCTGCTGAACCTGCGGTTCCAGCTCGACCAGTACATCAACCTCCGGCCCGTCAAGCTGTACCCGGGCGTGGAAACGCCGCTGAAGGATAAGGGCCCGGACGACATCGACTTTGTGGTCATCCGCGAGAACACCGAAGACCTGTACTGCGGCGTGGGCGGCTTCCTCAAGAAGGGCACGCCCGACGAAGTGGCCACCCAAACCGCTGTCTACACCCGCAAGGGCTGCGAACGCTGCATCCGCTGGGCCTTCGAGTACACCCGCAAGCGGAACAGCCCCAAGAAGATGCTCACGCTGGTGGCCAAGACCAACGTGCTGACCTACGGGCACGATCTGTGGTGGCGGACCTTCCAGGAGGTGGCCAAGGAATACCCCGACGTGAAGGCCGACTACAACCACGTCGACGCCTGCTGCATGTGGATGGTCAAGAGCCCCGAATACTACGACGTGATCGTCACCACCAACATGTTTGGTGACATCATCACCGACCTGGGCGCGATGATCCAGGGCGGGTTGGGCGTGGCCGCCGGCGGCAACATCAACCCCGATCCGGGCGGAACCAGCATGTACGAGCCCATGGGTGGTAGCGCTCCCAAGTACACGGGCAAGAACGTGATTAACCCGATCGCCGCCATCGGTGCCATGGCCATGCTGCTGGAGCACACCGGGCAGCCCAAGTCGGCCGCCCGCGTGATGAACGCCATCCAGATCGTGACCGGCACCAAGATGAAGAGCCAGGCCGCCGGCAAGATGGGTTACGGCACCAACGAAGTGGGCGACCTGGTGGTCGAGGCCTTGAAGGCTTACGACAAGTAGTCGACGCCCTGCGGCGCCGCACCAGCCGGTGCGTCCTCAGTCAGATGATGACCGGCTGAATCACAACCTTCGGGAAATAAAACAGCCCGCCCGTCCTGACCTGGACGGGCGGGCTGATGTTTTTGGGGTTAGCGACTCAGTTGGGCCAGGTGAGCCCCGCCGGCCGCAACTTACTTGCTGGCGCTGGCATCGGCCGCGGCCTTTTGAGCCTCGGCGGCAGCCCGTTCGCTGGCAGCCTTGGCTTCAGCCGCCTTGGCAGCGGCGGCCTTGGCGGCGGCGTCCTTCTCCGCCAGCTTCTTCTGCAGCTCGGCCACTTCAGCAGCCAGCTTCTCGGCGGCAGCCTTCTGGGCGGCGAGCTTGGGTTCGGCGTCCTTGATGGCCGCTGCGGCCGCTTGCAGCGACTTGTCCGAGTTGGTCTTGGCGGCCGTGGCCTGGTTCACCGCCTGAGTAACAGCGGCAACCTTGGCTTGGGCAGCCTCAACCTCCTTGACCTTCTGCGCGAGCTGCTTCTCCAGCTCAGCCTTTTCGGCGGCCAGCTTGTCGGCCGTCGCCTTGGCAGCCTTGGCTTCCTCGGTGGCCTTGGCCAGCGCTGCAGCAGCCTCCTGCGACGCCTTCTGAGCGCTCGCCTGATCGGCCTTCGCCTTGGCCAACGCGTCGGCAATGGCCTTCATGTCCGCCTGGCTCTTGGCCACAGCAGCCGTCTTTTCCTCAATCTGCTTCTTCAGGGCGGCCAGTTCGGCAGCGGCCGTCTCGGCAGCCTTTTGGGCCTCGGCAGCCACGGCCTGAGCCTGGGCCACCAGCATGGCCGGCGTGGGCGGGTTGGTGCTCAACTCGGCCACCCGCTTGCCATCGGCGGCTTCCCACATGCGGACCTGGCCGCTCCAGTCGCCACCCAGCACGCGCTTGCCGTCGTGGCTGAAGGTGGCCACCAGGGCAATGTCGCTGAAGGGCTCAAAGGTGCGGAGGTTACTGCCGTTAGCGTCCCAAATCTTCACCGTGCGGTCGCGACCGGCGGTGACGATGCGGCCATCGTGCGTGAAGTCGATCGACTGCACCCCGCCCGGATGGGCCTGCCAGTTCTTGACGGCCGTACCATTGTTCATTTCCCACAGCCGGACGGTGCCGTCCTCGCTGCAACTGGCCAGCAGGTTCGAGTCCGCCCGCCAGGCAACGTCGGTCACGGCCGCGGTGTGGCCGGTCAGGTTCAGGTACTCGCGGCCCGTCTGAGCCTCCCAGACAAACAGACCATTGGCCCGGTCGCTGGTGGCCAGCAGCACGCCATCGGGGCTGAACTCAACGCCATACACCCACTCGGTGTGCTTCTTGATCTCGTAGACCTCGGAGCCGTCGGCCGTGGAGTACACGCGAACGGTCCGCTTGGGGCCGCCGAGGGCAATCAGGGAGTTGCTCTCGTTGATGTCGGCCGCCAGGACGACGTCGAGCTCGTCGCCCACCTCAAACAGGCGGTTGCCGGTCTTCACGTCGTACACGGCGACCTTGCCCAGCAAACCACCCCGACCGCCGCCCACCAGCAGCAGCGCGCCGTTGCGGCTGAAGCGGATCACGTGCGGCGTGCCTTCGGGGAAGGGAATCACGCCGAGCAGTTCTGCGGTATCGGTGTTGTACAGCAGCACCTGCTTGGTGCTGGACACGGCCACCACCGGAGCCCAGGGGCTGGAGGCAATCGCCATCACCGCGCCCTCCTGTTCGGTGTGGATGCCGGTCTTGGGCAGCCCTTCGGGCATGGCCACGGGCCCTTCGGGACGGCGGAAACCGCCGCTGACCGCCAGGTTCACCGCCGGCTTCTTGATGATCGCCTTGCTGCCGGCGTTCTCCAGCGCCCCGCCCAGGATCCACTGCTTGATGGTGGTCAGCTCAGGCTCGGGCAGCTTGTCCTGCTCGGGCGGCATGCGGGGCGAATCTTCGTGATTGACGAGCGCCCACAGCCGGGAGCTCTCCAGGTCGCCGGCAAAAACCACTTCGCCGCTGGCGCCGCCCTGCATCACGGCGCTATAGCTGTCCAGCGCCAAGTCGCCCTTGGCCGAGTCCTGGTTATGGCAACTGAAACAACGGTTGCGGAAGATCGGCCGGACGTGTTCTTCGTACGTGATCTTCTTGGCGTTCTTGTCGTCTTTGGCCGCGGCTTTGTCGTCGGCCAGGCCAGCGCGGCCCAACATCGCGACAACCGCGAACGCCAGAGCCAGGTAGGTGATCCGCATGGTGCTATTACCTCGGTGCCGTGCCCCGGCTCGGCAAACCGCCGGGAAACGGGGAAAACTCAAAAATTGTCCTACGCCGCGGGGCGGGTGGCCGGGGCGTCCGGGGCCGCTGAGGGCCCCGGCTTCACCGCAACCGCCCGAGAAGACGCCTAGTGGTTGAACATAAACTCCCGCGAGTTGAGCAGGGCCCAGAACACGTCTTCCAGCACCTGCTGCGTGTTGGCCCCTTCGCCGAACAGGCCCATCAGCTTCTGCATTTCTTCGTCCGTGGGCTTGCGGGTCAGGGTCCGGATATAAAGGCTCTCGATCACCTGCTCGGGCGTCTTGCCTTGAGCCAGCAGCTCCTTGATCACCGGGCCGTTGCGAATCTTGCCTTCAACGGTGCTGCCGTTGAGCAGGTGCAGCGACTGGCTCAGCGTGGGATCGGTGCTGACCTCGCAGGCGCTGGCCGTTTCGCGGCGGCTGCGGCCGAACGTGGTCAGGAAGTAGTTGGTGGTGTTGCCGTCGGCGATCTGCACCGCCCGGGCACCCAGCGGCAGACCGCGGAACTTCTCGTGCGAGCCGGTGACCTGCGAGATGCAGTCCAGCAGGCTTTCCGCCCGAATCCGGCGGAACCGGGCATGCGAGAAGTTGCGCTCGTCGCCCTCGTTGGTTTCATTGGGCGTGGTCGACCGCTGATAGGTGTTGCTGTTGCAGATGTCGCGGACGAGCCGCTTGAAGTCGTAGTTGTACTCGATCAGCTTCTTGCCCAGCGTTTCGAACAGTTCGGGATTGCTGGCCGGATTGCTGATGCGGATGTCGTCCACCGGGTTGACGATGCCGACGCCGAAGAAGTGCTCCCAGATCCGGTTGGCCACGCTGGTGGCAAAGAACGGATTCTCGGGCGAGGTGAGCCACTTGGCGACCACCGCGCGGCGATCCTTGCCCTTCACATCGGGCACTTCGCCGCCCAGGAACTTGGGCTGCATCACGCGGCCACCGACGGGGTGACGCACTTCGCCGCCGCCGGAGTTGTACACGATGGTTTCGCGGTAATCTTCACCACGCTTGCGGCCGATCTGCGAGAAGAACGCCGCGAAGCCGTAGTAGTCGTCCATCGTCCAGCGATCGAACGGATGGTTGTGGCACTGGGCGCACTGGGTCTGGATGCCCATGAAGATCTGCGCCACGTTCTCGCTGGTTTTCAGCGTGTCGCGCTCGATCTGGTAAAAGTTGGTGGCCGGGTTCTGGAACGTACCGCCGTTGGCCGAGAGCAGCTCCTGCACCATCTGATCCAGCGGCACGTTGTTCGAGATCCGGTCCATGAGCCAGTTGTAGTACAAGTACACCGACTTGTAGCTCACCTGGTTCGTCGAGCGGAGCATCAACAGCTCGGCCCACTTCATGGCCCAGATTTCGGCGAACTCCTTGCGCTCCAGCAGCCGGTCGATCAGCTTGGCCCGCTTGTCGGGCGAGTTGTCGGCCAGGAAGGCGTGGTACTCTTCCTCGGTGGGCAGCAGGCCCGTGATGTCGATGGTCACCCGGCGGAGAAACACTTCGTCGGAGCACAGCTCGCTGGGCGTAATCCGCAGGTCGTGCAGCTTGGCGGCCACCAGCTCGTCGATGTAGTTGACCGGCTTTTCCTGCGGCCGCTGATAGTCGAGCTCCTTGGGCAGTACAATCGCCTGCACGCCGACCGTCACCACGTCGAAGCGAGCCATCAGGAACGCTTCGCCGCGAGCAGCCGCGGTGATCAGGCCATCGGGCGAAACCTCGGCCGAGTTGTCGTTGCTGGTCATGAACACGGCCAGCGAAGTCACGTCGCGGTCGGTGCCGTCGGAGTAACGGGCCCGGGCCACCAGTTGTTGCGTGGCCCCTTCGCCCTGGAGCACCATCCGCGGCGGGTAAAGGTCAACCGCCACGACCTTGGGCACTTCGCCCTGGTCGAGCGGAGCGCGGGCCTTCAGCCAGCGAATCAGGGTGTCGTAGTACTCGCTGTCGCGATCAAACCGCTTGCCGCCGGTGTGCGGCACAGCGCCGATCGACTTCTCGATCAGCAGGCACTCTTCCGGCGTGGCCAGGTTGATGCGGCGGGTGCCAATCTCACGCGTGAGGCGATAGTGGTCGCCATCGGGATCGTAGCCGAAGAGCGACAGCATGAAGCCGTCCTTGCCGCGGGCGGCACCGTGGCAGCTGCCCGTGTTGCAGCCAGCCCGCATGAGCACCGGCATCACGTCCAGCTTGAAGCTGATCGGCCGGTCCTCGGCGGCCTTGGTGACCGTGACCGGGATCTGGGCCTCGTGGCCGGCGACGGCCACCTTGAGCATGGTCTGACCATCGGCCAGCGGGTAGACGGTGGCGCCTTCGAGCTTGGCCAGCTTGGGATCGGCCAGCGAAACTTCGGCCTTATCGGTCAGATCGACCGTGACGCCGTCCGGGTAGGTACCAACCACGATGAAGCGCTGTAGATCGCGGCTGGTCTCCAGGTTGATGTCCGGAGGATAGACGTCGATCTTGGCGAAGGGCGAATCGGCGGCTTGCGCGGCTGCACTTAGCAGCACGCTCAAGCAGGCCATCATCCAGGGCGTCGCACGTTTCACGGTCATCTCCTTAGGGACAGTCAGCGAACGTTCGCTGGATTTGCTCTGGGTGGATCGGGAGGTTATTTCGCGCCGGCCGGGCACCGGCGGCGCCCGGCCGATAGGGTTCATCCATGGTTGCCGCAGGCGAGCCCTGCGCCAGGCTTAGTTGCCGCCTGCGCCAGCAGCCTTGGCGGCCTCAGCGGCTTGCCGCAACTGCTCCAGACGCGACAGCGGTTTCTCTTTCTTTTCCTCGGGCTTGGCTTCCGGCTTGGGCTCAGCCTTGGCCGTCGCGGCGGGCTTGGGCAGCGGAGCATCGACCCGCAGTTCGCCGGTGCCCAGGTTATGAACCACCTGTTCGCCGTTGACCTCGACCACCGCCTTGCAGATCAGCGCGCGATGGCGGCCCGGCGGCGTCTTGTCGGTGGTGGTGATGTTGAACACCACGCGCTCGGTGTCCTTGGTGATCTCCACCGGATCGGCCTTGGCCTCGTTGGGCAGGCCCAGCAGCTCCACCTTGGCCGTGCCTTCAAAGTCGGTGAGCTGGTTGACCGTCACGGCCAGGCTGGTTTGCTTGCCCTGCTCGACCGCCGCCCGTTCAAAGTCGAAGACAAAGTAGCTCTCGGCCACTTGCAGGTCGGCCAGTTGGCTGGAGACCTCGATCGGGCCGTTGCCCACCGTGGCCGAAGCCACCACCGCGATCTTCCAGGTGGCCAACGCGGCATTAGGCGTGGCGTTGAGCGTGATGATGCCCTCGTCTTTGTCGGCGGGCACCTCAATCCGGGTGGACGAGCCCACGCCGGGCGGGTTGTAGAGCATCCGCAGCACGACCGGCTGCTTGAAGTCCTCCTTGCGGTTCACCTTGACCTTCAGGTCCAGGGTGCCGCGGCGGACCAGCGGAGCCTTCGGCTGAACGATCTCGATCGAGTAGGGGGCAGGCTGCGTGGTGACGATCGTCATGCGATCGGACACGTGGCCCCAGACCAGGTTGTTGTTGTTACCGCGCACCTGCCACGTCTGCTGACGGAACTGGCTCGTATAGGAAGGCGGGTTCTCGACGCCCACCAGCGAAGCCACCAGCGGCGACAGCGCCCCGGCCTGCTGGGCATCGGCGGCTGCCTCGAACAGCAGCGGCACTTGCGACTGGTCCTCGGGCATCACCGGCGTTTCCAGCTTGACGCCCGGCGGCAACACCGGCGTGTTCAGTTGCAAGGCACCGCGGACATTCTGGCGAGCGGCACTGGCCATCACCGCCATACGGTTCCCGGCGGGCACCGCAACCACGGTGTCCTTGTAGAGCTCCACTTCAGGCAGCGAGGTGGCGATGTGTTGCACCGGCTCGGTCACCTCGATGCGGTACACATACTCCTGGCCACCGCGGCCGAGGTGATCCTTGATCTCGATGATGCAGTCTTCGTCGGCCGGAGCCGTAAACCGGACCGAGCTGTCGGGGTTACCCTGGGAGTCGTCGTTCGCGGCGATCTGGCCGCCATTGGCACGCAGCACGCGCACCACCGAGTCCAGCGGCGAACGCAGCCGGCGAGCGTACACGTTCACTTCGAACGTCTGGCCCCGCTTGCAAGGAATCCGGAAGTAGTCCACATCGCCCGGCTCGGAGATCACGCCGTTCAGAGCACCCGGAGCGGCCGCAACGGTGGCCTTGGCCAGCTCGTTGTTGGGTTCCTGCTCCATGTGGTTATCAAGCGGGCTGATGCGGAACGGCACCGGCGAGGGCGGAATACCCTTATCGGTTTCGGGGAACAGGCCGAACATGGCCGGCGGATCGGTGGGCACGGTCACCTTGCCCGTGAACGGACCAGCCACGTCGCCCAGGTATTGCACTTCGAGCGTTTCGCCCGGCTTGCCGCCAGAAGGATAAGCGGCCTTGGGCCGTGGGAAGTCGCCCACGTGCAGGCGGTACACGCAGTTACCGTTGCCACCGTACGAGGTCTCACGCACCAGGATGACGTACTCGCCATCTTCCGGAGCGATGATCGAAACGACGCCGTCCTGGTAGGTCAACGCGTCGTCGTCGGATACGGCCAGTTCAAACCGCCGCTTGTCCAGAATGGCCACGAACGGATCGAAGAAGGTCTGGCCGACCCGCATGCCTTCGATCTCGGCGGTGATCCGTTGACCCTTCTTGGCCTCGACCAGGTAGTAATCAACGTCTTCGTTCTGGCAGATGCCGTTGACCGTCACGTTCAGGTCAATCTTCTGCGGATTGGCGAAGTCGTTGTTGGGCTCCTTTTCCTCCACGTCGGGCAGCACGCCCACCATGAAGGTTTGCAGGTTGCTCACGCCGGTGGCGGTACGGATCCGCAGGGCGTGGATGCCGGGCCGGCAATCGGGAGCGATCGCCAGCGTGGCCTTCACGCGGTTATCGCCATCGGCGGCGATTTGTTTGACTTCAATGCCCGGGTAGTACAGCAGAAGATCCGGCGAATCTCCCAAGCGGGCGCCACTGAACACGACCTCGACTTCCTTCCCCCGCTGAGCACCGCTGGGGCGGATGGTGCTGAGCTGGGGATTGGCAGCGAGGACCTCGACCGTCCCCAGCGTAGCCTGGGCGACGATGGCCATCGCGACCGCGATGCCAGAAATGACGTTCAACCGCATGGCAGAAAACCTCACAGGATGCAGGGCATTCGGTAGCCGCCACCGGCCACGGACGTTGCATCCAACACCGCGGCAAGTTCGTGACACATCGGGGGCGGCAACGGCTGGGGGATCGGCGGGAAGCCGCCGCGAGCAGCGCCCCGCGGTAGGGCTCCCTTTCAGGGCCGTTACATCCGTGCGAGCGACCCAGCTTGTGATCTTGGGGGCTACAGCCCACCGCATCCTGCGGCAAGCTTTGAGAATCGGTATTCTCGGCGGGAATGGCGGGCAGATTGGTCGGAAACAGCCGCAGGCAGATAACGCTTACGATTTTCGCCGCATCGCTGGCCTTCCAGGCGGCCTCGATTGCCTTCCCGGATGCCAATCCTCGTGCGGCAGCGTCACGGCTCGCGCCGTTCCGACAAACCTGGGTTGTCTTAGCCAAAAGCGTTTCGGCTGCGTTTGGGGCTGCCGGCAGAAGGTACCCGTCTCTTTGATAAAGATGGGCCTTTCACCGGCGGGGGCGGCCAAACCACCCCGCCCTGGGGAGCGAGGCGGCCGCTCTCCAACCGCGTTCAGCCGTACTTCTGGCTGAGCTCACCTCCCCGCAAATTCGGAACCTGCCGCCCGAGCAGCTTTGGCCACTCGGGCGGCAGGACTTGGGTTACCATCAATCCAGTTCAGTGCAAGGCGATGGGATCCATCATCATCTGGGGGATAGATGGATTCAAGCAATCGCCGGCACTAGGCCAGGATGCCCTTGACGACCTTGCCACCATCGACGATTTCGATGGGCCGGTTGCCCGGAGCCATCAATTCCTTGTCCGCCACGATGCCCAACAGGTGGTACACGGTGGTGGCCAAGTCCGCCGGGTTGACGGCGTTTTCTTCGGGCTCGCTGGCGGTCGGGTCCGACTTGCCGTAGATCAGGCCGCGCTTCACACCGCCACCGGCCAGCAGCACGCTGAACACCTTCGGCCAGTGGTCGCGACCGGCGGTGCGGTTGATCTTGGGCGTGCGGCCAAACTCGCTGGAGACCATCACCAGCGTGGTGTCGAGCAGGCCACGGCTGTCGAGGTCGTTGATCAGCGTGGTCAGGGCCTGATCGAAGTCCGGCATCTGACGCTTGAAGCCGGCGTTGATGTTCGAGTGGTGATCCCAACCACCGTAGGTCAGGGTCACAAACCGCACGCCGGCTTCCACCAGGCGGCGAGCCATCAGCATCCGCTGGCCAGCCGTGTTGCGGCCGTACTGATCGCGGAGCTTGGCGTCTTCCTTGTCGATGTCGAACGCTTCGCGGGCGCTCTGCGAGCTGATCAGCGAGTAAGCCCGTTCGTAGAAGGTGTCCATCGCCTTCACGGAGTCGGATTTTTCCTTCTCCTTGAAGTAGGCGTTGACGGCCTCCAGGGCGCTGCGGCGGCGCTGGAAGCGGTTCTCATCCACGCCCTGGGCCAGCGTCAGGTCGCGCACCTTGAAGCCGTTGCTGGCCGGATCAGCGCCCAGGCTGAACGGAGCAAACGACGAGCTCAGGTAGCCGGTGCCGGCGTACTCGTTGGGCTGGTTGGGGATGCACACGTACGGCGGCAGATTGTTGCGCGGGCCGTACTCGTGGCTGACCACGCTGCCCATGCTCGGGTAGTTGATCGCCGGGCTGGGCTTGTAGCCCGTGAACATGTTGTGGGTGCCACGTTCGTGAGCGGCTTCGCCGTGGGTCATCGAGCGGATGACGGTGAACTTGTCGGCGATACCGGCCAGCTTGGGCACGGTTTCGCGGAAGACTTCACCGGCGATCTTAGTCTTGGCCATGCCCAGGTCGCCGCGATATTCCACCGGAGCGAAGGGCTTGGGGTCGAACGATTCCTGGTGAGCGATACCGCCAGGCAGGAAGATGTGGATCACGCTCTCCGCCTTGGCCGGGATGAAGTCGTAGTGCTTCTGGTCGGCCCGGGCTTCCCGCAGGCGGAAGTAATCGGCCAGCGTGAAGCTCCCAATGCCTGCCAACGCACCGACCGTCAAAAAGCCGCGCCGGCTAGGATCGAACGAACGCTTCGCCATGGCAAGTCTCTCCTGAATCGTTGCAGTCGAACATGAATATCGTGGTTGCCTCGGTGCACTCGCGCAAACACCGACCTAACTGGGTGTACCGACGACCATCCTTCCAAGCGCCATGCAGAACACGCCAACCGGCTCGTCTTCGCTGTCAAGTTGGCGAGGGATGTACTCGTGGTAGGGAGTTAGGGAATGCTCTTTAGGCGGGTTGCTGAGTGATGCGGGCAGGAAGATCCCATCATCCAGGGGTCGAGAATATCGCCCCTAAACTCAATTGTCAAAAGTTTCCGATGGATCCGACCGCCATCTGCTAGCAGGATCTCCTGACCACATAACCATGCGTGTCACGGCGGATATTGTCCTAGTCGTGGGAAACGTTACACGGGTTGTAACGAATTTCTGTTCCGCCCCTTCGGATCGGCACCAATCCGCCGAGAATCGATCGCGACAACCCCTTTCTGTATAGACACTTAAAGTGCCCCCAGTTCCGCCGCCCTGAGACGACAAAATGTCGGTTTTTCGGCCCGCGAATAGCCACCTTCGAGGGGGCACCTCCACGGCTCACTTCTCCCCAACCACCCCGATACGAGTGCTTGCAGCGCATGAAAAACGGCCGCACTGTCACCCCAGCGGGGTAGATCAGCGCGGCCGGTAAAGTCCCAGCAATTGGGAAGTTCCGCCCAACAGGGCGGGCTTATCATGCGTTAATTACGCGGCGGCAACAAGTTGCGTTGCGGGGCGTCCTTCACGTCGAGCAGTTCGACCGTGAACACCAATACGGCATTGGGAGGAATCGGCGAGCCCGCTGGCGGGTTCTCGCCGTAGGCCAATTCCGACGGGATGTACAACTCAAACTTGCTGCCGGCCTTCATCAACTGCAGCGCTTCGGTCCAGCCGGCGATCACACCGTTGACCGGGAACTGAGCCGGCTGCTGCCGGGCGTACGAGCTGTCGAACTCGGTGCCGTCCAGCAGCTTGCCGCTGTAGTGCACCGTCACAATGCTGTTTTCCTTGGGGGTGGCGCCGTTGCCTTCCTGAATCACCTTATATTGCAGGCCGCTGGCGGTGGTCTTTACGCCTTGCTTCTTGGCGTTCTCGGCCAGAAATGCCTGGCCCTGCTTCTTGCGTTCCTGGGCCGCGGCCTGCAGCCGGTCTTCGGCTTCTTTCAAAAAGGCTTGTAGCACCGCCTGGGCTTCCTCATCGGTAAAGCCCGACTGACCACCCTTCAGGCCATTGAGAATGCCCTGGGCAACGATCTCCGGATTGATGTTGAACCCGCGATCCTTGAAGTCGGCGGCGATGTTCTCGCCGATGTTCACACCAATGATGTAGCTGGCTTTGTCCTGGTTGGTTTTGAGATGCTCGGGCGGAGCGGCCAATGCAGCGACGGTTTGCAACGCGCAGGCCACGGCGAGCAAACCAGGGAGGTAGATGCGCATAAATAACCTTCTTTCACCAGTAGGGCTGTGAGGGGTCGCGGGCCGGCGTCCGTTGCCGGCGTTTGGCGGCTATTCTAACATGAGAAGGTCGCCTCCGTCTGCCTCGCATTTCCCGGTATTTTTCGCGCAGGGACCGGCGGCCACGCGATGGAATCCGCGCACCAAGCGCACGTTCATCTCCTTGCGGCCGTCATGCGATTGCCGCAATCGTGTCTGCCGAGCTTGTCCTTGCCCCCTGCCACTCCTGTGACCACCACGACCAACGAACTACTGGACCGTTTCGCAGCCGGCGACCGCCGCGCCCTGGCGCGCATCCTCAGCCAGATCGAGAATGGCCACTGGACTGCCCCGCCGCCCACTGATGCGCCGCGGCCCATGGTGATTGGGATCACCGGTAGCGGCGGTGCCGGCAAGAGCACGCTGGTCGGCGCATTGGTTGGGCATCTGCGCCGCTCCAATATCAAAGTGGCCGTGCTGGCTTGCGATCCGCAAAGCCCACGCAGCGGCGGGGCACTCCTGGGCGACCGCGTTCGCGTGTCGATGGATCCCGACGACGACGGCGTCTACTTCCGCAGCTTTTCCACCCGCGGTGCCTCCGGCGGCATCGCCCCTTGGGTGAAAGATGCCACCGCGTGGTTGGCCGCGTTTGGGTTCGAGGTCGTCCTGGTTGAAACCGTGGGGGTGGGACAGGATCAATTCGCCGTTCGCGACCTGGTCGATGTGCTGGTGCTGGTCGTCACGCCGATGTCGGGGGACGAGATCCAGTGGGAGAAAGCCGGGCTGATCGAACTGGTCGACCTGGTCGCCGTGAACAAGGCCGACCAGCCTGGTGCCGACCGCGTTCGCCAGCAGCTTCATACCGCGCTGGCACTCAGCGAGGATCGGGCCGATGTTCCGATTCTGTCCACGGTAGCCACCACGGGCGTGGGCGTGCCTGAACTGTGGGACACGGTCGTGGCGCAGTATCGCCGCATCCGCGGTTAACGGCGTTTGAAACTCGCTTACCTCGCGGTGGTGATGCCCCCCGCTAATGCGAAGCCCCCCGCCCGAAGCATGAATCCTCCCGTGACCACCGCCGATCCGGTTGCTCTGACTGCCCGGCTTAAAGCCGAGGCGCAGCGGCTGGGTTTCGACCTGGTGGGAGCATGCCCGGCGGTGACGCCCGAAGGCGTTCATCACTTATACCGCTGGCTGGCCGCGGGGTATGCGGGCCAGATGCATTACATCGAGAAGCGATCTCACGCCTATGAACACCCTTCGCATGTGCTGCCCGACGCGCGCAGCCTGCTCGTCCTGGGCATGGCCTATCGCACCGAGGACCCCGTCGTCCCGCAAAGCGGACAAGGCCGCGTTTCACGCTACGCCTGGGGCCACGATTACCACGACATCATCCGCGCGAAGCTTCACGCGCTGTGCGATATCCTCCGGGCAGAAGTCCCCGGTGCCACTGCCCGAGGCGTGGTCGATACGGCTCCCCTCTTGGAACGCGAGTTCGCCCAACTGGCAGGCCTGGGCTGGGTGGGCAAGAATACGCTGATCTTGAACAAGCGGCTTGGCAGTTGGTTGTTCTTGGCGGCCGTCCTCACCGACCAGGTGCTTGATTACGACCAACCACACGCGGCCAGTCACTGCGGCACCTGTACCGCGTGTTTGGATGCGTGCCCTACCCAGGCGTTTGTCGCGCCGTATGTGCTCGATGCGCGGCGTTGCATCAGCTACCTGACAATTGAACTGCGCGACGCCATTCCCGCGGAGCTTCGCCTCGGCCTGGGTGACTGGGTGTTTGGCTGCGACGTGTGCCAGGATGTCTGCCCTTGGAACCGCAAGGCTCCCCGGCAATCGACGGCGGCGTTTATGCCATCGGCAGGGATAAATCCGATCGATCTGATCGCCCTGTTTCGGATGGATGAGGAAACCTTTCGGGCCATGTTTCGTCACACGCCGCTGTGGCGGCCGCGACGGCGAGGCATCCTTCGCAACGCGGCCATTGTGCTGGGCAACACTCGGCCCCCGGAAGGCATCGACGCTTTGGCCTTGGGCTTACGCGACGAAGAACCATTGATTCGCGGTGCCGCCGCCTGGGCACTCGGGCAATACGGCACGGAGCCGGCGCGGCAGTTGCTACATGATCGGCTAACCGTTGAGCATGATGCCCAAGTCCGCCAGGAGATCGAAGCGGCCCTGGCTTTGGCCCCCGCTGGCCGCCATGATAATGGGAGCCCAAGCCCCGTCCCACCCGACGGCTGAGCCCGCCAGTGCCAAGGCCGGCCGGGTGTGCTAAGAACTAAGAACATTGCCGCGATTCGCTCACCGCCTGCCACGCCACGGTTCCTCGCCGACAGTGCCCTCGAGTCAAGACGCCATGAAGATCGCCTACATCGCTTCCGGCGCCGCTGGCATGTACTGCGGAATGTGCCTGCACGATAACACCCTGGCTGCCGCGTTGATCGCCGCCGGCCAGGACGTGCTGCTCATTCCCACCTATACGCCGCTCAGGACCGACGAAGAAAACGTGTCGGAGGACCGCGTATTCTTCGGCGGGATCAATGTGTACTTGCAGCAGAAGTCGTCCCTCTTTCGCCACACGCCCTGGAGCTTCGACCGGCTGCTGGATTCCCGGCCGCTGATGAAGTTCCTGGCCACGCGGCGTAGCGCGGTCGATCCGACCAAGCTGGGCGACTTGACTGTTTCGATGCTGCAAGGCGAGCACGGCCATCAAAAGAAGGAGCTCGAAAAGCTCCTTAGTTGGCTCGAACAGGACGTGAAGCCCGACATCGTCCACCTCTCCAACGCCATGCTGATCGCCATGGCTCCGCCCATGCGGCAGCGGCTGGGTTGCCCCGTGGTGTGCGACCTCTCCGGCGAGGACGTGTTCCTGGAGCGGATCGTCGAACCGTATTACAGCCAGGCTCGTCAACTGCTTCGCGAGCATGCCAAGGAAGCCCAGGCGTACATCGCACTCAACCGCTACTATGCCGACTTCATGGTCGATTACATGGATCTGCCGCCGGACCGGGTGCACGTAATCGCCCACGGCTTGAACCTGGCAGGTCACGCGACCGAGCCGCGTACCAAAGCCCGCGCGAACAATGACGAAGTGGTGATCGGCTACTTTGCCCGGATTTGCGAGGACAAAGGCCTACACCTGTTGGTTGATGCGTTCATCGAGTTGTGCCGCGACACCAGCTTGCCGCCGCTACGCCTGAAGGCAGCCGGGTATTGCTCCAAGGATGACCGGCTGTTTCTGGCCGCGCAGGTGGCCAAGCTCCGCGAGGCGGGTCTGGCCGACCGGTTTGAATACCTGGGCGAGCCCGACCGCGAGCAAAAGATCGCGATCATCCAAAGTTTCGACTTGATGAGCGTGCCCACCGTGTATCGCGAGAGCAAAGGCCTTAGCATTCTGGAGGCAATGGCCAACGGCGTACCGGTGGTGCAACCAGCCCACGGTTCATTCCCCGAGTTGATCGAAGACACCGGGGCCGGCCTGTTGTTTGAGCCGCTCAATGTACACGCCCTGGCCGACGCCCTGCGGCAACTGATCCGCGATCCGGAACTGGCCCTGCAATGCGGCCGGCAAGGTCATGCCGCCGTGCGCGACCGTTACCACGCCGCGGCCATGGCGCAGCAGACGATCGACCTGTACAGCCGCGTGATCGCCGAACACCGCGGCACTCGGGCCAAGGAACTCTCCGAGGCATAAGCGGCCAGTTGGCTGTCTACTCGTCCTGCCTCGGCAAGCGGCGCGAGGAATTCTCATTTGCCGTATGCGGGCCTCGCAGCGGGGCCGCATCCTCACCTCCCCCCTCCTGTTGGCGACTAGCCGACCCCGGGTACAATGGTTGGCAGGTTGGTAGCCATTGGCCGCAGCGCACCTTGGGGGAATTTCGTCAGGCGGTGGACTGACAGCCTGCGAGGCGTGCCCCCTGCTCTTCCGTTGGATCGATTGGCCGAAACCTGTGGGAACTTTCGCGCCGGCAACGGCGTCCAAACGTTGAACCTATCGTGATCGACGACGCCACGCTCATCACCGACGCGCTCCGCGGCAACACCGACGCGTTTGGCCAACTGGTCTGTCGCTACCAGGACCGGTTGTACAACGCCATGGTGCACCTGATCGGTTCGTGCGACGAGGCGTACGACGTGGTCCAGGACGCCTTCGTCCAGGCGTTCGTCAAGCTGCCCACCTTCGAAGGCCATGCGGCCTTCTACACCTGGCTGTACCGCATCGCATTCAACCTGGCGATCAGCAATCGCCGCCGCAAGCGGCCCATGCTCTCGGTGGAACACACCCGAGAAATGACCGGCGAAGAGCCGCTCGAAATGGCCAGTCCCGATGACGCCGTGCAGCGTGACGAACGCGTTCAGCAGGTGCAACGCGGCCTGGCAGCGCTCTCGGAAGAACACCGCGCGATCCTCATCATGCGCGAGATGGAAGGCTTCTCGTACGAAACGATCGCCGAAATGCTGGACGTGCCCATCGGTACCGTCCGCAGCCGGCTCAACCGGGCAAGGATGCAACTGCGCGAACAACTCAAAGAGGTGATGCAGGAGGACGTGAAGTAGGCCGCACGCCGTGCGTCCCAGCCCCACCGCGGCTCCGCCGCAACCAGCATCCAACGCCTGCAATGATTGACCTTCCCCACGAAGAACTGTTGACCGGGTACCTCGACGACGAACTCACGCCCTCGGAACGTGAGCAGGTCGAGGAACTGCTGCGCACCAGTGCCGAAGCCCGGCAACTGCTCGAGGAACTGCGCGCGATGCGCGAAACGCTCCAGGCGTTGCCTCGCTACACGATCAGCGCCGGCCAGTCCGGCGAGGCCTTCGCCCAGCGGATCTTGCAGCGTGCCGAACGCGAGGTGCTGGTTCAAGGTACGGCCGCGGCCACTGGCGAAAGGCCCCAAACCGGCAAGCCATCGCCACCGGCAATCGGCCCGACCGCGTCGAACACAAGTGAAAACACCATCGCGCCGAACACGGCCCCTTCCGGTCCTGGCACATTCAACGGCGGCTCCAACTGGAAAAAACTGTTGGCTGCCGCGGCGGTGCTGGCCGCCTCCATCACGTTGATGGTGCTGGGGCCTGCACAACGCGATCAGGCACCGCACTCTGTTGCCCTGCAAAGCCGCCAGGCACCAGAAGCCAACACCGCGATCGCCAGTCGCGACCTGGCGACCACCAACCTGGCGAAACCTGCCCCCGAGGCAGGTAGCCCGGGAGCCGCCGCATTCGTACCCATGGCAGTGCCTGAAATGGAACGCACGGCTACCCCTACCATACCAGCCCCAATGACCGCGCCGGCTCCCGGTTGGCCGAACCACGCTGGCGCGGCGCCGCCCGAAGGCGTCTTCGCCCCCGGTTCCACCGCGCCGCACCAGGCCGGCACGTTCCATTCCCGGATGGTATCGCCCCCGGCAGCCGAACCGGCCATGGGCACGTTTTCAGCGGCGGCCCCCCACGCCGACGTCGCGGCCGCCCCCCATCTGCCGGTGACCAACCCGGCTCCCATGAGCAAGAACAGCGCCGCGATTCGCGGTATGCGCGAGGTTCCACATGGCCGTGGAGTCAGCCCATCGCTGGTGGTCCTTGTGCAACTCACGGAGGAAGCCTGGCAATCGGGCCGGTTTACCGAGCTGCTCGGTCGGCGGCACATCGCATGGCAGTTCAGCACGCCCGCAGCGGATGAACTGCGAGCGCGTGCGGAACGCACCGAAAGTCAGCCCGACCGCAACCAGTCCACCCGCGTGCAACAAGCAGGCCCGGACCTGCAATTGGTCTACGCCTGGGCACCCGCGGACCGGATGCAGGAATTGCTCAGCGATTTGCAATCGGCAGCCGCCGAGCAAAAGGACGTCGTGGCCCTGGTGTTTGCCGCCCCCGATGGTCCGAATGACCGTGCCGCCACGCTCGCCACCGGCGATGTCATGCACTCCTTCGCCGAACCTTTCGGCCACCTGCCGCGCAGCCGGGAAACGGCAACAGACGAGATAGCGCCGCCCTTCAGCCCATTGGATCCCCCGTCAATCGTCGCGGCCAAGGTGCAGCCGCCAGCGCACGATGACAAAGCTAAAGGCCCGTTTCTGCCGGGCAGTTCGGAAACGCGTGACTTGCAGCCCGACCGCGCGTTCATTGCCGAGGCACGCGGGGATGACGGTCCGGTCGAGCGCCAACGAGGGCGTGCCATTCGGTTAGAAGCCGCCGGGGTCGAAACATCGCCTCAGCAGCCTGGTCGCCAGCCGGCGGCCGCAACGATGGCGGGCAGCGCCGCCCCGCCGCAAATGCCGCAGGCTCAGTCGGTGCCTGCGGCTGCGGCCGAATCGCTGTCCTCGCTTGCCCCCCCAGACATCGCTCCCGTACCGCCCAGCCCGGCCGCGAGCCCGACGGAGCCTACCACCGAGGCGTTGTTCGTCATCCAGATTGTTCCCTCGCCGGGCAAGTAGTCTCATCGTCGCCGCAACTGGCCGTACGGAGCTTGCCAGCCGTGAAGACGGCAATTGGCATGCGTACGTACCGCTGGGTACGATGGTAGCCCCACCGGAGAAACCAGAGCACGCTGAATCCATGCGCTTGAAAGGAGGCGATCCTCGATGCGATCGCGGTATTTGCTGCTGGCTTTCCTGGCTTGGCTCACGCTTTTGATGCCTGCCACGGCGGCCAAGAAGAACATTGTGCTGTTTGTGGCCGACGACCTGGGCAAGGATCTGGGCTGCTATGGCAATCCGGTGATCAAGACGCCCAACATCGATCGCTTCGCCTCCGAAGGCACGATCTTCACCCACGCTTATGCCACCACCGCCAGTTGCAGCGCCAGCCGGTCGGTGATTCTCACAGGGCTGCACAACCACGCCAACGCCCACTATGGGCATCAGCATGCGTACCACCATTTTTCGTCATACGACTGGGTGCAGAGCCTGCCCGTGCTGCTGAGCAAGGCAGGCTATCGCACGGCCCGGGTGGGCAAGTTCCACGTGGCTCCGGAGGAAGTGTTCAAGTTCGACCATGTGCTGCCGGGTAACAACCGCGACATGGTCACCATGACCAACAACGCCAAGCGCATCATCGCAGAGAAGAGCGATAAGCCGTTCTTCCTCTACATCTGCACGTCGGACCCGCACCGGGGCGGTGGCAAAGTCGAGGACCAACCCCACCAGCCCGACCGGTTCGGCAACAAGCCGCGGGGTGGTTACCCCGGCATCCAGGAAATCACGTACTCGCCCGATGAAGTGGTGGTGCCGCCGTTCTTGCCCGACACACCGTCCTGCCGGGCGGAACTGGCCCAGTACTACCAGGCCGTTTCGCGGCTGGACCAGGGCTTTGGTTATCTGCTCCAGGCGTTGAAAGACGCCGGCGTGTACGACGATACGCTGATCATGCTCATTTCCGACCACGGCATCGCCATGCCGGGTGCCAAGACCACGGTCTACGAGCCTGGGCTCAACTCGCCATGCATTGTGCGTCTGCCCAACGCCAAAGAACGCAAAATCACCAACGGCGCGCTAATTAGCTGGGTCGACATCACGCCCACGTTGCTCGACTATGCCGGCATCCTGAACGCCGACGGCCGCACGCTGCCGGCCGAGATCGCCACCATGCCCGGCGGCCGCAACGGCAACAAGCCGTACCGGTTTCATGGACGATCGTTCCTGAGCATCATCGACCAGCCGTCGGCCCCCGGCTGGGATCGCGTTTACGCTTCGCATACGTTCCACGAGATCCAGATGTACTATCCGATGCGCGTGGTCCGCGACGGCCGGTACAAGCTGATCTGGAACATCGCGTACCCGCTGCCGTTCCCGTTTGCGTCGGACCTTTGGGCTTCGGCCACGTGGCAGGCCCAGTGGGAGCAGGGCAAGGACGCTCCCTACGGCCAGCGGACGGTGGGCCAATACGTCCAGCGGCCGCAATTTGAACTTTACGACCTGGAAAAAGATCCGTACGAAAGCAAGAACCTGGCGAGCGATCCCGAGTACCAGGCCGTACTGTACGAGATGCAGAAGAAGCTCAAAGACTTCCAGCAGCAGACCGACGATCCCTGGATTCTGAAGTGGCAATACGAGTAACCGGTGCAGCAGGGCAATTTTCAGCGCCACGAGGCGAGAGCGCTGGCGGTCCCCAGGCTCTCGCCGCGCCGTGTTTGCCCGCCGTGTACCTCCCCCTGGCGCAAATCGATCCGGTGCTGATGGTGATCGGCTGTCTGATCATCATCGGCGTGCTAATGTTGCGGTTTCAGAAACGGACCAGTCAGGCAAACGCCGCGTCTACGTTCCCCCCCACTCGGCCTGCCGATGCAACAGCGGCCAGTCGCGCGGAGCGGACCACGATCGACGGCTGGGAGGTGCAGATGCACGAACTGGCCCGAGAACTGACTGGCCGCGTGGACACCAAGCTGGCGGCGCTGCAGCAGTTGTTGCTGATGGTCGACGAGCGAATGGCGGCACTTGATGAGAAGCTCATGCGGCTGGATGCGACCCTGACCGCGCTGCAAGATCGCGCGGGCCATGCTGCATCCGCGCCGCCCCAGGTGTCCGTCAGTCAGCCAGACGGCGGATCAGCGTGGACCGCCGAGCCAATAACGCCTCAGCGTTCCTCGTCGCCCAACCCACGGACATCTGATCTCAGCGAGACCGACTAACTCGCCGCTTATCGTCGCCGGTTGATTCTGCTTATCCCACCATGTTGGGCCGCGGCCGCCCACGTTGTCACGTCTAGCGCCGTGCGCGGTTCGCTTCGGTTGGCGCACTCGTACGACTTGCAACGTGGTTCGCTGCCGAACGTTGAGACATACGCCGCAGCCAGCTTGCGGCCCATGGCACAAGAACTGCACACGCTTAGCGCAAAACCCCTTCGCCCTGAGGCGGCAACGCGCAAGCCGTATCCACGGATCGCCGACAGCCGGCTTCAGGGCCTCATGCAACATCGCGGTTTGTTCCCCCTCACCCACCGCTTGCCATGGACGCCTGGAAAATTGGCCTGTTGATCGGCATCGGGCTGCTACTGCTGTTGGCTTCGCTGTGGCTGGTTCATCATCGCCGCAGCACCTGGCAGCGGTTCGCGCGACGAAAACACCTGCTGTACCGTGAAACCGATACAGGCCCACAAGCCATCGGCACCATCCACGGTCTGCCGTTCACGCTGGCGATGGCAGGCGACAGTTCCGACACCGGCGCGCTGGGCGTAGAAGAGGTGCGTATGGCGGTCCAATTGCCGTGTCAGGTGCCCGAGGGCATGTCGATCCATCGGGCAAGCCGCATGGAGCAAGCAGTGGCCGAGGTGACCGTGGGCGAACCATTCGTAAGTGGCGACGAGCCGTTCGATCAGCAGTTCATGGTAGAAACCGCTGATCCCGAGTCGGCCAGGGCCTACCTCACGCCAGCCCGGCGTAAGGCACTGTTGGAACTGGCCGAACTGCCGATCAGTTGCCACGCCGGTCTCGATGGCCGGGAACTGTTTCTGCAAGATCGCGAGATGGTGGCCAGCCTGGACCGGCTTTCGCACCACTTTGGCGTGCTGATGCGGGCAGCACGCGGCTTGTGCCAGGCCGAACCGGCCGCCGCGGTTTCCAGCCATTAGCCGATAGCGCAACCGATCGCGTGAGAGGACACGCAGGCAGGCGTTGGGGGGCATGCCGCACCGAGGCTCGTTGCCCATCTCAATTCAATGGAGTGTCGCGTGATACACGGCCGCTGCATCGGCATCTGGAACGCCCACGCCTCCAAAGCGCAACATGCCCAGGACGTGCTCGCCCGGCTTGATGGGCTATGCGATGAAGTCCTGCATCCGAAATCGCGCGAAGAAACGATCCAGGCCATCCGCCGGATGCGCAACGTGCGGCGGTTGATCGTGGCCGGCGGCGACGGCAGCATCAACGCCGCCGTCAACGCGCTCGCACCGCTGGCTCACCCGCCGCAGCTTGGCCTGATCCCGCTGGGCACGGCCAACGACCTGAGCGCGTCGCTGGCCATTCCCGATAATCCGTACGAGGCGATCAAGCTGATCGAGCACGGCCAGGTTGTGCCGGTGGACCTCATCCAGGTGCTCACCGAACACCGTGATGCCTGGTGCATCAATATGGCCACTGGCGGCAATAGCGCCCGCGTGACGGAACACCTCACCGAGGAACTGAAAGAGCGGTGGGGCCCGCTGGTTTACCTGCGGGGCGTGATCGGCGTCCTTTCCGATCTGGACGTGTTTCGTACCACGATCCAATTTGACGACGAACCGGCACAGGTGCTGGACGTGTGGAATATTTTGCTGGCCAACGCCCAAACCTGCGGTGGACGGATTCACGTGGCGCCCCGGGCGAACCCGACCGACGGTCTGATCGACGTGATCGTGGTCCGGGACGGCACGGTGGGCGACATGGCTGAGATGGCCGCGGGCCTGGTGATCGGCAATTACCTGCAGCACGAACAGGTGCTTTACCGCCAGGTTCGCCGTGTAGAATTACGGTCGGCCCCGCCCATGCGGTTCACCATCGACGGCGAGCTGGTCGATGAAATTCCTAATGCCTTCGTCGTACACCCCAAGAAACTGCCGGTGATCGTCGGCACACTTCACACGGAGTGTCCGCCCACTACAGCGTGACCGCTGGTCCTTGGCGCCGCTTGCTGCGCCGCGGCTGATTCCTTACCTGCTTTAGTAACGGTTCATGAACTCATCCATTCCTCGCGACACACACAGCCTTGCGATCGGTTACGCTCTGTGGATCTTTGGCTTTACCGGCTCGCACCGTTTCTATTACGGCAAGCCGATCACCGGCACGATCTGGTTCGTCACCGGCGGCCTGCTGCTGATCGGTTGGATCATCGACCTGTTTCTGATCCCCGGCATGAATCGCCGGGCGGACCTGCGGTTCCGGGCCGGGCCGTATAACTACAACGTGGCCTGGTTGCTTTTGACGTTCCTGGGCCTGTTGGGCATCCACCGGTTTTACCTGGGCAAATGGATCACGGGGCTCGTGTACCTACTCACCGGCGGCCTGGTGGGGCTGGGCTGGTTGTGGGACCTGTGGACACTCAACGATCAGGTCGACGAAGCCAACGCGGCCTACGATCCCTGGTGGCGCACATCGATGCCGGACGAGTCGCGAGCCATGTGAGCGGCTGCCCCTACCGGCCGGGGTCCGGCATTAGTTTTTGTAGATCTTGTGCTGCGGACGACCGGCCAGAATCTCTTCCTTGCCCCAGTTGGTTACGTCTTTGAACGCCTGGCTGTGGATGAAGTCGACAAACGCTTTTTCGTCGGACCATTCGCTGGTGATCAGGTAGCTGGACGCGTCGCTAACGTCGCGCCACAGCGTCGATTGCGTGTGGCCGGGTGCCGCCCTCAAGGCATCGAGCACGGCGGCGAACGTGTCTTCAAACAGCTTCTCTTTGCCAGGAATGACGCGGTAGTTCATGCCCACGGTAATCATCGGCAAACTCCGGTTCGCGGGAGTGGATGCTTCGTACACATAATGATGTCCCCCGGATCGTAGAGCGAACGGGCCCGGCCGGCAACCACCCATCACATATGGCGGCGGTCGTACGGCGTACTTAAGTGGCATGCCATTTGCGAACTCATTGCGTATTGGCGAGGGCAACCGCTCCCGCCGCGAGCGAATCACGCATGCCACAAGGAGACCGATCATGGCCCCCGGTTGGACTGACAAAGACGAACGCCAGTACGAACACATCAAGAAAAGCTCGCGGGACCGTGGCGCATCGACCGAGCGGGCCAAGGAAATCGCGGCTCGCACCGTCAACAAGCAGCGGCGAGGCGAAGGCCGCACACCGAACCGCACCACGCAAGGTACCGGCAATCCGCGGACCTCGCTGGAATCGCGCACTCGCCGCGAGCTGTACAACCGCGCCCGCGAGCTGAAGATCGAGGGCCGCAGCAAGATGAACAAGCAGCAGCTGGTTCGCGCAATCCGCGCGCATTAAAGCCACCGTCCCTCTTTGACTCCGCTGCCAATCGCCGGCGTCGCCTGCTCGCGATGCGCGCACGCGACGGGGGAATGAGCGGCCCTCACTCATCTTTTTTGCCCCATCGGGCAGCTTTTCCAAGGAACATCAACCATGGCTCAGAAAACCCGTTCTCGCCCCGAGCCGCCGTTTCCGCCGCAGCCCCTCACGCCCCCAGGCATCGAAGGCGAGATGTCGCCCCGTCCCCAGTACAAGGCGCCCGATTATCATCCCGCCGATAAGCTCAAGGGCCGCGTGGCCCTGATTACCGGCGGCGACTCCGGCATCGGTCGGGCGGTAGCCGTACTATTTGCCCGCGAAGGCGCCGACGTAGCCCTGGTGTACCTGCCCGAGGAACAGCCCGACGCCGAAGAAACTGCCCGCGAAATTCGCAATGCCGGTCGCGAGCCGATGCTGCTGCCTGGCGACGTTCGCGACAACGACTTCTGCCAGCAGGCGGTGCAGCAGACCGTGGATCATTTCGGCAAGCTCGACATCCTGGTCAATAATGCCGCGTTTCAAAAGCATCGCGACGGGATGGAGGATATCGACTTCGAGCAGTTCGACCGCACGTTCCGCACCAACATCTACGGTTACTTCCAGATGGTGAAGGCGGCGCTGCCGCACATGAAGGCCGGCGACACGATTCTGCAAACCGGCTCGATCACCGGCCTGGAAGGCAACAAGACGCTGATCGATTACGCGGCCACCAAAGGCGCGATTCACGCCTTCACCAAGTCGCTGGCGCAGAACCTGGTGCAGCGTGGCATCCGTGTAAACTGCATTGCCCCGGGCCCGGTTTGGACGCCGCTCAATCCGGCCGAACGTTCGGACGAAGAAACGAAGGAGTTTGGCGCCGAGACGCCCATGGGACGCCCGGCCCAGCCGGAGGAAATCGCCCCGGCGTACGTGTTCTTTGCCTCGGAGGCCGACTCGGGCTTTATCACCGGCGAGGTGCTACCCATCCTGGGCGGCGATACTACGGCCGGCTAGGCTCGCGCGACTTGGATCACTTCTGGCCCAGGCAATATAGAGCGTCGGCCGTACGGAGATAAATGCGGTTGCCGGCCATCACCGGGCTGGCAAAACCGCCGCTTTCGAGCGAGTTCTCCGCGACGATTTCCGGCTTGTCGCCCGGCTTGAGAACGTAGGTCTTGCCGCGTTCATCGGTGATGAAAATATGCTCGGCCGCGGCAATCGGCGATGCCGAAAAGTTCCCGCCCAGACGCGTGGTGCTTTTCACGTCGCCGGTAGCGGGATCGTAGACGGTGAGCACACCGTTATCGGCCATGACATATAGCCGACCGTCGTACAACAGCGGCGAAGGCACATAGCACACGCCGCGTTTGCTCCGCCAGACGATGTGGCTCTCGGTCACATCGCCGCTGCCGTCGGCCTTCACGCAGATGATTTCCTTCTGCGGATAACCGCCGCTGGCAAACACGTGCTTGTCGTCGTAAGCGACCGTGCAGGCGGCCACGGTGCACGGACCTTCGCACTGCCAAAGCTGCTTGCCGGTTGCGGGGTCGCAACTGGCCACTTGATCGCGTCCGTGCAGCACCAATTGTGGCTTGCCGGCCAGCGTGGCCACGATCGGCGTGGAGTAGTTGCCGCCGCTGGGCCGCTCGATCCGCCAGACTTCTTTGCCGGTCGCCCGATCCAGGGCCACGATGTACGCATCGCCCGGATTGTCGCCCGACACGATCACCAGCGACTGGTAGAACACCGGCGAGGAACCGTAGCCGTGTTCGCTCTTGTAAGAACCGGCTTTGACCTGCCAGAGCCGCTTGCCGTCAAGGCTCACGGCCGATACCCAGATGCCGTCGTCGGCCATCATCGGCACGATGACCCGGGTTCCATCGCAGGCCGGGGTCGCCGAAGCCTGCGAGTTCTTCTTGTGGATGTGCATGAAGCCGCCTTCATGCAGCAGGTGTTCCCAGCGTTTTTCGCCGGTCTCACGATCGAAGCACAAGAGCGACTTGGTTTGAGCCTCCTCGTCGGCCGTGGTCACAAAGACATACGGCCCCCAGACGCACGGCGTGGAATGGCCGCGTCCGGGAATGGCGGCCTTCCAGACCACGTTTTCGGTTGGGCTCCACCGCAGCGGAATGTCGCCAACGTCGTAGATGCCGTCTCGCTTCGCGCCTCGCCACCAAGGGACGTCGGCGGACGTGTACACGGGCTCGCCAGCCGCGGCGGCAGCCGGAGCCGCGGCGACCGCGTGCGCGGTTTCCCCGCCGCAACCCGACATGCTCAAGAGAAACAGAATCAGGCAACTGGCACGAAGCATTCCTGGCGTCATAGGCTCAACCTTTCGCACGGGCGCGGGCCCCCCATGTGGCGTTACCGGTTCGCAAGTTCTCTTAGCCGGGCGGCGTCGCGGCACCATTGTAGTGCAACGTCGAGCCGGCCGCCGCAGCAGTTTTTCCGGTCGCCATTTTGTTGCTGCCAGCAGCCGCAGGCGGGGTTGGATCGGCCGCAGGGGCCGCTATAGCCACAGGTGCAGCCGGCCATCGAGCATGTCGGGCAAGGCCTTTTCGACCAGGGTTTTGACCTGCTTGGTGTGGTACCGGGTGCTGAAGTGTCCGGCGATGATGACTTCGTTCTTGAACCGCTCGCGCCGTTCGATGATGTCGTCCAGGTGGATGTGGCCGAACTTCTTCACCTTGTGCCGGCGGTGGCTGGCCGACACAAAGCTGATCTCGGTGATCAGCACCTGGGCTTCGTACATGGCCGGGCAGTTGTCGAGGCCTTCGATCGTGCTGTCGCCCAGGTAGGCCACGCGAGGCACGCGGACCTCGGCGGTGACCTCGGTACCGGCCATCCGCAGATCGCGAATTTCGTGGCCGGCCAGGTTCTGGTACTCAGGCTTGAGCTTGCGCCGCCGCTCCCATACCACAAACCCCAGCGACGGCACCGTGTGCTGCGTGGCCGAGACCGTCACCACGTTTTCGCGCGAAAGTTCGATCTCGTCGCCCGGCCGCAGCGGCAGCAGTTGGCAAGGCATCCGGCCCCGGTCCAGCCGCGAGAACAGCTTGAGGATGCGTTCGACGTGTTCGATCGCATGCTCAGGCAGGTAGATCACCGGCGGATCCATCTTCATCATCCGCCGCCGGGCCACGTACACCGGCAAAGCCGCGATGTGATCCAGGTGGCAGTGGCTGACAAACCACGTGGGCGTGCCCATGAACGCCCACGGCTGGGCGCCAAAATCGAACCCGATCTTCAGTTCAGGGATCCGCCAGAACGTTTGGACGGCTGCCCGCGAGTAGCCCTCAATGGTGAGATCCTTGTGGCTCAGCGACTTGTACGGGACGTTGTTGATCATGCGGTCGGCAGCCTGAAGGAATCCTGCCCCAAACATTCGGCGGCGTCATCGGGAGGACGCTGGGCAGCGGATCGCAACCTGGGCATCTGAAAACCTGCCCCCCGGCAGGTTGGAACGCGCCGCGTGGGCCGGAGGCCGTGCCCCTAACCCCAAGGGAGGTCAGGACATGGCAAGCGGATGCCCACTCGCCGCGAGCGGTGGTTAACGTCGCGGCACCGCACGAGCGATACCTTTCCCCGCCGGTCAAAGGTTCCCAGTTTAGGACGATTCGAGGGGAGGACAACCGGCGGAAATGCAAAGTTCGGCAACCGGCGTGCCGGGGCCTTCCCCCCACCCGTGGGCAATGTGGTCGACCGTGCGGGAATTGCCGGAAAAACACCCCGTTGCTAGAATCGGGACAAGGGAAGTTGTCGCCGCCAGCGGCCGGGCCTGCCTCCTACGGATGTGGGCTAACCGGTTTCTCTGGCATGCTCTGCCACGCCGCGCTTCTGCGAAGTGGTCGCCGGAGTGAATCGAGCAAAGGCTGGCGGAGTTTGGGTGGGCAACGCGAGCTTCCCCGGGCGTTTTTTCGCAAGGCTGCCGAGCGATGCGGGAACTGCTCACCTGGAACGTCAATCTAGGCCGAGTGGCGGGAGTCCACGTCCGGCTCCATGCCTTGTTCCTGTTGTTGGCAGGCGTCGCCCTGTTTGCTGCGGCTCGCGGCGGCCAGCAGATGCTCATGTGGTGGGGCACGTTCCTCGCCATTCTCTTTGTCAGCGTGCTGATCCAGGAATTGCTGCAATGCCTGGTGGCGCTGCGGCTGGGCGGCGAGGTTGACCAGATCGTGCTATGGCCACTGGGCGGCCTGGTAGCGCCGCGGATGCCTAACCGGCCGGGCAGCGAGTTCATGCTGGCCTGCACGGGCCCGCTGTTCTACTTGACCCTGAGCACCATTGGCGTGGGCGTACTGCTGGGCCAGAATGTGCCGCTCTCGACGGTGTTTCACCCGTTTGTACCGCCGTACGACGCCAATGGTTTCACCTGGATTACGGCGGTTCAAATCGGCGTCTGGCTCAATTTCTGGATGCTGCTGGTGCTGAACCTGCTGCCCGCTTTGCCGCTGGCCGGCGGTCGGGCGTTGCAATCGGCGCTGTGGGCCGTGCTGGGCCGCAGTTGGGCGGTCGCCCTCACGGCCAGGGCCACGCAGGCCACCGGCATCGGTCTGTGTATCGCCGCCTGGTGGATTCCGGCGCTGCCTGAGTTCGAGTTCACCTGGATGCCGGTGGTGTGCTTGGGCATGCTGCTGTTCTTCAGCGCCAAGCCCGACCGCATCCCCCAGCCAGAACCGATGGTGCACGTCGATCCTTCTCCCCTGGACGCCGGCGACGATCTGGAGAACTACCACTTCTCCCCGCCCGAATCGTTCGAGCCCGACCACGTGACCGAGTGGCTCGAAGCCCGGCAGGAAGAAAAGCTGCGCCGGCAGCGTGAGCTGGAGGAGGAAGAAGATCGCCGGGTGGACGAGATTCTGGCCCGGCTGCACGAGACCGGGATGCAAGGCCTGTCGGCCGAAGACCGGGCCCTGCTGGACCGCGTGAGTCAGCGGTACCGCAACCGGCACTAATCTAGGGCGGTAAGCTGTTTCTTGGCTCGCCGCTCTATCTCCGCGTGCTGGTTCGCTGTGCGAGCGTTCTTAGCCCACCGCCAGGTAGTCCTCGCCCAGGCGATATCCCCATGATCGAAGTTGGTCTTCGATCAAGTCGCGTGCTCCGTGGTTGGTCACATAGCTGAGCACAAACGGCCGCTCTCGTTCAACAGCCGACGATGCAAGCCACTGCGGCGGATGCACCGGTAGACCGGCAATCACCTTGCCGATCTTGCGTGGGTTGATATCAATCCATGCCGCAGCCTGCACCCCCTGGTCGAACAACCGTTGCACGCGTTGCCGCGTCTTGCGGCCGGCTCCCCAGATGATGATCGGTCGGCCGGCGGATTGCGCGGCCAGCAGCCTGGGATCGCGCGCCAGGTAGCCGGCCCTGAGCCGATCGAAAGCCGCCCGGTCGTAACGCGGGTCGACGCGTGAAGTTCGGGCGGCCGATTCGCGCCACCGCAGCAGCACCTGCGGCACCTTGCCCATCCTGCAGCCGGCGGCATGCATCCGCAGCCACAGCTCGTAATCCTCGGGGAAGTCGCCATCGCGATAGCCGCCCAGCCGCTGCAAGACGGCCTTGCGCATCATCACGGCAGGATGCGCCAGCGGCGATTCCACGTAGATGTTGCCTGCAATCTGGTCGGGCGTCAGGCAGGCGTTCTGCCACCGCACGTACTCGCGATAGCCGGCCGCGATCTCCTCAGGCGGAAACAATTCCACCTGCGTGGCTACCAGGTCGACGTCGGGATGCTCAGCCAAGTACGCCGCCTGAGCGGCCAGCCGCGTCGGGAGCATGATGTCATCGGCATCCATGCGGGCGATCAGCGGCGAGGCGGCCATCTCCACGCCCAGGTTCAAAGCTCCCACCAGTCCGAGGCGTCCGAGCTGAATCAGGCGAAAGCGGCCATCGACTGCGGCGAACTTTCGCACCAGTTCGGCAGAAGCATCGGTCGAGCCATCGTCGATGGCCAGCACTTCAAACGGGCCAAATGTTTGAGCCGCGATCGAGTCGAGGCATTCCGGCAGCGTGGCCGCAGCATTTCGAAACGGCAGCACCACCGAGATTTCGACCACGTCCGTACCAGCGCGAGAACGCATCCGAAAAGCGTGCGTGAACCGCTGTCCGTGGCTCACGACCGCGGCCAGGGGAGCTTGCCGGCCGACCGGGTACGCACCTGCCAGAGCGTGCCGCCGGCGGTGACGTACAGGGTCTTACGGTCCGCGCCACCAAAGGTGCAGTTGGTGACTTCGTCGACCGGAATCCGAATGACCAAGAGCAACTTGCCCTCGGGGCTGAAGACGTACACGCCGCCGGGTTTTTCGTTGGTCTCGTACGGCAGGTTCTCGCGGTTCAAACCTCCGGCCACGTACAGCCGGCCGCGTTCATCGATCGCCATGCCGTCGGGACCGCGGCTGCGGCCCCAATCGTAGATGAGCTTCTGCGAGTCGGTCTTCACCGTGCCTTCGGGCGTGAGCTCAAACCGCCATAGCTTCCGGGCGCCACCCTCCGTGTTGTTATTGTTGTCGGCCACATACAGATAACGGTCATCGGGTGTGACCAGCAAGCCATTGGGCCGGTCCACCTCGTGGGCGATGATGCGGGTGACCTTGCGGTTGGGATCAATGCGGTACACGCCTTCCACGGGGCGTCCCTGTTGGTCAACCTGCTTCATATCGGAGCGGTCGCCGTAGCGAGGGTCGCTGAAATAGATCCGCCCCTTGCTGTCGACGGTGACATCGTTCGGCGAGTTATACGGCTGTTCGTTGAACGTAGCGGTCAAGACTTCGTGCCGACCGCGCAGGTTGAGCCGGGCAATCCGGCGGTGCCCCTGCTCGCAGATCAACAGGCGCCCGTCGCGGTCGAACAGCAGGCCATTGGACTTGGCATCACGCCGGAAAACCTGCAGCTTGCCCTGGGGATCGAGCTGATAGATGTGCCCATCGGATCCGCTGAACAACAGCCCCAGCCGCGGGTCCCAGGCGGGGCCCTCGCCCGCCGCCTGGTCGAGCACCAGCTCCGGCCGTGCCCCCACCGCCAGAACGCCGGCATCATCGCGCAGCGGCAACTCCTTATCGGTGGTCGTCGTAGGTTGAGCAGCAGGCTGCCGCTCTTGCGCCAAGGCTGCTGACCAAGCAACCTCGGAGGCTACCACCAGCCCACACGCTACAACTACCCAGCCAAACCAGCACGACGTGCGACGACGATACGAAGCAGAATTGGAAGCGTTCATAGGATGGGCTCGATCGTACACCTCGAAGGCAGCCAGATCGGCGATTGGCACCGTCGCGACGTTTAAGGACGCGGCACACCGGCCGCCGCAAACGCCGCCGCCATGTTGCGGTAACAGGTTTTGGCGGCAGCCACGGGATCATAACCCGCTTGCCGCGAAATCAGGCTGCTCACTTCGCAGCAAATGTCGCCGCGATATCCGCCATCGTAAAACAGCTTGAGCAGTTTCGGGTAGTGGGTGTTCTGCTCGCCGGGCAGCAGGAACGTTACGCGATTCCCCTGCTCGACGGCGTCCTTCACCGCCACGTGAGC
>ERZ777003.819-NODE-819-length-55570-cov-40.226768_pt1 | contig 55570 bp, 40 predicted proteins | sample MGYA00374956_ERZ777003 | MGnify/ENA primary metagenome ERZ777003 (study PRJEB29302, sample SAMN06268252) | bioreactor metagenome | isolation source: Joint BioEnergy Institute, California, USA | place: USA:Joint BioEnergy Institute, California, USA | collected...
CTCTCCAGGCACGGCCACCGGCCGCCGACCACCGACATCCTCGCCGACAACCGTTTCAGACTCTCGGATGGAGGCGGACAAAGACCGCTCCCCCACCCCCTGGACGACGGACTCTGACCTCTCGTCCCCTCCAGGCACGGTCACCGGCCGCTCATCGGCGGCCGCTTCAGCGTCCGAGACGTTGCCGGAGAAGGGTTGCTCCCCTGCCTCCTGGAGGGCGAGTTCGCGCTCCGCTCCCTGCCGAGATGCGGATTGCGGCGTCTCGGTCGTCACCGATCGCCGATCGGCACCGCCCTCGGCAATGGGCATCCCCGTTTCCTGGGACATGGGCTTTCTCCCGCCGGGCTCTTGGACGGCGGACTCGGTTCCCTCATCCCGTTGAATCGCCAAAGGGGCGGTGGCGGGGGCCTGGGAGGCCGGTTCCGCGGCCGGGTTCTCCTGGACGGCGTGCGCACCGGTCGCGGCGTCGCGTGTCGGTGCGTCGTGCCCGGCCGTCACCGGGATGCCGGCGGATGGCCGGGAGGCCGCGACGACCAGCGGGGGCACCGTGTCCTTCAGGCGGATCAGCGGGGTGCCCAGGTCCAGCCGCACACCCTGCGAGCCGGCGGGTCTGACCGGTTCGGTGAAGGCGGCGGCGGGGCGGTCGGCGCCGTGGCCCTCCACCCACAGGGCGGCGGCCACGCAGCGCAGCTGGGTCAGGCCGTCCCGGGAGGGGACGTCGGCGGCGATGGCCAGGTGCTCGCGCGCCCCCAGCGCATCGCCGACGAAAGCGGGCAGCCCGCCCGGACCCACCTGCACGAACACCCGGACCCCGGCCTCGGTGTAGAGGCGTTCGACCAGGTCCTTGAAGCGCACCGGTTCCAGCAGGTGCCGCACGAGCAGCCCGCGCACCTCATGGGGGCGGTGCGGGAACGGCGCCAACGTGGTGGCCGACCACAGCGGCACGGTGGGCCGCTCGACGGGCAGGGCGTCGAAGGATTCGCGGGCCGCCTCCACGCAGCCGGCCGCCATGGGCGTGTGGAAGCCGGGGCGCAGCGGCAGTTCCTGGCCGAGCACGCCTTCGGCGCCGAGTCTTCGCAGCACCTGCCGGACGGCGCCGGGAGGGCCGCAGATGACCGACTGGTGAGGGCAGTTGTCGTGGGTGACGGTCACGCCCTCCAGGTCGGCGATGGCCTCGGCGGCCCGGACCGCCCCGCAGCCCAGCGCCCCGTAGATCATGTCGGGGGCGTTCGAGGCCCGCTCCTGCAGGGCGGCGGCGAGGTCCTGGATCGGCTGCTGCGGGCACATCCCGGTGGCTACCAGGGCGGCCCACTCGCCGAGGCCGTGCCCGGCCGCCAGGTCCGGTTCGATCCCCAGCGCGTTCAGCGCCTCGGCCAGCAGCCGGCCGCAGGCGATCACGTCGGCGGCGCGGCCGGGCAGGTCCTCACGGCCGGTCAGGGCCGGTGCCGGCAGCCCGAAGTGCTCGGCGACGCCGTCAAGGCGCGGGTGGAAGACCGGTTCGAAGCCCGGGAACAGGAAGGCCAGGCGGCCGCCGGAGGCCAGCAGCGGCCGGGGCGAAAACCAGATGTCGTTGCGTCCCCGCCAGGGCTCCCCCCGGCCCACCACGGCGCGGGCCAGCGACAGGCGCCGCGGCGTGGGGTCGGCGATCGCCAGCCGGCAGGGTCCTTCTCCGATGACTTCGCCCGCCGGCGCCCGGTCCAGGCCGGCCAGCAGCGCGGCCAGTTCCTCGGGCGAGGCGGCGGCCAGCCGCAGCAGGCGGCCGCCGTCGCCGTCTTCGCCGCTGCGGGCCCGGGAGGGTCTGCGGCCCCGGGCACGCACCGAACCGGGTGCCTCCTCCAGCACGACGTGGGCGTTGAAACCGCCGAAGCCGAAGGCGTTGACGGCGGCGCGGCGGGGCAGGTCCGATTCGGCGTCCCAGTCGGCGGCCTGGCCCGGGAGGCGGAAGCGGGTGCCCTCCAGCGCCGGGTGCGGGTCGGTGACGTGCAGGGTGGGCGGCAGCACCCCCTCGTGCAGCGCGAACGCCGCCTTGATCAATCCGGCGATGCCGGCGGCGGGCATGGCGTGACCGATCATCGACTTGACCGAGCCCAGGGCGATCGGCGGGCCGTCGGTGCCGAAGACGCGGCGCAGGGTCTGCACCTCGGCGCCGTCCGCCAGCGGGGTGCCGGCGCCGTGCGCCTCCACCAGTCCCAGGGCCGCCGGTTCGCGCGGGTCCAGCCCGGCGTCCCGCCAGGCCCGCCGCACCGCCAGTTCCCGGCCGTCGACCGGCGGGTTCAGCAGCGTGGCGGCCTGCCCGTCGCCGGCGCTGCCCACCCCGCAGATCACCGCGTAGATGCGGTCCCCGGCGCGCTGGGCGTCCTCCAGCCGTTTGAGCAGCACCATGCCGGTGCCCTCGGCCAGCAGGGTGCCGTCGGCCGACCGGTCGAAGGGGCGCACCCGTTCGCTGGGGCTCAGCGCCCGCAGCCGGCTGAACAGGTTCCAGACGGTGATGTGGTGGGCGTGGTGGACGGCGCCGGCCAGCACCGCGTCGCACTGCCCGCAGCGCAGCGCCCGCACCGCGTGCTCGACGGCCAGCAGGGCCGAGGCGCAGGCGGCGTCCACGGTGTAGGCGGGGCCGCGCAGATCGAAGTGGGCGGCGATGCCGGTGGCGACGGCGAAGCCGGGCAGCAGCCCGGTGGGGACGTCCGGCGGCTCCGGTCCCAGTTGCCGGCAGAACGCCCGCCGGATCTCCTCCAGCCGTTCCTCCCCCAGGTCGGGCACCAGGTCCGCCAGGACGGCCACCAGCTGGTGGGAGGTGTGCACCCGCTGGTCGAGGCGGGCCGTTCCGGTGGTGAGGTAGCCGCCGCGGCCGAGGATGACGCCCACCCTGGAGCGGTCGGGCAGCCTTTCGGGTCCGCCGGCGTCGGCGATGGCCTCGGCGGCGGTGCGCAGCGCCAGCAGCTGGTCGGGTTCGATGCCGTCCACGGCGGCGGGTGTGATCCCGAACCGGGTGGGGTCGAAGGCGGTCAGGTCGTCGACGAATCCGCCGCGGCGGCAGTAGACCCGGTCGCCGCACGAGGGCCGCCCGTAGCAGGCGGGGTCGTAGTAGATCCGCGGGTCCCACCGCTGCGGGGGGACCTCGGTGACGGCGTCCACGCCCGCCCGGATGTTGTCCCAGAACTGGCGGGCCGTGGCCGCTTTGGGGAACACCGCCCCCATTCCCACGATCGCGATCGGTGTCATGGCGCGGCTCCGGTGAAGACGACCTGCGAGTCGGCGCCGACGGCGATCTCGCGGAGCAGGGCGCCCACGGCGGCGTCGGGGTCGAGCGGCGCGCCGCGCCGCCGGGCCTGGTCGCGGGCCGCCTCGCCGGAGGCGGGGTCGTCGCAGGCCCACGGCCCCCAGCAGGCCGCCAGCACCCGGCCGCGCAGCCGTGTCCCCCACAGCGGGGCCAGGGTCTGGCAGGCGTCGCCGGCGGCGGCGTGGGCGGCCTGTCCCTCCTCGCCCAGCATTCCCGAGGCGCTGCCGAGGACGACGAAGAATCCCAGGTCCTCGCGGACGGCCTCGGCCAGGGTCGCGGCGGCGCCGGCGGTGGTCTGCCACAGCCGGGCGAACGAGCCGGCCTCGCGAGGCGGCCGGTGCTGCTGCGGCGTGCCGGTGCCGTGGATCACCCCGTCCAGCCGGCCGTACCGGGCGTAGACGTCGGCGACGGCGGCGCGCACGGCCTGCGGGTCGCCGAGGTCGAGCGCCTGGTAGCGGACGGAGGCGGCCGAGCCCTCCAGCCTGGCCAAGACGGCCCGCAGCCGCCGCCCGGCCGGGGCGGTGGCCGGGTCGGGTTCGTCGTCCTCGTCCGGCGGGGTGCGGCCGATGATCTCGATGTGGCAGCCGGCGGCGCCGGCGAGCGCCCGGGCCAGGCGGGCGGTGACGCCCCGGGCCTCCCCGGTGAGCAGGACGACCCCGTCCCGGTCCAGCGGCAGCGGGGCCTCGCCGGTCAGTTCCTGCGGGACGAGTTCGAGGGTGCGGCGGGTCCAGCCGTCGTGGCCGACCACGACGGGGGCGCCGGGCTCGCTCATCAGCTCGACGACCAGCTGCTCGGCGAGGGCGCGGGGGCCGCAGGCGGTGTTGACGTCCACGGCCCGCACCAGGGCGGCCGGGTGCTCCAGGGCGAGCGTGCGGGCCAGCCCGCGCAGCCCGGCCCCGGTGACGACGTCCGGACGCCCGTCCCGGCCGAACATGCCGCCGGTGCCGGTCACCAGCAGCAGCCGGCTCGTGCCGCCGTGCAGCGCGTTGCGGATCTTCTCATAGGACCTGGGCAGCACGGGCGGGCCGCCCGGGCGCAGCGCCGCCAGGTGGATCACCGCGTCGGCCGGCTCGTCGGCGTCGGCGGCGATGCCGGCGTGCACGCCGTGCGATTCCAGCAGCGTCACCAGCTCGGGCGCCACGCCGAGCCCGTCGTTGACGATCAGGCACCGCCGTCCGCTCAGCGGCCCGGGCACCGGCACCGGTCCCGCCGCGGGCAGTTCCACCGGCCGCACCACGTGCCGGCTGGGCGGCACGGGCATCGGCGCGACCGGCGGCACCACGGGGAACGCCCGGGTGGCGTCCGCGTCCAGCGTCCACCATGCCCCGTCCCCGTCGTCGGGGGGCGTTTCCGCGTCGCCGGCGAGCGTCGCGGTGCGGGCGACGGGGCCTCTGGCGAGCAGCCCGGAGCGAGGGGCGGATGCACCGCCTCCAGATGCTTCGGCCGTGGAAGCGGATGCCTCATCTCCGGGAACGTCCGCGGAGCCCGGTGCGTCACCTCCGGGTTTGGGCGTCCCCTCGGCAAAGGCGAGGGGGTCATCGGCGGCGACCTCGGCGTCCTGGGAGACGGACGTGCCGTCCTCGGACGCGTCATCGCCTGGCGGGGGCAGAGCGCCGGAAACGGATGCGTCCTCCCCGGATGCCTCCTCTCCCGGAGAGGATGTACCGCCATGGGAGGCGGGCACGTCACCGTCGGGGGCGGTGGTCTCCCCGGCGGGTCCGGGCACCGCGCTTTCCAGGGCGGATACGCCGTCTTCCGAAACGGACACGTTCCCGTCGAACACGAAGACGGCCTTATGCGGGGAGGGCTCCTCCGCAAGAGCGGGCGCCTCACCATCGGAAACGGGAAGGCCACCACTGGGAAGGGGCACAGTGCTTTCAGCGGACGTCGCGTCCCCTCCGGGAATGGCGGCGGCCACCGGGGAGAAGAACACCTCTTCGCTGAGAGCCGATGTCTCGCTCAGGCCGTTGCCGGGAGCGGCCGTCCCACCGTCTGAGTCCGGCTTCTCTTCCTTCAGGTCAAAGGGGCCGTCCTCACCGACAGACGCGTTCTCACCAGTCTCCGGCGCAGCTTCCCCGACGTGGAACACGTCCTCTGCAACGGCAGTCCTCTGGTCGCCGGAAGCGGGCCGGCCGTCGCCGGGAGCCGATGCCTCACCGCCCGGGCCCGACGCCCCGTCCTCCGGGGCGGGCGTGCCGTCCCTCCAGGCGGGCACGTCCCCGGCAGGAGCGGACTCGGTCTCCCGGGAGGCGCGCATGTCCTCCTCGAGGGCAGGCGCCTCGCCGTCGCCAGCGGGCAGGCCGTCATCGGGGACGGCCGCCTCGCCGCCGGTGCCGGACGCCGTCTCTTCCACAGCGGACGCGCCGCCTGCCGGAACGGCCGTCTCCTCTTCAACGGCGGACACGGCCTCCGGGGGAAGGAACACGCCTTCGAAGACGGACACCCCGCCACCGGCGGCAGGCTGATCCTCGCTGAGCGCAGCCGCCTCACCGGCAGGGCCGGGCGGCGTCGTCTCAAGAACGGCCACGCCGCCCGCCGTCTCCTCGGCGGCGGAGACGGCGTCCCGGGGAAGGAACACGTCCTCAAGGGCGGACGTCCCGCCACCGGAGACGCCTTGGGGAGCGGGCGCCTCACCGCCGGAAACGGTCAGGTCCTCGCCGGCAGGAGGCGCCTGGCCGCTAGAGGCGGATGCGGCGTCGGCGGAGACCGACGCATCGCTCTCCGGCGCCGCCGTGCCGTCCTCACCGCCGGGCGGGGCGTCTTCGAGGGCGGGTTCGAAAGCGGATACATCGTCCGCGACGCCGGGAGCGGACGGGGTTTCGGCGGAAACGGCCGCCACCTCATCGGGGGCGGACACGACATCTTCCGCGGCCGACACGCCGCCTGCGGAAAGCAGCGCCGCCTCCTTGAGGGCGGGCGCGTCGTCCTCCGAAGCCGGCGTGTCCTCGCCGGGTGAGGCCACCGCGCCCCGGGAAAAGTGCACGTCCTCCTCCGGGGCGGATGTCTCACCGCCGGGCGCGGGTGCCTCTTGACCGGGAACGGGACGGGGCGCGGGCACATGGGGCGCGGCAGAAGCGGCCGGTGCCCGGTCCTCGCGCGGCTGCGGGAGGGAGATCCCCAGGTAGCCGAGCAGCACGTCGCGTTGGGCGGCCAGCAGCTCCCGGCCGGTCCGCAGGTACTCCAGGACGGCGGCGTCGCGGTCGGCCCGGTCCGGCGCAGCGGCCGGGTGCGTCCCGGACGGCCGCGGCGCGTCCGCCGGGCGGGCGGGGCGGCCGATGGTCCAGGCGGGCCGGGCGGGCGGGGCGGACAGCACGACGGCGTCGCGGCCGGTGAACAGCGGCAGCGGGTCCACCTCCACCCCGAGGGCGGCCAGTTCGGCCAGGGCCGTCAGCAGGGCGTGCAGGCCGGGTAGGCCCCGCCCGGCGGGACGGTCGCAGGTGACCACCGTGTGCGGCAGGCCCTCCAGGATCCGGCCGACCAGGCGAGTCAGCGACCGTCCGGGGCCGGTCTCGACGAACACCCGGGCCCCGGCCTCGTACATGGCCTCGATCTGCTCGGCGAAGCGCACCGGCGCGGCGACCTGCTCGGCCAAGGTGGCGGCCAGCAGCTCCGGAGAATGCCGGTAGGGGGCGGCGGTGAGGTTGGACCACACCGGGAAGGCGGGCGGGCTCAGCCGCCGGCCGGCCAGCTCCACGCTCAGCCCCGTCGCCGCGCCGGCGGCCAGCGGGCTGTGCAGGGCGCAGGCGCCCGGGATCGGCTCGGCCGCCAGCCCGCAGGCGTTCAGCGCCCGCATCGCGTCGCAGACGGCGGCGGCGGGACCGGAGATCACCACCTGCCGGGGCGCCTCGTGGGCGGCCAGGACCACCCGGGGCACCGTCTCCAGCACCGCCTGCACCTCCTGCGGGGTTCCGGTGACGACGGCCATGGCGCCCGGGTCGCCGCTCTCGCCGCTTTCGACGGCGCGCAGGATCGCCTCGGCGCGGGCGGCGGCCAGCTCCAGCAGGTCGGTCTCGCCGAAGACCCCGGCGGCGCACAGGGCGGTCAGCTCGCCGCACCCGTGCCCGGCCGCCATGTCGGGGCGCACGCCCAGCTCGGTGAGCAGCCGGTGGACGGCGATGCCGGCGATGGCCAGGGCGGGCTGGGCGATGCGGATGTCGCCGAGGGCCTGCCGCTGCCGTGCCTCCTCCTCGGCGGTGAAGGCGGCGGGCGGGAACATCGCCTCGGCGTACCGGCCGCCGGACAGCCGCAGCAGCCGCTGCAGCCGGGGGAAGGCCACGAACAGGTCGGCGAGCATCCCGGGCCGCAGGCCGCCGTGGCCGGGGAACAGGAACGCCACCCGGCCGGGCCGCTCCCCGACGGCCGGGTACACGCCCGGCGCCGCCTCGAAGCGGCGGGCCGGCTCCAGCTTGGCGGCCAGGTCCTCAGGGCTGGTGGCCACCAGGGCCACCTGGACGGGTCCGCTGTGCTGTTCGGCGGCGGTGCGGGCCAGGTCCCGCAGCCTGGCGCCGGTGCCCAGGGCGGCGATCCGGTCCATGCGCTCGCGCGCCTCGGCGCGGTCGGCGCCCCGGAACAGGAACAGCTCGGCGGGCCATGCGGCGGTCCCCGACACCGGTTCGGGGGCGCCGCCGTATCCGGCCAGCACCGCGTGGAAGGCGGTGCCGCCCAGGCCGGAGGCGCTGAGGCCGGCGCAGCGTTCGCCGGGTTCGGCGGGCCAGGGCCGCGGGGTGTGGGAGAAGACGAACGGGCTGGTCTCCGGGTCCCAGGCGGCAGTGGGCTCGTTCAGGTGCAGGGTGCCGGGGCGGACGCCGGCGTGCAGGGCGCGGGCGGTTTTGATCAGCCCGGCCAGCCCGGCCGCCCGCCCGGTGTGGCCGATCTGCGAGGCGACCGAGCCGAGCGTGACGCCGCCCGGCCTGGTTCCGGTGAACGCCCGGGTCAGCGCGGTCAGCTCGGCGCGGTCACCGGCGGCGGCGCCGGTGCCGCGGGCCTCCACCAGCCCGATCCGGGACGGGGGGATGCCGGCGTCGCGGTGGGCCCGCTGCAGCGCCCGCCGCCGTCCCTCGGCGCGGGAGGCCGACCGCCCGTCGCCGGCCGCGGCGACCGCCTTGATGACGGCGTAGATGCGGTCGCCGTCGCGTTCGGCGTCGGCCAGCCGTTTGAGCGCCACGCACGCCGCGCCCTCCCCCGGCGCCACGCCGTCGTCCCCGGCGTCGAACGGGGCGCACCGTCCCGACGGCGGGCCGCCGGGGGCCTCGTCCCGCAGCTCGACGCCGCCGCACAGCACCAGGTCGGCGCCGCCGCAGACCAGTTCCTTGCAGGCGGCGTCCAACGCGGCCGGGGAGGCGTCGGCGATGGTGCACTCGGCGCCGCCCAGATCCAGCCGCTCGGCGATCCACCCGGTGATCGTGGCGGGGGATGCGCCGTCGGCCGCCTGCGGCGACGGCGCATCCCCCATCCCGGCGGCGAAGATCACCGCGGCGCGGGAGCGGTCGAAGGGCCGGTCGGCATACCCGGCGTCGTCCAAGGCGCGCGCGGCGACTTCCAGCGCCAGCAGGTGCGCCGGTGCGATGTCGCCGAGCGAGCCGGGCGGGATGCCGCGGGCCTCGGCGTCGAAGGGGATGGCGGGCAGGAAGCCGCCCTGTGCGGCGGGGGTGTCCTCCGCTTCGCCGCCGTCGCGGCGGCCGCCGGGGACCTCGGTGACCGCATCGGCGCCGCAGAGGACGTTGGCCCAGTACTCCTCGGCGTCGCGCGCCCCGGGGAAGGCGCAGCCGATCCCCACGATCGCGATGTCCAGCGGACGCGGCGCGGGCTCCTCCTCGGGGGCCGACCGCAGCCGCCGCGCCCGTTCGGCCAGGAAGGCCCCGGCTCCGGCGCTGACCTGCTCGTGCAGGTCGGCGATGGTGGTGACGGCCGAGCGCAGCACCGCCGCCTGGCCCATCATGAACATGCCCTCGCGGTACTGCTCGGTGCCTTCGATCTGCCGCAGTTCCTCCCCCTCGCGCCGCAGCCCGCGGGAGGCCAGGCGCAGCCGGCCCAGGTTGTGGCGCTCCAGCTTGGCCCACACCTCCTGGCGGGGCACCCCGGAGGCGGCCAGGTCCCGCCGGGCCCGCTGGAAGGCGTCGGCGTAGGGGGTGTGGGCGCAGCGGACGGCGTTGCCGGGGGCGGTCTCCAGCAGCACGGTGCGCTCGCACTCCACGGCGACCTGCTGGAAGCCCGGCACGATCGCCCCGGTCGCCACCGCCTCCTCGGTGAACAGGTAGGCGGTGCCCATCAGCACGCGGATCTGCACGCCGCGCTCGGCCAGCGGCCCGGCCAGCGCGGCGACCATCGCCGCCGAGCGGGCGTCGTGCACGCCGCCGGCGAAGGCCACCGATGTGCGCGCGGCCTCCTGCGGGTGCTCGGCCAGGAACGCCAGCAGCACGTCCACCTGCGCCTCCCACAGCGGGAAGGCGGCGCGCGGGCCGATGTGGCCGCCGCATTCCATGCCTTCGAAGACGAAGCGGCGGGCGCCTTCGGCCAGGAAGCGTTCCAGCAGGGCCGGGGAGGGGACGTGCAGGTAGGTGGCGATCCCGGCCTCCTCCAGCGGCGCGGCCTGGGCGGGGCGTCCCCCGGCGATCAGCGCGTAGGGGGGCCGGGCCAGGCGGATGGCCTCCAGCTGGGCGGCGCGGATCTCGCGGGGGGCGAATCCCAGCACGCCCGCCCCCCAGGGGCGGCCGCCCAGCCGCCGGGCGGTCTCGGCCAGCAGCCGCCCGGCCTCCTCCCCGGTCATCAGCGCCAGCGCCACAAACGGCACCCCGCCGGCGGCGGCGACGGCGGCGGCGAACTCGGGCCGGTCGCTGACCCTGGTCATCGGCCCCTGCAGCACGGGATAGGCGGCCCCGTCCGCTGCGGCGGCCGCGGCCAGCGGCTCGGCGCGGACGGCGGCGGCCAGGTGCTCGTCGATGTGCGCGGCGACGGCCTGCACGACGCCCCCGGCGGTCTTGTACCGCTCGGCCAGCGGGCGGGCGAGCGCCCCGTCCTGGCCGACCGGCAGCAGCTGCTCGCGCAGGTCGCCGACGCCCAGGCGGGCGGCCAGGTCGGAGGGGGCCGTGCCGTCGGGGACCGGCAGGTCCGGGTGGGCGTAGATGCGGTGCCCGGCGACCAGGCGGGTCTCGCCGCCGTCCATCGTCTCGATCGCCCGGGCGACCTCCGCGGGCAGGTCCAGTTCCCGCACCAATGCCAGCTGGGCGTCCAGCACCACTCCCGCGGCCCCGCCCGCGATGGCCGCCGCGGCGGTGTGCGGGCCGATGCCCCCGGCCGCCCACACCGGGCGGTCCAGCTCGGCGTCGCCGAGCAGGTGCTGCAGCAGCACGAACGTGGTCAGCTCGCCGACCCGGCCGCCGGCCTCGCAGCCGCGGGCGATCAGCCCGTCGGCGCCCAGCCGCGCCGCCGCGCGCGCCTCGCCGGGGTCGACGACCTCCACCAGCAGCCGGCGGCCCGGCAGGTAGGGCTGGGCCTCCTGCAGGGCGGGCAGGTCCACCAGCACGGTGTGGACGGTCTTGGGCACCTCTTCGGGCCGCACCGGGCAGGCACCGCCGATGCGGATCGCAAACGGCCCGCCCCACCAGCGTTCCACCAGCTCCAGCGCGGTCAGCGCCGCGTCCCGGTCGCGTCCCAGGTCCAGCGTCCCCAGACCGCCGGCCCGGGCCACGGCGACCGCCAGGCGGGCCTCGGCCAGCCCGAACGGCGTCACCCCGATGATCCGGTCAGCGCGCGTCCAGGCCAGGTCACCGGACTTGTCAGCCGTCATCTGCGTCCCCCGACGTCCCGTTGCAGCGTCAACGCCGCGAGCACGGCCCGCGACGCTGCGCAACATTACTGTCGGTCAATATTCACTCACTCAGGCGACACGCCTGGTGGCGGGGGGTGGTGGGGAGATGGCCATGGCCTTACCGAAAAACGACGCTTCACCGGCCCGCTCCTGGTCCCTGCGGGCTTGGACGCCGACGGCACGAAAACGGGCGCCCGCCCGGCGCGTGCCGGTGGGCGCCCGTGGTGAGCCGCATGGAGCCGGCCCGGCCCCGGCGGCCGGGTCACATGGCGGCGGCCTCCTCCTGGTGGTGGGGGCGCAGGCCGTGCCGCAGAATGCCCTCGTCCAGCCAGCGGTCCAGGTACGTCCAGGTGGTGGTGCGCGCCTGGCCGCCGGTCAGCACCCCCAGATGGTCGCCGGAGGCGATCTCAAAGCGCACCCGCGGCGAGGAGACCATCGACAAAGTCAGATCGCGGACCGCCCTGGGCGGCGCGATCCGGTCGCCGTCACCGGCGATGGCCAGCACCGGGACGCCGATCCGCGCCAGGCTCACCTCGCGGCCGCCGATCGACAGCTCCTCCTCCCCGGCCAGCGCCGCGCCGAGGTAGGCCGCGTACGATTCGGTGAGCCCGCGGCCGGGGTGGGCGCGCAGTGCGGCGGCGAAGCGGTCGAGCGCCTCGCGCTGGGCCAGGTGGTCGCGGTCGTCGATGCGCGCCAGGACGTGGTAGGCGCGCAGCAGCCCATGGCCCGCCGCGATGATCTGGTCCACCGTGCCCGGCAGCCCGGCGCCGGTGGCGGGGGCGATCGCGGCGACCGAGGCGATCGGCAGCGAGGGGTCGGCGGCGGCGGTCAGCAGCGCCAGCGTGCCGCCCAGACTCCAGCCGACCAGCTGCACCGGCTGCCCGCCCGCATCGCTGCTCACCCGGCGGATCACCGACGGCAGGATCTCCCCGGCCCACTGGGCCGCTCCGGCCCGCGGGTCCGCCGGCCCGGCCGGCCCCTCCAGCAGGTAGGTCAGCCGCCCGGCGTCGACGACATGCTCGACCAGGCTGCCGCCTCGGCGCAGGTCATAGCAGCGTGCGGGGACGCCCGGCGACGGCACCAGCAGCACCGGCGGCCCGGCCGGGACCAGCCACTCGGGAAACCGGTAGCGCAGCACCGCGCGCCCGCTCCCCTCTCCGAGCCGGTCCGCCGGCATCGGGCTCAGATCGGCGAGCTGGCCGTTGAGCAGCATGGAAGCGACGTTCACCGCAGCCGAGCGCAGGCTTCTGGGCGAAAGGATCATTTCGCGATGATCAACTCCATTCGTGTGACATAACGGAATGTTTCCCCCAGTTATAGATACATGTATACGAGAGGTCACATATCACGCCCCAATGAAGGGCGTGTAAAACAGACCGAGTCGCCGTCAATGCTCGCGCCGGAAAGCGCCCGTCACACATAATGACCGCTACAGGCGGTAGCAACCGCGCTACCTGAAAGGGCACCGGATGGCGCGATGACGTCGCTGAATCCGCAGGAAGCCAAGCTCACCCCGCACGGCGGGCACCGCAGGCGCCTCCTTGCGCCCAAAGACCGCGCCGGCCGGCGCGCCGCGGTGCGGGCCGCCCTGGCGCCGCTGCTGCAGGCGCGCCGCCCCGCGTTCACCGACGAGGACGTCCGCCTCCTGGAGTGGGCCTACGACGTGGCCGAGCGCATGCACCGGGGCCAGCTGCGCAAGTCGGGCGCCCCCTACATCACCCACCCGCTGGCCGTGGCGATGATCCTGGCCGGAATGGGGCTGGACACCACCACCCTGGTGGCCGCCCTGCTGCACGACACCGTCGAGGACACCCCCTACACGCTGGGCGAGCTGCGCGCCGACTTCGGCGAGGAGGTCGCCGTGCTGGTCGATGGGGTGACCAAGCTGGACGGCGAGCGCTGGGGCGACCGGCGGGAGGCCGAGACCTTCCGCAAGATCGTGCTGGCCGCGGCGGCGGACCTGCGGGTGCTGGTGATCAAGCTGGCCGACCGCCTGCACAACCTGCGCACGCTGGGCTTCCAGCCGCCGCACAAACGGGCCCGCTACGCCACCGCGTCCCTGGAACTGCTGGTCCCCTTCGCCGAGCGGCTGGGCATCCACGTCCTCAAACGGGAGATGGACGACCTGGCCTTCGCCCACCGCGACCCGGATGCGCACGCCGCCACCGCCGCCGCGATGGCCCGGGCGCTGGCCGGGGCCGAGCAGGTGTTCGGCCCGGCGACGGAGCGGCTGCGCCGCTCCCTGGCCGGGCACGGGCTGTCGGCGCGGGTGTCGGTGCGCCCGCGGCACCTGTACGCGGTCCACCAGGACTTCGGCGAACGGGTGGTGGGGCTGCGGCCGTGCGAGGCGGCCCGGGTGCTGGTCGTGGTGGACGGCGACGAGCAGGACTGCTACATCGCGCTGGGGGCGGTGCACGCCGCGCTGCGCCCGTGCCCGGGCCGGGTCAGGGACTACATCGCGCTGCCGAAGTTCAACATGTACCAGGCCCTGCACACCCGGGTGATCGGCCCGGAGGGGGACCCGCTGGAGGTGATCATCCAGAGCCGGGCCATGCACCCGGTCGCCGAGTACGGGATCGTGGCGCACATCCGCGACGCCGGGACGGCCACCGCCGACGCCGTCTCCGGCCGCCGCGACCTGGTGTGGCTGAGCCGGCTGCTGGCCTGGCAGTCCGACGCCCCCTCGGCGGACTTCCTGGACGGGCTGCGCACCGACCTGGCCGGCGACTCCATGCCGGTCTTCACCCCGCGCGGGGAGATCGTGCTGCTGCCGGCCTCGGCCACCGCGCTGGACTTCGCCTACGCGCTGGGCTCGGAGACCGGCAACCACAGCATCGGCGCCCTGATCAACGGGCGGCTGGCGCCGCTGTCGGCCGAGCTGCGCAGCGGCTATGTGGTGGAGATCCTCACCGACCCGGAAGGCTGCCCGTCGGCCGACTGGCTCCAGATCGCCGCCACCGCGCCCGCCCGCGTCCACATCCAGCGCTGGCTGGCCCACCGGCAGGCCGAGGAGGTCTCCGCCCAGGGCCGCCGCCGCCTGGTGCAGGCCCTGGCCGACCGGCAGGTCGACCTGCTGGCGGCCGAGGCCCACGGCGAGTCGCTGGCCATCGCCCGCGACCTTGGGTATGCGGAGGTCGACCAGATGTACGCCGCCCTGGCCTCCGGTTCGCTCTCCCTGGAGGAGCTGGTCACCCGCTTCGCCGGCGCCTGAGGCGCGCGGCGCCCCGCGGTCACCGGCCCGGGTCGAGCCCCGGCGGCCCCGGCCAGCGGGCCGCCAGGGACGCGGTGACGGCCAGCACCGCGATCACCACGATCCCCGCCGTCAGGTGGATGGCCGCGGTGGCGAGCCTGGCCTGCGGGTCGGCCCGCACGACCAGCGGCAGCAGCGCGGCGACCCCGGTCCCCGCCCCGCAGATCCACACCAGGGCGCGCACCGGCCGGGCCGAGACCGTCATCAGCACCTGCAGCAGCCCGGTGGCCTGCAAGGTCAGCGCCACCGCGCACAGGGCGTAGACGAGCCCCACCACCGCACCATCGGCCTGCGGGCTCACGGGGGCGGGCACGGCCACCTCCAGCAGGCCCCGCGCCACCAGCCCGCCGAGCACCGTCACCATGGCCGCGCATACGGCGGCGACCGCGCCTCCCGCCCACAGCCGCCCGAGCCTGATCTCCGGGCCGGCCGCCAGCGCGCTGTGCAGCGCGGCGAACCCCCGGTAGCGTTCGGCGACCGGCTCCGGACGCGGCCGGGCCACCGTCGCCGGGCAGCGGTAGGAGCCGATCAGCGGCGGACGCGACCGCCCAAGGGGGTGGGCGCGCGGTCCCGGACCGCCGCCTGGATGCGACCCGAAAGGCACCTTGGGCATGCCGTCCCCCAAACAGCCACGTGATGCACCAAACGGCACATTCCGTCCCTGCACTCGTTGCCGCCGCGAAGACCCTCAAGACCAAGGACGGCCCAGGCGTAGGCAATGAACCTTTTTCAACACGTGGTCCCGGGCATCGGAGACGGGAGCCGGGGCGGCATCCGAGGCCATGGCATTGCAGGTCACGGCATCGCCCCCGGCCCCGCCTGCGGGAAGGTCGTGTTGAAAGGTTCAACGAACGAGTTGCCCGGACCTGCTTTCCCTGCCCGTTCCGCGTGTGCGGCGGCGCAGCCGCGATCCCGCTGCGCGAGCCGGCCGGTCAAAGGCCGGGAAGGGGGTCGGCCGGTGAGGACGCCCGGCGTGGCAGGCTCTTGGGTGACCGGCGGCGAAGGGGCGGGGAAGTGAAGCTTGCACCGGGCGACCTGGTCGCGATCGTGGCGCCGAGCGGCCCCGTGGGGGCGGCGGCGCTGCGCCGCGGGGTGGCGATCCTCAAAGGCTGGGGACTGCGCGTGCGGGTGGCCCCGCACGTGGCGGCGGTCTCGGGGTATCTGGCCGGTCCGGACGCCGCGCGCGCCGCGGACTTCACCGAGGCGTGGACCGACCCGCGGGTGCGGGGCGTCCTGTGCGCCCGCGGCGGCTACGGCGCCCAGCGCATGCTCGACCTGATCGACTGGGAGCGCCTGCGGCAGGCGGGCCCGAAGGTCTTCGTGGGCTCCAGCGACATCACCGCCCTGCACGCGGCCCTGGCGCACCACCTGGGGCAGGTGACCTACTTCGGCCCGATGCCGGCCGGGACGGCCCTCAGCCGGGACCGGCTGACCGCCGACACCCTGCACCGGGCGCTCTTCACCGGGCTGGACGCGCTGCGCGCGCCGGCGGGCGAGGCCCTGGTCCCCGGCACCGCGCGCGGCGTGCTGCACGGCGGGACGATCACGCTGCTGGCCACCAGCCTGGGCGCTCCGGAGGGCGCTCCCCCGGCCGGGGACCGCATCGTCTTCCTGGAGGACGTCACCGAGGCCCCCTACCGGCTCGACCGCTCCCTCACCCAGCTGCTGCGCGCCGGCTGGTTCGAGGGCGTGACCGGCATCGTGCTGGGCTCGTTCGTCGACTGCGGCCCCGAAGAGGAGCTGCGCGCGATGCTGACAGACCGCCTCGGCCCGCTGGGCGTGCCGATCCTGTGGGGCTTTCCCGCAGGCCACGGCCCCACCCAGCTGACGCTGCCGTTCGGCGTGCGAGCCGAACTGTCCACCGCCACGGCGACTTTGCGCTTCTTCGGCTGAAGCCCAGGTCGCCGGCGCGCCTTCCCCCGGCCCGCTCCCGCCAGGGGCCGCGCGGATTCGAGACCGGGACCGGGCAGATCACGGTTCTCCTGTTGTGTAACTCCGCCGATCGTTCAACAAGAAGCTCATTTCGGCAGTGCCAGAACCTGTCCGGCTTCGATGGCCTCCCTGAGGCTTTCGGTGAACTGCTTGGAGACGCCATCGGCGTGCGCGGCGAGTTCGGCGACGGATTCTTCGTCACTGGTCGCCGCCAGCAGGTCCATGTACTTGTGGTTGTCCCCCAGCATCTTCTGCGCGGTGTAGACGGATTCGACCTCAGCGACGCGTGCGGCATAGCCCTCAAGCTCCTCGACCTGCTTGAGGACTGCGGCCTCCGATTGTCTCAACGCCTCCCGCTGCGGCGCGGTGACCGCCTCCAGCTCCGCCGACCGCGCCTGTTTCCAGGCCGCCTCCTGCTCTGCGCGAAGCAGCGTCTGCCGGTGCAGGAGCCGGGCGATTTCCCAGAGCCGTTGGGAAAGCACCACGTCATTGCCGATCCGGTCAAGCAGCCCGTCGCGATGCACCGCCGAGCCGAGCACCCGGTCCACGGCGGCGGCCGCCCGTGTCAGCAGCTCGCATGCGGGCCCGTCCAGGTCGTCCGCGGTCAGATACCTGCCGTGGTATTTCTGCTGCGCCCTCTCTTTGCCGACGCCCCGCCAGGGTGTGACGGCCCCCCACAATGCCCCCGCCACCCCGGCGACGACGAACACCCATTGAAACCGATCCGCCCACTCGTCGACGACTTCGAAAACATCTTCGGAGGGCGTGCTTACGAGAGCCCCGCCCACGGCCATGCACACATAGACCAGTACGGGGGCGGCGAGCGCCCCGGCCAGACCTCTGAGGAGGGATCCCAGCAAAGGGACGACCCAATACACCTTTTTCGGAGGGGGATCTGATGCGAGGATCAGGGATCCTTCTTGCGAGCATTCACGCAAGGCCCGGCGAGCCCACTGCGGAACCGACGGCGCGAACAGCACACCTGATTCGAACTGCTTAGTGGCCATGCTGCTGACGCTCCTCATCTCCTATGGCACGCCCAGGCATATAAAACTCCGCCGCTGACTGTCACCACCACCGAAATGACTTCACGCGCGATCCCGCGCGACGGTCAGAGCCTCGTCGTATTCGGCGACCCACTGGGCGGCCCGCTGCTCCGGGGACATGCCGGCCAGGCCGGTGGCGATCATGTCGGCGGCCTGGCGGTACTGGCGGGCCTCCAGGTGGGCCAGGCCGATCTGCACGTGGAAGAACGGCTCGTTGTACCAGTAGACCGACGGCGGGGGCTCCGCGGTGCGGGCCGCCAGCTCGGCGGCCCGGTCGAGGTGGCGGCGCATCTGCTCCAGGTCGCCGAGCGCGGCGTGGCCCTGGGCGAGCTGGATGCAGTCGTAGGCGCGCTGAGCGGGGTGGGAGCCGGGAGTCTCCAGGGCGGCGGCGGTCCAGCGGACCACGGCGCGGGGCCGGCCGCGGAGGCGCTCCAGGTAGCCGCGGAAGCTGACGGCGGTGGCGGCCAGGGTGCCGTCGGAGCCCTCGTCGGCCAGTTCCTCGGCGCGCCGGAACAGGAGCTTGGCCGTCTCGTCCCGTCCCGTGGCCAGGTGCAGCCAGCCGGCGAAAGTGGCCCATTCGGAGACCACCTCGGCCAGGGCGGCGCGGTGCGCCGAGGGGGCCTCCCGCAGCATCTGCGCGAGCAGGGGGAGCTGTGCGGTGGCCGGGGCGACCAGTGCCGCCGGGCCGATGCGGTCCTCCAGGCGGCGCTGGCCGGCCAGCATGGTGGACAAGGCCGCGATGGCGTGGGCGTCGAGGCGGGCCGGCCGCCGGGCGGCATGGGCGAGCCGCTCCCCCGCCTCCGGGTCGGCGCCGGGGACGAAGGGGCGGGCCGCGTCCGGTGCCGTCCGGTCGCCGGGCGCGGCCGCGAAGACGCCGAGCGAGTCCACAAGGCCGGAGGCGGGTTCGGCGGCGGAGGGGGCGTCCTGCGGCGCGGGCGGCTCGGTGGCAGGAGCGTGGGCCCGCGGGGCCAGCCCGAGGGCGAGCCGGGCGGAGTCGGGCATGCCCAGCCCGTCGGCGATGCGCTCGAACACCTCCAGGGTGTGGATCCGGCGCCCGCCGGCCTTCATGGTCTCGCTGACCCGCCCCTGGGTCATGCCGCAGGCGATGGCGATCTGGGTCTGGCTGGCCCCGGCGTACTGGCGCAGCAGATGGAACAGGCGGCCCATGTCCCGTTCCCGCAGCGCCCGGATGGTCTCCGGGTGTTCCCACAGGGCGTCGGGGACCACCAGTGGATCTTGGGCGCGTCCCGGCATGGCCCCTCCGGCGCTTCACCCGGCGGTCTTCGGCCGTCCCCGGAGGTCGGATATCCCACGGTGAGATATCACCATGTAATTGGCTGAAGCCGCCCTCTTAGCTGATCTTGGTCAATATGGCACGGAGTCGGGCGAATAGGAACCCCTTTTCAATGACAAAACGGGCCGAACCAGGCGGCCGGACCCGTGGCCCGTCCGGTTTCCCCGGCCGGCCACGGCCTGCCGCAAAGCTCACCGGCGGCCTGATGAGCTGCGGGAACGGCCCGGGCCCGCTCGGCCGGCCGCCTGCACAGGCCCGCCTCCGCGTCCGGTTGCGGACGATGTGATGAGCGACGCCCACGAGGCCGAGGCACGCGCGATGCGGGTGCTGTCGGCATTGCTCCGGGAGGCCGTCCGCGTCGCATGGCCCGAGGTGCGGCCCGCCCTGCGGGACGCGATCCCGCGCCTGGAGGTGGCCGGGCCCGGCGGCTCCGTGGTGGACGTACGAGTGGACGAGGACGGGGAGCGGCTGGTGTTCCGGCCGTCATTGCGGCGGCACTCCGCCGACGACATACCAGGGGCCGTGGCGGTGCTGCTGGCGCTGGCCCGCCAGCGCGGGAACGCGGCCGCTCCCCCGTCCGGACACGGAGATGGAACCGGTGGGCAAGGCGCCGGCGTCCCGCTGTGAGGCGGCGCTGTGCCGGCAGTTCCCGGGCCGGCGGATCCGTGAGGTGACCGGGCAGTGGGTCGCCGCCCGCCAAGGCGCGCCGGTGGCGGTGCGGTCCACGGTGTTCGAACCGCGCGAAGCGATCCGGCCGGCCGGCCCGGCGGTGGCCCCGCCGGATGCGGCGCGGCGGGACGGCCGGTGAGCGGCGGCGGGCCGCGCAGACCCCTCTTGGGACCGTCCCGGGCCCCGGCGACCCCGGGGAAGAGCAGGGCCGCCTCGGTCTCGTTTACTGCCATGGCCGGTTGAGGTTGTATGGTCTCTTGCAGCCGAGGGGCTGTGGCGCAGTTGGCAGCGCGGCGAGCTTACACCTCGTAGGTCGTCGGTTCGAATCCGGCCAGCCCCACCCTTCCCCGCCCTCCTCGGGTCGCCCGCCGGGCACGGCCCGAGGAGGGCGGGCCGTGAGCGGCCGGGCTTTCGCGCGGCGCGGGAATGTCACCCCCGGCTGTTACCGTCATCTCCCTGCAGGCCCCTCCCAGCCCTTTCGTCCGTGATGCGCGCCGTACTCATGCGCGTCATTTTTGGCCTATATCGGCCGTCCGGATCGGCTGGGAAACCGCCTGTTGCGACCGCACCGGCGAACAGAGACCAGGCACACTACTCCACGTCGCTCAGACAGAAGCGGACGAAATCCATAAAAACCATCCTCACCAGGGACGGAGACGCAATGGGCCCGGCCACGAGAACGGACGCGCACATCGCCGACACCCACGACCTGATCCGCGTGCAGGGCGCGCGTGAGAACAACCTCAAGAACATCAGCGTGGAGATCCCCAAACGCCGGCTGACGGTCTTCACCGGAGTCTCCGGGTCGGGCAAGAGCTCGCTGGTGTTCGGCACCATCGCGGCGGAGTCGCAGCGGCTGATCAACGAGACCTACAGCGCGTTCGTGCAGGGCTTCATGCCGTCGCTGTCCCGGCCGGACGTGGACGTGCTGGAGGGGCTGACCACGGCGATCGTGATCGACCAGGAGCGGCTGGGGGCCAATCCCCGCTCCACGGTCGGCACCGTCACCGACGCCCATGCGATGCTGCGCATCCTGTTCAGCCGCCTGGGAGAGCCGCACATCGGGCCGCCCCAGGCGTTCTCGTTCAACGTCGCCTCGGTCCAGGCGTCCGGCGCGATCACCGTCGAACGCGGCGCCAAGGCGCAGAAGGCCGAGAAGGTGTCCTTCACCCGCACCGGCGGCATGTGCCCGCGCTGCGAGGGGATGGGCCAGATCAACGACTTCGACCTGTCCCAGCTGTATGACGACAGCAAATCCCTGCGCGAGGGCGCGATCACGGTCCCCGGCTACAGCATGTCGGGCTGGTACGGCCGTATCTTCCTGGGCTGCGGTTTCTTCGACCCCGACAAGCCGATCCGCAAGTTCACCGACCGGGAACTGCACGATCTGCTCTACAAGGAACCGACCAAGATCAAGATCGACGGCATCAACGTCACCTACGAGGGCCTGATCCCCAAAATCCGCAAATCGATGCTGTCGAAGGACCGGGAGGCGATGCAGCCGCACATCCGGGCCTTCGTGGACCGGGCCATCACCTTCATCACCTGCCCCGACTGCGACGGCACCCGGCTGAACGAGACCGCCCGGTCCTCCAAGATCAGGGGGATCAACATCGCCGACGCCTGCGCGATGGAGGTGCGGGACCTGGCCCGGTGGCTGCGCGAGCTGGACGAGCCGTCGGTGGCGCCGCTGCTGGCCAAGCTCACCCACACCCTGGACTCGTTCGTGGAGATCGGGCTGGGGTACCTGTCGCTGGACCGTCCCTCCGGCACGCTGTCGGGGGGCGAGGCCCAGCGGGTGAAGATGATCCGGCACCTGGGCTCCCCGCTGACCGATGTCACCTACGTCTTCGACGAGCCCACCATCGGGTTGCACCCCCATGACATCCAGCGGATGAACAAGCTGCTGCTGCAGCTGCGCGACAAGGGCAACACGGTGCTGGTCATCGAGCACAAGCCGGAGACGATCGCCATCGCCGACCACGTGGTCGACCTGGGCCCGGGCGCCGGCCACGACGGCGGCACCGTCTGCTTCGAAGGCAGCGTGGCGGAACTGCGGGCCAGCGGCACCCTCACCGGCCGCCACCTGGACGACCGGGCCTCGCTCAAGGACAAGGTCCGGGAGCCGAAGGGGGTCCTGGAGGTCCGCGGCGCCTCCACCCACAACCTCCAGAACGTGGACGTGGACATCCCGCTGGGGGTGCTGGTGGCCGTCACCGGGGTGGCCGGCTCGGGCAAAAGCTCCCTCATCCACGGCTCGGTGGCCTCCAGGGACGGGGTGGTGGTCGTGGACCAGTCCCCCATCAAGGGCTCGCGGCGCAGCAACCCGGCCACCTACACCGGGCTGCTGGACCCGATCCGCAAGGCCTTCGCCAAGGCCAACGGCGTCAAACCCGCCCTGTTCAGCGCCAACTCCGAGGGCGCCTGCCCGGCCTGCAACGGCGCCGGCGTCATCTACACCGACCTGGCGATGATGGCCGGCGTGGCCACCACCTGCGAAGAGTGCGAGGGCAAGCGTTTTCAGCCCGCGGTGCTGGACTACAAGCTGGGCGGCCGGGACATCAGCCAGGTGCTGGCGATGTCGGCGAGCGAGGCCGCGGAGTTCTTCGCCGGCGGGCCGGCCCGCACCCCCGCCGCCCACGCCATCCTCACCCGGCTCATCGACGTCGGGCTGGGCTACCTCACCCTCGGGCAGCCTTTGACCACCCTGTCGGGCGGGGAGCGGCAGCGTCTGAAGCTGGCCACCCACATGGGCACCGACGGCGGCATCTACGTGCTGGACGAGCCCACCACCGGCCTGCACCCGGCCGACGTGGCGCACCTGCTGGGCCTGCTGGACAAGCTGGTGGACACCGGCCGCTCCGTCATCGTCATCGAGCATCACCAGGCCGTCATGGCCCACGCCGACTGGATCATCGACCTGGGCCCCGGCGCCGGCCACGACGGCGGCCGGGTCGTCTTCCAGGGCACCCCCGCCGAGCTGGTCGCCGCCCGCAGCACCCTCACCGGCGAGCACCTGGCGGCCTACGTGGGCGCCTGAAACGCGCCTCCGCCCGGGCGCCGTGACCGGTGCCCGGGCGGAGGCGTCCGCTGGGAAAAGCGCGTGCGCGAGCGTGGAATCTCACCGCCGAACCTTTTTCACCACGCCGTCTCCGCAGGTGCCTTGCAGGGCCTCGCTGCCTGAGGCGAGGCCGTGACCTGCAAGTCGCGGCACCGGGGACCATCGGGGCTCCCTTCCCCGGCGCCTTGGACCGCGTGTTGCCCAAGGTTCACTAGGTGTCGGAGCCGTCGGCGCGGCGCTGCTGGGCCAGGAAACGCTCGAACTGGGCGCCCAGCTCCTCGGCGGTGGGCATCTCGGCTTCCTCGGCCAGCAGGCTCTGGCGCCCGGTGGCGCCGGTGAAGGCGTCGTACTGCTGCTCCAGGGCGCGGACGACCTTTTCGACCTCGTCGTTGCCGGCGACCTGTTCGGCGATCTCGGTCTCGGTGCGGACGGACGCCTCCCGCAGCGCGTCCGAGGGCAGCACCAGGCCGGTGCAGCCGATGACGGCGTCCAGCGCGGCCACGGCGGCGGTCGGGTAGGCGGCCTGGGCCAGGTAGTGGGGGACGTGCACGGCGTAGCCGATGACGTCGTGGCCGGCCTGCCCCAGGCGGTACTCCAGCAGGGCCGCGGCGCTGCCGGGAACCTGGACGCGGTCGAAGAAGGACACGCGGTTGACCAGCTCCGGACGTGTGGCGTGCATGGTCAGGCCCACCGGGCGGGTGTGCGGGACGCCCATCGGGATGCCGTGGAAGGTGACCGAGAGCCTGACGCCCAGGCGTTCCACCAGGGAGCGGACGGCGGCGGCGAAGGCCTCCCACTGCCGGTCCGGCTCGGGGCCGGTCAGGAACAGAAACGGGGTGCCGGCCTCGTCGCGGAGCAGGTGAACGACCAGCTCGGGGGCCTGGTAGTCCAGCCAGCGGTCGCGGTCGAAGGTCATCGGCGGGCGGCGGGCCCGGTAGTCGATCAGGGAGTCGGCGTCGAACCGGGCGATCACCCGGTGTTCCAGCGAGTTCAGCAGGTGCTCGCGCACGAGCTGACCGACCGATCCGGCGTCCACGAAGCCGTCCAGGCAGTACAGCATGACGGGACCGGTCATTTCCGGCAGGTCTCCGGAAAGCTCGTACAGGTCCTCAGGGTTGCGCACCATCTTCCCCAACTCGTCCGTTATCACTGGTCCCCAACATAGGACATCGCGACTTCGACCTTTGCTCAAAGGCGGCGCGCCGCGGTCGAGGCGGCTCGCCGCCCTTGTGCGCCATGCCTTTTCGGTCCGCCGTTTCCGCAGGTGACGCATAGGGCGCGGAAGGGTGAAAGCGGCGTTGTCTCCCAAGGCGGCATGACGGGCGCGCGCTGGGGACCGCAAGGTTCAGAAAACCCGCCATCGCCGCGGCGGCCCACTGCTCAAGACGCAGCCGCCGATCCGGCGCGCCTCGCGCAGCGGGCCGCCGCGGGAGCGGCTCACCGGGCCGGCCGCAAGAGCCGCGGCCCGGCCGGCCGTGGGGAAGAGCATGCGCCGCGTCGCCGGACACCGGGGCGGGCGGCCGCCGGGGTTCCCGGAAACCGCCCGCCCTCGGCGCCGGTGAGCCGCTGCGGCTATCCCGCCTGGGCGGCGGGCTCGGCGAAGACCCGGCTGGCCAGGAAGTCGTCGGGGTGCAGCGTCATCAGCTCCTGCCGCCCGACCAGCCCGCCCCGGGCGACCAGCCGGCCGGCGTGCCGCAGCCGGGCCCGTTCGATGGCGTTGCGCACCGAACGGGCGTTGGCGAAACGCGGCTGGGTCCGGCGCCGCCTCAGGTATTCGCGGAAGACCGGTTCGGCCTCGGGTGCCAGCGCGTATCCCTGGCGTTCCAGCATCAGGCGCCCGATGGCCTCCAGTTCTTCGGCGGTGTAGTCGGGGAAGTGGATGTGGTGGGCGATGCGGGAGCTCATCCCGGGGTTGGAGGAGAAGAAGGAGTCCATGCGGTCCTTGTAACCGGCCAGCACCACCACCAGGTCGTCGCGCCGGTTCTCCATCACCTGCAGCAGGATCTCGATGGCCTCCTGCCCGTAGTCGCGCTCGTTCTCGGCCCGGTACAGGTAGTAGGCCTCGTCGATGAACAGCACCCCGCCCATCGCCCGTTTGAGGACCTCCTTGGTCTTGGGCGCGGTGTGCCCGACGTACTGGCCGACCAGGTCGTCGCGGGTGACCGACACCAGGTGGCCCTTGCGGACGTAGCCGAGGCGGTGCAGCAGCTCGGCCATCCGCATCGCCACGGTGGTCTTGCCGGTGCCGGGGCCGCCGGTGAAGCACATGTGCAGGTTGGGCCGTCCGGAGTCGATGCCGAAGCGGGCGCGGGCCCGGTCCACCAGCAGCAGCGCGGCGATCTCCCGGATGCGGGTCTTGACCGGGGCCAGCCCCACCAGATCGCTGTCCAGGGCGTCCAGGATCTCGTTCACCTGCGCGCCGTCCTCGGCCAGGTCGATGCGCGCATCCGGCGGCAGCGGCTCGAAGGCCGGCTCGGCGGGCTGCGGCGGCTCGGCGGGGCCGCCGGCCGGTGGCCGCATCCCGAACTCCATGCGCTCTGTCATGCCCCCTCGTTCCTCGGTGCCCGTGGACGGTCTTCCGCCCGCCGCAACCGGTGCGCGGCGGGCGGAAGACCGCGGCCGTTCCCTCAGGAGTCGCCGTAGCGCTCGCCTTCGGGACGGTCGGTGGCGTAGGGATGCAGCGAGACCCGGACGCGGCGGTCGCTGGTCTCCTGCCGGTCGATGCGGAAGCCCGGCTCGGACGGCGGGCGGTGGACGATGAACGACAGCGCGATGGTCTGCCGCCCGTAGCTGGCGTCGTAGGCGTTGAGCCGGATGTAGTGGTTGGGGTAGGCCTTGCGGCACTCGTTGATCTCCTGGAGCACCCCCGCCGGGTCCTTGAGGTCGAACATCGGCAGGCCCCACATCTCCCAGTAGGAGTTGCGCGGGTGGGGGTCGTCGGTGAACTCCACCGAGCACGGCCAGCCCCGCTCCAGGGCGTAGGAGATCTGCGCGGCGATCTCCTCGTCGGTCAGGTCGGGCAGGTAGGAGAAGGTGCCTTGGGTGATCCGCATCAGACGCTCACGGGGGTCTCGACGACGTCGGGGGTGTCGGTGGATTCGTAGGTGAAGGTGACATCGCCCCAGGTGGACAGGGCGACGTCCAGCTCGCGGCTGTGCTTGGCGGCGGCGCGCAGGATGTCGGGGCCTTCCTTGAGGAAGTCGCGGCCCTCGTTGCGCGCCTTGATCATCGCCTCCAGGGCGACCCGGTTGGCGGTGGCGCCGGCCGCGATGCCCATGGGGTGGCCGATGGTGCCGCCGCCGAACTGCAAGATCACGTCCTCGCCCAGGTAGTGCAGCAGCTGGTGCATCTGGCCGGCGTGGATGCCGCCGGAGGCCACCGGCATGACGCCGGGCAGGGAGGCCCAGTCCTGGTCGAAGTACAGGCCCTTGACCGGGTCGGCGGGGACCTTGCCCAGCCGCAGGGTGTCGTAGTAGCCGGCCACGGAGTTGGGGTCGCCCTCCAGCTTGCCGACCACGGTGCCGGCGTGGATGTGGTCGACGCCGGCCAGGCGCATCCACTTGGCGATGACGCGGAAGCTGACCCCGTGGGTCTTTTGCCGGGTGTAGGTGGAGTGCCCGGCGCGGTGCAGGTGCAGCAGCACGCCGTTGCGGCGCGCCCACTTGGCCATGGACTGGATGGCGGTGTAGCCGATGGTCAGGTCGATCATGACGATGACGCTGCCGAGCTCCTTGGCGAACTCGGCGCGCTCGTACATGTCCTCCATGGTGGCGGCGGTGACGTTGAGGTAGTGGCCCTTGATCTCGCCGGTGGCGGCCTGGGCCTTGTTGACCGCCTCCATGCAGAACAGGAAGCGGTCGCGCCAGCGCATGAAGGGCTGGGAGTTGATGTTCTCGTCGTCCTTGGTGAAGTCCAGCCCGCCGCGCAGCGCCTCATAGACCACCCGGCCGTAGTTGCGGGCCGACAGGCCCAGCTTGGGCTTGACGGTGGCGCCCAGCAGGGGACGGCCGTATTTGCCCAGGTACTCGCGCTCCATGACGATGCCGTGCGGCGGGCCCTGGAAGGTCTTGACGTAGTGCGGGGGGATGCGCATGTCCTCCAGCCGCAGCGCCTTGAGGGCCTTGAAGCCGAAGACGTTGCCGATGATGGAGGAGGTGAGGTTGGCGATCGAGCCTTCTTCAAAAAGGTCCAGGTCGTAGGCGATGTAGGCGATGAACTGCCCTTCCTGGCCCGGCACCGGTTCGACCCGGTAGCACTTGGCCTGGTAGTTCTCGTAGCTGGTGAGCCGGTCGGTCCACACCACGGTCCAGGTGGCGGTGGAGGACTCCCCCGCCACGGCGGCGCCCGCCTCCTCCGGCGGCACCCCCGGCTGGGGCGTGATCCGGAACGCCGCCAGGATGTCGCTGTCCTTGGGCTGGTAGTCCGGTCGCCAATAGCCCATTTCCGCGTACGGGATCACCCCCGCCGACCAGCGGCCGCCCGTACCTGCGTTGCCTGACATCACGTGCTCCCGTGCCGTACCGAATGCGGACGGCACCAAGAGTGCGGCAATGATAGTTTGCCTGTCCATCAAGTGTTCTGCGATCACTATTAAGTGAACGCTCAACTATTGAAAGGACGGGATGACCGAGTCACGTCTGCGGACCTTCGTGGCGCTGGCCGACACCGGCTCGGTGCGCGCCGCCGCCGAACGCCTGTACGTGACCGAGTCGGCGGTCTCGGCGGCGGTCTCCGCGCTGGCCCGGGACCTGGGGGTGGCGGTGGTCGAGCGGCAGGGCCGGGGGGTGCGGCTCACCCCGGCCGGCGAGGTGTACGCCTCGTATGCCCGCAAGGTGCTGGGGCTGCTGGAGCAGGGCCGGGCGGCGGCGCGCGGCGAGGCCGACCCCGGCCGCGGCTCGCTGCGGCTGGCGGCCGTGACCACCGCCGCCGACCAGATCCTGCCGCGCCTGCTGGCGGGCTTCCGCAAGCGCTGGCCGCAGGTGGAGCTGACCTTGGAGGTGGGGCCCAGCCGGGTGGTGTGGCAGCGCCTGGCCGACCACGAGGCCGACCTGGTGCTGGGCGGGCGGCCGCCGGCCGGCGTCCCCGCCACCGTGCTGGCCACCCGCCCCAACGAGCTGGTGGTGGTGACCGCGCCGGGGGTGCCCTTCGACCTGCACACCACCCCGTGGGTGATGCGGGAGCCGGGCTCGGGCACCCGCGCCACCGCCGAGGCCTACCTGGCCGAGCGGGAGGCCGACCCGCCGCAGCTGGTGCTGGGCTCCAACGGCGCGGTGATCGCCGGGGCGGCGGCCGGGCTGGGCGCGGCGCTGGTGTCGCGCGATGCGGTCGGCGCCGAGCTGAAGGCCGGACGGCTGGTGGTGATCGACGCCCCCGGCACTCCGCTGCACCGGCCCTGGCACGCGGTCTGCGGGGCGACGCCCACCGCCACCACCCGGCTGTTCATCGAGCACCTGCTGGAGGACCCGGCCTGGAGCCCGGCGCCGGGACGGCCCGCTGCGCGCACCGCCTGACGGCGGGCACGGGCCGGACTCCGCCGACGGTATTGGATGTGTTATCAATAGCTTTCGTGGATCGCCGTCTCAGGGACTCCACCGGGAACGAAAGAACCGGATTCGGCGCGGCGAGCCCGCTGCGGCGCCGCCGCCGGGGTGGGACGGCGCCGAGGACTCACAGCGGTGCAGGGCCGGGTCCTCGCGGGCGGGGCCGCACCCCCCGCCGGATGAAAGCCGCCCAAGACGTCTGCAGGAGGACCCATGGCCGATGACCGCGCCTACGACATCGTCCTGTTCGGTGCCACCGGGTACACCGGCGGGCTGACCGCCGAGTACCTGGCCGAGCACGCCCCGCCGCACACCCGGTGGGCGCTGGCCGGGCGCAATCGGGCCAAGCTGGAGGCCGTCCGCGACCGCCTGGCGGCGATCTCCCCCGCCTGCGGCCAGCTGCCGCTGCTGCACGCCGACGCCGCCGACCCCGCCTCGCTGCGCAAGGTCGCCGAGTCCGCCCGCGTGGTCATCACCACCGTCGGCCCCTACCTGCGCTACGGCGAGCCGCTGGTGGCCGCCTGCGCCCGGGCCGGCACCGACTATGTGGACCTCACCGGCGAGCCGACGTTCGTGGACCTGATGTACGTCCGCCACCACGAGGAGGCGGTGCGCAGCGGGGCGCGGATCGTGCACGCCTGCGGGTTCGACTCCGTCCCCCACGACCTGGGCGTCTACTACACCGTCAAGCAGCTTCCCGAGGGCGCGCCGCTGCAGGTGGAGGGGTTCCTGCGGCTCGAGGCCGACTTCTCCGGCGGCACGCTGCACTCGTTCGTGGAGGTGCTGGCCGACCTGCCCGGCATGATGCGCGCCGAGCAGGCCCGCCGCCGCGTCGAGCCGCGCCCGGCGGGACGGCGGATCCGCATCTCCCGCCGTCCCGTCCCGCACACCCCCATCAAGGGCTGGGCGCTGCCGCTGCCGACGATCGACCCGCAGATCGTGGCCCGCTCGGCCGCCGCGCTGGACCGCTACGGCCCCGACTTCAGCTACGGCCACTACCTGGCGGTGCGGCGGGCGGCCACGGCGGCCGCGCTCACCGCGGGCGTGGGCGCGGCCACCGCGCTGGCCCAGCTGCCGCCCACCCGGTCGCTGCTGCTGCGGCTGCGCGGCTCCGGGGAGGGCCCCACGGCCGAGCAGATGGCCCGGCACTGGTTCCGCGTCACCTTCGCCGGACGGGTCACCGGCGGGGCGCACGCGGGGCGGGAGGTCGTCACCGAGGTCTCCGGCGGCGACCCCGGCTACGGGGAGACCGCCAAGATGCTGGCGGAGTCGGCGCTGTGCCTGGCGCACGACGACCTGCCGCCGACGCGCGGGCAGGTGACCACCGCCGTGGCCATGGGCGACGCCCTCATCGACCGGCTGACCAGGGCGGGGATCTCCTTCCGCGTGGTGCGCTCAAGCGCGGCGTAGCGGCACCAGGGCCTCCACGGTGGTGCCGCCGCCCGGACGGCTGGAGATGTGCACCCGCCCGCCCAGCAGCTCGGCGCGCTCGGACATGCCCCGCAGACCGTAGGAGTCGGGGCGGCGGCCGGCGGCGAACACGTCCTGGATGGAAAAGCCGACGCCGTCGTCGGACACCCGCAGCCGCACCCGGTCGTCGTCGTGTTCCAGCAGCACGTGGACGACCGAGGCCTTGGCGTGCCGCAGGCAGTTGCCCACCGCCTCCTGGGCGATGCGGTACAGCGCCGTTTGGATGTGGTCGGGCAGCGCGTCCTCCAGCTCCCCGGAGACGGTGACGGTGACGTCCAGCGACGGCTGCCGGGAGCCGGCCTCGCGGGCCAGCGTGGCCAGCGCCGCCGTCAGCCCCAGGTCGTCCAGCACCGGGGGGCGCAGCCCGCCGATGGCCGCCCGGGTCTCGGCCGCCGCCAGGTCGCACAGCTCCCGCGCCAGCCCCAGCTGGGCCTGCGCCTCGGCGGTCGCGCCCTGGGCCAGCGCCTGCTCGCAGGCCGACAGGTGGAAGCCCAAGCTGGCCAGGCGCTGGGCGATGCCGTCGTGGATGTCGCGCACCAGGCGGGCCCGTTCGGCCTCCTGCACCTCCACGGCCCGTTCGGCGAACCGCTCGGCCGAGTGCTCGCGCTCTTGGGCGTTGCGCAGCCGGCGGCAGGAGTGCAGCACCGGGGCGAACAATGCGGCCAGCGCGGTGACCAGGTCCAGGTCCTCCTGCCGGCAGGGCCCGGCCGAGCGGACGTCGATCACCGCGATGGTGGCGCGCCGGTCGGCCAGCACCGGCAGCGCCGCGCCCCGCCCGTCGGCGTGCCGGCGCGGCCTGCCGTGCGCGGCGACCCAGCCGACGTCGCCCTCCCCGAGCGGGACGGGCTCGCGCCCGGGGCACTCCAGCGCCCGCTCCTCCTCGTCCAGCACGTACACGTCGCAAAAAGGCAGGTCGGCCGCTGAGCGCACCACCAGCCCGGCCAGCTCGACGGCCATGTCCGGCAGCACCCGGCCGGAGCAGGCCACGGTGACGATCCGCACCAGCAGGTCGCTGCCGCGCCCGGCCAGCAGCTCCAGCGGCGTCACCGCGGCCCCCTCCACCGGGCGCCCGCCGAGGGCCGTCCGGCCGCGCCGCCGCCCCGCCGGTGCACGGGTACGGCGGGCACCGCACGCAGGCGGGTGCCGCCCGGCCGCCGGGCAGGCGGCGTCTCAGGCGCCTTCGGGCCGGGCGCGCTCATCGGAACAGCCCTTCCCGCAGTGCCACGGCGATGGCTCCCGAGCGGTCGGTGACCTCCAGCTTGCGGTACAGCGCCCGCAGGTGGCTTTTGATCGTCTCCTCGCTGACCACCAACCGGGCCGCCATCGCCTTGTTGGACAGCCCGGCCACCAGCAGCGACAGCACCTCGCTCTCGCGCTGGGTGAGACCGCGGTGGGCGCCGGGCCAGAACTCGCCGCGGTTGAGCCGGGCCGCGCTGGCGGCCATCCGGCCCGCCAGCGTGGGGTCGACCACGGTCTCGCCCTGGGCGACCTCCTCCAGCCGCCGGACCAGTTCCAGCCCGTCGACACGCTTGAGCAGGTAGCCGCGGGCGCCCGCCCGCAGCGCCTCGAAAACGTACTGCTCATCGTCGTAGACCGACAAGAACACCACACGGGTGTCCGGTGAGCGGCCGGTCAGGTCGCGGCACAGATCCAGGCCGCTTTCCGCGCCGAGCCGCACATCCAGCAGCACCACGTCCGGCTGCAGCGCGGTGACCAGTCGGACGGCCTCCCGCGAGGTGCTCGCCTGGCCGATGACGCGCACCCGCCCGGAGAACCCGGCCAGCATCGCCTGCAGACCGGCGAGGATCATCTCGTGGTCGTCGACAAGGACTACTCGCACAGGGGGGACCATTCGAGCAACATAACAATTATGAATTACCGGTCAGTAGGCCCCCGCCCCGTTACGGGGAGACCGCATTCGAACGCCCGCCTCCCCCACCGCACCCCCCACGGTTTCACCCCCCGATTCCCCTAGATGGGTGAGGACCGCCAGAAAACGGACGCCCTACCGTCATGCCCCGGCAGGCAAACGGCTCGGACGGAGGACTTCAGGTGCCCCATCGGATCGTCCACATGCTCAGGGCGCGCGGCCGGCGCCGCCCCGTCATGCTCGCCATCGCCGGGGACAGCGCGGCGGGCAAGACGACGCTGACCAGGGGGCTCGTCGAGTGCCTGGGGGCCGACCGGATGACCGCGGTGTGCGTGGACGACTACCACCGCTACGACCGCGTCGAACGCCGGGACAAGCCGTTCACGGCGCTGCATCCGGACTGCAACTACATCGAGATCATGGAGCAGCACCTGCAGCTGCTGTCGATGGGCGAGCCGATCCTCAAGCCGGTCTATGACCACTCCACCGGGCAGCTGGTGCGTCCGGAGCTGGTCGAGCCGCGGGACTTCGTGATCGTGGAGGGGCTGCTGCCGCTGCACACCCGTCTGGCGCGCGCCTGCTTCGACATCACCGTCTACCTGGACCCTCCGGAGACGCTGCGCCACCGGTGGAAGATCGAGCGGGACTGCGCCAAGCGCGGCTACACCCCCGACCAGGTGCGCGCCGAGCTGGAGCGCCGCGAGCCGGAGAGCGCCGCCTTCATCCGCCCGCAGCGCCGCTGGGCCGACATCGTGGTGCGCTTCGCCCCGGTCGCCGGCCGCACCGACCCGCCGGGCACGCCGCTGTCGGCCGAGCTGCTGCTGCGGCCCACCATCGACCATCCCGAGCTGCGCGGGGTGCTCGACGACGCCGAGCACCGGGCGATGCACCTGAAGCTGCACCGCGATACCGACGGCCGTCCCGTGGACGCCCTGCACATCCACGGTTACGTCTCTTCGGAAGAATGTCAGGTGGTCAAGAAGGCGATCTGGGAACGCCTGGGCACCGGGACCGAGATCCCCGAGGCCCTCGGCAAGCTCTCCGACGGCACCGACAGCGGTCCGCTGGCCATCACCCAGTTGCTGCTGCTGTACCACCTGCTGGAGGCCAACCGACGTCAGGCCGCCTAATCCCCCTGGGATGACGCCCCTCTGGGCGGCCTGCCGCCGTGGCCGACGCGGGGAGGCCCGGAGCGGTGTGCTCCGGCCGCGCGGCCGCGGCCCCGGGAGGGCGCCGACGATTTCGCTGGACCGTCGTCGGCGCCCTCCTGAACCCTTTCCGGCGCCCTCGCAGCGGGTTTTCCGCCGGCTCGGGTACGCGCGACCCGGCGGCGCTGCACGATCTCCTCGACTCCGACCGCATTCCGCCGAATATCGGGCCGGAGGATTCACCGGCGCCTACGAATTCTGAAAGACCGTCCCGACCGAAAAGACCTTTCGTCGGCCGCTGAAGACCACGGCGTTCGCCAAACGCGGGCGGAGCCGTTGCCGATTTCCCCGCCTCGACCGCCGCCGTTCCACACCAAGAGAGCACGCTCGCCCCTCTTCGGAGGGAACGAAGGCCATGACGAGGAAAGAATGCTTTCACAAGCCCTCGGAGTCCCCGCTGTGCAGCGGGGAAATCCGCGCTGGATTCTCTTCGCGGCGACCTATCCCACCGACCGTCTTCGAACCGGCCGGACGCCGCCCCGCCGGGCCGGAAGTCAGCCGATCGGGCCGCGTTTGAGGACGCGGCTGAGCGCGGCGGCGACCTCCTCCGACAGGCCGGGAGCCCCGGAGGTCACCAGATCGCCGGGGCGCTCTTGCGGCCTGGCCTCGCGCACATACCCGCAGGAGCGGCACTCCACTTCGCCCAGCCGGCAGATCAGCGCGGTCGAGCCGCACTCGGCGCACCGGTCCAGCTCCGCGGTCCAGTTCGGGGAGCTTTGGCAACCGGGACAGATCAGCACCTGCCGGTCCGCCCGCACCCCGCGTTTCCACGGGCTGGCGCCGCGGACGGGGTCGCTTTGCCGGGCCCCGCAACGGAAGCAGGGCATCACGCCTCCCACAGCCTCGGCCGGGGCGCGCCCCGGCCACCCATGATCACAGCGCGGCGAGCGCCTTGCGGTACTCGTCGATGTCGCGCGCCTCGGGCAACGGGTGCACGACCTTCCAGCGCACCACGCCCTCGCGGTCGATGATGAAGGTGCCGCGCAGGGCCACCCCGAGCTCGGCGTCGAAGACGCCGTACGTCCGGGCCACCTCGCCGTGCGGCCAGAAATCCGACAGCAGCGGGAAGGTGTACCCCTCCTTGTCGGCCCATGCCCGCAGGGCGAACTTGGAGTCCACCGACACCGCCAGCACCCGCGTGTCCCGCCCCAGGGACTCCAGCTCATCGCGGATGGCGCCCAGCTCGCCGGTGCACACCCCGCTGAAGGCCAGCGGGAAGAACACCACGACGACGTTGTGGCGGCCGCGATGCTCCGACAGCCGCACCGGCGTGCCGTGCTGGTCCGTCAGCTCGAAGTCCGGGGCGACATCGCCCACTTCTACCGCCATGGCGCTCCTGCCGATCGACCCCGCCGGACGGGACCCGCCCGCCGGCTCCCCGCGGCCGGGGGAAGGACGGGCGCGCCGGCCGTCACGGGCCGGCCCGCCACCGGCCCGGGGACGGGCCGGCCCGTCCAGTCTGCCACCGAGGCGGCGCGGTGCGGCGCACACCCCCGGCCGTCGTGCGCGCCCGGGTCTACTTGCGGACCTTGGGAGCCACCAGCCGGGTGCCCGACCAGTCCCGGGCCGCGCTCATGCTGCTGGTCTGCGCCAGACCCGCGGTCGGGGCGGCCTCCCCGATGTCGCTGGGCTCCACGTGACCGGCCCGGCCCGCCTTGGGCGTCAGCAGCCAGATGTGGCCGCCGTCGGCCAGCGGGGTGCGCGCGTCGACCAGCCCGTCGACCAGGTCGCCGTCGTCCTCGCGCCACCACAGCACCACGACGTCGACGGCGTCCTCGTAATCCTCGTCGACCAGCTCGCTGCCGATGACCGCCTCGATGGAGGCACGCAGCTCCTCGTCGCAATCATCGTCGTAGCCGATCTCCTGCACCACCTGGCCTGGCTTGAAGCCGAGCCGTTCGGCCAGGCTGCGCTCAGACTGCGCCTGACCCGCGGTCGCGCTCACGAACGTCCTCCCAATGTCGATAGGCCACTCGGTGTGGCGTTGCGGGACAGTTCACACAAGTGACGGCCCCAACGCAAGTGCCTTGGGCGCTTTGGCGGCTTCGTCTGCCTGATCGGAGCGTTTCATGTGGCAAGGTCCACACCGAGCGTAACAAACCGGTCCGATTCAGCCCGCCAGGAAAGACAGCCGGACCTGCCGTTCGGGGTTGTCCACGTTCAGGTCCACGATCGCCACGGATTGCCAGGTCCCCAACGCCATCCGGCCGTCGATCACCGGAATCGTGGCGTACGGCGGGATCAGCGCCGGCATCACATGGGAGCGGCCGTGGCCGGGCGAGCCGTGCCGGTGCCGCCAGCGGTCGTCGGCCGGCAGCAGCTCCCGCAGCGCCGCCAGCAGGTCGGCGTCGCTGCCGGCGCCCAGCTCGATCAGCGCCACCCCCGCGGTCGCGTGCGGCACGAACACGTGCAGCAACCCGTCGCCGCCGGCCTCGGCGGCGAACGCCGCGCACTCGGCGGTGATGTCGTGCACCGTCTCGCGCCCGCCGGTGGCGACCCGGATCACCGTGCTCTTCATGAAGATCTGTCTACCCGGACGGCGGCGCCGGAGCAAAGATCCCGTCCCACTATGGTCAGGGCCGCGTTCAGCGCCGGTGGGACCGGTTCTCGGCGGCCGGGCGAGCCGGGAGAGCCCACCGGCCCGCACCCCGCCGGGCGGCCCGCCGGCCGTCCGGCGGGGGCTGCTCGGCCGGGCCGGGCGGCCGGCGGTCAGCTCCGCTGCGGCACCCGCCCGGTCTTGCGGGAGGCCTTGCGGGGCGACTCGACCACGGCGTCCGGGCCGGGGAAGACCAGGCCGGTGTGTCCGTCGTCGAACCGCACCACATAAGGCGGGCCGCCCTCGCCGCCGCGCACTTCGATGATCTCGCCGCTGCGGTCCGGCTGCCCCACGGCGTTGCCGCGCACGTGCAGCCGGTCGCCCACTGATGCCTGCATCGCACACCTTCCCGCAATCGGTCACTGAGCCTTGATGCGTTCCTCGCGGCCGCAGGGCCGCCTGCAGGAAGCCTTCCCCGCCGAGCGGGTTCGTCACCGGGCTGACCGGCGCAAATGGTTACCGGGCAGTAGAGATGCGTTAGCCGTCATAACAGACGACCATGGGGGTTGGGGCGGTGCACCAACCGACGACCGTCGAACGCCGCCCGACCCGAAACGGTGAGCACAGAGGGGACCCCGTGGCTTCCGGACGCCAACGCTTTTCGATCATCAGCGACGGGCTGCCGAGCCAGCTCCCGGACGTCAACCCTGACGAGACCCGGGAGTGGCTGGAATCGCTCGACACGGTCATCAAGACCGAGGGCCGCACTCGCGCGCGCTACCTGATGCTCCGCCTGCTGGAGCGGGCCCGCGAGCAGCAGGTGGGCGTGCCAGGGCTGCGCAGCACCGACTACATCAACACCATCCCGCCGGAGCGGGAGCCGTGGTTCCCCGGTGATGAGCACATTGAGCGCCGCATCCGCGCCTACATCCGCTGGAACGCGGCCGTCATGGTCTCCCGGGCCAACCGGCCCGAACTGAGCGTCGGCGGGCACATCGCCACCTACGCCTCGGCCGCCTCGCTGTATGAGGTCGGCTTCAACCACTTCTTCCGTGGCAAGGACCACGGCGAATCCGGCGACCAGGTGTTCATCCAGGGGCATGCCGCGCCGGGCATCTACGCCCGCGCCTTCCTGGAGGGACGGCTGACCGAGCAGCAGCTGGACGGGTTCCGCCAGGAGATCTCCCATCCCGGCGGGGGGCTCAGCTCCTACCCGCACCCGCGGCTGATGCCCGACTTTTGGGAGTTCCCCACCGTCTCCATGGGGCTGGCTCCCATCAACGCCATCTACCAGGCCCGTTTCAACCGCTACCTGTACAACCGCAAGATCAAGGACACCTCGCGCTCGCACGTGTGGGCGTTCCTGGGCGACGGCGAGATGGGCGAGCCGGAGTCGCTGGGCGCCATCGGGCTGGCCGCGCGCGAGGAGCTGGACAACCTCACCTTCGTCATCAACTGCAACCTGCAGCAGCTCGACGGCCCGGTCCGCGGCAACGGCAAGATCATCCAGGAGCTGGAGGCGTTCTTCCGCGGCGCCGGCTGGAACGTCATCAAGGTCATCTGGGGCCGCGACTGGGACCCGCTGCTGGCCAAGGACGTCGACGGCGTGCTGGTCAACAAGATGAACACCACGCCGGACGGGCAGTTCCAGACCTACAGCGTGGAGTCGGGCGCCTACATCCGCGAGCACTTCTTCGGCGACGACCCGCGGCTGCGCAAGATGGTCGAGCACCTGTCCGACGATGAGATCCGCAGGCTCTCGCGCGGCGGGCACGACTACCGCAAGCTGTATGCGGCCTTCAAGGCGGCGCGCGAGCACGTCGGGCAGCCCACGGTGATCCTCGCCCACACCATCAAGGGCTGGACGCTGGGGCCGGACTTCGAGGCCCGCAACGCCACCCACCAGATGAAGAAGCTCACCAAGGCCGAGCTGAAGGAGTTCCGGGACCGGCTGTACCTGGACATCCCCGACTCGGCCCTGGACGCCGACCTGCCGCCGTACTACCACCCCGGGGAGGACTCCGAGGAGATCGAGTACATGCGCGAGCGGCGCGCCGCGCTCGGCGGCTACCTGCCCAAGCGGGTGGTGCGCGCCAAGCCGCTCACGCTGCCCGGCGACTCGGTCTACGGCGAGCTGATGAAGGGGTCCGGCAAGCAGAAGGTGGCCACCACCATGGCCTTCGTCCGGCTGCTGAAGGACCTGATGAAGGACAAGAACATCGGGGCCCGCTTCGTGCCGATCGCCCCCGATGAGTTCCGCACCTTCGGCATGGACTCGCTGTTCCCCACCGCCAAGATCTACTCGCCGCACGGGCAGACCTACGACCCGGTGGACCGCAAGCTGCTGCTGAGCTACAAGGAGTCCACCGAGGGCCAGCTGCTGCACGAGGGCATCAGCGAGGCCGGCGCGATGGGCTCGATGACCGCCGCGGGCACCTGCTACGCCACCCACGGCGAGCACATGATCCCGGTCTACATCTTCTATTCGATGTTCGGCTTCCAGCGCACCGGCGACTTCATGTGGGCGCTGGCCGACCAGATGGGCCGCGGGTTCATGCTGGGCGCCACCGCCGGCCGCACCACGCTGACCGGCGAGGGCCTGCAGCACGCCGACGGGCACTCCCCGCTGCTGGCCTCCGCCAACCCCGCCTGCGTCTACTACGACCCGGCCTGGGCCTTCGAGCTGGCGGTGATCATCAAGGACGCGCTGCGCCGCATGTACGGCTCTTCTCCCGAGCACCCCAACGGCGAGGACATCTTCTACTACCTCACCGTCTACAACGAGCCGTACCAGCAGCCGCCCGCCCCGGAGAACCTGGACACCGAGGGCCTGCTCAAGGGCCTGTACCTGTACTCCAGGGCGCCCCAGGGCATCAACGGCACCTACCCGCGGGCCCAGATCCTGGCCTCGGGGGTGGCGGTGCGCTGGGCGCTGGAGGCCCAGAAGATGCTGGCCGAGGACTGGGGCGTGGGCGCGGACGTGTGGTCGGCCACCTCCTGGACCGAGCTGCGCCGCGACGGCCTGGCCTGCGACGAGTGGAACACCCTCCACCCCGACCAGCCGCAGCGGGTGCCGTATGTCACCCGTCGCCTGGAGAACGCCCCCGGCCCGGTGGTGGCGGTGTCGGACTTCATGCGCGCGGTGCCGGACCAGATCGCCCCGTGGGTGCCGCAGGACTTCACCTCGCTGGGCACCGACGGGTTCGGCTTCTCCGACACCCGGGCGGCCTCCCGCCGGTTCTTCCACGTGGACGCCGCCTCGATCACGCTGACCGTGCTGACCCGCCTGGCCCGCCGCGGCGACGTCAAGCCGGACGTGCTGCGCCAGGCCATCGAGCGCTACGACCTGGACCGGCCGATCTCGGAGGTGTTCGCCGTCTCCGCACAGCCCAACAGGGCCTGACCGGTTCTTCGGCCGTGCGGTCCACCGGCCGCACGGCCGAAGACCGGCGCACCGCCCCGTCCCGGACCGGCCGGGGACGGTGCTTCGACCGCGCCGCCCGGTCCGCATCGGGCCGCACCCGCGGGGGCGCCGCGCGCCCGGCCGCGTCCGTCACAGACCGCGCAGGAAGGCCAGCAGGGCCTCGTTGACCTCCCGGGGGCGCTCCTGCTGGGTCCAGTGGCCGCAGCCGGGCAGCAGCACGATGTCGCGCAGGTCGGGGACGAACTCCCGCAGCCGGGGCAGCCGCTCCTTGACGCCGGGGCCGGCCAGCACCATGTCCCGCTCCCCGGCGATGTACAGGGCGGGGGGCGTGATGGGGGCGCGGTGCCAGGCGGCCGTCAGCTCCCAGTTGCGGTCCAGGTTGCGGTACCAGTTGAGGGGGCCGGTGAAACCGGAGGCGGCGAACTCGGCGGCGTAGACGGCGATGTCGTCTTCGGTGAGCCAGCCGGGCAGCCGCTCGGGGGCCGGGCAGACGTCCAGGAAACTGCCGCCCTCCGGAACGACCGGCAGCATTCCGGGGGCGTCGCCGGACAGGGCGTACAGCGTGCGCCGGAACGTGTCGGCCACGTCCCGTTCGAAGGCCGCCTCGGGCCGCTTCGGCTCCTGGAAGGCCACCATGTAAAAGCCCTCGCCGAACTGCTCGCGCATCACCGCCACCGGCGGGCGGGACGTCCGCGGCCTGGGGTGCACCGACAGCCCGACGACCCCGCGGACCAGGTCGGGCCGGAACTGGGCGGTGTGCCAGGCGACCGGGGCGCCCCAGTCGTGGCCGACGACGACGGCCCGCTCTTCCCCCAGCGCGGCGATGAGCGCCACCACATCGCCGACCAGGTGCAGGATCGAGTACTCCGCGACGCGCTGCGGCCCGCCGGTGCGGGCGTATCCGCGCTGGTCGGGCGCGACCGCGTGAAAACCCGCCTCGGCCAGCGCCGTCAGCTGGTGCCGCCAGGAGTACCAGCACTCGGGGAAGCCGTGCAGCAGCACCACCAGCGGCCCGGAGCCGGCCTCGGCCACATGCATGTTCAGGCCGTTGACCTCGATGGTGCGATGTGTGATCTCCGCCATCGCACGGACACTACCGTCCCGCGGCAGGGACCGGATCACCGCCTCCTCCCCGGCGGGCGCCGCCACGGCCCCCGCCCCCGTGCCGGACACCGCATCCACCTGCCTTGATGACGGGACGCAACGGAACGGAGGCGGTGAGATGGCACCCTTGACTGCGTGAAGACCACGAGCGACGACACGATCCGGGCCGCCACCACCAAGCGACTGGAGCAGGCCATGGGCGCCTTCGGCACCCAGGCCCTGGCCAGCATGGAGCAGCGGCTGCCCTGGTTCCGCCGGATGCCGCCCGACCAGCGCTCCTGGATCGGGCTGGTCGCCCAGGCCGGCATCGCCGCATTCGTGGAGTGGTTCAAAAACGGGGAGGAGAACCGCCCCCTCATCTCCGCCGAGATCTTCAGCACCGCCCCCCGGGAGCTGATGCGCTCCATCAAGCTCAGGCACACCATCGACATGATCCGGGTGATCATCGACGTGGTGGAGGCCCGGCTGGAGGAGCTGGCCGCGCCCGGCGGCGAGACCCAGCTGCGCGAGGCGGTGCTGCGCTACACCCGGGACGTGGCCTTCAGCGCCGCCCAGGTGTACGCGCAGGCCGCCGAGACCCGCGCCGCCTGGGACGCCCGGCTGGAGGCGCTGGTGGTCAACGCGGTGCTGCGCGGCGAGGTCGACGACGGCATGCACTCGTGGGCGGCGGCGCTGGGGTGGACGGCCAAGCCGGTCACCGTCGTGGCCGGCTACACCCCGCCGGACGAAGAGCCCGAGGTGACCATCGACCAGATGCAGCTGGCCGCCCGGCGCGCCCGGGTCGACGTGCTGGCCGGGGTGCAGGGCCGGCGCGTCATCGTCATCGTCGGCGGCGCCGAGGACCCGATGGAGGCCGCCCGGCCGATCGCCGCCAAGTGCGGTCCCGGCCCGGTGGTGGTCGGGCCGCTGGTGGCCGACCTGTATGAGTCGACCCGCTCGGCGCAGGCCGCGCTGGCCGGGCTGCGCGCCGCCGTCGGCTGGCCGGACGCCCCGCGCCCGGTGTCGTCGATGGACCTGCTGCCCGAACGCGCCCTGGACGGCGATGAGTCGGCCCGCCGCTACCTGGTCGAGCAGGTCTATGAGCCGATGTGCACCGCCGGGGCCCCGCTGCTGGACACCCTCACCACCTACCTGGAGCAGGGCTCGTCGCTGGAGGCCACGGCGCGGCTGATGTTCGTCCACCCCAACACGGTGCGTTACCGGCTGCGCCGGGTGAGCGAGCTGACCGGCCTGTCGCCCACCGACGGGCGCAACGCCTTCACCCTGCGCCTGGCGCTGGTCCTGGGGCGTTTCGCGCAGCGGCCCGACGGCCGGTGACCTCAGGGCCGCTTGTAGGTCCCTCACAAAGCCCCGCGTGGAAACTTCGTGCCGATCGGCATCGGCGGCGGGGGGGCTGACCCGGCAGGGTGAAGTGCGTGATTGTCATCGCCTCGCCCGGTCAGGGCGCCCAGACCCCAGGCTTCCTGCAGCCATGGCTCGACGTGCCCGAGGTCGCCGACCGCCTGGCGTGGTGGTCCGCGGTCACCGGGCTGGACCTGGTGCGTTATGGCACCACCGCCGACGCCGAGGAGATCCGCGACACCGCCATCGCCCAGCCGCTGCTGGTCAGCGCGGCGCTGGCGGCGGCGCTGACGCTGGAGGTCACCCCGGACGTGGTGGCCGGTCACAGCGTCGGCGAGCTGGCCGCGGCGGCGATCGCCGGAGTGCTGACCCCCGAGGCCGCGCTGGTGTTCGTCCGCGAGCGCGGCCGGGCGATGGCCGAGGCGGCGGCGGTGACCGAGACCGGGATGACCGCCGTGCTGGGCGGCGACCCCGACGAGGTGCTGACCGCCATCGAAAAGCACGACCTCACCCCCGCCAACATCAACGGCGCCGGCCAGGTGGTGGCCGCCGGGACGGTGGAGGCGCTGGCGGCGCTGGCCGACGATCCGCCGCCCGGGGCGCGGCTGCGTCCGCTGTCGGTGGCCGGCGCCTTCCACACCGAGCACATGGCCCCGGCCGTGGGGCACCTGGCCGCGCTGGCCCCGGGGATGCCGGTGGCCGACCCCAAGACCAGGCTGCTGTCCAACCGGGACGGCGCGGTGGTCTCCTCCGGCCGCGAGTACGTGGACCGGCTGGTCAGCCAGGTCAGCTCCCCGGTCCGCTGGGACGCGTGCATGGCGACCATGCGGGAGCTGGGCGTGACCGCCCTCATCGAGCTGCCGCCCGCCGGCACCCTGGTGGGGCTGGCCCGCCGCGAGCTGAAGGGCATCCAGACGCTGGCCTTGAAGACCCCCGCCGACCTGGACAAGGCGCGTGAGCTGATCGAGGCGCACGCGTCATGAGCGGCACCGACGACACCGGCACCGCCCGGCTCCGCCTGCCGGAGGCCGTGCCCGGCTCGCGCATCCTGGCGTTCGGCGACTACCAGCCCGCCCGGGTCGTCACCAACGACGACCTGGCGCAGCGCATGGACACCAGCGACGAGTGGATCCGCACCCGGGTCGGCATCGTCGAGCGCCGGATCGCCGCCGAGGACGAGACCGTCGCCGACATGGCGGTGCACGCCGGCGGCAAGGCGCTGGCGGGCAGCGGGCTGTCGCCCGACGACATCGACCTGGTGGTGGTGGCGACCTGCTCGGCGGAGACCACGGTGCCCAGCAACGCGGCCACGGTGGCGCACCGGCTCGGCATCCGCGCGCCCGGGGCCTTCGACCTGAACGCCGCCTGCGCCGGGTTCTGCTACGCGCTGGCCGCCGCCGACTCGGCGATCCGCGCCGGCAACGCCCGCAACGTGCTGGTGGTCGGCGCCGAGAAGATGTCGCAGTGGGTGGACTGGACCGACCGCTCCACCGCGATCATCTTCGCCGACGGGGCCGGCGCCGCGGTCGTCACCGGCTCCTCCACCCCCGGCATCGGCCCGGTGGTGTGGGGCAGCGCCGGCGACCAGGCCCACCGGATCCGCATCAAGGACCGTCACTCGTTCCTGGTCCAGGAGGGCCAGGCGGTCTTCCGCTGGGCCACCACCGCGATCGCCCCGGTCGCGGAGGCGGCCTGCCGGCGGGCCGGCATCTCCCCCCAGGAATTGGCGGCGTTCGTGCCGCATCAGGCCAACTTGCGCATCGTGGAGTCCATCGCCCGCCGTCTGAAGGCGACCAACGCGGTGGTGGCTGACGATATCGTGCGCTCGGGCAACACATCCGCCGCGTCGATCCCGTTGGCACTCGCCCGCATGATCGAACGGGGCGAGGTCGCCTCCGGGGCCCCGGCCTTGCTGATCGGGTTCGGCGCCGGTCTGACCTACGCTGCCCAAGTCATCCAGATCCCGTAGGGCGCCGCCGTCCGGCGATGACCTTGCGTCCACAACGAAGGAGAGACCACGACATGCCAGCTGTCACCGAGCAGGAGATCCTGGCCGGCCTCGGCGAGATCATCGAGGAGATCGTCGGCATCCCGGCCGCCGAGGTGACCCCGGAGAAGAGCTTCATCGACGACCTCGACATCGACTCGCTGTCGATGGTGGAGATCGCGGTGGCCGCCCAGGACAAGTTCGGCGTCGAGATCCCCGACGACGAGCTGCGTAACCTCAAGACCGTCAAGGACGTCATCAACTACGTCCAGAACCTGTCGGGCGCCACCAAGGCCTGAAGCTCGTGCGGCGCGCCGCCGCACGCCCGGCGCGGTCGGCGGCGCGCCTTCGACTCCCCCCAGGAACCAGGAGCACTGACATGAGCAAGAACCAGACCAAAGTCGTCGTTACCGGCCTTGGTGCCACGACGCCTCTCGGTGGCGACGTGCCGTCGACCTGGTCGGCGCTGCTCGCCGGCAAGTCCGGGGTGCGCCCGCTGGACTGGGAGGGGATCGAGGAACTGCCGGTCCGCTTCGCCGCGCAGCTGGCGGTGGAGCCGTCGCAGGTGCTGCCCAGGCACAAGCTGCGCCGGCTGGACCGCTGCCAGGCGATCGCGCTGATCGCCGCGCACGAGGCCTGGCAGGACGCCGGTTTCGCCTTCGGCGACCGGGAGGGCCACGCCGTGGACGGCGACCGGCTCGGCGTGGTGATCTCCAGCGGCATCGGCGGTCTGCACACCGCTTTGAACAGCTACGACGTCTTCCGTGAGAAGGGCTGGGCGCGGGTGTCGCCGTTCACGGTGCCGATGCTGATGCCCAACGGCTCCTCGGGGCTGGTGGGCATCGAGTTCGGCGCCATGGCCGGCTCGCACGCCCTGGTCAGCGCCTGCGCCTCCAGCGCCGAGGCGATCGGCTACGCCATCGACATGATCCGCTCGGGCCGGGCGGACGTGGTGATCGCCGGGGGCACCGAGGCGTGCATCCACCCGCTGCAGGTGGCGGCGTTCGGGTCGATGCGGGCCATGTCCACCCGCAACGAGGAGCCCACCCGCGCCTCGCGCCCCTACGACAAGAACCGGGACGGGTTCGTGCTCGGCGAGGGCGCCGCGGTGATGATCCTGGAGTCGGAGGAGCACGCGCGGGCCCGCGGCGCGAAGATCCACGCGATCGCGGCCGGCTGCGGCTACTCCGGCGACGCCCACGACATCGTGCAGCCCGACCCCACCGGCAGCGGCGCCGCCAAGGCGATGCGCCGGGCGCTGGAGGACGCCGGGCTGCGCCCTGAGGACGTGGTGCACATCAACGCCCACGGCACCTCCACCCCGCAGGGGGACGTGGCCGAGCTGGCCGCGATCAAGGCCGCGCTCGGCGAGGAGGTGGCCGCCAAGGTCTGCATCACCGCCACCAAGTCGATGACCGGGCACCTGCTCGGCGGGGCCGGGGCGCTGGAGGCCCTGATCACCGTGCTGACCCTGCGCGAGCGGCTGGTGCCGCCCACCATCAACGTCGACGACCTGGACGACGCCGTCGACCTGGACATCGTCCGCGGCGAGCCGCGGCAGCTGCCGGACGGGCCGATCGCCGCGCTCAACAACTCCTTCGGCTTCGGCGGTCACAACGTGGCCGTCGCCTTCCAGCGCGCCGTCTGACCGGTCGCCCGTGAAAAGGAGCCAGCCAGCATGACCGTGCTCGACAACCGGGTCGCCGGCCCGGCCCCGGCAGCTCAGCAGGAGGAACTGGACCCGCGGCATCCGCGGCTGCGGTTGCAGGCGCTGTTCGACGACGGCACCTTCCGTCCGCTGACCGACGAGAACGACCGCAGCGGCGTCCTGGCGGCCCTGGGCCGGATCGAGGGCCTGCCGGTGGTGGCCTTCGCCTCCGACCCCCGTATCCAGGGCGGGGCGATGGGCATGGCCGGCTGCCAGGCGATCGTGGCCGCCTACGACCATGCGCTCCGCGAGCGGCTGCCGATCGTGGGGGTGTGGCACTCGGGCGGGGCCCGGCTGGCCGAGGGCGTGGAGTCGCTGCACGCGGTCGGGCTGGTGTTCGCGGCGATGACCCGGGCCTCGGGGGTGATCCCGCAGATCTCGGTGGTGCTGGGCGCGGCGGCCGGGGGCGCCGCCTACGGCCCGGCGCTGACCGACATCGTGATCCTGTCCGAGAGCGGCAAGATCTTCGTGACCGGCCCGGATGTGGTCAAGTCGGTGACCGGCGAGGAGATCGATATGGCCGGGCTGGGCGGCCCTGAGCCGCACTCCCGCAAGTCCGGCGTGGTGCACGTGGTCGCCAAGGACGACACCGAGGCGCTGGCCCGGGCCCGCACCCTGGCCGTACTGCTGGGCCACCAGGGCCGGCTGCGGCTGGACGATGTGGAGGAGCGGGACTTCTCCGATGTGCTCCCGGAGAGCCCGCGTCGCGCCTACAGCGTGCTGCCGCTGGTCAAAGGCCTGGTGGACAGCGCCGACGACTCCGGCTACGTGGAGCTGCAGCCCAAGTGGGCGCCCAACATCGTCACCGCGCTGGGCCGGCTGGGCGGCCGGACCGTCGGGGTGATCGCCAACAATCCGCTGCGGCTGGGCGGCTGCCTGGATGCGGCGTCGGCGGAGAAGGCGGCCCGTTTCGTGCGGATGTGCGACGCGTTCGGGGTGCCGCTGGTGGTCGTGGTGGACGTGCCCGGTTACCTGCCGGGCGTCGGCCAGGAGCACGGCGGGGTGGTCCGCCGCGGCGCCAAGCTGCTGCACGCCTTCGCCGAGGCCACCGTGCCGCGGGTGACGCTGGTGACCCGGAAGGCCTACGGCGGCGCCTACATCGCGATGAACTCCCGTTCCCTGGGCGCCACCAAGGTGTTCGCCTGGCCGACCGCCGAGGTGGCGGTGATGGGCGCGGTCGCCGCGGTGCGCATCCTGCACCGGCGCACCCTGGCCGCCGCCTCCGAGGAGGAGCGCCCGGCGCTGGAGGCCAAGCTGGCCGCCGAGCACGAGAAGATCGCCGGTGGTCTGGAGCGCGCCCGCAAGCTGGGGGTCGTCGACGAGGTCATCACCCCGACCACGACCCGCGTCGCCATCGCCCGCGCCGTCGCCGAGGCCATCCCGGCGCGCGGCGCTCACGGCAACATCCCGCTGTAGTCTGCTTCACCGTCAAGGGGCCCGTGCGCTCGCACGGGCCCCTTGTGCGTCTGCACCGCAAGGCCCGGCTTCCCGCGGAGACGCCCTGCGTGCCTTCCCGGCCTCTTCGCTGATGGACAACGGCTTGAGGGCTGTTCTTTTATGCGCATCCATTCCAGCGACGAGATAGAGGGGCGCCCTGTCGCAATCACGTAGTCGGCCGAACGGGCATCGCCCTCGAGGGCATGGGTCCCGCGCCGGGGCGGGCACGCCGAGGCCGGGCGGCGGGCGCGTCTTCGGTACGGTGTCCCGCGCTCACCGAGGGTGACCGGTGGCAGGCAGGCGGCACCGGCCGAGGGCGGTTGTGCCCTTGGCTCGGTCCAGGCGGTGGCCCCGGGGCCGGGAGCTTGTCAGACGGCGGCGTGGAGCCAGCGGACGGGCGCGCCGTCGCCTGCGCGGCGGAAGGGCTCCAGCTCGTTGTCCCAGGGGGTGCCGAGCAGGCGGTCCATCTCGTATTCCAGGGTGCTCTTGCCCATGGCAACGTTGGCCAGGGCGGCTCGCAACCGGTCCTCGGGCACCATGACGTCGCCGTTGGCCCCGATCACCCCGCTGAAGACGCCCAGTGAGGGGGTGACGCTGAAGCGCACCCCGTCACAGCCGGGTGAGGCGTCCTCAGTGGCCTCAAAGCGCAGCATCTTCCAGTTGCGCAGCGCGGAAGTGATCGCGGCTGCGGTGCCCGGCCTGCCCTCCCAGTGCAGTTCGGCACGCATGCTCCCGGGAGCAGCGGGCTGGTCAGTCCACGTCAAAGACGCGGGCACACCGAGAACACCTGCGACGGCCCACTCTATGTGCGGGCACAGCGCAGGTGGCGCGGAGTGGACGTAAAAAACGCCACGTGCGGTCACCGGACCTCCTGGATGCGTACCGAGGCTCGCCTTCCCCTACGGCCTCAGAAATCTCAGGACAGTGCCCGCGTTCAACATTGTGCATCATCAGCACGAGTCGCACCAGAGCACGACCGTTCTTTGGTCAACTCTTGCCGATTCCCACGATGTGACGGCCGGCCGCCCGCCTCCTTGTGATTCCCCCGCCGCCCGGCGGCGGGCGGTGCCCCGGCCCGTCGCGGCAAAGACGGCATGGGGGCGGCGTCCCGAGCCGGAAGGGGCCGCCGCCCCGGGTGTCTTGCCGCACTCACGGGAACGGCCGTTCACCCGGCGGGCTCAGCGACCCCCGTCCTGGTAATCACATACTCCATCTAGTAGATCGAACCTCTCTTGCCCATTCCTTTCCCTTGGCTTTCCTCAACCGGCGCCGACCGGATGAGGGTCGCGCCGCTCCATTCATGGGCGAGTCCGCTGGCGCCCGCACACACCCCAACACTAAAAGTAATCACATGATTTCAAAGAGTTAAGGAAGGGGTCGTGTTCGATCGAGAAGCGCGGCTGGAGCGGATGCTGGCACGGCACACCGACGCGGCCCTGGTGGAGCCGATGGCGGGGCGGCCCACGGTGGTGCGGCGCGATCAGCTCCTGGTGGCGGCCGAGGACGCGGCGGCCGTGGAGGAGCGGGTGCGGCGCTGGCACGACTCCAGCCGCATCGAGGGCGGGGTGTGCCTGATGCGGCTGCGGCCCCGGGCGCGGGTGGACGTCTGCGAGCTGTCGGACCGGCTCCGCGGGGACGGCCTGCGCCCCGGACCGGCCGTGGCGCCCAACACCCTGCTGTGCGGACAGCCGATGTGGTGGTCGGGTCCGGCCGGCCGGCCGCGTCCGGCCGCTCCGCCGCCCGTCCCGGCGGCCGCCGCACCGCCGCGCCGGCAGGTCACCGTGGCGATCCCGGACACCGGGCTGTCACCGCACCCTTGGTATGAGGACACCGACTGGTACGCCGAACAGCGCGCGGAGGTCGCCGAGGTCCTCGACGCCGACCTGGACTCGGAACTGGACGCACAGGCCGGGCACGGCACCTTCGTGGCCGGGGTGGTGCTGCAGCACGCCCCGTCCGCCCGGATCCGGGCCATGCGGGTGCTCGGCAGCGACGGAGTGTGCGACGAATTGGCGATGCTGTGCGCGCTGCGATGGCTGGCCGACTGGGGACGGGCGGACGTGGTGAACCTGTCCGCGGGCTGCTGCACCTACGACGACCGGCCCTCCCCTCTCCTGGCGCGGGCGGTGGCGCGGCTGAGCCGCGCCGCGGTGGTGGTCGCCTGTGCGGGCAACGCGGCCACGGACCGGCCGTTTTGGCCGGCCGCGCTCGCGCAGGCGATCGCGGTGGCCGCCCTCGACGGCGGCGAACGCGCCCGGTTCTCCAACTACGGTCGGTGGGTGGACGCCTGCGCGCCGGGGGTGAACGTGGTCAGCTGCCATGTGCGCTTCGACGGCCCGCGTCCGCCGGTGGACGGCGTGGACCCGGACCTGTTCACCGGGTATGCGACCTGGAGCGGCACTTCGTTTGCGGCCCCGCGGGTGGCGGGGCTGATCGCCGCGACGGCGGCGGCCGAGGACCTGCCCGCCCCGGCGGCCGCCGCGCGGGTGCTGGATCCGGCCAGATCCCGCACCCTGCCCGGCCTCGGCGTGGTCGTGTGATCGGCAGGGGCCTGCACGTCCCCGCCAAGAAGGACGATGCCGATTTATCTGAACAAACCAGCAGTCATACGACATGTCCTGCAAAGGCCGGTGAAGTTCACTGCGTTCAGGGACGGTTACCCAACGTATGCGTGCTCCAATCATCAGATGTCGGAAACAAAGCAGTAGCGATACAGTAACTCTCCGCGTCCAAATGATGGGGTCTTCCTAAGGTTTGCGGCGGCGGCCCTATGGAAGACGAGGTGTCCGGTGAGCCTTTCCCAGCAGGTGGTTCCAGGTGCCGAGAACGGGAGCCCCGATGGTTTCCGGGGCCGTGCCGCGGCCGGCGCACAGCGTCCCGTTCCCGCCGCGGCGGCAGGGTCCCGCGATGCCGCCTGAGGGGCTGCGCCGGCTCCCGCCCGGTGAGCTGGTCCTCCGGGCGCGCGGCGGGGACGAGGCGGCGTGGGCCGCGCTGACCGAGCGTTACTCGCCGATGTTGTGGGCGATCGCGCGGGCGTACGGGCTGAGCCGGGTGGACGCCGCCGATGTCGTGCAGCTGACCTGGCTGCGTCTGGTGGAACACATCGGCGCGCTGCGGCGGCCGGCCCGGGTCGGCACCTGGCTGGCGGTGACGGCGCGGCGGGAGGCGGCCCGCTGCCTGCGCGAGCGGCGCGGCCGGTTCGACGACCAGCCGCTGGAGGTGCTGCCCGACCCGGCCGTCTTCGATGCGGTACTGGCCGGAAGGGAACGCCTGCGCGCCGTCATGGAGGCCATCGGCGCCCTGCCCGACCTGTGCCGGCAGATGCTGCGGCTGCTGGCGCTGTCCCCCACCTACGCGGAGATCTCGGCGGCCTTGGACATCCCCATCGGCAGCATCGGCCCCGCCCGCGCCCGCTGTCTGGCCTCCCTGCGCAAACGTCTGGAGGAAGCCGGGTGAGGGGCGATCGCCGCACAGGCGGCGCCGCGACGAGGGAAGGGAACCCCCGGTGACCGACGCCGAATTGCTCCAGCTCGTGCGGGCCGCGTTCGCGGCCTACGACCCGGTGCCGCAGCACGTGCTGGCCGATGCCCGGGCGGCGTTGCGGTGGCGGGAGGCGGACGCCGCGCCGGCGCGCCTGGTGGAGACCGGGCAGGACCGGCGGACGCCGGTCCTGCGGGAGACGGGCGCCCGGCTGCTGACCTTCACCGGGGGCGGGCTGACGGTCGAGCTGGAGGTGAGCGGGGCGGGGCCGGCGTACCAGCTCGCCGGGCAGCTGCTGCCGCCCGCGCAGGCCCTGGTGCGCGTCAGGCACACCGGCGGCGAGCTGGCGGGACACGCGGAGGCGGCGGGGCAGTTCGTGGTGGAGGGGGTGCCGGCCGGGCCGGTGAGCCTGCTGATCCTGCCGGACGGCGGCTCCCCGGTGGTCACCGACTGGATCCGGCTGTGAGCGCGAGACTGCTGCGCCTGGCGGCCGCCGATCCGCCGCGCGCCCACGCCGCCGCGGTCGCGGCGCTCGGCGACGCCGCCGAGCGGACGCCGCGCGAGGCGATCACGTTACGGCGGGTCGCCGCACTGGCCGCCAAGGAGCTCGGGCTGCTGGAGGAGGGCCTGGCGCACCTGGAAGAGGCGCTGCGGGCCGCCGAAGGCGCCGGCCTGGCCTACGAGCGGGCCCTGGTGCAGATGAACCTGGTCGGGCTGCTGACCGCCCAAGGCGCCCTGCCCCGGGCGCTGGCCTGCGCCGATGCCGCGGCGAAAGTGCTGCGCGGCGCCGACGCCGACCGGCTGGCCGCCAATGTGGCCTGCGCGCTGGCCCGGGCGGGGCGCCCGGCGCAGGCGCTGGAGGCCGTCCGGCAGGCGCTGCCCCGGCTGCGCCGCGGCGACGATCCGGTCACGCTGGCGGGGCTGCTGATCAACCTGGGACTGGCGCAGGCGCTCCGCGGCAGGCCGGGCGACCTGCAGGCGGGCCGGCGGGCGCTGGCCGAGGCCGTGACGGTCGCCGAGCGGGCCGGGCTGCGCGCCCAGGCGGCGATGGCCAAGGGCAACCTGGCGTTCGTGCTGTCGCGGTGCGGCGACCTGCCGCGGGCATTGCGGCTGTATGCCGAAGCCGAGGCCGATCTGACCGGCGAGCGGGTCGTGCAGTGCCGCCTCGACCAGGCCGAGACCCTGATCGCCGCCGGGCTGACCGGCGAGGCCCGGCCGCTGCTGGCCGGTGCGCTGGCCGAGGCGGCCGAACGCGGCTACCGCTGCGACGTCGCCGACGGATTGCTGCTGCTGGCCGGCGCCGAACTGGCCGACGGGGACGCCGAGCGGGCCGGCCGGACCGCCGAGCGGGCCCGCGCCGCCTTCGCCGCCCAGGAGCGGACCGGGTGGATGCTGCTGGCCGAGCATCTGCTGCTGCGCGCCCGCTGGGCGGCCGGGGACCGCTCCGCGGCGCTGTGGCACGCCGCCGTCGCCACCGCCGACCGGCTGGAGCGGGGCGGCTGGCATGAGCAGGCCGCCGGCATGCGCGTCATCGCGGCGCGGCTGGCGCTGCGGCTGGGCCGTCCCGCCCGGCAGCTGCTGGAGCAGGCGGGGCGGGCCCGCCGGCACGGCCCGGCCGCGCTGCGGGTGGCCGCCTGGCACGCCGTCGCGCTGGAGCGGTCGCTGTCGGGCGACCGCCGCGGAGCGCTGGCCGCCGTCCGGGCCGGGCTGCGCGTCGCCGACGAGTACGCCGAGGTGTTCGGCGCGGCCGAGCTGCGGGTGCGGGCGGCGCGGGTGGGTGAGGAGCTGGCCGCGCTGGGCCTGGAGCTGGCCCGTTCCGCCCGGCAGCTGCTGGCCGCCGAGGAGCGCCGCCGGGCCGTGGCCCGCCGCGTGACGGCCGTGCGCCCGCCGGCGGACCCGCAGCGGGCGCAGGCCCTGACGCGGCTGCGGGCGGCGGCCGCCGAGCACGCCGCCGCCGTCGCCCGCGGGGCCGATCCGCTGCCGACCGCCCGGCGGCTGGCCCGGCTGGAGGCGGCGGTGCGGGAGGCGTCGCGCCGGCACTCCCCCAGCGGCGCCCCGCCCCGTCCCCGCCTAGCCGGCGTCCCCGCCTTGACGGCCGCCCTGGGCGAGCGGGCGCTGGTGGAGCTGGTGCGCGTCGGTGACGCGCTGCACGCGGTGACGGTCGCCGCGGGCCGGTGCCGGCGCTGGCCGATCGGCCCCTACGGGGCGGTGGCCCACGACGCCGAGCGGCTGCGTTTCGCGGTGCGGCGCCTGGCCCGCCGCGCCGATGACTCCGCGGCCGCGGGGCTGCGGGAGGCGGCGTGGCGGATGGCGGCGTGGGCGCCCGCCGGGCTGCGCCGCGCCCTGTCCGGACGTGAGCTGGTCATCGCCCCGGTGGGCGCGCTGCACGCGGTGCCGTGGGCGGCGCTGACGCGCCGGCCGCTCACCGTCGTCCCCTCGGCGACCGCCTGGCTGCACGCCCACGCCGCCGCGGCCGGCCGCGGATCGGGCCGGGTGGTGCTGGCCGCCGGGCCGTCGCTGCCGCATGCCGAGGCGGAGATCGCCGCGCTGGCCGAGCTGTATCCGCACGCCACGGTGCTGCGCGGCGCGGCCGCCGCCGCGCTGCCGGTGCGGCGCGCCCTGGACGGGGCCGAGCTGGCCCATCTGGCCGCCCACGGGGAGTTCCGCGAGGACAACCCGTTGTTCTCGCATCTGCGGCTGGCCGATGGGCCGCTGCTGGCCCACGATCTGGAGGACATCGCCGCCGCGCCGCGCCTGGTGGTGCTGTCGGCCTGCGACGCCGGACGGGCGGCCGGCGGCGAGGGGATGCTCGGCATCGTCGGTGCGCTGCTGGCCCTGGGCACCGCCACGGTGATCGCCAGTGTCGCTCCCGTCCGGGACGCCGGGGCGCATGCGTTCATGACGTCCCTGCACCGCCGACTCCGTGCGGGCATGTCCCCGGCCCGCGCCGTGGCCGCCGTTCCCCGCTCCCCCGGCACCCTCGGTTTCCAGTGCTTCGGCGCCGGCTGAGCGGGGCGGGACTCACCCCTCGCCGGTGGCGACGGGGTTGGCGGGGTCGGCGACCCAGTTGGACCAGGAGCCGACATACAGCGCGGCGGGAATGCCGGCGAGGGTGAGCGCGAGCACCTCGTGGGCGGCCGTCACCCCGGAACCGCAGTAGGCGCCCACCTCGGCGGCGCCGGTGACGCCCAGGGCGGCGAAGCGCTCCCGCAGCCGCCGGGCCGGCAGGAAGCGGCCGTCGGGGCCGACGTTGCCGAAGGTGGGCGCCGACACCGCGCCCGGGATGTGCCCGGCGACGGGGTCGATCGGCTCGACCTCGCCCCGGTAGCGTTCGGGCGCCCGGGCATCCAGCAGCACCCCGTTTTCGGCCAGGGCGGCGGCGCCCGCGGCGTCCAGCACCGGCATGCCGCCGGGCCGGGCGGTGAAGTCGCCCGGAGCGGGGGACGGGACGGCGGTGGTCACCTCGTGGCCCGCCGCGGTCCAGGCGCGATAGCCGCCGTCCAGCACGCGCACGTCCGGGTGCCCGAAGTAACGCAGCGTCCACCAGGCGCGGGCCGCGGCGGTGGAGTCGGCCTCGTCGTAGACCACCACCGGCCGGCCGTCAGATACGCCGGCGGCGCGCATGGCGGCCTGGAAGGCCTCCGGTGCCGGCAGCGGGTGGCGTCCCGCCGGCCCGGGCGGCCCGGCCAGGTCGCGGTCCAGGTCGATGAAGACGGCGCCGGGCAGATGGCCGCGGCGGTAGTCCGCCATGCCCGGCGGCCCGCCCAGGCGCCACCGCACGTCCAGCAGGGTCGGCGGGCCGGGCAGGCGCAGCAGTTCGGCCAGTTCGGGCACGCCGATGAGCGGGGAGCCCTCCCCGGCGCGGGCTTGCCTTCCAGGCGTCGGCGCGTCGGTCACGTCCGCCAGCCTAACCGCCGGCATCCGTGGCCGCCCGGCGCTTCGGCGTCACAGCCGGTGATCGGCGGTGATCAGCGGGACGAGCTGCTCGCGGGGGATCATCGAGCCGTGCATGCCGACCAGCATGGACGGTATCGGTTCCCGTTTGGTCGCCACGATGGCCAGGTCGCCGTGCGGCACCGCCAGCACATCGCCGATGCGGGGCAGCAGCTCCGGCGCCACCGGCCCGAACCAGCCCGCGGCCACGGCCTCCTCCCGGGTGCACACCCAGGCGCGGTCGCCGACCAGCTCCCGCCAGGCGGCCAGCACGTCGCCGGCCGCACCGGGCTCGGCGTACACGTGCCGGGCCCGCGGCTCGCCGCCGAGCTGGGCGACGCCCTCCTGGAGGGCGGGGACCTCATCGACGTCGATCCGCTCGGTGGGGTTGACCATGCCGTGGTCGGCGGTCACATACAGCACGCCGCCGGGCGGCAGGATCTCGGCGATGCGCTCGGCCAGCTGGTCCACGAAGCGCAGCTGGTAGCGCCAGGCCGGCGAGCCCGCGCCGTAAAGGTGGCCGGTGGAGTCCAGGTCGGCGTGGTAGACGGTCACATACGAGCGTTCGCCCTCCCGCAGCGCCTGCTCGGCCCGGGCCACCAGCTGTCCCAGGCTGTCGGCGGCCAGGTAGGCGGCGCCCCGGGCGGTCGCCCGGCTGAGCCCGCTGCCCCGGTAGGCCCCCGAGGCCACGTACCCCACGCTGATCCCGGCCTCCGCGGCCCGTTCATAGGCGGTGCGCGCCGGCTGGAAGGTCTGGGGGTCCACGCTGTCGTCCCAGTGCAGGCAGTTGAGCAGCCTGCCGGTGCCGGGCACCGCCACCTGGATGCCGAACAATCCGTGCCCGCCGGGGGGCAGCCCGGTCCCCAGCGAGGCCAGGCTGGTGGCGGTGGTCGCCGGGAACCCGGCGGTCAGCGCGCGTCCCGGCAGCGAGCTCAGGTAAGGCGCGTCCTGGGCGTGCTCGCGCAGCAGCTCCCAGCCGAGCCCGTCGATGATCAGCACGCAGACCCGGGGGGCCTGCGGCAGGGCCAGCACGTTCCGTCCGCCCGGCACTCCGAACGCGCCCAGCACCGACGCCGGCAGGTCGGCCAGCGCCGCGCTCCCGTACCGGGGCACCGGCGGCCCGGCGCTCACCTGGCTCCTCCCTGCGGGGACCTCACCGAAGCAGACCGCATACGCCCTCCATTCCTCGCGCCCTGCGGGCCGTTCCGGTGCCGCAGGGCATGATCCGCCGACCACGGTAGCCGTCTGCGGTCTCATTCCGGCCGGCCCGAGCGCGGCCGGGGGCATGCCCGGCCGTCGTTTCACGAGGGCGGAACGGCGGATCGCGGTGAGCGCGGCCGCCGGTGCGTTCCCGCGCCGCGGGCGCGCCGTCAGCCGGTGGCCGCGGACAGGGCCTGGGCGAAGGCCAGGACCTGGGCGACCGCGTCGGGGCCGTCGGCGGCTTCGCTGACGCGCAGCGACATGTCGTCGGCGGTCACGTTGCCGGTGTAGCCGTGGTCGGCCTCGCAGGACTCGTCCCCGCAGGTGGCCGGTTCCAGATCGATGTGGGCGATGGCTCCCCACCCGATGGTGAGCACCACCTCGGTGGGCGGGACGCCCGGCACATAGGAGGCCGGATCGGGCACCACGCGGGTCACCGCCACCGACTGGATCCGATCGAGCCGCACGACCTCGGTGGTGGTGGACGCATGCGCCTGCGGTACGCCCTCGCCCGGCGGGTGCTCGTCGGTGTGGCACACCAGCAGCCGGGTGGGCGACAGGACCAGCACGGTCACGTGCCGCCGCACCTCCATCGCCGGGTCGAAGGTGGCCTCATGGTGCACCACGTAGGCGAGCACCGGCTCGTCGCCCAACGCCGATTCGACCGCGTCCGCGACGAGTGCCGGATAGTAGCCGCTGCGCTCGATGGCGGCGCGCAACCCATGAGCCGTCGCTCGGGTGTCCCTCATGAAGTCCATCCTGCCCTGTCCGGGGTCGTGCGTGCACACGTCGGACCGGATGGGCGGTCGCCGGTCTCATCCCGGGTAGAGGACGGGCATGGACGCCACCGATCTCATGCGCCGGCCTCCGCCCGTTCCTCCGCCGCCGCCTCCCGGTCCGCACCCGCCCGTTCCGGAGCCGGAGCCTCCCATCCCGGCTCCCGAGCCGCCCATTCCCGCCCCGGAGCCGCCGATACCGCCGCCTCCGCAGCCG
>ERZ777003.823-NODE-823-length-55365-cov-15.557422_pt1 | contig 55365 bp, 45 predicted proteins | sample MGYA00374956_ERZ777003 | MGnify/ENA primary metagenome ERZ777003 (study PRJEB29302, sample SAMN06268252) | bioreactor metagenome | isolation source: Joint BioEnergy Institute, California, USA | place: USA:Joint BioEnergy Institute, California, USA | collected...
GTACGCAAGATCCATTGTGAAGGTTGTACACACGTGCGTACGGCAGACGGCGGGCCGTGGACACCGACGGCAGAGCCGTGGCGCTGCTCGTGCGGTGACCTCAGCGTCGAGCTCGAATGTTCGACCAAGAGGATCGACCCGGCGACGTCGGCGATGTGTGGTCTGCCGGAGCTGCCGCCGACGCCGCATTGAGCACGTGCGCGGAGAGGTCCCATCCTCGATTCCGCGCCGCGAGCGCGCGGCGCACGTGCTCGGTGATGGAGGCGACGACGCCATCCCAGCCGAGCTCGCGGAGAGCGCGGTCCCGCCGAGCGTCGGGGCGAGCACGCGCCTCGTGGTAGGGCCCGTCCACCTCGACGACGAGGCGAGCCTTGGTGCAAGCGAAGTCGACGATGTGCGGCCCGATGACGAGCTGCCGACGAAAGGCAAACCCTGTCTTCTTCCCGGACAGCCGCCGCCAGAGCCACTCTTCGGAGCGAGTGGGCGAGAAGCGCATGAGTCGAGCGCGCTCCTCGAGGATCCGAGCCTGGTGTGGAGAGACGAGAGAACGAGCGAACATGACACCTCCGCGCGAGGACGCGGCCGCGCCGTGGCGAACGTCATGTCGTGGTGTGTCTCGCCGTAGCGAGGCCGAAGCCCGAGCGACGCGCCATCCGCGCGAAAGTCGCCGAGCGGAGCACCCGAAAGCGAGGACCTCGCGCGAGCGAGGAGCTCCCTGGGAGAGACTCGTGAGCAGAGAGCACCTCCCCCATCCGCGCGCAGGCGCCGAAGGCGCCGAGCACGGACAAGGGGGAGGCCGCGCGGCGAAGCCGCGCGGGGAGGGGGCTACCAAAAGATGTAAGGCCACCAATTCCGCATCGGCCTCCCGCTGGAATCCTTCGCGCGATTCCCGAAACCAGGAAAGCTCTGTCGCCAATACACCTGCCAAGCCCCTCCGCAGTCCGGCGCGAGCGTTCGATACCGCGCGTACTTCGCGCGCGAGAAGGACTCCACCTCGTCCTTCCCGTTCTCGCCGTCGCGGAGCCCGAAGTGCTCGCAGCGTGAGAGGACCTCGAAGTCGTTCTCGTCGTAGTGCCCGCGCGCGTTCGGCGCGAAGTGGACGTTGCCGCATCCTTGATCGAGCTCGGGGATGGAGCCCGACATGTCCCGCACCTTCCAGTTCACGGAGTTCGGGCCCGTGAACGTCAGGCAGTCGGGTGCGTCGCAGGTGTACCAGTCACGGAAAGGAAGCCCGAGGCGCGTGTCGAGGTCGAAGTTGGCGAACTCCATGAAGCGTGGTTTCAGCTCGGGCACGGCGCCGCTTCGCGCCATCCACTCGTAGCCGTGGCCGGCGCTGTGCATCGCGCAGCCGGGGCCGCGCGTGGAGTTGATGTACAGGACTCGTACCGTGCGCCCGCAGGCCTTGAACGCCTCGAAGTCGCGAGGGGCGAGGCAGCCGTTGCCGGCGCAGCGTTCGAACTCGCCGGTCTTGCGGCCGCTCGCGTCGTACTTCGGCTTCGCCTCGAGGATCTCGGCGATGCCGACGGTGTCGAGCACCTTGCCGTCCGGGCACGTGTACGGCGACGGGTCGCCGTTGGCGTGGAGCCAGACCTCGTGGACCTCGCCTCTCGCGAAGAGCTCGCAGAGCGGCGCACCGAACGCAGCCGCCATCTTCTCCTCGAAGAGGGCTGCGTAGTCGAACTGGTAGAACGCCGTCGAGTTGCAGTTGACCGGCAGCTTCGTCGAGTACTTGTGCGGCCAGCCGGCGGGCGGGGTCTCGTCCGCGAGGTCGACCCACTTCGAGACCTCGTACTTCAGGAACGGCTTTGCCGTCGGGTCCGAGTAGCCGTGGTATCGCGAGCCCTCGGCGAAGCCTGCGATGAGCTGCTCGACGTGCTTCTTCCAGTTGTTCCGCGTCGTCGGGTCGTTGTCGAAGTTGATCGCGAGGACCCGCGGACGCATCTCCGTGATCACGTCGTGATGGACGACGAGCCAGGGATCGCTCGTCGCGTAGCTCGCGTGGTTCGGCCAGACGAGACCGGTCGCCGTGGCGTCGTCGCGCCCGCCGTCGCTTCTCGAGACGCCCGCCGCCGCGTCCGTCTCCGCGACCGCGTCGAACGTCGACTCGCTCGGCTCGAACGCGTCCGACGTCGAAGGGTCCGAGGTGCAGCTCAGGACGAGGCCGAAGAGCGCGGCTGCCGCGAACGAAAGGAGCGAGACCGACTTCATCGGCGAACCCTCGGAGCATCCGTCGCGCCAAGTCGCCTCGCGCGCGCAGTAGCGGAAATGACGTCCGTGTGCGGAGGTATCGCACGGATCGCGCGCGAGCCGTGGGGAGCCCACCCGCCAGGTCGCGAGGGTTCGAGTCGCCTCGAGCCGCGCCGCCGGGCTGGAGGCGGCGCGGCAGTCGTGCGGAGGTCAGGTCTTGCAGGGCGTCGCTTTGAACGACCCCTTCGTGCCCGTATCCGTCTCGAAGGAGCCTTCCGTCGTCGACTTCAGCTCGAGCTTGGCCGACCTCGCCTCGACCAGCAGATTCTTGCCGTTCTCCTCGTCGAGGACGCCCAACGTGAAGTGGTCTCGATCGTACGTGCCGGGCACGAGCTCTTTGTCGCCCTTGAGGGTGATCCGGATGACGCGAAAGCTGGGCCTGCACCTATCTTCGATGGCCCAGTCCTTGGGGGATCCCGGGTGCACCGATCCTACGAAGATGCTGCAATCGAGCTTGCAGTGATCGAGCCCCAGATAGATGTGCCTGTCGCTTGCGACTGCAGACACTACCTTCACCTTCTCGAGCGGCCGGTCCTTGACCTTGATGACGACGTCGTCGCTCGGCGGAGCGGCGTTGACCGTCGCCGATGCGGCGGCGGCCTCCTCCGTCTTCTTCAGGCGATTGCAACCGAGCGTTGCGCAGACGACGACGAAGCCGATGACCAAGCGATGCACGCGCATGCTCCTCCTCCCCTTTTTGGACCTGGCGGGTCCTCGGACCGCCCCGGACGAGGAGCGAGCATAGGTGTCGCGCCGAAGCGCGAGCCATGGTCATCGCGTTGGGGAGTCGTGACCCTCGGCCGACGCGAGAGGTCGCGTCGCGACGTCGCCGGGCAACGCCACGAGGAGCGCGACGAACGCGACGACCACGCACGTCGCGCAGACACCCGCGAAGCCGAAGCGCGCGAACACCTGGCTGCCGCCGAAGGCTCCGGTCGACATGCCGAAGAACATCGAGCCCACGAGCAACGCGTTGAGGCGGCTCCGTGCGGCCGGATCCTGCGCATACACGATCGTCTGATTCGCGATGAGGCAGGACTGGATGCCGAGGTCAAAAGCGATCGTGCCGAGGACGAGGACGACGAGCGAGCGATGGAGCGCCGCCATCGCGGCGAACGACGTGAGCGTGACGGCGGCGCCGAACCGGATCACCGCGCGTGGGCCGCGCCGATCGGCGAAGCCTCCGGCGATCGGCGCCGCGAGCGCGCCGGCCGCGCCCGCGATGCCGAAGCTTCCCGCGACGGCGCTCTGCAGCTCGAACGGCGGCGCGGCGAGGCCGAGCGCGAGCGTGGACCAGAACGCGCCGAACGTGACGCAGAGGAGGCTCTGCGTGAGGGCCGCGCGGCGGAGCGGGGCGTTCCGGCGGAGGAGTACTGCCATCGAACGCAGGAGGTCGACGTAGCGTCCGCCGACGAGCGGCGGAAACGATGGGAGGGCGCGCGCCGCGACGAGGCCGAACGCGAGGGCGGCGACCGCGGCCGCGGCGAAGATCACTCGCCACGACGCGTACTCGGTGACGGCGCCGCTGACGACGCGCGACAGGAGGATCCCGAGGAGCAGCCCCGTCATCACGGTCCCGACGGTCTTGCCTCGCGAGGACGGCTCGGCGATCGAGGCGGCGGCCGGCACGAGGTCCTGTGCGAGCGTGGCGGTGAGGCCGATCGCGAGGCTCGCGATCGAGAGGGAGACGACGTCACGGCAGAGCGCGGCGAACGCGAGCGAGGCGGTCAAGAGGAGCGCCTTGACGACGATCACGCGCCGGCGGTCGAGCATGTCGCCCAGCGGCGCGAATGCGAGGATGCCGGCGGCGTACCCGAGCTGGGTCGCGGCCGGGATCCAGCCGACACGCGCCGGCGTCGCTCCGAGATCGGACGCGATCACGCCGAGCATCGGCTGGTTGTAGTAGAGGTTCGCTGCGCCCAGCCCTGCGCCGACGGCGAGGAGGACGACGAGCCCACGTCCGATCACGCGACGGCGTGTAACGCATCCGTGCGCGGGGTGGGAGACTTCTTCGCCGCAGCGGAGCGACCGCCGTCGACGCGAGACCGGCTGGCGGGCGGACCGTGGTAGCCACTACGCTTGGCGCGATGGACGCGTACCGCGAGCTTCATCAGCGCTTCGATCGTCACTACCTGCTCCGGAGCTCTGCCGATCTGCTCGAGTGGGATGCCCAAGTCATGATGCCCGAGAGCGGCGGGGACCTCCGCGCGGCGCAGCTCGCGACGCTGCGCATGCTCGCCCACGAGGCGATCGCGGCGCCCGACATGCCCGACCTGCTCGCCGCCGCCGAGGCGGCGCCGCCCGAGGATCCGTGGGAGCGCGCCAACCTCGCCGCGATGCGACGCGCGTGGGTGCACGCCGCCGCGGTGCCGGCCGATCTCGTCGCGGCGCGCACGCGCGTGACTTCGAGCTGCGAGCTCGCATGGCGCTCGGCGCGCAAGGACGACGATTTTGCCAGCTTGCTGCCGCTCTTCACGGAGGTCGTCGACCTCACGCGGCAGGTCGGACAGGCGAAGGCCTCCGTCATGGGCCTCTCGCCGTGGGATGCGCTCGCCGACGAGTACGAGCCGGGCGCGCGGGAGGCGTGGCTCGCGCCGCTCTTCGCGCGCCTGGAGCGCGAGCTTCCGCCGCTCGTCGACGCCATCATCGAGGCGCAGGCGCGCGCGCCCGCCGTCCCGAAGCTCGCGGGGCCGTTTTCCGTCGAGCGGCAGGCGGCGCTCGGCCGGTACGTCGCGGAGCGCATGGGCTTCGATTTTTCGCGCGGTCGTCTCGACGTGAGCGCTCATCCGTTCTGCGGCGGCGCCGCCGAGGACGTGCGCATGACGACGCGCTACGACGAGGCGGACTTCCTCTCGAGCGTGCTCGGCGTGATCCACGAGACGGGACACTCGCTCTACGAGATGGGCCTGCCTCGTGCCTGGGCGCGTCAGCCCGTCGGGCACGTGCCGGGGATGGGCCTCCACGAGAGCCAGTCGCTCCTCATGGAGATGCAGGCGGCCCGCACCCCGGAGTTCCTCGGCTGGCTCGCCAGCGTCGCCTCCGAGTACTTCGGTCTTGGTCCCGGCGTGTTGACCCGCGAGGTGCTCTCGCGTCATGCGCTGCGCGTCCAGCGGAGCCTCATCCGCGTCGAGGCCGACGAGGCGACGTACCCGCTCCACATCATCGTGCGCTTCGGCCTCGAGCGCGCGCTCATCTCGGGAGACCTGTCGCCGAAGGATCTGCCCGGAGCCTTCCGCGACGCGATGGAGCGCGTCGTCGGGGTCCGGCCCGATACCGATCGCGACGGCTGCCTTCAGGACGTGCACTGGCCTACGGGCGCGTTCGGGTACTTCCCGAGCTACACGATCGGCGCCATCGCCGCCGCGCAGCTCTTCGCGAGCGCGGTCTCTGCGCATCCGGAGATCCCGAGCGAGCTCGCGCGCGGAGAGTTCACGACCCTCCGCTCGTACGCGTGCGAGCACGTCCACCAGCACGGCTCGCTCTGGGACACCAACGGCATCCTCGAGCGCGCCACCGGCCGCGCGCTCGACGCCGACGCCCTGCTCGGGCATCTGCGCCGTCGTTACCTCGAAGCGCGATGACCGGCCGGCCGGCGCGCTGACGCCGGCCGACCCGCGCCATTTGCGGAGAGCGCCAGTGCGTCCGCGTGACACGTCTCCTGCCGTGCTCGAGGTACCGCCGCGGTTCCGTGTGGTTCGCGGGCCGTGGGACGACGAGCCCGACGACCGGACGATCGTGCTCGTGCCGAGCTCGGCCTTCGGTGACGGGCGCCACGAGACGACGCGAATGTGCCTGCAGGCGCTCGCGGTGTTCGCGCCGCGCCGGCCGTTCCGGATGCTCGACGTCGGCAGCGGGTCGGGGATCCTCTCCATCGCGGCCGCGAAGCTCGGGGGGGAGGCGGTCGGCGTCGAGATCGACGCGGCCGCGAACGCGGTCGCCGTGGAGAACGCACGCCTGAGCGGTGTCGCCGATCGCGTGGCGTTCGGGGATGCGTGGCCGAGCGGTCGCTTCGAGGTGGTGGTCGCGAACATCCTCCGCGCGGTGCTCCTCGAGCTCGCGAGCGAGATCATCCTCCGCCTCGCGCCCGCGGGCCTGCTCGTCCTCTCCGGCCTCGTATCCACCGACGTGCCCGAGGTCGTGGCGCGCTACGCGCCGCTGCTCGACGGCGCTCGTCCGGAGGTCTTCGAGCGCGGGCCGTGGCGCACCTTGGTCTGGCGCGGCGCGCGCGTCGGGACGTGACCTCGCCTCCGCCCGCCTCAGAGATCGGCTCGGGCGACCTCGATCACGCGCTCGCGGAACCAGCGATGCGCCGGGTCGTTCTCGTACGTCGAGCTGTAGCCGATGTAGAACGTCGGCGCGCGCACCGGAAACGGCAGCGGTCGCGTGACGAGGCCGAGGCGGCGCGCGAGCTTCGAGGCGAGCTCCGCCGGGACCGTGACGACGAGATCGGTCTCGGCGACGACGACGGCCGCCGCCGCGAAGTGCGGCATGCGGAGCACGATCCGGCGCGTGAGGCCGAGCGCTTCGAGGGCCGGATCGACGGCGCTGCCGGGCAGCCCCCGCGGAGTGACGAGGACGTGATCGAGGGCGGCATACGCGCGGGCCGTGAGCCGTGATCGGAGGGCAGGGTGGTGGCGCCGGAGCAGGACGGCCATCGGCACCTCCGCGGCCTTCTGCACGGTGATGCCGGAGAGCGGACGGAGCGAAGCGCCGTAGGCGAGATCGATCTCGCGGCTCTGCAGAGCGCGATCGACCTCGTTTCCGAGGAAACGTGTCACGATGCTCACGCCGGGAGCCTCCCGTCGGAGGCGCGGCATGAGCCGCGGCAAAAGGACGATCTCCGCGTAGTCGGTGCCCGCGAGGACGAAGGAGCGTTCGAGCTTCGAAGGATCGAACGCGGTGCCCGACCGGCTCACGAGCGCCTGCGTCGTCGCGAGCAGCTCACGGAGCGGCGCCTCGAGCGCCTCTGCGGTGCTGGTCGGGCGAAGCGTCGCGCCGGCGCGTACGAACAGCGGATCGCGGAACGTCCAGCGAAGGCGCGCGAGCGCGTGGCTCACGGCGGACTGGGTGCGTCCGAGGCGCTGCGCTGCTTTCGTCGTGCTGCGCGTGCGAAGCAGCTCGTCGAGGACGACGAGCAGGTTGAGATCGACGCCCGCGAGAGGATGAACGGCGCTCATGATGTCCATGTCTACTATGAATTGGCGTCGGAGCCGCTCCGGGCGCATGCTCGTTCTCGTCCGAACGCGACGGCGGACGGTCGCTTCGACGTAGAGACGAAAGGGGAGCGAGATGAGCAAGGTTGCGGTGCTTGGATCCGGTCAGGTGGGGCAGGTCCTCGCGGAGGGCTTCTTGGGGCTGGGGGACGAAGTCATGCGCGCGAGCCGTGACCCGGCCAAGCTCGCGGACTGGAAGCAGAGGAACCCCACGGCGAAGACCGGTACGTTCGCCGAGGCGGCGGCGTGGGCGGACATCGTCGTCCTCGCCGTGAAGGGCCGCGCGGCCGAGGAGGCTCTCGATCTGGCCGGGATCGGGAACCTCGCCGGCAAGATCGTCATCGACGCGACGAACCCGATCTCCGAAAAGCCGCCCACGAACGGAGTGCTCTCGTTCTTCACGAGCCTCGACGAGTCGCTGATGGAGCGGCTGCAGCGGAAGGCGCCGCAGGCGCGCTTCGTGAAGGCGTTCTCCTGCGTCGGCAACGCCTTCATGGTGAAGCCCTCGTTCCCGGGTGGCCCGCCGACGATGTTCATCTGCGGCAACGACAAGGCCGCGAAGGAGGAGGTGACGAAGATCCTCGATCGCTTCGGCTGGGAGACCGCCGACATGGGGACCGTCGAAGCCGCCCGCGCCATCGAGCCGCTCTGCATGCTGTGGTGCATCCCCGGCATCGCGGGCGGGAGCTGGAGCCACGCCTTCAAGCTGCTCCGGCTCTGAGGCGAGTCCAGTCGCAGTCGGCCGTCCGAGGAGGCGCCTGACGCTTCCTCGCGTTCCGTCTCGGCTGATAGCCGGCTGCGATGCGGACTGCGTTGACCTGTCCTTGGTGTGGCGCTCCGTTGCCGGCCATCGTGGCCGGACAGCCCTTCGTCACGTGCGCGTACTGCGGGGCGACCTCGAGTCTCGGCGGCGAACGGGCCACGAAGGCTCAGGCGCCGACGAACGCGGCCGCCGCGGTGCGGGCGATCGACTCGACGCTCCAGCAGCGCGTCATCGACTCGTTCAAGGCCGCTCGCGCGCGAGGCGCGTCTCCGTACGACGCGCTCGTCGCGGCGGCGCGCGAGAGCCTCGGCCCGCTCGGGCAGACCGACGCGTTCGCGCGCGTGTGCCTCGCGCTGGGCCGCGACTTCGACGCGGAGCACGGCACGTCGGTCGTCGAAGATCCCATCGTCATGAGCCGCCTCATGGTCGAGTACCTGAAGGCGATCGAGGGCGTGCGAACGGAGGGGTGGTACGAAGTGAACCTCCCCTTCTTCGCCGAGACGCGCGACGGCCCGAAGCACTACGAGCGGACGATCACCGCCGAGCTCATCGCCGAGCTCGCGGCGCGGGATCCCACGTTCTCGCCTCCGCCGAAGAAGAAGCGCCGCTTCTGGCCGTTCGGCTGACGGCGGCGCCCGTCGACGCTCACGCGACCTCGAGACGGAAGCGCGCCTTGCGCTTCTTCGCCTCGACGAGCACGGCTTGCAGGGCCGACAAATCGTCCAGCACGGCGTCGATGGACGTGATCCGTTCGCGGACCTCCGGCTTTTCGAGCGCGGTGAGCAGACCCTCCACGCAGCGAAGGCCCTCGGTCGGCGAGAACCAATCCGTCCAGGGACCGAGCGCTTCGGCGAGGTCTTCCGGGAACCCGTCGAAGTCGGGCGGAGGCTCCCGGTCATCGGTGAAGCTCGAGAGCAGGGGAAGGCCGTGCTCTTCCGCGATCGCGTCGAGCGTGGCCGCATGATGGAAGATCGCCGCGCCGTCGCCGTCGAACGTCACCGCGATCTTCGGGTCGAACGCAGGGACGAAACCGACCGTCATCGCTCGCGAAAGTAGCACGGAGGAAGGCCTCGTGCGGTCGGCCCGGAGCTCGTCTTTTCGGGGCCGAAGAGCGATCGCGTATGCTTCGACCATGAGCTCGAACGGGAACCCGCCGGGGCACGGGACGCCGCATCCTCATCATCCTCACGCGCCTCAGCCGGTCGTGCATGGCGCGCCGACGGGGACGCACGGCGCTCCGCCTGCCGGTGGATACGGCGCTCCGCCGGCAGGCGGGTTGGGAGCGACGCCAGCAAACCCGCAAGCGCCGGGTGCGTTCGGGCCCATGCCCGGGTACGCGCCCTCGTTCGCCGGTGCATCGGGCGGCGGCGTGCACGCCGCGGCGGAGCCGCCGCTCACGAACGGAGCGACCGCCACCGGTGCGTCTCGCGACGGCACGAACCGCGAGCTCGCCTCGATCCTGACGTCCATCGGTCTCTTGTCGTTGCTCGTCCACTGCGTGACCGTGCTCGCCTGGATCTACAAGTCCTGGGAGATGCTCCCGCCGTCGCTGCGCGTCACGGGCAGCGGCAAGCACGTGAGCCCGGCCGCGGCTGTCGGGTTCCTCTTCGTCCCGCTCTACAACATCTATTGGACGTTCGTCGTCTCGAGAGGCCTCTGCGAGGCGCTCAACCGCGCGCTCGAGATGTACGGATCGCCGAAACGCGCCTCGACTGGTCTCGCGAACGCCGCCGCGGTCTGTCAGGCCGTTCCTTACTGCAACGTGATGGCGCCGCTGCTCTGGCTCCCGTTCATGTTCAACGTCGAGAGCGCGAAGCGCGAGTACGTGCGCGTCGCCGGCGGGGCGAACGGGCCCGTCTGATCGACGGCCGGGCCTTCGCCTCGGCGCGGAACGGGAGCCTCATTTTCGCACCCGGTAGCGCGTCGACCGGTTACCCTCGACGGGATGGAACGACGGAGCGCTTCGGGTCTGCTCGTCGTCACTTGCGTTGCGTTGGCAGGGCTCATGCTTCGGTGCTCGATGCTCCTCGATCCGGAGGATCTGTCGGGCGGGCAGCCGGCGTCCGAGGAGGTGGACGCGTCCTCCCCGGACGCCGAGGTCGACGCGGGGGGGCTGCCGGATGGCGCCGTCGTCTGGCCGGTGAACGGCCACGCGTACCTCGTCGTCGCTCGCGGCCGGAGCATCCTGTGGGAGACCGCCAAGGAGGAGGCCGCCGCGATGGGCGGTCATCTCGCGACGATCGGCTCCGCCGAAGAGAACGAGTTCGTCTTCCAGCTCGCTCGCTCGAACGACGAAGCGTGGAACGGCCTTTGGGGAGGCCCGTACCTCGGCGGCTTCCGGTCTGCCGACGGAGGGCGGTTCGACACCGGTTGGGAGTGGGTCACCGGTGAGCCCTGGAGCTACACCGCGTGGGCCTCGGGGGAGCCGACCGCCGACGACAGCGAGATCTACTTGCAGCTCAACGAGCGATCTCGCCCGGTCTGGAACAACATCAACACGGGGGCCGCCAACTCGTTCGTCGTCGAGTTCGAGTGACGTAGCCCGCAAGAGCCGATCAGAGCTCTTCGACTTCCTCCAGCGTCGAGCGCGCGATCTCCGCGAGGCCGTAGAGATGCCCCGGGCCGACCACGCCGACGAAGAGCTGGTCCGCCGCGCCATCCGGCAAGACGAGCGACGCGCTCGTGCCCTCGACCGGCACCTCGTAGAGGTCCTCGCCCGCGAGGACGCGCAGGACGGTGCCTTCGTCCATGCTGGTGCCGAGCCGGAAGACGACGCGGTTGGCGCACGAGGCGTCGCGCTTCGCTTGGATCGTGGGCGCGCTCTTCTGGACCGTCGTCCACACCGGGAGCATCGGATCGCCGAACAGCACGACGGACTTCTGCGTCCACCGGTGGCTCGCCTCGTCGATGGTCGGCACCTGGCCGATGAGCGGCACGGAGAGATTCTCGCTCCTCGGCATGTTCCTGCGGCCGGCGAGATACGCGTCGCCGAGGATGGGGCGCGGCGTCGTCTTCAGGTACCGGAGCATCTCGTCGATGAGCTGGCTGCCTCCGGCGAGCCCGAGGCCCGTCGCGCTGTTGCCGACGTATGCGATCGCGCCGCCCTTCGGCGCGTTGACGAGCTTTGCGCCGGCGGCGTCGCCGTTCGCGGCGAGCGAGCCGGCCTGGCATGCGCAGGACAGGAACAGCGGCAGCGTCTCGTTCTCGAGCGCGTGCGCCATCGCGGCGGTGAACGCGTTGCGCCCGTCGATCTCGACGGTGAGGTTCTTCGGCGTGCCGTGCCCGGCGTGGACGACGATGTTGTAGCCGCGGTTCAGCTCGGCGGTCTCGGCTGCGAGCGTCAGCTTCGCGGCGTCGGGATCGGACAGCGTCGTCGCGTAGAGCTTTTTCACGCGCGAGCCTTCGGGCAAGACGGACAGCGTGCGCCCGGGCATCCCGAAGTAGAAGGAGGCGTCGACGTCGACGTTGCCGACGCGCGTGGCGATGTTCGACAGGAGGAGCGTCTCGCCCACCTTCGAGGTGTCGAAGCGCGTGAGGTGCTTGATCACCTTCTCGACGTAGACGTCGACCTCGCTCGACGTCGCGACGGGCAGCCGCCCGACGGCGAGATCCGCGACGTAGCTCGGACGGTCGTTGGCCGGATCGCCGTACGTGCCGTCTCCGTTCGTGTCCCATTCGGAGAGGTCGGCGTAGTAGTGATCGGTGACGATCTCCTCCGCGAAGGACTGCGTCTGCACCATCGGATGCGTGTAGCGATCCCGTGATCGGCGCGCGGGCACGACGCTCGTGTCGCCTCCGAGCAGCACGTACTCGAGCCCCGTGCGCTGCCGGAGGAAGTCCTTGATGGCCTTGGGCGTGTCCCGCTTCGGATCGGAGTCGTCGCAACCGCCCGCGCAGATCTCTTCCACGGTCACGACCTCGGTATCGATGCCGGTCACCCGATGGATGCGTGCGAGCCGGACGAAGGCGTCCTTCAGCTCCGACGACGTCACGATGAGCGCCGGAGCAGAGCCCGTCGTCTTCGACGCCGTCGGGACGTCGCAAGCTTCGCCGCCGCTTCCGCTGGTCTCCTCCGACGACGACGGACCTCGCTTGCCGTTCGGAGCGTCGAGGACTTCACCGCTTTCGCTCGCACAGCCTCCGAAGAGCAACAGGCTCAGCGCGCCGATTCCACCGACCCACGCCAGACGCATCGCAACCCTCTCCACCCTGTAGGAGAAAAGCTGACATGTAGTCTTCGCTTGTCAATGGATCGTCCGTGCCCCGGGGTACCCTCCGAAATTGGCGTGCGCGCGGGGCCACGCCTTTCTCGGGAGGGACCATCGATGCAGGCTCGACGATTCGTCGCCGTCGTTCTCGCCGCCGGTGCCGGCGCAGTGCTCTCGAGTGGATGCGACGGGAGCTCGTCGAGCTCGGGCGGAGGTGGCGGAGGCGAGTCGACGACGACCAAGAGGCCGCCCGTCGTGCAGCCGATCCAGGCCGTCTTCACGCAGGCGACGTTCAGCACGCGCTACGAGGTGGCGATCAGCAACCCCGACCAAGACGAGCTCTCCTTCGATTGGTCCGGCACGAACTGCGGGCAGACGTCGATCAGCGAGCCGAGGACCTGCAATGCCGAGCAGTGCACGTCGTCCATGACCTGGACGCATCCTCACCCGCCGTGCGAGGCGTCGCCCACGCACGACGACGCGCACGTCTTCTTCGTGGTCGACGGCAAAGGGAGCAAGAAGAGCGTCGTCTGCGTCTATCAGGGCGCCCAGACGGGCACCGGGCAGCCTTGCAACTTCGCCGGCTTCGCCGACTCCGAGTTCGGCGTCCGGCAGCGCAACACCGCCGACGTCTATTACCGCGCGCGGGGGAGCGGATGCTCGACCATCCAGCTCGTCCAGGTGATGTACATCAAGGCGAAAGGGCCGCCGGAGACGATCGTCGTTCCGCACAACGACGGGATGGAGGAGGTCGACCTCGGTCCCTTCTACAAGCCGCCCAGGCGCGAAGACGACAAGGACGGCTACGTCGTCGACAAGAACCCGGAGGTCGCGGGCTCGATCGATCCCTACTACGGCGGGAGCACGCCCGGCACGCCGCTCGTGCCCGCCGAGCTCACCGATCGACCGGGCAACACCAAGCCGAACCACCGCGCCTACTTCGAGGTCTGCGCTTTCTGCTCCGACAAGCCGGGAGATCCCGACTACGGCAAGTATCTCGACTGCATCACCTGGGAGTACGACCCGGACGAGGGGCTCGCGAAGCTGACCGATCCTCAGCCCACCGAGAAGCCGACGCCCGGCTTCCTCGGTGCCGTCGAGCTGTGGAACGCCAACCACGGCTTCCAGATGCCACGCGCGAACTAGGACGATCCGCACGCCCACGTGACGCTCGGCGGCTTTCGTCGAATTCGACGATGTGCATGGTGTCGCGCTGCGGGCCGAGGGTGAACGTGATAGCCTCGGGCCTCCTCGGAAGCGGGGATCACCGGGTGGGGCGTCGATTCGCGACGAATCCTAGCGGGGAGCCTCTCTCCGCCGCTCGAGCAAGAGGGCTCATGTCGTCACGTCGGTCGCGCATCGCAGCATGGTCGTCCCTCGTCATCGGCGGCCTCCTCGCGTCTCCTGCGCGCGCGGCGGACATCGAGGTGCCTGGCACCGAACGCGCCGTGGAGGTCCACGGGTTCGTGAGCCCCGGATTCATCGTGACGACGGGGAACAACTACCTCGCCAAGTCGAAGCGCGGGAGCTTCGAGTTCTCCGAGGTCGGCATCAACTTCACCGTTCAGCTCACCGACAGGCTGCGTACCGGCGTGCAGCTCTTCGCGCGCGACCTCGGCCCGCAGGGGAACTACAGCCCGAAGGCCGACTGGTACTACCTCGACTATCGCTTCGAGGACTGGTTCGGCATCCGGGCCGGGCGCGTGAAGATCCCGTTCGGTCTCTACAACGACACGAGCGACATCGACGCGGCGCGCGTCCCCGTCCTGCTCCCGCAGTCGATCTACCCGCTCTACAACCGCGACCTGCTCCTCGCGCAGACGGGCGTCGAGCTCTACGGACGCGTGCGGACGCGCTCGCTCGGCGCGCTCGAGTACCGGCTCTACGGCGGCACGATCTTCCTCGACGTCGCCACGCAATCGACGGTCCCACCGCAGGGGCTCACCAACCTCGAGTTCCCGTTCGTCGCGGGCGAGCGACTCATGTGGGAGACGCCGATCGAAGGCCTGCGCGCCGGTGGAAGCCTCCAGGCGCTGCGCCTCGACGCGAGCTTCGACCTGCCGAACATCGGTCCGGTCGGAGCCTCGCTCCAGGGCGCTCTCTGGGTCGGCTCCATCGAGTACGCCCTGCACGATCTCCTGCTCGCCGCCGAGTACAGCCGGTGGATCTTCCGGCTCGACAGCAGCAACCACGCGATCGCGCCGCCGTCCCGTGTCATCCACGAGCGCGCATACGTGATGGCGTCGTACCGGATCAACGACTGGTTCCATCCGGGCGCCTACTACTCGGTCCTCTACCCGGACGTGGAGAACCGCTCCGGTCGCGCGGCGCAGCAGCACGACGTCGCGGGGACGCTGCGCTTCGACATCAATCATCACTGGCTCGTGAAGCTCGAGGGGCACTTCATGAGCGGTACGGCAGGGCTGACCCCGGACCTCAACGACGGCGTTCCGCTCGATCGGCTCGAGCGGAACTGGGGAGTCTTCCTCGTGAAGACGACGGCACATTTCTGAGCCATGCGCGCGATCGCCGTCGGCCGCTTCGTCCTGTTCGCGTTGTTCGCGCTCCTCGTGCTCGTCACGCCGACGCACGTGTCCGCGGAGCCGTCGCCTGCGTTCGTCGTCATCGTCAATCCGCAGAACCCGTACCTCGCGCTCGACCGATCCTTCGTCGCCGACGCGTTCCTGAAGAAGGTCACGCGTTGGCCCAACGGCGACGTCATCAAGCCCGTCGACCTCCCGCCACGGTCCCGCACGCGCGCGCGGTTCTCCGAACAGGTGCTGAAGCGTTCGATCGCCGCCGTGAAGAGCTATTGGAACCAGATGATCTTCTCGGGGCGCGACGTGCCGCCGCCGGAGCTCTCCACGGAAGAGGAGGTGGTGAAGTACGTCCTGACCCACGCCGGAGCCGTCGGTTACGTCTCCGGCGATGCGCGCCTCGGCGACGCGAAGATCGTGACGATCCGTTGAAGGAGCGACATGCGCCTCACCCTGCGAGCGAGCCTCATCGCGATCGTCTCGATCATGGCCGCGGCGTTCCTCGTCGTCATCGTCGCGAGCGATCTCGTCACCTCGCGCGTGCGGGAGCGCCTCGTCGAGATCGAGCAGCGGCAGATCCCGAGGCTCGAGCTCGGTCCGCGGATCGCGGCGGACTTCGCGGAGCTGACGCGGACGTTCCAGGACGCGGTCGCCGCGCAGGACGCCGACGCGCTCGAGCAGACGCGGCGCGTGCGGGATCGCATCGTCGCGCGCCTCGAGGAGGGCAAGGCGGTCTTCGATCCGGCGGCGAGCGAGGAGCTGCGCGTGGCGCTCGACGCCTATCACGAGCTCGCGCTCGACGTGTCGCGACGGATGATCGCCGGCGAGGGCGGCGAGGAGATGATCGAGCGCATCACACGGATGCAGGAGGCGCAGGCGCGAGCGCAGGCGCAGATCGATCGCGTCGTCGCGTTCGACGCTCGGTATCTCCGAGGCGCCTTCGACGACGCGCGCGCCGCGCTGCTCGCCGGAGGCAGGACGCGCCTCGTCATCACGGGGACGTGCCTCGCGCTCGTGCTCGGCCTCGCCATCGTGTTCACGCGCGGGTTCGTGCGCTCGATCGCGGCCCTGCACGAGGGCTTCGCGCGCTTCGGGAAGGGCGAGCTCGACGCCCTCATCCCCGTCCGAGGCAACGACGAGATCGCCGACGTCGCGGCGGGGGCGAACCAGATGGCCAAGAACCTGGCCGAGCTCGAGGCGGAGCGGGAGCGCGCCGCGGCGGAGACGCGCGAGCTGCTCGAGCGGACGCGGGAGCAGGCGGCGCGGCTACAGGCGCAGGAGGAAGAGCTCCGCGCCACGAACGAGGAGCTGCAGGCGCAGCAGGAGGAGCTGCGTCTGACGAACGAGGAGCTCTCGGAGCACGCGCGGCAGCTCTCCGAGCAACGGGCGGAGCTCGAGGCGAAGAACGAGGAGCTGCGCGAGCTCAGCCGGCGGCTCGAGCAGAAGGCCGCCGAGCTCGCCACGGTGAGCGCGTTCAAATCCCAGTTCCTCGCGAACATGTCCCACGAGCTGCGGACCCCGCTCAACAGCATGCTCTTGCTCTCGCAGCTCCTCGCGGACAACCCGGAGGGGAACCTCACCCCGAAGCAGGTCGAGTACGCCCGCACGGTGAACGGTGCGGGCAAGGACCTGCTCTTCCTGATCAACCAGGTCCTCGACCTCGCGAAGATCGAGGCGGGCAGGCAGGAGATCCACGTCGAGCCCGTTCGCGTGGAGGACATCGTCGAGCGGATCCGCCGCGTGTTCGCTCCGCTCGCGGCAGAGAAGGGATTGTCCTTCGACGTCGGGATCGCGGACGACGTGCCGCGGTCGATCACGACCGACGGACAGCGCGTCGGGCAGATCCTCACCAACCTCGTCGGCAACGCCGTGAAGTTCACGTCGCGTGGCGCCGTGAAGCTCGCCGTGCGTCGACCGGATCCTTCGGTGGAGCTCCGCACGCTCCGTCGCGAGACGACGATCGCGTTCGTCGTCACCGACACCGGCTCGGGGATCGCCTCCGAGCACCGTGAGCGCATCTTCGAGCCCTTCGAGCAGGGCGGCGAGGCCGGGAACCGTCGCCACGGCGGGACGGGGCTCGGCCTCGCCATCTCCCGCGAGCTCGCCACGCTGCTCGGCGGCGAGCTACGGCTCGAGAGCACGGCGGCCGAGGGGAGCACCTTCGTCTGCTACCTCCCGGAGCGGTGCGAGCGTACCGAAAAGACGGAGGAGCCGCGGCGGGCGGCGACGCCCGCGCCGAAGCGCGCCGCAACGCCGGCGCCGGTCGCCCGCGACGGCGGAGCCGCTCCGGACGATGCGACCCACCTGCTCGTCATCGAGGACGATCCCCTCTTTCTCGAGGTCCTCGGACGCATCATCGGCGAGCGAGGGCTCTCGTGGCTGGCGGCGCGGGACGGAGCCACGGGCTTGCGGCTCGCGCGCGAGCGACGTCCGCGCGGCATCATCCTGGACGTCGAGCTGCCGGACATCGACGGGTGGCGCGTCATGGAGGCGCTCCGCGCGGATCCGGCGACCGCGTCGATCCCCGTGCACTTCGTCTCCGCGACCGACGCGCCCGACCGGGGGCTCGCCCTCGGCGCGGTCGGCTATTTGACGAAGCCCGCCGCCAAGAAGGACCTCGTCCGTGTCGTCGAGTCGCTCGGCCGGCAGCGCGCGCATCGCGTGCTCGTCGTCGAGAGCGACGCGTCCCGTGGCCAGACGCTCGCCGAGCAGCTCGCGACGCTCGAGGTGGAGACGACGGTCGTGAAGAGCGCGCGTGAGGCCCTCGACGTCCTCGAGAAGAAGTCGTTCGCGTGCATGATCGTCGACCTCTCGGTGCCGGACATCGAGGAGCTCGAGCTGCTCGAGATCCTGCAGAGGCGCGCGGCGGCGAGCCAAGACACGCCGGCGGTCGTGCTGTACACGGATCGCCCGCCGAGCCGATCCGAGGCGATGAGGTTCGAGTCGTATGCGTCGGTGGTCCTCGACGAGGGCGCATCGACCGACCGCCTCCTCGACGAGGTGCGGCTGTTCCTCCGGCGGCTCGAAGCCGGCATGCCGCGCCGGCCCACGCCGAACCAGTCCGTCGGCGTCCGCCTCGAGGGCAAGAAGCTCCTCGTCGTCGACGACGACATGCGCACCGTCTACGCGCTCTCCGCCGCGCTCCGTGCGAAGGGGGCGGAGGTCCTCGTCGCCGAGAACGGGGCCGTCGCTCTCGAGATGCTCGACGCGAACCCCGACGTCGACGCCGTCGTCATGGACGTCATGATGCCCGAGATGGACGGCTACGAGGCGACGCGCAGGATCCGCGCGCAGCCGCGGTTCGAGCGCCTGCCGATCGTGTCGCTCACCGCGAAGGCGATGAAGGGTGACGCCGAGCGATCCATCGAGGCCGGCGCTTCGGCGTACCTGCCGAAGCCGATCGACGCCGACGCCCTCCTTTCGCTGCTGCACTCCTTCTTCACCGGCGAGGAGAAGGCGTAGCTCGATCCGCGCGGTATCATCGACGCGAGGTGTGCGCGTGAGCGATTCGGACGAGAGCGTGGAGGCGATCGAGGTCCGCCTCCTGCTCGAGGCGATCCACGCGCGCTGGGGGTACGACTTCCGCGACTACGCCGCGTCCTCCATGCACCGGCGCGTGCTCGCGGCGCTCGCGGCCTCGGGGCTTCCGCACCTCGGCGAGCTCCAACACCGTGTGCTCCACGATCGAGCCGCCTTCAGCGATCTGCTCGACCGGATCACGGTCCGTGTCAGCGAGATGTTCCGCGACCCGGCCTTCTACCGCGCGTTGCGCGATCGCGTCGTCCCGCTCCTCCGCACCTATCCCATCCTGCGCCTCTGGAACGCCGGCTGCGCCACCGGCCAGGAGGCGTACACGACGGCGATCCTCCTCATCGAGGAGGGGCTGTACGAGCGGAGCCAGATCTACGCGACGGATCTCAGCCAGCGCGCGCTCGAGCAAGCGAAGGAGGGCGTCTACCCCGCGAGCGACCTGCCGGCGTTCCGAACGAACCACGCCGGCTCCGGAGGGACCTCCGACCTCGCGAGCCACGTCACGGTCGCCTACGACCACATCGCGATGCGCGAGCACGTCCGAAAGAACATCCACTTCTTCCACCACGATCTCGTCTCCGACCACGTCTTCGGCGAGATGCACGTCGTCTTCTGCCGGAACGTGCTCATCTACTTCGGACGGAAGCTCCGCGGGCGCGTGCTCGAGAAGCTCGCTCAGAGCCTCTGCCCGGGCGGCTTCTTGTGCCTCGGCGACAGCGAGCGGCTCGGCGACTCCGACGTCGAACGTCGGTTCAAGCCCTTCGTCGCCGAGCGCGCGATCTATCGATACGAGCCCTGATCGGGAACGACCTGCGGTGCGGGCGAGGTGCGGCAAAATGGCCGAGCGCGGCGAGGCCCGATACGAGCCCCGGTCGAGGTAGCCTTTCCGAAAGCCGATGACGGACAACCGCCTCGCCGTGCTCGTCGTCGACGACGTGGAAGCGAACCTCGTCGCGATGGAGGCGCTCCTGGCCGACATCGACTGCGACGTCGTGCGAGCGAGCTCCGGCAACGATGCGCTACGGCTCCTTCTCAAGCGTGACTTCGCCGCGATCCTCCTCGACGTCCAGATGCCGGAGATGGATGGCTACGAGGTGGCGCGGCTCGCGCGGATGGATCCGCGCTCGAAGGACATCCCCATCATCTTCGTCACGGCGACGAGCGAGACCGAGGAGAACGTGTTCCGCGGCTACGACAGCGGCGCGGTCGACGTCCTCTACAAGCCGGTGAACCGGCACGTGCTGCGCAGCAAGGTGAAGGTCTTCCTCGAGCTCGAACGCAGCCGGCGGAAGCTCGCGGAGGAGGTCGAGGCCCACAAGCGCACGCTCGCCGAGCTCGAGGCGTTCAACCATTCCGTCTCGCACGACCTGCGCGCGCCGCTCCGCCCCATCCACCGCTACGCCACCATGCTGCTCGAGGAGCACGGAGCGAAGCTCGACGACGACGGTCGACGCCTCCTCGCTCGCATCCGCAGCGCGGCGGAGCGCATGGACCGCATCATCGACGACTTGTTGCGGCTCTCGCAGGTGAGCCGCGCACGCCCCGCGCCGCGGCCGCTCGATCTCGGCGAGCTCGCGAGCGAGGTGGTCGCCGACATCCGCGCCGACGATCCCGGCCGCCGTGTCGAGGTCGTGATCGCGCCGAACATGAAGACCCGCGGCGACGCTCATCTGTTGCGCGTCGCGCTCGACAACCTCCTCCGCAACGCGTGGAAGTTCACGAGCAAGACACCGGAGCCACGGATCGAGGTCGGCTCGACGGTGAACGGGCAGGAGACCGTGTTCTTCGTCGCCGACAACGGCGTAGGGTTCGAGCAGGCGCACGCCGAGCGCCTCTTTCGGGCGTTCCAGCGGCTGCACTCGGCGAACGAGTTCGATGGCACCGGCATCGGTTTGGCCATCGTGAAGCGCGTGATCGATCACCACGGCGGACGCATCTGGGTCGAGGCCGAGCCGCAGCGCGGGGCCCGCTTCTCCTTCACGCTCGCGTAGGTGCCCGGCGGCCGTACAGACGACATCCGCGGATGCTCGCACACTTCGCAAAGAAGTGAGGGGGGTGAACTCTTTGCGGCCGTGCCCTCTCCGGGAGCAACGGATTTCCAATGATCCAGGGACGGTGCGAAACTTGCTCGTTGGAGCCGGGCCTTTCTGTTCAGGGGCGCCCGAGGATCACCTCTCATGCAAGACGTGAAGCGTGCGGTGACGCGAGCGGGTTTCTTCATGGGCCTCGTCGTGGCCTTCGTCCTCTGCTTCTCGGCCTCGTGCGGGTCGGACGACCCCGTCGCCGCGACCAGCGACCCGGGGAACCAACAGCCGCCGACGAACGATCCCTGCGCGACCCCGCAGAAGGGCTGCCCGTGCAGCACGCCGGGCGAGAAGGTGAAGTGCGGGCGTACCGTCCACGGCGAGCAGAACTTCGTCTACTGCTACGAGGGAACCCGCACGTGCGGGGACGACGGCCGGTACGGCGACTGCCTCGACGGCGTCATCACCGCGCGCTCGATTCATCCGCCGCTGACGAGCGGCGCCACCGGCGTGAAGCCGATGGCGTTCGGGACGAACATCGAGTGCACCGCGTACAACGACGGGGCCGGGATCGACCCCTGCGATCCTTACTGTCACGTCCGACACGACGATCCGATCGGGATCCCGCTCGACGGCGGCTTCGGCCTCGTCGATGGAGGCCTCGCCGTCGTGGGCTCGGGCGACGCGGGCGCCGTCCCGACCGAGGTCATGACGACCGGCAACGGTCTGTCCCAGTGCGGCGGCGCCGACAACGTCGTCGAGCCGGGCGCCTGCAACACGGATCCGTTCCGCCGCTGCCAGCAGGATCATCGGTGCGATCCCGGCTCGAACACGTGCGTCTGGAACGGCGGCGACGGCTACTTCGATCCGAACGCCGGCGGCATCGATCTCACCATCGGCGCGGGCTGCACGCTCGGCAACGTCGAGAACATTCCGCTCTGCAACCGCGGATCGGAGGCCGTTCCCCCGAACACGATCGTCGGCATCAACATCGTGAACCGTCGCGTCGACGCCTGCACCGAGGTGTTCCCGACGTTCGAGTGCGCGGTCAACGTCGGCGACGCCGGCCTGCCGCCGGGCAAGTGCATCAACGTGACGGGGTGCCCCGTGGCCGGAAACAAGAACGCCGTCGTCAACGCGATTCGCGGGAACGGTCAGCCCGACGTCGTGGAGGCGCCCGGTCGGTGCGCGAACAACGGCGCGGCGGTCAAGTACGCCGGCGCTCCCGGCTGCTCGGCTTGTCAGGCATGCCAGACGACGGTCACGGGCACGGTCTACGACCCGTCCGGCTACTCGACGACGGGCACCAGCGCCAACAACCTCGGCCTCGCCAACATCAGCATCTTCCAGCCGGCAGGACCGCTCACGCCGCTGACGGACAACCCGTCGACCGGTCCCACGTGCGACTCGTGCGAGAGCCTCTCTTCGCCCGTGTTGACGAGCACGTACTCGAATCCGGACGGCACGTTCACGCTGACGGGAGTGACGCCCGGCCCGAACCAGACGCTCGTCGTCCAATCCGGACGGTGGCGGCGGGCGTTCAGCGTCGGCGAAATCAAGGCGTGCCAGACGAATGCCATCCCGGCCGGTGTCGCGCGGCTGCCGCGGAATCGGACGGACGGTTTGAACAACCACGCGGACATCCCCCGAATCGCGCTCGTCCTCGGAGCCGCGGAGACGCTCGAGTGCTTCATCCGCCGCATCGGGATTTCCGACAGCGAGTTCACCGTGGGCGCGACGAGCTACGCGGCCGCGATCGCGAAGCCGCAACGGTTCCACGTCTATCGCTCGAACGGGTGGACCATGAGCGGCTCGCCGCCCTCGGTGTCGACGCTCCTCTCCAGCAACGGACCGCTCGACGCGTACACCGCCGTGATCGCGAGCTGCGACGGAGGCAGCCACTTCAGTGGTCAGTGGCGGAACCTCTCGACCGCCAATCACCAGCGGCTCATCGACTGGACCAACAAGGGGGGCCGCTTCTTCACGAACCATTACGTCGCCGACGCCCTCTTCCGAGAAGACGCCATCGCCCCGTGGAACTCGTCCCAGATCGTGACGCACGACACGGGCGACTACGGCGGCGCGATGAGCGGAAACCCGCGGGCTCGGGTCAACAACACGACCCCGCCCCAGCAGATGCTCTATCAGTTCCTGAGAGCAGCGAACGCGATGACCCTCTACGGGGAGCCGCTGATCGAGCTCCAGGACCCGCGGTTCCAGTTCTACAGCGCGGGCCCAGCCGCGATCGAGTGGATCCGTGGGCTCGAGACACCGACGGGCGCCACGGGTTGGCAGACCAACCCCGGCGGCACGCATGCGATGAGCATCTCGTTCGAGACGCCGCTCGGTGCAGCGAACACCTGCGGGCGCGTAATCTTCAACGGCATGCACGTCTCGCAGGCGCGCGCTCCGGCGTACCCGACCTCGACGAGCCACACGTTCCCCAACCAGTGTAAGAACACGACCGTGAGACCGTCGGCGGAGGAGCTCGCGCTCGAGTTCCAGCTCTTCCAGCTCACGGCTTGCGCCCTCAACCCGCCGCCGAGCACGCCGGCTCCGGTTCCGGCGCCGCTCGCCGTCCTCACCACGTACGCGGTGGATTTCCAGGGCATGTGCGCCCCGGGCGAGCGCCCGGTCTGGCAGCTCTTCCAGTACAAGGCGCACGTCCCGCAGGGGACGGCCATCCACTTCCGCGCGGCGACCGCGGACGATCCCGCGGACTTGCCTGGCAACCCCGGTCTCACCAATCCTCCGCCGGGCCTGCCCGACACCGTCCACATCGGGTCGGCGTTCGACAACAATCAGTTCACCAACGCCGAGGGCTGGAGCTACGACTCGCATGGCGCCTCGCCCCCGGCCGGCTTCGAGCCGTGGGACCCGCGCCCGATCTCGTGGCACCTGTCCAACGACTTGAACCCGGGCGTCTCGTCGAAGGAGTATCTCCGCATCTACATGACCTTCCAGACGAACGGAAACGAGTCCCCGATCCTCTACGAGTGGCGCCAGCTCTTCGACTGTGTGGCCGCGGAGTGAGCCACGATGCGCGACAAGCTCGCTTTCTTGGGGGGAGTCTTCGGTGGCCTCGCTCTCGTCGTCTGCGCGAGCGCGTCGTGCGGTGACGAGGACCGTCCTGCTGCCGCCGTCGTCGGAGGCCCTCCGACGCAGACGAGCTCGAGCTCGGGCGGAAACGAGGCCGGCACGCTCCAGGACGGCGGCGACGACGGGACGCCCTCGAACTTCGACGCGGCCATGTGTCAGGCGGCTCCGCTCGTCGATGCCGTCCCCGTCACCGAACGCCGTGCCGAGGCGCCGACGCCGCTCGGCGGAACCCTCGTGGAAGGGACGTTCGTGCTCTGGGAGAGCTACGTCTTCAAGCCGCGGTCCGCCGATGCCGGAGAGGAAGCTCCTCACACCATCGTGACGGACGTCCTCAGGCAGCGTTCGATCGTGATCGCGGACGGCATGATCGCGATCTCGTCGGCCGAAGGCACCACCGGCGGCGGCGTCGGCGCGCCTTCGGTCAGCGCCGGCACGTACACCGTGGACGGCACGAACCTCGTCGTCTCCCTGCAGTGCCCGTCGAGCTCCGAGGTCACGTTCGGCTATACGGCGAGCGAGACGGGGCTCGTGCTCTTCGATGCGAACGGAGCCGTCGACATCTATCGCCTGCTCGAGTGAGCGGCTGACGCCGCAAGGTCTCAGGGCTTCGGATAGCTCGACTGCTTGACCGCGAAGAACGTCCGCGGCTTGTACTCGCCGAGGCTCCAGATGAGGTCGTTGTTGCGATCGATCATCAGGTCCTCGGGGCCCTCCGCCCACTGCGAGGTCTTGGACTTGCCGGCGGTGACCCGGTAGAGCGCGCCCTTGTGGCCCGCGGGCTTGCTCGACGTCAGGTAGAACAGGTTCCCGTCCGCCGCGCCTCCCTGCACGTGGCTCTGGCCCATGAGCCACGCCTTGATCGGGTAAGCTCGGTTGATGCGGCCGTTCGATGGATTCAGCTCCCATCGGAAGAGCCGCCCGCTCAGCTTCGGGCAGGACTCCCCGTCGCAGAATTCGCCCGTGATGAGCGAGGGCGGGTTCGTCGAGCGATCGAGAGACATGAAGGAGAAGCGCTGACCGCACTTCGAGAGCGGCTTGTACTCGCCGACCTGCGGGATCACGTAGCGGTAGTCGAACGCCTTGCACTTGCCGCCGGAGCAGCCGATCTGACTCTTCGTGCTGTCTCCTTCGACCTTCAGGATGCGGTTCATGTCGAACACGCGGATGCCCTTGGCCGTGTCGGCGACGTAGAGGTAGTTCTTGAACCACACGATCCCGCCGGCGTGGCTGTTGACGGCCTGGAAGCTCGGGGCCGACGCCGTGCCGGTCGGCTTCACGAGGAGCGCGAAGCGGTACTTCGCGTCTTTGCCGGACGCGTCGACGATCGCGATCCGAACGCCCTTCTCCTTCTCTGGCTTGTCCTTGTTCGTGGCTTTCTCCGGGGCGTGGTACCAGCTCACGAGAACGACGTTCTTGCCTCCGATGTTGCCGCCGACGGAGTCCGCGGAGCCGCTGATCCCTTGAGGGATCCACACCTTCGAGTTGTCGTCGTCGCTCTCCCAGGCGAAGCCGCGGACGACGCCTGCCGGGCTTCCTTTGATCGACTTCGTCCCCTTCGCCGTGCGGTTCAGGTCGCCGAGGACCTGCTGGAGCGAAACACGCGTCGTGATCTGCTCGAGCCCGGAGAGCGCGGGGATCGAGCCGAAGCTCTCACTCAGCGGGAACGCGCACCGGTTGATGTCGACGAGCCCCTTGCCCTCGGGGGCCGACGTCGCCGGGCACTTCGGCGCCGGCTCGGACGAGCACGAGTCCGCCGCGAACTCGGAGCTCGTGGACTCGAGCTCCTCCTCGTCCTCCAGGTCCCCGGTATCAAGGACGCAACCTTGGGCCACCGCCGCTGCAATCGTGCCCGCTACGACCACCAGGAGACGCGACCACTGCTTCATCCGACCCTCCTCGTCCCGCCCGCCGAGGACAAGTGCAGTCGGCGTGCCTCGATGACACGGCGCTGGCGAGCTTCACGATGCTCGTACCGGCGGAAAATTGCGCTCGCGGCGTGAGCAAGAAGCGCATGCGGAGCTTGTCCCACCGTTTCCTCCTTGGTTTTCGCTACCCACGGATCCGTAGGCCCTCGTTGCGCAAGATCGCGCGCATCGGCGGAGCGAGTGGCCTGCTGCGCGCGTCGTTGCGCAGGTCGCTCGACGCGAAGACCTTCGGACGATCCATCGGGCGCGCACGTGCACGGGGCGGAAGACCGGCGTTGCGCAGGATGCGCGTCGGAAGGGGACGCCGTCGAGATCGCCGCGATTTTCGAGGTGAAGGAGCGGCGCCGGCGCGGGCGGGATGCAGCTCCGAGGGGGCTTCGGGCGCCGGCATGGAGGGTGCTGTAGGTCCGAGCAGCACGGGCGAAAGGAGCGGTGGAGATGGCAGGACTCGATCTTCGGGCGATCGCGATGAAGGGCCTCGGCCTCTTGGCGTTGACGCTGGCCTTCGTCACTCCGGGCTGCGCGACGGAGATGACCGACGAGGAGCTCGAAGAGGAGATCGAGCAGACCGAGGCGGCGGCGACGTCGTGCCGTCGCAACGAGCCGACGGTGAAGATCGTCTCCGCGAACATTCTCGAGGGCGGCGTCTGGGACGACACCGGAAAGCGCAAGCGGAACTGGGCGACGATGGATCGCTTCGTCAAGCTGGTGAGCGACATCGACGCGCAGGTGCTGGCCGTCCAGGAGACCGTCTCGGCCGAGTCCGCGAACCGACTGCTGTCGCGCTTGAACGAGGTCACCGGCAAGACGTGGTCGAAGCAGGACACCGTCGGCGTGAACCCGTGGGGCATCGCGACGGCGATCTACTGGAGGAACGACGTCGTAGCGCTCCACGAGAGCCTCGGTCACAAGGACCTCGGCAAGCTCGACTCGAACGGCTACACGATCCGGTTCCACGGCGTGATGCTCGAGAAGAAGGGGACGGGGAAGAAGTTCGCCGTCGTCACGGGCAAGCTTCCTTGGACGAACGACGCGGAGAACTACCGGATGGCGCCCGTGCTCCGCGATTGGGTGAAGACCGCCACCGCGAAGTACCCGAAGTCCGTCCGGGTGATCGCGATGGACATGAACGCGCCGCTCGGCTCGCGGACGTGGAAGCTGTTCAACGAGGACTACGACGACAGCGGCTCGAAGCTCGGGACGCACCCGAGCGACGGCATCTTCCCGTTGCGCAAGCGCCTCGACTACATCTGGGCCGATCGCGGCGCCGGCCCGAAGGAGACCTGCGCCTTCCTCGAGCCGGTGCGCCGCAGCATGCACTTCGGCTCCGATCACCGCTTCGTCTGGGGCGACGTCTACCTGCCCTGACTCTCGAGGTCGAGTGTTGCAGGGTCATGACGGGACGGTCGATGTGGTTCTCCTGATTTCCCCGACGTCGTGAGCGCTCTCCACTCCGCGTTCTCGTCGTATCCTCGGATGCGTGGGCGCGTTCGATCACCTGACGCTCTGCAGCGACTTGACGGTGGAGGACGTCGACAAGGCGTGCGCGTCTCGCGAGTCCTTCATGGCGTTGCTCGCGCGCCTCGAGCAGGTGTCGGCGCCGAACACCGGCTGCGCATCGATCCTCCTCGCGCTGGCGCGGCTCTCGAGCACGGCGTGCGATTGGGTCGACGGCGACCTCGCGATCGAGCTCGTCGACATGGACGACCACACCGAGGTGCAGATCATGACCGAGCTCGGCGGCAGCATGCGTGAGCGGATGTTCCGCCCGATCCGCCTGCGCGCGCCGCTCGCGGAGCTCGCGGCGGCCCTGTCGGCGAAGCCGACCCTCGCCGGCTCGCTCAAGGTGCACCGGCGCTCGTGGAAGCGCATCACGCTCGAGGCGAGCGAGTACGTGCGGCGCTCGACGCGGCCGCCGCGCATCTCGGAGGCGTCGCTCGTCGCCGTCCGTGCACCGCTCCCGGCCGCGCCGCCGAAGCGAACGCCGACGCTCGAGGAGCAGGTCGACGCCGGCTGGGACGAGGCGCCGAACCCGCCGTCGCCGAGCGCATCGCCCCTGCCGCGCCGATCGTGAGCGCCGGGGCCTCGGTGAATGGCGCGGGCACGTGGGATGCACCGAAGCATCGTCCACCGCGACGAGCCGCCCACGGACGCTGCCGCCGCGCGGCGCTCGGACCGGCTCCGTCGCCGCTCCGGCTGGCGCCTCGCTTGCTCCGAGGCCGAGCATGCTGAGGTGTCACGGAGAGAAGCTGGGCGCCCTCGTGGCGCTGATCTGCGTCGCTCACGTCGTCGGATGCGGAAAGCCGGAAGACGAGGAGCCGAGGCCCTCTTCTTCCGATTCACCGCTGACGATCCCCCCGCTGCCGCCGCCGCCGAAGCTCGCGCAGGACTGGCCTACCGTGGTCGATCTGCGCGTTTGCAGGCCGACGCACTACCACCGCACGCTCGAGGCAGGGATCGTCTGGATGAGGGTCGATCCGACCGAAGACGCGTGCGAAATCTGGCTCGGCGGCACGACGGACGATCCCACCTACGACGGAAGGCCGACCCAGTTCTGCTCGTTCGCACGTGTCGGGAAGCTGAGGCTGCCACAACCCGAGCGTGGCGGTCCGGTATGGCTCGATCACCTCGCCTGCACACCGCCGCCCGGCGCCGAGCCGCTGCCCGAGGAGCCTCCGCCCACGGAGTGATGCCGCGCGCATCCGGAGCGCGCGGCATCCGCCGACGCCGACGCGACGCCCGCGCGATCAGTTGCGCGCGCCCGACGACGCGAGCGAGCGGCCGAGGACCGAGTGCTTGTAGCCGTAGCAGAAGTACAGGACGAGCCCGATGGCGAGCCACCCGCCGAGGCGCGCCCAGTTCGGCCAGCCGAGCCCGAAGATCATCGCGCCGCACGTGAGCACGCCGCACGTCGCGACGACCGGGAGCGCCGGCACGCGGAACGGTCGCTTGAGGTTCGGCTCCTTCACGCGAAGGACCCACACGCCGATGGACACGAGGATGAACGCGAAGAGCGTCCCGATGCTCGTCATGTCTCCGACGATGTCCCCCGGCACGAAGGCGGCGAAGGCGCCGACGAAGCAGAGGAACAGGAGGTTCGACTTCCACGGCGTCCGGAACTTCGGGTGCAGCTCCGAGAACGCGGGCGGGACGAGGCCGTCGCGGCTGAGCGAGTAGAAGACGCGCGACTGACCCATGAGCATGACGAGGATGACGGAGGAGAAGCCGCCGAGGATCGCGACCGTCACCGAGTTCGACAGCCACTTGTGGTTCGGCATCGCCCGCTCGATCGCCTGGGCGACCGACGCCTCGCTGCCCGTCGTGCGGAAGAACTCGACCGGCGCGAGGCCCGTGAGCACGTGCGCGAACAGCACGTAGAGCACGGTGCACACCGCGAGCGATCCGAGGATGCCGATCGGCATGTCGCGCTTCGGGTTCCTCGCCTCCTGGGCCGCCGTCGACACCGCGTCGAAGCCGATGAACGCGAAGAAGACGATCCCCGCGGCGCCGAGGATGCCCATGGCGCCGCCGAAGGCATGGGTCACTCCCTGCTTGTCCGTGTACTCGCCCGGCGGCGGGATGTACGGCGTGTGGTTCGCCGGGTCGATGTAGCTCCAGCCGATCGCGATGATCAACACGACGATCGCGACCTTCACGATCACGATGAGGGCGTTGATCAGCGCGGACTCCTGGACGCCGCGGACGAGCAGGCCCGTCAGGACCACGAGGATCCCGAGCGCGGGGAGGTTGATGATCCCGTGGGCCCCCGTCTCCGGGTCCACCTGGAACGGCGAGTGACAGAGCGCGTACGGTATCCCGGTGCCGAAGATGGCGAGCAGCTTGTTGAGGTATTCACTCCAAGCGATCGCCACGGTCGCCGCGCCGAGCGCGTACTCGAGCGTGAGGTCCCAGCCGATGATCCACGCGATGAGCTCGCCCATCGTCGCGTACGTGTACGTGTACGCGCTGCCCGCGATGGGGAGCATCGACGCGAGCTCGGCGTAGCAGAGCCCCGCGAACGCGCACCCGATGGCCGCGATGACGAATCCCAACGTGACCGACGGGCCGGCGCTGTTCGCCGCAGCAGCCGCGGTTCGGACGAACAGCCCCGCCCCGATGATCGCCCCGACCCCGAGCGCGACGAGCTGCGTCGCGCTCAGCGTCCGCTTGAGACCGTGGTTCGTCTCCCGCGCCTCGGCCTCCAGCTCTGCAATCGGCTTCCGACTCCAAAGATGTTTCACGGAGTCGCCGATAGCACGAGAGCGGCGCGGGGTGACCCCCCAGATGTGGCGCCTAACCTCCCCGAGACATTTGGCCCCCTCGCGCTCGAGGCGCCCGGATCGGGCTCCGACGGCCCATTCCGGGGCGGCGCTCCGGGCTGCGCCGAGCCTTGTGGTGCTCGTTGTGGCGCGGGGTGCCCCGGACGTGGGCGAGGGGCGGGCCACCCTTGCGCTCGCTCCGATCACGACCTCCGCGGCGCTCGATTTCGCCCTGCTCGATCGCCCGCCGGTTGCCGTCGCTCCGCTCGCCGGTCCACGCGACGCCTTTCGCGTGACGCCCGCGCTGCGGCGGCGGATCTTGCTCCGCCGCCTCGCGCTCGCGCTTGTTGACGTGCCTCTTCAGTGTCGCGCGCTTCTGGCGCGTCCTCGCTCGCGCGTTCGCGCCAGCTCTCGACCTCATGCGTCGTTCTCCGCTCACCCCACGATGGAGGAGCAATCTCCATGCGCCGGCGTCGGCGCGCGCGGGCGCTGCTCCCGCGCGCCGAGCTCGTCGCTCGCGACCGGGCTCGTCCGTGCTCGACCCCGCCGAGCCGAGCGGCCTCGTCGTCGATCGCGCGCAGCATCCGTTCGTACGTCGGCACGTCGATGATGGCGCCGGTCGCCCGCTCGTGGCCGGCCGCGTAGTCGCCGCCCTCGTCCGGCAGGAGCGCGCGCATGGCGGCGCGGAGATCCGTCCGTTCGTGCGAGCGGACCGAGAGGTGCACGCGCCCTTCGACGTAGCCTTTGTTCGCGACGAGCACGATGCTCGGGGCCAGCCTGCGCGCCCACGCGGACGCGATGATGCCGTGCACCCGGCACTTCTCGTGGATCTCGATGATGGCCCAGCGTCCGCGTATGCGAGGAGCGACGCGCCTCGCGCGCCTCGACGCCTCCGCGACCTCGACGCGCATCGCGTGGAGGCGCGCGGCGGTCGCGCCCTCGCCGCGCGCGATCGTGCGCGGATCGTCCGCCGCGCGCAGGGCCTCGAGCGCGATCTCCGGCGCGGGATCGCCCGCGCGTCCGGAGGCGTTGACGAGGGAGACCACCTCCCGGAGCGACGCGCCGCCGAAGCGCGCCGTCGCCGCTCGCACCGGCGCCTCCGACCGGGCCGCGTCGCCACGATCACCGAGCGCGCCGACGGCCGCGAGCCATGCCCGGTCCTCGATCGGTGCGAGGGGCCGGAGGAGATCGAGCACGAGAAGCGACGTCGAGGTCGCGTGCTCGTCGTGGACGAACACGTCCACGTCGGGCGCTCCGTCGGCGGCGTGATGATCGACGATGACCGTCGGGAGCCGCCGCCAAGAGGAGCCGCCGCGGCCTCCGGTGTCGAGCACGAGCGCGGCCTTCGCGCCGGAGCTCTCGAGCCGCGCGCGGAACGTCTCGTCGTAGACGTTCTTTCCCTTCGGCGGCGTGAGCGTCACGACCGTGCCGCCGAGCCGCTCGATCGCCGTGCACGCGAGCGCGGCCGCGGAGATCCCGTCCGCGTCCGCGTGATAGACGACCGCGACCGGTCCGCCTCGTCGCGCTGCGCCGGCGAGCAAGGCGCGAGCTTCCCCTCGGACATCGCCGGCGCTCATGCGATTCGTTCGAGCAACGAGGGTGCCCGCGACCTAAGTTGCATCGTCGTGCGACTCGGACACGCGTGCCTCACGCTCGGGATGCCCGATCCGAAGATGCGCGCCGCGCAGCTCGGCCGGTGGCGGCGAGGGCTCGTCGATCTCGCGCCGATCTACGCGTACAACCTCGACTACGCGCGCCGCTCCGTCGAGTACGCGGCGGCGCACGGGCTGATGGCGTATCGCCTGTCGAGCGACGTCTTCCCGTTGCTCGACGTCGACGTCCGACTACGGCGGCTCGTCCCTCCGCTCGCGCCTCTCCGCGAGGCCGTACGGCGGACCGGGGTTCACGTGTCGACGCATCCGGGGCAGTTCACGGTCCTGTCGACCCCGCACCCGCACATGCTGGAAAATACGCTCGGCGTGCTCCGCGACGCCGGCTGGGTCATGCAGCGCGTCGGCGCGACGGGCTCGATCACGGTCCACGGCGGAGGCGTCTACGGCGACCGTGCGGGCGCCGCGGCTCGCCTCGTCGCGAACCTTCGACGCGTGACGCCGGCGGCGCGACGTCGGCTCGTGCTCGAGAACGACGAGCACGGCTGGACGGTGCCCGAGCTGCTCGACGCCACCGGCGGCCGCGTCCCCATCGTCTTCGACAAGCTGCACTGGCAAGCGAACCCGAGGAGCGCGCCGTACGAGGTGGAGCTCGGCGAGGCGCTCGCGACGTGGCCCGCCGACCGGATCCCGGAGGTGCACTACAGCGAGCAGGCGGAAGGCAAGCCGCGTGGTGCTCACGCTGCGTACGTCACGGGCGAGGGCCTGCTCGTCTTCCTCGAGGAGGTCGCGGAGGCGGCGAAGGGGCGCGACGTCAGCGTGATCGTCGAGGCGAAGCGAAAGGATCTCGCGATCGCACGAGCGATCGGGGAGCTCGGGGGCGCTTCGTACAGGCGCCTGCTCACCCTCGTGCCGGAGCTGCGGCGCGCGCCGCGCGACTGGCCCCGACGCGCCGAGCGCATCGACGAGGAGCTCGGTGCGAAGCAGGCACCCAAAGGGCGCGCTCGGGCGGTGGCGACGGTGTAGTCGGTCGGCGTCGAGCTCCTTCCCGCTTCGATCGGTCGCGTGCGTCGGCGATACTCGTGGTGATGCGCACCGGTCGCTTGCTCCTGACGTTCGGTTCGTCTGCCGTCGCCGCAGTGCTCCTCGCGTTCACGGGTTGTGGCGTCGATGGGGCGCCGAGCGGCGACGACGAGAGCGGAGACGACAGCGGCGTGTGGCTCCCCCCGCCGTCGAGCACCGACGACGGTGGTGGCGGGTGCGGACCCGCGGGCAAGGCGTGTGGCGACGGAGGCGTGTGCGCGGGAGGAGAGTGCTGCCCGGCCGAGCTCGCGTGCGGCGACGTCTGCTGCCCGACGGGCAACGTGTGCTCGTTCCAGAAGTGCGCCGTGCCCGGCGCCGAGTGCCGCGACTCCACCGACTGCGCCGCCGGCGAATACTGCGAGTACTCGCTCGGCACGTCGACCGACGGCGGGACCTTCGGGGCCGACGCCTCGTGCGTCGTCGGGAACGACAGGACGGGGCGATGCCTCCCGCGGCCGCCGCAGTGTCCTCCCGACGCCGGGCCGCCGCCCGTCGGCGGTCCGATCACCTGCCTCGAGAAGTGCGAGCACCGTCCGGAGACGCCGACGTTCACGCTGACCGAGAAGTTCTCCTGGGGAGGCCAGACCGTCGCGCCCTACGCGACCGACGTCATGATGGCGCCCATCGTCATCGAGCTCGACGACGACGACTGTGACGGGAGGGTGACGGAGCGCGACATCCCCGAGATCGTCTTCGCGACCTTCGAGAACGGGAAATACAAGGAGGCCGGCAAGCTCCACGCGATCTCCATCGTGAACGGCGCCATCGTCGAGAAGTGGACGATCCCGAACGCGAACAACGCGACGGTGGTCAACCCGACGAGGCAGATCGCGGGTGGCAACTTCGACGGTCAGCCGGGGAACGAGATCGTCGCGTGCGGCCGCGACGGGAAGGTCTACGCGTTCCGGGGTCACGACGGCTCGTTCCTCTGGGACTCGAAGGAAGCGATGCCGTGCTTCATGCCGTCGATCGCGGACCTCGACGGCGACGGCAAGCCCGAGGTCATCGTGGAGGGCGGAATCCTCGACGGCGCGACCGGCGATCGGAAGCACGCGTTCGACCCGCCGTTGAACGGTCCTTTCGTCGTGAGCGACATCGACGGTGACGGGAAGCTCGACGTCGTGACGGCCTCGCGAGCCTACGACCAGACAGGGAAGATGTTCGTCGACACCGGCATGGTCGGTGACGGGAGCTTCCCGAACACGAGCGACTGGAAGGGACCGTGGGCCGCCGTCGGCGACTTCGATCTCGACGGGAAGCCGGAGATCGTCGCCGTCGACAACGACAAGCACGAGGTCCATGTCTGGCGCTACGACGCCACCAAGCCGGACAAGTTCACGGTCGTGCGCCAGCCCGTCGACATGAACGCACGGTTCGAGACGAACCACTGCGGCACGGACACGTGGGGGCGCACGCACGGCGGTGGACCGCCGACGATCGCCGATTTCGATCGCGACGGCGTGCCCGACGTCGGTCTCGCGGGCGGCATCGGCTACGTCGTCTTCGACGGCAAGAAGCTCGTCGATCCGGCCGTCGCCGACCCGATCCTCTGGAGCAAGCGGACGACCGACTGCAGCTCCGCCTCCACGGGCAGCACGGTGTTCGACTTCGACGGGGACGGCAAGGCGGAGGTCGTCTACTCCGACGAGCATCGGATGCGGATCTACGACGGCGCGACCGGGGACGAGCTCGCGTCGATCTGCAACACGACCGCCACCCTGATCGAGTTCCCGCTCGTCGCCGACGTGGACAACGACGGGCAGGCCGACATCGTCGTCGTCTCGAACGCGTACGACAGCACGTGCAACGAAGAGCTGCCGGACGGCGGCACCGTCACGACCAAGCAGTCCGGCGTCCGCATCTTCGGGCCGGCGAACGGCTCGTGGGTCCGGACGCGGCGCATCTGGAACCAGCACGCGTACCACATCACGAACGTCGCCGAGGACGGCACCATCCCGGCGAACGAGCCGGCCAACTGGAAGCAGCCGGGCCTCAACAACTTCCGCCAGAACAAGCAGCCCGGCAGCGAGTTCGCCGCGCCGAACCTCGTCGCGACGATCGCGCCGCTCTGCTCGCCCTCGGGCGGCGTCACGGTGACGGTCCGCAACGTCGGCGAGGCCGTCGCCCCCGCCGGCGTCGAGATCGGCATCTATTCGGGCACACCCGGGTCGGGGACGCGGATCGGCTCCGTGACGACGACGCGGCCGCTCTATCCGGCGGAGGCCGAGCCGCTCGACTTCTCGTTCACGGGCTCTCCGCCGAGCTCCGTCTTCGCGGTCATCGACGACGCCGGGACGCCCCACCCGAGCTGGACGGAGTGCAGGACGGACGACAACACGACGAAGGCCATCGCTCCGGTGTGCTCGGGCGGCCCGAAGTGATCGCCCGTCGCGCGCCTCAGACGACGTAGACGGTGCTCGCCTGCGGGCCCTTGTCGCCGTCCTCCTCGGCGTAGCGGACCTTCGTCCCGACGCCGATCTTCTCGAAGCGCTCGTTGATGACGCTGTTCCGGTGGAAGTACACGTCGTGCCCGTCCCCTTCGGCCTCGATGAAGCCGTAGCCGCGGTCGTGGAAGATCCTGGCGACCACGCCGTGCGGCGGCCGTGAATGGGCCTTCGTGTCGGGCTGGAGCTGTCGCGCGTGGTCCTCGAGGACGCGCTCGGCGTCGTCGAACGCATCGTCGATCGCCGCGTGGAGGTCCTCCTTTCGATCCTCGAGGTTGCGCGAGACGACGAGCTCCTTCCCCGGAACGTGCATGTCGACCCGGACGTGGAACTTCTTGCCTTGCTTGTGCTGCCGGTGTGGCGCTTCGACCACGACGTGACAGTTCAGAAGGCGGGAGAAGAAGGTCGGCAGCTTCGAGGCTCGTCTCTCGACGTGAGCGAGGACGGCGGCGGAAGAAGGAATGTCGCGGAACGTGATTCGGATGGGCACCGGCATCCGTGGGCCTCCTCTCGAGCTCGTGCACGCACCGCTCGTACGAGCACAGAGTGCGATCAACGACCGTGCCGCGTGCGGCGCCGGGCGTGGGAGCCCCGTGGGCTCAGGCCGTCGAGAGGTCGTCCCAGTCGTTCGTCCGCGCCGCCAGAGAGAGCGCCGCGCGGAGACCGGCATACGACTCGAGGTCGACCGCGCTGAAGCCGTCGGCGCCGAAGAGCTGCTTGACCATCTCGCGGCGCGACCCGTCGAGCTCGGACTCGACCAGGATGCGGTAGAGCCCTCTCCGCACGTCCTGGTCGACCTTGGCGCCGACCGCGAAGACGTCCTGCGGGATCTCGCCGAAGGTGAAGAGGAGGCGGACGCGCGCGCCTTCCATCTGCATCCACGGGCCGTCGATGAGCGTCCCGTCGCTGGCCGTCTTCGCGTACGTGCCGGCGACGTCGGCCTCACCGTCGAGCACCGCGCGCACGGCCGCCGTGTGCGTCCCGTAGAAGTGCTCCTCGCGGAAGAGCGACGAGAGCTCGAAGCCCAAGAGGCGCAGGCGGAGCCGCGGGATCATGTACCCGGCCGCGCTCCACTCGTCGACCCACGCGGCGCGACATCCGCGGAGGTCCTCGATGCGACGCAGCGGCGAATCCTCTCGGACGACGAGGGCGGTCTCGTATCCGCCCCCTTTCCCGCGCTCGATCGCGACCACGGGCACGACGTCCTCGCCGGCGCGCAGAAAGGCGATCGGAGGGAGCCACGCGATGTCGATCACGCCCTGGGTGACGCGATTGGCGAGCGTCTGGTAGTCCGGCGCCTCGTCGCACGCGACCTCGGCGTCGAGCTGCTCACCGAGCCAGTCGCAGAAGGCGTCGAGCGTCGGACCGAGCTTTCGCTCGGGCTCGATGGCGTACAGGCCAAACGTCAGCTTTCGGCGCACCGGGCCATATTAACCCGAACCGTCAAACGTGTGCGTGTCGCTCCGCTTCCTGAACGAGCCAGCGCTCGAACCAGGAGCGCGCGAGGCGTGCGACGGTGTCGAGCGCGCCCGGCTCCTCGAAGAGGTGCGACGCTCCGCGGACGATGACGAGCTCTTTCTCGCATCGCAGCTCCGCGAACGCGGCGCGGTTCAGCTCGAGCACCACGGGATCGTTGCTCCCCACGATGAGGAGCGTCGGGGCGCGCACGCGAGCGAGCGCCGCTTCGGCGAGGTCCGGCCGACCTCCGCGCGAGACGACGGCGGACACGAGGTCCGGCCGCGCCGCCGCGGCGACGAGCGCGGCGCCGGCGCCGGTGCTCGCGCCGAAGTGTCCGATGCGGAGGTGGCGCGTCCTCGCATCGCGCGCCAGCCATTCGCTGACCAGCACGAGGCGCTGCGCGAGCAGGCCGATGTCGAATCGCAGATGCGCCGTGCGCTCGTCGACCGCCTCTTCCTCGATCGTGAGGAGGTCGACCAGCAACGTCCCGAGCCCGCCCTGCTCGAGCTGCCGTGCGACGTGGCGGTTGCGCGGGCTGAACCGGCTGCTGCCGCTCCCGTGTGCGAACAGGACGATGCCGGCGGCGCCCTCCGGCACGTGGAGGTTGCCCTCGAGCAGCACGTCGCCTGCAGGGATCTCGATGTCGTCTTCGTGGATGCGCGCCATGACGTCACCTCGGGGTCTGCGCCGGTGAACGGCGGCCGGTGTCCGCTCCCGTCTCGGGCGTGGTCGCGTGCGCGAGCAGCTCGCGGACCTCTTCGTCCGTGACCTGCGAGAAGTCCTCGTACCAGAGGCCCACCGCGTAGAAGGGGTCCGGCGTCAGCACGGCGACGAGGTCGTCGACGTACGCGGCGAGCTCCCGGCACGTGTCGCGTGCCGCCGTCGGGACGGCGACGACGACGCGAGCAGGGTCGAGCCTCCGGACCGCCTGCACCGCCGCGAGCATCGACGCTCCCGTCGCGAGCCCGTCGTCGACGAGCAGGACGGTGCGGCCGCGCACGTCGATCGGCTCCCGATCGCCACGGTAGGCGTGCTCACGGCGCAACAGCTCGCGGAGCTCGCGGTCGACGACCGCGTCGACGACGGCCGGAGGGATGCGCAAGGCGCGCACGACGTCCTCGTTGAGCACGACCGTTCCGCCGCTGGCGACGGCGCCCATCGCGAGCTCCTCGTGACCCGGCACGCCGAGCTTGCGGACGACGAACACGTCGAGCGGCAGCCGCAGCGCTTTCGCGATCTCGTACGCGACAGGGACCCCGCCGCGCGGGAGAGCGAGCACGACCGTATCGGACCGGCCTGCCCATGACGACAGCCTCGACGCGAGGATCTTCCCCGCGTGCTCGCGATCACGGAACCTCGTCCCGTCCATCCCGATCCTCTCTCTCGAAGCGTTCGCATCGCCACGCGCATGTCCACCCGTATCGTGCGCGCCGCGAGAGAGACGCTCCGAGCTCTTGCCGCTCGGCGGCGTCGGGCGTAACAGCTCGGCCCGACGAAGAAGGTCAGCCATGCGTGCTTCGCTCCTCCTCCGTGCCGGTCTCTTGTCGCTGCTCGTGACGACTCCCATCGCGCTCGCCGCCGGTTGCGGCGACTCGGATCCCGCGCCGGGACCGAAGGATCTCGACGAGGCGGGCGTCATCGGTCCGGCGCTCGAGAGCTTCAAGGCCACGGTCCGGCGCACGACGGCGGGCGTCCCGCACGTGAAGGCGGACGACCTCGGAGGCCTCGGCTACGGCTACGGCTACGTCTTCGCGGAGGACAACCTCTGCATCTTGCTCGAGGAGATCGTCACCGTGCGCGGCGAGCGCGCGAAGTACTTCGGCGATCAGCCTTACGACCTCGGCAACACCCGCTCGAGGAGCAACGTGAGCAGTGACGCGGTCTACCGCATGCTCGCGACGAAGGAGGTGATCGAGAAGTCGCGCGCCTCGCTCGACGAAGAGATGCAGCGGATGATCCGCGGCTACGCCGCGGGCGTCTCGCGCTACGTCCGTGAGCTGAAGGAAGGCAAGCACGAGGGCCGCCACGCCGCGTGCCGCGACGAGCCGTGGGTCCGAGAGATCACGGACGAGGACCTGTACCTCCGCTTCTACAAGCTGGCGCTCCTCGGGAGCGCGGGCACCCTCATCGACGCGATCGCGGCCGCGCAGCCCAAGGCCGCGCACGTCGCGCCGCCGCCGCCCGATCCCGCGAAGGCGATGCGCGAAGGCCTCGAGCGCATCGCGCCGGGGCTCATCGCCCACCTCCGCGGCGAGATCGGCAGCAACATGTACGCGTTCGGCAGCGAGGTCACCGGCGGAGGCGGCATCCAGTTCGGCAACCCGCACTTCCCGTGGTTCGGCGGCGAGCGTCTCTATCAGGTGCACCTGACCGTGCCCGGGAAGCTCGACATCCAGGGCGCGTCTCTCTACGGCGTGCCCGTGGTGCTCATCGGCTTCACGGACACGTTCGCGTGGAGCCACACCGTCTCGACGGCGTATCGCTTCACTCCGTACGCGCTCACGCTCAAGCCGGGCGATCAGTTCACCTACATCCAGGACGGCGAGGAGAAGCCGATCACGGCGCTCGACTTCGAGATCGAGGTCAAAGGCGAGGCGACGCCGCGCACCGTGCGTCTCTACAAGTCCGAGTACGGGCCGATGGTCTACCTCGGCAACTCGCTCTTCGACTGGACGTTCGAGCGTGCGTTCACGATCCGCGACGCGAACGCGGAGAACTTCCGCCTCGTCCGGCACTACGCCCGCTGGAACATGGCCAAGAGCCTGGACGAGTTCGTGCAGATCCAGGCCGAGGAGGTCGCGGTGCCGTGGGTCAACACGACCGCCGCGGACAAGGACGGCAACGTCTACTACGCCGACGTCACGGTCGTCCCGAACGTGCCCGACGAGCTCGCCAAGAGCTGCGAGGTGTTCCTGCTGTCCTCGTCGATCGCTCAGGTCGCGCCGGGGCTGCCGCTGCTCGACGGGTCGAAGAAGGCCTGTGACTGGAAGGTCGATCCCGAGGCGCCCCAGCCGGGCATCTTCCCCGCGTCGCAGCTCCCGAAGGTCCGCCGCAAGGACTGGGTCGTCAACTGCAACGACAGCTACTGGCTGACGAACACGAAGGAGCCGCTCACCGGGTTCCCGGCGATCGTCGGACGCGAGAACTACGCGCAGTCGCTGCGCTCGCGGCTCTGCCACCAGCAGGTGCTCGATCGCATCGAAGGGAAGGACGGGCTCCCGGGCACGACGTTCACCGCGGACGCGGTGAAGGAGATCGTGCTCTCGTCGCGCGTGTACTCGGCGGAGAAGTTCAAGACGGACGAGCTCATGGACGCGCTCTGCGCGTCGGACACCATCCAGCTCACGAAGGACCCGCTCGAGTCGACGCCGCTCTCGGCGCCCGTCGACGTCCCGACCGCCGAGGCCTGCACCGTGCTGAAGGCCTGGGACAATCGCGGCAACCCGGACAGCAAGGGGAGCGTGCTCTGGGACGAGTTCTGGTTCCGCGTGGACAAGCTCCTCTCGAACGGCACGCTGAAGTACAAGGTGCGGTTCTCCGCTGCCGAGCCGCTCGAGACGCCGGCCGATCTCGACACGGCCATCTCCGAGCTCTACCAGGCGTTCGCCGCCGCGATCCGCGCGGTCCAGCAGGCGGGCTACCCGCTCGACGTCGCGCGATCGGAGGTCTCGTGGGCCGCAGGCAAGGGCGGCGACGGTGATCGCATCCCCATCCCCGGCGGGTTCCAGCGGAGCGGGTACTTCACGATCGCGCAGGTCCCCGATCCGGTCCTCAAGCCGGGCGTCGGGTACGGACCGATCACCTACGGCAACAGCTACATCCAGGTCGTCGCGTTCGGGCCTGGCGGCGTCGATGCGAGCACGTTCGTCACGTACGGGCTCTCGACCGATCCCGCGTCGCCCCACTTCGACGACTACACGCGCCTGTACTCCACGAAGCAGTGGGTGAAGGCCGCGTTCACCGAGGCCGAAGTCGCAGCCGACACCAAGTCGACGCTCGAGCTCGAGCAGTGACCGGTGGCCCGGCTCGGTCGAGCCGGGTCACGTCAGCGATCGTATCGCGTCGCGTACTTCACCCTCCCGTCCTTCGCGGACCAGTACGCGATGTGCGGTCGTCCGGCGTCGTCGACGACGAGATCGACGAGGGCGCTTCCGGTCTCGGTGACGACCTCGGGATCGACGATGTCCGAGAGCCACTTCGTACCGCCGCCGGCGACGCGCGTCTGGCGGCGGTACTCGAGGTAGCCCCTCGTGCTCGAGGTCGGCCGGACGAGCGCGAGGTGCAAGAGCCCGTGAGCGTCGATCGCCATCGCGGCGCGATAGGTCGGATTCGCCGCGTCCTCCGACGGAATGCTCTGGTCGAGGATCTCGATCGTCGGCGTGTCGTTCGAGGACGTCCAGGTCGCGAGGCGGAGATCGGCCGTCGCGGGTGGCGACTGTCCCGCCTTCCGGAAGTAGTAGAGGGCGTACTTCTTCGTGCCGGACGCCACGATGCGGGGGCTGTAGCCGCACAGCCCGTCCACGATCGCGTTGTCGATCGTCTTGCGATACGACCAGCTGGTGCCGTCGAGCGAGTGGTAACGCGGCGTCGAGTGCTGGGACGTCTCGACGTGGTGATAGAGGAGGTGCACCTGCCCCGTGGGATCGACGAAGAGCGAGCTCGCACCCGCTCCGGTGGCCGCGTTCCAGGAGAGCGACGTCGTGACGTCGGGCAGGGGGACGAAGTCGCTCCCGGATCTCTTCATGCGCGCGGCGAGCTTCGCCGTCGTGGCGTCGGTCGTAGCGCGCACCGTGACGAACGTGTCGCCGTTGGAGGCGACGGCGAAGCCCAGCTCCGCCGGATGCTTCACTCCGGCCATGACGAGCTCCGAGCCGACGAGCGGCGCTGCGCCGTTCACCAGGCGATAGAGCCGTACCTCTCCGCTGCGCGAGTCGTCTTCCACGTCGTGTGCGAGCACGTGGAGCGTGTCCGGCCCGGTCGCCGCGATGCGCGTCTGCAGCCCGTCGTGGAAGGCGAAGCCGGTCGCGTTCGTCACGACCTTCGGCTCGAACGTCGGCGTCGACGGGATGAAGTGGACGAGCACCATCGTCCCCTCCTCGGCGCTCACCTCCGAGTTGAAGACGATGCCCACGCGTCCGGCCGGCGTGCGGGCGATCGAGACTCCGGTCGGCAGGATCGCCGGTTCCGTGACGACGTCGCGCACCCGACGAGGCGCGCACTCCTCTCGGGCCTTCGTCTCCTTCGTCCACGGATCGGCGGAGCACTCGAAGTCCATCGGGGGCTCGCCCGCGTCGGGCGGCGGGGCCTCGGCGTCCGGTCGACGGTCGCCGCCGGCGTCCTCGGGGGACGACGGATCGGGCGACTCTTCCTCGGGATCGTCGGCAGCCGTCGAAGCGACCTTGAGATCCGAGCATGCTGCGCCGGCCGTGAGGGCAGCGAACGCGACCAGGACGACGGTTCGCGGGAGCATGGATCGATCGTTAGCACGTCGTCCTTCGGAGGAGCTGTCGCTCGCCGCGAATCACTGCGGTCTCGGCATCATCGACGGCCTCGCGCCCGTGCCCACGGCGGGCAGCACGGCGTCGAGTCCGAGCAGCATCGACGTCGTGGACTCGACCGGCGGCGTGACCTCGAACGTCCCGCGCCAGCGCAGGAGGCTCGTCAGCGCTTGCACGGGATCGTTCGCCCGGCGCGCATCCACGAAGACGTCGCTGACGTGCCCGCGCGTGAACGCGATCCGAGCTTCCTCGGGCGGTGACGTGAGCACGAGCACGCCCGTCTTCTTCACGACGGCGAGGTGGCGGAGCACGGTCGCGACCGGCACCTCCGAGAGCCGTCCGAAGATCCCGAGCATCGGTGCTTCGGGCGTGCCGCCGATGACCTTGTGCCCTCCGTGAGGAGACAGCTCGGGCGCCTCCCCCTGGCAGAGACGGAGCGCGACGTCGCCGACCATGAGGATGTCGTTCGGCGCGACGGATCCCTCGCCGATGATGCGTGCGCCGTTGATGAACGTCCCGTTGCTGCTTCCGAGATCGAGGACGCGCAGGTGGGTCGGGGTGACGGCGATCGTCGCGTGTCGCCGGCTCACGATGTCGCTCGCGAGGACGAGGTCGCAGTCGGATCCTCGTCCGAGGACGTACGTTCTTCCTCCCAAGGCGTAGACGCGCCCCCGTTCGCGCCCGAGGAGGACTTGGAGGTTCATCGTCACCTTCGACTCTAGCTCCGACGGTGCTCGGGCGAGACGCAATTCGTCATGACGGCCTCGCCTGCCGACCGAGCGGTGTCACTCGTACATCACGTATTCCGGCTCGGGCGACAGCGCGAGGACCTCGTCCGGGGTCATCAGGCGCTTCCCGTTGGCCGTGTCCTCGTCGAAGAAGAGCTTGAATCCGGCATGGACGCTCGGCGGCTTCGACTTCACGAGGACGTTGTACGTCTTGATCTTGGCCGCCTTCGGTCCGAGCCCGTCGACGCTCTTGATGAGCACGACGCCCGGGTGCGGCACGATCGCGGACTCGTCCTTCACCACGTATTCGTTCACTTGGTGGAAGACGAGCACCTTCTCGGGTAGGTCGTGGCTCTTCACGATGGACGAGAGCCAAGCGGCGACCGCGTTGATCTCGGCCCCGCTCGTCCGCCCGAAGCTGACGCCGGGCTTCTGCTTGCCCTTCATCGCCCATTCGGGATCGAGCGCGAGCCCGACGTCCGGCTCGCGGAGGTACTTCTCGTAGTGTTTCGCCTCCGTCAGAAAGTCCGAGTGGCCCGGCTGGATGTTGAGGAGCAAGAGGCCTTTCGCCTCGCGAGCGGCGCGCAGGTACTCGTCGACGACGGAGTAGGGCACGCGGCGTCGTGACTTGCCGTCGCGTCCCGGATCGGCCTGGACGATCACCGCGATGAGCTCGAAGACCGGGAGGATCTTCCGGCCGCGCGCGTACTTGTCGGCCTGCGCCAGCAGCGCCTTCGACTTGAGCGCGAGGTTGCCGGTGAGCCTCCCGAGCCTCGGCGCGCCGGGCGTCCCGCAGAAGCCGACGAGGCGATGGGTCGGGAAGATCTCGCGTCCTCCGCGAGGCAGCTCGGGCCGCGGGGCGGAGGACGTCTCCTGCGGAGACTCGGCCTCCGTGGTCTGGGGAGGGGCCCCGGCGTCGACCAGCGGCGTCTCCGGCTCGACCGGCGGCGCCTGCGGTTCGGGCGTCTGACGTTCGGGCGGCGGCGCTTTTCTCTCGGGCGGCGGCTCTTTCCGCTCGGACGGCCGCGTCGTCTTGGTGCCGGCCGGCTTCTTCTGCGCCTTCGTCGTGGACGCTTTCGTCGCGGGCCGCGGAGCCGACTTCGCCTTTCGCGCCTCGGCGACGCCGTGGACGCCGATCACTGCGACCACGATCGCCATCGCGAGCGCGAGCGCTCGGAGCGCGCGTCTCGCGGTCGTACGGATGAGGTCCAGCCGGCTCACGGCCGAGGTCGTAGTCGCTGTGCGCGACAAAGCAAAGCGGCGCGCCGCCGCGCCCGGGAGATGCGGCGGGCGCGAGGACCGTGGGCGACGAGGCGCGCGGCCCGGTCAGCCCCGCCGCAGGCCCGAGCTCCGCACCATCTGCTCGAGATCGGCGAAGCGTTGGGCGAGCGCGCGAACGAGCGCTCCCGTCCATCCGGACAGGCCGAGACCTTCGTTCATCGTGGCCTGATCGAGGACGAGGACGGTGACGTGATCGAGCGCGACGACGCTCGCGGCGCGAGGCTCGTAGAGGATGAGGGCCATCTCGCCGAACACGTCGCCGGGCTCCATGATCGCGAGCGTCTCCTCCACGCCGTCGACGGTCCGGAAGGCGCGGCAGCGGCCGGCGACGATCATGTACGCGGCGTCGCCTTTCTCGCCTTCGCGGACGATGAGCTCTCCGGGAGCGAAGAGCTTGCGAGGAAGGTGGAGTCCCCCGCGGAGGAACGCGCGCATCGCGTCCTGGAGCTCGGCGACGGTCTGGTACCGGTTCGCGGGATCGGGCTGCGTCGCTTTCTCGGCGATGGCGCGGATGCGTCGCGAGACGCCGATCTTCTCGCAGGCGGCGTCGATCGACATCACCTGACCGGCCGCCGCGCGCTTCAGCACGACGGAACCGTCGGGGTGGTACCCGTAGGGCCCGTGGCCGCAGAGGACCTCGAAGAGGAGCGCGCCGAGCCCGAAGACGTCCGACCGCTCGTCGGCGTCTTGCGGGTTGCCGCGTGCCTGCTCGGGCGCCATGTAATCGGGCGTGCCGACGGGGCCGGGCGCGTTCATGAGCGCGTTCTTGCCGGAGGCCGGGGTGGAACGAATCAGCTTCGCGAGGCCCCAGTCCATCAGGTACACCTGCCCGAAGTCGCCGACCATGATGTTGGCGGGCTTCAGATCGCGGTGAATCACGCCGCGATGGTGCGCGTACGCCACCGCGTCACAGACCTTGATGAGGATCTCGATCCCGCCCTCGATGCGCTCGACGGTCCCAGGCGGATGCTGCCGCAGCCACTTGTCGAACGAGACGCCCTGAACGAGCTTCATCGTGAAGTACGGCACTCCGTTGGCGTCGATCGCCAGCTCGTGCACCGGGACGATGTTCGGGTGCTCGAGCTGTCCGGTGATCTGCGCCTCTGCGATGAAGGCGTCGCGGTAGAAGCTCTTGCTCGCGAAGGCTTTGTCGAGACGCTTCAGCGCGACGTGGCGTAGGAGGTTCCGGTCCGTCGCCGGATGCACGTGGCCCATCCCTCCGCGACCGAGCTCTTCGAACAGCACGAGATGAGGAGGCGAGGGGATCCGTTCCGCCGCCATGACCTCCGGAGGGAGACCGGGCTTCGCGTCGACGGGGATCGACTCGATGACACGAACGGGGGGGACCTCCGGCGCGGGGGAAGGTTTGTTCACGGCGCTTGACTCCTACGCGTGGCGAGTTCGGTTCGTGGGACAGAGCGCAGTGTAACGGGCTCCTGCCGCGCTGCACATGCTCGAGGTCGACGCGGCACCTCGATTGCTTCGATGCCGCTTCACACGGAGCAACCCGAGGAGGTGTCCCATGAAACGGCTCGGAGCGGTGATCGCGCTGACCTCGCTGGCGTCGATCGGATGGGCGGCCACGGCCGCGGCGGACGAACCAACGCGAGCGCCGGCCGCGCCTCGGGTCGGGCACCATCATCCGGGCCACCACGGCCCTGGCTCGGATTCCTCGAGGTACGGGACGGGGTATCGACAACCGCCGTACGAGCAGCAGGCTCCGTACGACTACCGCCCCGGGACCACGACGCCGACGGGCTCGCGTTGGTACGCGACGGGAGACTTCGGCGAAGACCGCGAAGAGTCGCGCCCGCACTCGGGGATGCTGGTGACGGGGATGACGATGCTCATCGGCTCCTACGCGGCCACCGCGGTCGTCGCCGCCACGAGCCCGAACCCTGCCGACGAGAACCTGTGGATCCCCGTAGCCGGACCCTGGATGAACCTCGCGGAGCGTCGTTGCGACTTCGGCGAGTGCGGAATGGGCGAGGACGTCAACCAGGCCCTGCTCGTGGCCGGCGGCGTCACGCAAGGCCTCGGCGCCGTGCTGACGCTCCTCTCGTTCGTCGTCCCCGAGCAGCGTGAGCAACGCATGCCGGTCACGCCGATCGCGGACGAGCCCAAGATCCGAATCACGCCCGTCTCGTTCGGTCGGGGCGTGGGCATCGGCGCCGTCGGTCGGTTCTGACGCGACGATCACCTCCTCGGTGCCTGCGCGATCGACGGCGGCGCGACGACATCGCGCGGGGTAGGGGAGCGCGCCGCGTCTTCCGCGGCCCCACCGACGCGCGGTGCGCCGACTCGAGCGAGCCGACGGCCCGCCGCCTGCTTCGCGCCGGGCATGCGAAAGTCGAGCTTGGTGCTCTCGGCGATCGCGATCCTCGGCGCCGCTTGCGCGGACGAGGCGATCGGAGCGCCCGACGCGGACCCTGCGCGAGAGGCCGGAGACACCGCTCCGAAAGCGCCGTCCCCACCGACGTCGACGGAGCCCGCCGACCGGTTCGTGCTGGACGTCGCGCCGCGGACGCCGCTCCGACCGACGTCGATGACGGTGACCGCGGAGACGATCGACGTGGCAGGCCTGTCGCGCGAGTACGTTCTCGCGACGCCCGACGGCGTGGCGGAGTCGTATCCGCTCGTGCTCGTGCTGCACCCCGACACGATGGACGCGTCCTCGATGCGTGCGGCGGTGCGCTTCGAGAGGATCTCCTGGCAGGACGCGATCGTCGCGTACCCCAGCGGGCTGGACCGGACGTGGGACCTCTACGCGCCGTCGGACACGAACCCGGACGAGGCGTTCCTCGTAGCGCTCGTCGATTCGCTGAAGGCGCGCCTGCCCGTCGATCAGGTGTTCGGCATGGGATTCAGCAGCGGCGCCTTCATGCTCAGTCAGCTCGCGTGCCGTCGTCCGTCGCTCTTTCGCGCCATCGCGCCGAGCGCGGGCGGGGCGCCGTACGAGCCGTTCGATCCGGACGCCGGCCGGTGGGAGAACGGCTACGTCCGCTGCGCCGGTCAGTCGCCGGGGAGCGGCCCGGCGGTCATGATCGTGCACGGGACCGCGGACGACGTCGTCGGCTTCGACAGCGGCGATTTCTCCGCGCGCTACTGGGCGTACGTCAACGGATGCGAGCCCACGCGGAGCGCTCCGGTCTCCCCGCCGCCGTGCGTGATGCACGATGGTTGTCCGGCCGAGAGACCGGTCGTCTTCTGCGCGATCGACGGGCTCGGGCACTCCGTCTGGGGCGAGGCGACGACGGCGGCGTGGGCGTTCTTCCGGTCGCTCTGACGTCGGCGCCCGGACCCTTTCGGCCGGGCGAAAATCCTCTAACCTGCGTTCGCCATGGCCTCGACCAGTGCGAACGCGAGCCGGGTGGCCGAGCTCGCCGAGCTGATCCGCAAGCACAGGGACGCGTACTACAACGGCGAAGCGCTCGTCTCGGATGCGGCGTACGACGCGCTCGAGGACGAGCTCCGCCAGCTCGACCCCGACCATGCGCTCCTCAAGAGCGTCGGCGCGCCGGTCCGCGAGGTCGTGACCGAGTGGGAGAAGGCTCGGCACGCGATCCCGATGGGGTCGCTCAACAAGGTCGTGAGCGAGGCCGAGCTCCGTCAGTGGGCGACGCGCTGCGACGAGCTCGCCGCCGAGAGCGGCCTTCCACCCATCTCGAAGAACCTGCTCGTCACGGAGAAGCTCGACGGCATCTCGCTCGCCGTCAACTACGAGAACGGAGAGCTCGTCGAGGCGATCACGCGCGGCGACGGACACGTCGGCGAGCGCATCACGCCGAACGCGCGCCGCATGAAGGGCGTGCCCGCGCGGCTCCCGGAGCCGCTGACGGTCTCGCTTCGCGGCGAGATCATCTTGAAGCTCTCCGACATGCGGAAGGGCTTCCCGGGGACCGACGCTCCGCCGCGCAACAGGGCGGCCGGTACGGCGAAGCGATTCGACGGCGCCGGTTGCGAGTACCTCACCGTCGTCTTCTACGACCTCGAGGGCGGCGACGAGGAGCTGCCGACCGAGCAGGCGAAGTTCGAGCGCCTCGCCCAGCTCGGGCTCATCGTGCCTCCGTGGAACGTCACCGATCTCGACGGCGTGCAGAAGATCCACGAGGAGTACGCGACCAAGAAGCGTGCGGAGCTCGACTACGAGATCGACGGTCTGGTCGTCCGCGCCAACGATCTCCGCACCCAGCACCTCCTCGGCGAGCTCGCCAACCGACCGCGCGCCGCCGTCGCGTACAAGTTCCCGTCGATGGCGAAGCTGTCCAAGGTCGTCGCCATCACCTGGGAGACGGGGCCGACGGGCCGCGTGACGCCGATCGCGCAGGTCGAGCCCGTCGAGATCGGCGGCGCCGTCGTGCAGAACGTCTCGCTCCACAACGCCTCCAACGTCGAGCGGCTCGGCGTCGGCGTCGGCGACGAGGTGCTCGTGTCCCGACGCAACGACGTCATCCCGTACCTCGAGGAGGTCGTCGTCAAGCACGGCGAGACGGCGAAGACCCCCACGGCGTGCGCCACGTGCAACGCCTCGTTGAGCCGTCGCGGCGAGTACCTCGTCTGCACGAACCTCGAGTGCCGGGCGATCATCGAGGGGCGCATCCGCCGCTGGGTGTGGACGCAGGACATCCACGAGTGGGGCGACAAGCTGATCGAGCAGCTCGTCGAGGCGAAGCTCGTTCGGGAGCCTGCCGATCTCTACAAGCTGAAGCCCGAGGACATCGCGAAGCTCGAACGCCGCGGGATGGTCATCGCGAAGAAGGTCCTCGACAACCTGCACGCGAAGCTGCCGCTCTCGCTGCCGGTCTTCCTCGCCTCGCTCGGCATCGACGACTTCGCCCTCGAGACGGCGAAGCTGATCGTCAACAACGGCTACGACACGCTCGAGAAGCTGCAGGCGGCGACGGCCGAGGATCTGGCGAAGATCAAGGGCATGGGCGCGATCCGCGCGAAGGCGATCGTCGCCGGTCTCGCCGCGCGGGCCGAGGAGATCCAGCGCCTGCTCGCCGCCGGCATCGTTCCTGTCCCGCCGACCGCGGGCGGCGCGCTCGCGGGCAAGAGCTTCTGCTTCACGGGCGCGCTGTCGAAGCCGCGCAAGGAGTACGAGAAGCTCGTCGAGAAGCACGGCGGCACGCTGCTCTCGAGCGTCACCAAGGAGCTCTCGTACCTCGTGATGGCGGACCCCGCGTCGAAGTCGAGCAAGGCCGAGAAGGCCCGCAAGTACGGCACGCAGTGCATCGACGAGGCCGCCTTCATGGCGATGATCGAAGCGGCCGAGGCGAGCGGCACCGACGGCACCGACGGAGCGCCGAAGGGCGAGGCGTGAGCTTCACGTAGGTCGGCGGGGGCCGGCCTCCGCGAGCGATATGAAAATGAAAATCATTTGCAACAAGTGCGAGAGCCGCTAAGTTTCCTCCCGCGGGGCGGCGCGTCGCCGTCGACCGCGCACGATGAACAACGTCGCCGTCGCTGTCGCGTTGTCGCTCGGCCTCGTCGGCTGCGCGTGCCTCTACCTCGCTTCTCCGCACCAGCGATGGCGCACTTCTCCGTTGCCTGCGCGTCCGGCGTGCGCCGCCGGCTCGGTGGCATTGCTCGGCAGCGTCTTCGCGTTCGCGCGTGCGATGGCGGTGGCGCCGGCCGTCTTCGCGTTCGTCGCGTGGGTGATGTTGCTGCTCGTCGTCTTCCCGTATGTCGGCGCGGCGTTCGTCATCGCCCGCAGGAGGCGCTGACATGGGCTCGGCGGAACGACCCATCCGGCGCGACTGGATCTCGAAGACGCTGGCCGGCGCGCTTCTCGGCTTCACCTTGGCGCTGGGATGCAGCGGCATCTTCGCGCGGCTCGTGACTTCGCTCCCTCCGCCGATCGAGGCGCAGCTCGCGATGTGGATGGTGACGCCGATCTGGCTCGGTGTCCTCGCCGGCTCCTACGCCTTCGCGAGCGGGAGGCGTGCGTGGCTCTGGCTCGGCGCGGCCAACGCCGTCGTCTTCGGGGTCTTCGCGGCCGTCCGAGCGATCTTCTGAGGAGGGAGGAACCGTGCGTTCCGAGATCGTCCGCGTCTACAAGGCCGTCCACACGTGGACGGGGATCGTCGCCGGCATGGCGCTCTTCATCGCGTTCTACGCGGGAGCGATCACCGTCTTCAAGGAGCCTCTCGTGCGCTGGGCGACGCCGCCCGCCGCCGCCGAGAGCGCAGCGCAGGTCGTGCCGCTCTCGGAGGCGCACGCGCTCGTCGCGCGTACGCTCGCGAGCCAACCAGCGGCTGCGCGCGAGCTGCGCCTCCACCTCGGTCTGGCCGCCGAGCCGGTCGAGCGCCTCGAATGGGAGGTGCGCGAAGAAGGTGCGGACGAGCACGATCGCCTGTCGTCGCGACATTTCACCGCGACGCTCGGCGACGACGGGACGGTGCACGCCCACGAGGTGGAGCGCTCCCATCTCGGAGAGCTCATCGACGTGCTCCATCGCGTCGTCGGGCTGCCGGTGGACGTCGACGAGACGCGCATCGTGATGGGCGTGATCGCGGCGCTCTACTTCCTCGCGCTCGTGTCCGGCTTCATCGTCCTCTTGCCCTCGCTGGTGAAGGACTTCTTCGCGCTTCGCGTCGGTCCGAACCTGAAGCGCATGTGGCTCGACGCGCACAACGTCGTGGGCATCGGGAGCTTCCCGTTCCACGTCGTGATGGCGCTGACGGCGGCCGTCTTCGCGTTCCACGACGGCATCTACGTCGTCCAGGACCGGATGATCCACGACGGCAAGCTCGGGGCCATCTTCCAAGGGCGCCGCGGTTCGTCGGAGGGCGATCCGCGCGACCCTGCGACGATGGTGCCGCCCGACGAGATCGTCGCGCGCGTCACCGAGCTCGCGCCGAGCTTCGAGCCGACGATGCTCCAGTACGTGAACGCGACCGGACCGAAGGCGATGGTGCGCGTGTGGGGCCACGACACGCGGGCGCTCGAGCACCGCGCGCTCGGCGGGTTCGCGCTGGTCGACCCGTACTCGGGGCGCGTCGTGAGCACCGAGTATCTGCCGGGGCGGCAGAGCGCGGCGGCGACGGTGCTCACGAGCATCTTCGCGCTCCACTTCGCCACCTACGGCGGTCAGCCCGTCAAATGGATCTATTTCGCGCTCGGCCTGCTCGGCGCGTGGCTGTTCTTCAGCGGCAACCTGCTCTGGATCGAGTCACGCCGGCGGAAGGCGAAGAAGCGCGTGGCGAACGGCGCGATCCCGGTCCAACGGCGCGACGTCCGACTGATGGCCGCGGCGACCGTCGGCGTGTGCCTCGGCGCCGTGTGCGGCATCTCGCTGACGATCGTCGCAGCGAAGTGGCTCCACGGACACGTCGCCGATCTGAACGCCTGGCATCGCATCGTCCATTACGTCGCGTTCTTCGCGGCGGTCGGTTGGGCGTTCTTCCGTGGCGCCGCGCGCGCTTCCGTCGATCTGCTCCGCGCCGCGGCGGCGACGACCCTCGCGATCCCGCTGACGACGCTCCTCGCGGCGCTCGTTCCTTCGCTCGGGATGTGGGCGCGCACGGAGCCGGGGGCGCTCGGTGTCGACGTGACGGCGCTCGTGTTGGGGCTCGTCTTCGCGGGCATGGCGCGCTCGGCGGCGCGGCGCGTGCAGGAAGGACCCGCCGACAGTCCGTGGTCGGCGCACGCGCCGCCCGATCCGGAGCCGGTCGCCGTGACGGAGCCCGCCGTCGAAGCGGAGCTCCACGGCGAGCACGCGGGGTGACGAGGCGCACCCCGCGTGCCGCGTCGGGCGAGGGCTCAGCGGAGCTGGACGATCGCCGCGGTGTTGCCGACGACGCGGGCACCCGTGCGCTCCGTCGCGAGGAAGCCGTTCTCGGTCACCTCGACGATCTGCGGATTGTCATCGAACGTCGCGGTGACGCGGAGGTCGTTGCTCAGCGTCACCGGCAGGACGGCGCCCGAGCGAAGCGGCGTGTCGAGGAGCTGGATCGACGGCGTGTCGCCGACGGTGAGCTTCGCCGTCTTCCAGAGCGGCGCGACCGTGAGAAAGCGCGGGTTCGTGATCGTGCCGTTCGCGATCAGCGGGTCCGCTGCCGCCGTGTCGAGCACGTGGATGAGCGCGTGGCCGTTCGCCGTGACGGCGAGCGATCCCGCCGGACCGCCCGCGAGCGCGTTGAGGTCGATCTTGTAGCTCGCGTCGAACGTCTTGGTCTTGACGTTGAAGCGGCGCAGGCACGGCGCCGGGCCGTTCGCGGGGTTCAGGTAGTGCACCGCGGTGCCGACGCCCTCGGTCGCGATGTAGAGCCAGTCGCCGACGAGCACCGCGTCACGCCCGTAGCCGCAGCCCGCCTCGTCGAGGATGACGTCGGCGGTGTCCGTCGTGGTGTCGACGACGATGACGGCGTAGGCGCCGGGGACCTTGATCGTGGACCCCTGGCGCGTGTCCCAGGATGCGAACGCGTACAGCTCGTCTCCGACGAGGAGCGGGGCGCCGGTGATCGCCGTCGTGTAGTTCGTCGACGGGTTGTCCGGGTCCTGCCGGACGATCTGCGGGATCGGGATCGAGCCGGTGACCGTGAGCTCTTCGGGGTTCCAGACGACGATCTTGCCGTCGCGCGAGATCCAGTACGCCTTGTTCGGCTGGATGAACTGGAAGGCCGACGCGTAGCCCACGAAGCCGGTGATCTGCTGCGGGGCGAAGCTGACCTTTCCGCTCTCCTGGAGCGCGTCGTCGCCGACGAGGTCGTAGCGCGTGAGCTCGCCGCTCGCCTCGGTCCCGACGAAGAGGCGCTTGCTGCCGTTCGGGGCCGCGCCGAGCGCTCTCCCGGGCAGCTCGAGGACCGCGTTCTCCGGCTTCAGCTCGCCGGTCAGGGATCCCGAGAGAATGACGTAGCTCGATTGCGCCGCTCCGCCCGACGTCGGCGGCGTGCTGATGACGGCGTAGACCGGAGGCTCGGCGGGCGTGCCGTCACCGCCGCCGTTTCCTCCGGAGCTCGATGCTGCGCCACCGCCGGGGTCGTTCGTCCCGCCCGTGCCGTTCGTGCTGTCGTCGTCGCTGCAGGCCGCGACTCCGGCGGAGACGACGAACGCGGCGGCGATCGAAATCAGAGAAAGAGACGTGTGCCATCGCATGTTCGGTTCCTTTCAGTGCTCGACGCTCCACTTCGTGAAGAACGCCCTTCCAGGGCGCTGCACGCCGTAGAAGTCGAAGACCTTCTCGTCGGTGAGGTTCTGCGCCTCGAGCGTCGCCGCGAGCCCGACGTCCTTCCCGCGCAGCGCGTACGTGAGCGCCGCGCCGAAGACGAGCTGCGAGTCGATCCGGAGTCGCTCGGCGCTCCTCGCGAGGCTCTCCCAGCCGCGGAGGAACGAGTGGACGTAGCGCATCGTCCCCGCGAGCTCGACGGTGTCGGCCGGGACGACGACGCCACGACCGCGCAGGCGCACGGCGGCGTTGCCGAGCAGCCAAGGGATGTTGGGGATCCGATCGCCCTTCTGCCTGGCGAGCTCGCCTTCGGAGGATCGGTTGCGGAGGTCCTGATAGGTGATGCGCCCGTCGATCGAGAGCCAGTCGGCGCTCGGGACGGTCCAGCCGAGCGCCGTCTCGACGCCGAGCGCGCGCGCCTCCCAGACGTTGACGTTCTGCAGGAGGTCGGCTTGGGCGAGGAGCGCGATGAGGTCGTCGGCCCAGCGCGCGAAGCCGTTCGCGGCGCCTCGGATGGTGCCGATCGGCGTACGCAGGTCCTCGACGAGCACGCCGACGTTGGCGTTGTGGCTCGTCTCGGGTCGGAGGGCGAGATTGTCCGTGACGAGCATGCCGTCGCCGAACAGCTCGTCGGTGCTCGGCTGGCGCATCGCGTACTCGTACGAGCCCTTCACGTAGAGCTCGCGCGTCACGCGTAGGCGCAGGCTGTCGCCGCCGCCGGCGCGGAAGATCTCGCGCGACATGTCCCGCCACTCTCCGGTGGAGACGAGCGTCTGGCTGTCGGTGACGAGCGCGTAGCCTTTGCCGAAGGCGACGTTCTTCAGGCGGTCGTCGAAGAAGCCCGACTCGAGCTCGACGCCGGCCACGCCCGTGAAGAGCCGGCGCGGCTGCGCGAGCGGGTCGAACCCCGTGGAGCGCATCCACTCCTTTCCGGTTCGCAGCGCGTACGTGGGCGCGATCGCCACGCGGACGAGGTGATCGTCCGAGAGGTGTCGGGTCAGCGACGCTCGGAGGAACGACGTCTCGGTCTCGAGATCGCGATCGATCGGAGTCCCGGAGATCTCGCCGCGGACCGTGCTGGGCGTGCGCGGGTCGCAGCGGCCGTACCAGTCGTAGATGCAGCTCGACAGGTCTCGGAACCGCGCCGTCTCGCGCGTGTGGCCGGCGATCGCCTCGACGCGCGTCTGCGGCCCGAGGCCGACCGCGTACTTCACGTTCGCGCCCAAGGCCCGGCGCTCGAACGTGACCTCGCCGAACGGCCTCGCCATCGTCGCGCCGTTCTGCACCTCGTTGTCGAACGCGGAGACGAAGCCGTGGACGACGAGCCGGTCGGCCCAAGGTTGTTCCGCGATGCCGACGCCGACCGTCGAGCCCATGCCGCGGTAGCCGTCGTGGAAGCGCGGCACCGTGACGGGCCGCAGCCGTCCTTCCGCGTCGTATGCGGTGACGTCGACGTCGTAGTCGTTCTTCGCGACGTCGTAGAAGCTGGCGCTCCGGACGAAGATGCCGCTCGGGCGATGCACCCAGCGCGACGCGAGCGTCGCCCGGTGCGTGTCGAAGGATCCGAGCTGATACGACGCCGCGACCTTGCTGCGGCGGACGTCCTGATCCGTGACGAGGTGCACCGCACCGCCGAGCGCGTCGGCTCCGAAGCGCACGGGCACGACGCCCTGATAGACCTCGACGCGATCGACGAGGTTCACGGGCACGTTGGCGATGCCGGCCGAGTAGCCCATGAGCTCGAGCGGGACGCCGTCGAGGAAGAAGCGAAGCCGCTCGCCGCCGAGCCCGCCGAGCGAGAAGGTGCCGCGCGAGCCGAGCCCACCCGCGCGCTGCACCGTCACGGGCGTGCTCCGAGCGAGGACCTCGCCGAGATCGGCGGACTGCCTCTTCGGTTGCTCGGTGTCGACGACCGTGACCGCGTACGCCGAACGCCGGAGCGCGCTCGCGCGGGACGCTCCGCGGATCGAGACCTCGTCGGGCGGCGCGGGCGGCGTCGAGGCGGCGGGCGGCTCGGTCGTGCGTGACGCCTCGGCGTCGGGGGGCTGCACGTCCGCGAATGCGCGCGACGTGCAGAGAAGGAGGATGCTCACGACGGGCCCCGCACGCTCGGCGAGGTGGCTCGTCGAATGCCCCCACCTCACGACTGCTCGGACCATCGCGAGGTGAGTTAGTGCAAATGAAAGTCATTTTCAATAAGGTGGCCTTCGGCGGGGCCGGCGGGACGAGGACCCCGTGGGCGCGCGCACCGAGGCCATGGCGAACGCGACGTTCGAAGCGCGCAGGTT
>ERZ777003.827-NODE-827-length-55035-cov-11.425045_pt1 | contig 55035 bp, 51 predicted proteins | sample MGYA00374956_ERZ777003 | MGnify/ENA primary metagenome ERZ777003 (study PRJEB29302, sample SAMN06268252) | bioreactor metagenome | isolation source: Joint BioEnergy Institute, California, USA | place: USA:Joint BioEnergy Institute, California, USA | collected...
CGCCCAACTCGACCAACATCAGTTGGGACGATCTGCTCAGCGGCTATGACGGCCGGAACCTGACGCAGGCGCAGATGGAGGCCAGCGGACTCGGGCGCGACACGGATCCCATGAACCTCAACGAGATATACGGCTGCCCGTCGGACTACGTCTACAACACGCTGTACAATCCGCGCTTCCCCAACGGCAGTCCGCGCTCCTCCTACCAGCGCACCTACGTGCCGACGCGCGGGCAAAAGAAGGCCGGCCCGAAGGGTGACGGCACCGACGATCGGGCCTCCGGCATCGTCTGGCCCGGATCCGCCTGGTCCGCCAAGCTCTCCAGCGACGTCCGCCAGCCCCAGGAGACCATACTGCTGGTGGAGTACCGGCACCAGTCGGGCGTGGGCAGCACCACCAACTACACCGTCGACAACCCGAACGCCCAGCGGGGATCGTTCTCGATGCCGCCGCTGCACGGCAACGGCACGATGTGGAACTACCTGTTCTGCGATATGCATGTCGAGACGCTCGCCCCCGAAGACACCATGGGGTCGATCACCAATCTCGCCAGCAACAAGGGCCGGATGTGGACGCGCGACGCCGACTGATTGACTTCCATGCCGGCCCTTCGTCGCTCCGTCGCTGGCAGTTGGTATCCCGGGCCCTCAGAACACCAACCACCAAAACACAAAACAACAAAACACCAAACACAAAACCCAAATGTGCTACACTCTTGTCCATGCGATCGCCCGTATCCAGTTCGGCCTGCGAATCGCTGGAAGCCCGTTGCCTGCTGGATGCCGACTTCAACGGCGACGGTGTGGAGGATTTTGTCTATCGCGATACAACCAGCGGCGAGGTCACCGTCCTGTTGCTTCGGCCCAACGGCAATGTTTTGGCCAGCCGGCCGATCGCGACCGTCGCCAATCAGGCATGGCAGATCGTCGACGCAGCCGACTATGACGGTGACGGCGATGGGGATCTGCTGTGGCGGAATACCGACACCGGCCGGCTGCTGGTCTGGCTGCTCGACGGCCGCAAGCTGGTCGGATTCCGATCCCTGCCGTTTGCGAAATCACCCTGGCAGTTTGCCGCGGCGGCTGAGCACGCTGATTCCGATGATCACGATCTGCTGTGGCGCAATGCCGATGACGGGCGTCTGGTCCTGTGGCTGATGGACGGCCGGCAGATCAGTCGCACCGTCCAGCTCTCGCGCGAGCCCGATCCCAACTGGAAGGTCGCCGGCATGTCCGAAGTCCGCGGCACCGGGCCGATCGATACCGAGATCCTCTGGCGAAACGTCGCCACGGGCGAGAATCGCATCTGGCGCATCGAAGCCAGTCACTTCCGCTTCGCCGTCGAGCTGCGACCGTTGGGGCGGACGTGGCGCATCGGCGGCTTGGTCGATGCCGACCGAAGCCGCCCGGGGAAGGTCATCTGGCAGAACACGGCTGACGGGCAGGTTGTCCGCTGGACCTTCGGCGAGAATTACACCATCGACGCCATCCACCTGATGGCGTTTGACCCCAATCCCGACCGTCTGCTCATCGCGGGCCATGACTGACGCGGCCCGGAATGCGGTCGCAGCCGGCCGATGCAGGCCTCGCCAGCAGTCTATCCGGCAGGGCTGACCCATCTTCTCGCTAGTGAGGACTTCCTGCGGACATTGTTGTCCGATTCGAGACGACATCCATTGACTGCTCGCGTATGCTCCACCGTGAGCCCGGACGATAGACCTGCGGCTGTGTTGAGTAAGGCAGCTTTCAACGGCGTTTTCGCCGGGAGTCTCTAACCTTGCTTCGGTAGCCACTGTCGCACGATCGCGAGGGGGGAACGCGCATAGGAACCCTGGTCGCCAAACGCACGATTGACTATGTCTAACTCACTTGAACCTCTGCAGCCTCGGTTGCTTTTGCACGCGGACTTCAATGGGGATTCCATTGAAGATTTGGTGTATCACGACACCAACACCGGTGCGGTGATCGTGAAGTTTCTCAACGCCAGCCGGCAGGTGACAGGTCAAAAGACGGTCGCCATCCTTGGCAACCCGGACTGGGAGATCATGAACGTCACAGACATGGATGATGACGCCGACGGCGACATCCTGTGGCGCAACAAGGCCAACGGCAAGCTGGTGGAATGGGTCTTCGACTGGGACACCCTCGAGGGCTTCCGTTCCTGGCCAACCGCCAAGCCGGAATGGGAGTTCTGCGGCACCATCGAGCATGAAGGCCCGACGGCCTTCGACGATCAAGCCATGCTGTGGCGCCACAAGACCGACGGGCGCCTCGTGATGTGGCTGATGAACGGCCGGCAGATCGGTCGGACGGTCCAGCTTCCGATTGAAAAGAACCGGAACTGGACGGTGGCTGCCATCTCCGAGGTGCGCGACAACGCCGGCGGCAGCATCGATACCGAGATCCTGTGGCGCAACGTCGCCAGCGGCCAGAATCGAATCTGGACGATCCGCAATGGCCTGCTGACACAGACCAAGACGCTGCGGGCGGTGGGCTTGGCGTATCGCGTCGCCGGCTGGCAGTACGCCGATGAGACCAGCGGCGGCCGGATCGTCTGGCAGCATCTGCCGACGGGGGACGTCACCGGCTGGAACCTTGATCTGAATTACGAGATCGTCAGCTTCTTCAGCCTGCCGACGGATCCCACGCCCGGACGCCTGCTGTATGCCGGCGGCGACACGACCTGATCCCGATTGCGACGATACGGGTAACCGCTGTCTGCGGCGCGAGCGTCATGCCCGTGCCGCAGCGGTGTTTATGGGGTGGGCACGGCGTCAGCCGCGTCGGCTGTGATGAGCGTTACCTGCTCGTTGCGCGCCAGATCGGCCAGCGTCTGCCGGCCGACGATGACGCGGAACCGCATCCTGCCATCGACAACATCACGCTCCAGCACGCGCGTGTGCGACTCGATGAAAGCGATCAGCCGACCGTTGGTGACATCCACCTCAAGCACAGCCTCCGCCTGTTGCCCGCGCACGGCGCGATAGACGGCTTCATGAAGCTCGCCCAAACCCCGGCCGCTCTTTGCGCTGATCGGGATGGCGTCGGGATACTGCGTGCGCCACGCGGGGAAGTTCTGCTCGCCCTCAGGCGTGTCGATCTTATTCAGCAGCAGGAGCTGCGGCTTGCCGGCGGCGCCGATCTCTTCCAGTACACCCTGGACGCTGCGGAATTGCTGCTCGGCATGGGGATGGCCGACGTCCAGCACATGCAGCAGCAGGTCAGCCGTCACGGCCTCTTCGAGTGTCGCCTTGAACGACGCGACCAGATTGTGCGGCAGGTCGCGGACAAATCCGACCGTGTCGCTGAGCATCACTTCCGTGCCGCGTTCCAGCCGCCAGGCGCGGGTTTTCGTGTCGAGCGTGGCAAAGAGGCGATCATCCGCATAAGTGCCGGCGGCAGTGAGCGTGTTGAACAGCGTACTCTTGCCGGCGTTGGTATAGCCGACCAGGCAGACCGTGAAATGCTCCTGGTTGCGCTGCTGGACCAGCCGCGTCTTGCGCGCCTGGACTTTGGCGATCTCAGCCTTCAGGTCGGCGATGCGCTTGCGGACGATGCGGCGGTCGATTTCGAGCTGCTGCTCGCCCGGACCGCGCGTGCCGATGCCGGCTGGCGCGCCGCCGGCGATGCGCTCCAGGTGGCTCCACATGCGCGTGAGACGCGGATAGGTGTACTGCATCTGCGCCAGCTCGACCTGTAGCTTGGCTTCGTAGGTCTGGGCGCGCGTGGCGAAGATGTCCAGGATCAGCTCCGAGCGATCCAGGACCTTGATCCCTTCGCCTCGCTTGCTGCCGACGCGCTCATTGATGATCTTCTCCAGCGCGCCGATCTGTCCGGGCGACAGATCGTTGTCGAAGATGACGACATCCGCCTTGTGGTGGCGGGCCAGGTCGGCGATCTCGATGGCTTTGCCCGAGCCGATGTAGGTCCCGGGATCGACTTTCTGCCTTCGCTGGACGATCCGGCCGACGACCTGCGCGCCGGCTGTGTCTGCCAGCGACGCCAGTTCGCCCAGCGGATCGCGCGGATCGGCTGTCGAATCCGGCAGGATCACGCCTACCAGGATCGCCCGCTCGCGGCGGACCGTCAGTTCCGTGCGTTTCAGTTCAGACAAGATGCTTTCGCTGCTCCGTTACCAGGTTTGTTCGACCGCCAAAACCGGAGGCGGAACCGCATCATCCGCGTCCGGTCACGGTCTACTGCCTAAGTGTATCCAAGCCGTGGCTGGATGACACGCAGGATTGCCGACAATCCCAAACCGTGCCCAGCCGCTGCGTTGGCCGGGTCGATGATTGCGCGATTTTGCGCACAAATGCGCACTTGGAACGATAGGACAGTTCGGATGACGGCGGTGGGGGGCGTCAGTGCGGGTCTTCCATCTGGAGCGTCGCCAGGCTGGTCGTGACGTCGTCGCTGTAGTCGAACAGCTTGTCCAGGGCGGTAAGGAGGAAGACGCTCCAGACCGAATTGCTGATCCCGCACAGGACCAGCCGCCGGTTAGCGTCGTTTTGGATGCGGCGAAGCTGCAACAGCCGGCCGAGGTTGGAGGAGTTCACATGGTGAACGGCTGACAGGTTGAGCACCACGTCCAGCGGCTCGGCTTTGATCATGGAGATCAGCGCGTCGATCGTGTCGCCGAAGTGCGGATCATCGGCCAACTGCACCACCACCACACGCTCAGACCACCGTTCAATCGCCATGGCGACTCCTGAAGCGAAGTTCACTGTACCGTACGCCACATCCGGCGGATGTGCAATTGTGGATTGGATGTTTGGTGTCTTGTGTTTGGCTCTTTCGATGGCCTGGCTGCCAACTGACCAATCACCAACCGCTAACTGATCCAAGCCGCCTGCTGCCTGCCGCCCGCCGCCTGCTATACTGACGCCCATGCTAGTTGCACTCACAGGAGCCAGCGGGTTCATCGGGTCATACACTGCCCGGGCATTGCATGCAGCGGGGCACGAGGTTCGGGCGTTGGTCCGCTCGACAAGCCGGCGGGATCACATCAGGGATGTTGTGGCCGAGTTTCGCGTGGGAGAGCTCGACGATCCGCAGGCGCTGGCGGGTCTGGTCGCGGGCGTCGATTGCGTGATTCACAACGGCGTCGACTGGGAAGCAGCGCGCTCGGCGCCCATCCGCCATTTCGAGCGGAATGTCCTCGGCTCGTTGCGGCTGCTGGAGTCGAGCCGCCAAGCCGGCGTGCCGCAGTTCATCTTCGTCTCCAGTGTGGCGGTGCATCACCAGATGCTCACGGAACGCTATAGCGGCTTGATCGATGAGACACATCCGACTTGGCCGTCGGGGATCTATGGCGCATACAAAGCCGCCATCGAGCCGCACCTCAAGGCGTACCATTTCACCTATGGGATGAACACCAGCGCCTGGCGCCCGGCGGCGGTGTACGGGATCGATCCACGACTGGAGCGGTCGCAATGGTATGACCTGATCAAGCAGGCCCGCGACGGGCAGACGATCAGCACGGACCGCGGCGGCAAGATCACCCATGTGCAGGACATCGCCGATGCGTTGACGCTGGCAGTGGGGGACGAAAGCGTCGCCGGGCAGTTCTACAACCTCGTCGACGGCTACATGTACTGGCAGCGCGCGGCTGAGTTCGCCAAGGAGATCAGTGGCTCGTCAGCCGTCATCGAAGACCGCAAAGGCAGCGGCCCCAGGAACCAGTTCGACACCAAGCTGGCGATCGAGTTCTTCGATCGCCATGGCAATCACACCGCCCTGCGCCGCGGCGAAGCCGGCGTGCGGGAGTATGTCCACGACCTGCTGGCTGTGATGTCGTGAGGGACAGAAGGGTTCGCCAGGGGGGACACTGCGATTGCATGCACGCGGGACGCCCGCGCCACGGTGGGGTTGCTGGCCCGCAAGCCAGTGTTGCCTTCGCAATCTTCGCCGCTTCACGTGAGACGGGGTGAAACGCGTAGGGATTCCCACTACAATCGCCCGCCCTATGGCACGCATCAATGACAACTATCTGAAGCTGAAGGCGGGTTACCTGTTTCCTGAGATCGGTCGGCGGGTGAAGGCGTTTGCGGATGCAAACCCGCAGGCGAAGATCATCCGGCTGGGCATCGGCGATGTCACCGAGCCGCTGCCGGAGGCCGTGCGGGAGGCGATGCACGCCGCCGTCGATGAAATGGGGCGGCGCGAGACGTTCCGCGGCTACGGGCCGGAGCAAGGTTACGACTTCCTCCGCGAAGCCATTGCCGAGAATGACTTCCGCGCCCGCGGCGCGGATGTGACAGCCGACGAAATCTTCGTCTCCGACGGCTCGAAGTGCGACACAGCCAACATCCTCGACATCTTCGGCAATGACAACGTCATCGCCGTGACGGACCCGGTCTATCCCGTCTACGTTGACACCAACGTCATGGCTGGCCACACCGGCCCCGCCAACGATCAGGGCGAGTACGCCGGCTTGCGGTACATCCGCACCAGCGCCGAGACCAACTTCACGGCCATGCCGCCGAAGGAGAAGGTGGACCTGGTCTATCTCTGCTCGCCGAACAACCCGACGGGCACGGCCATGACGCGCGAGCAGCTTACCGCGTGGGTCGAATACGCGCGCCAGAACAACTCGATCATCCTCTACGACGCAGCCTACGAGGCGTACATCAGCGATCCGAGCATTCCGCATTCGATCTACGAGATCGACGGAGCACGGGAGGTGGCGCTGGAGTTCCGTAGCTTCAGCAAGCTGGCTGGGTTTACCGGCGTGCGATGTGCGTACACGGTCGTGCCCAAGGCGCTCAAGGGCCGTGCGGCGCTGGGCGAGGCGGTCGATCTGCATCGGCTTTGGACGCGCCGCCACACGACCAAGTTCAACGGCGTCTCCTACATCACCCAGCGCGGCGCAGCCGCCGTTTACACCGATGCCGGCAAGAAGCAGGTGCGGGCACTGATCGATCACTACATGACCAACGCGAAGATCATCCGCGAGAAGCTGAGCTCGCTGGGCTTCAAGGTGTTTGGCGGCGTCAACGCGCCGTACGTGTGGCTGGAAACGCCCGGCAAGATGAGCAGTTGGGATTTCTTCGACAAGCTGCTGAAGGAAGCCAACGTCGTCGGCACGCCCGGCAGCGGCTTTGGCGCCAGCGGCGAGGGCTACTTCCGCATCAGCGCATTCAACTCGCGCGAGAACGTGGAAGAGGCGATGCGCCGCATGGAGAAGCTGAAGGTCTGACGGCTGGGTGAGCCGCGGAGACGAAGCAATCTGAGAAGTGATGATTGGCGATCGATGCGTGAGCTTATGGCTCTGCGTCGGTCGCCAATCACATGCAGGGGCGGGAAGAACTTGTGGCGCCAGAGTTTGTCTATCCACTTTCTTTGGAGCCGCAGCCGCCGCCGTCGGGGCGGGGGGCGCGGCAGACGTCGATTTTCTGGATCAGCGTGACTTACTTCGGCCAGGTCGAGATCGCCTGGCCGGTGATCCTGTTGATGCCCGTGTTTTCCTGCCTGTGCATGGGCGCTGCATCGGATTGGGCGGTCACTGTGCTGATTCTCGTGCGGGCGGGCGCGAGTCTGGTGGGGGCAAGGGTGACGATCCCAGCGTATTGTGCGGCGGCGCGCCTGGAGAGGCCGATGGCGGCCTGGTTGCCGATGACGGCGGGGTCGTGGCGGGGGAGATGATCTGGTTGGCAGCATTTGTGAGGGTGGCGCCCGCCGCGCTGCCGGAGTTGGTGTGGTGGGGGATAGTGGTTGTGGTGGCAGCCGGGATGACAGTTGCGATATCGTGGCTGATACTTCATGGCCTGCGGGGGATGACACCTGCATCCTCAGCGGGCGGGTTTCCGGTGCGGTTGAAGTCGGATGTGGAAGCTGACGGCTGAGCTTGTGTCAGGCCTCGTCCAGGCTGTAAGAACACTGCCGTTTTCGAGGGCGTAAGGGGAGTAACGCCTGTGACCAAAAGCCTCTGACGGGTGTTTGTCGCCGAGCGGGGGAGCCGGTAGAATAGGGGGCTCGCGGGGAAGTTGGCGGCGGCTGGTAATCCCTTTACTGGCGTCGTTTGACTTTGTAACACCGGGGTTTATACTGCTTGCCCTTCCAAGCTCCCGGTCTGCGCCGTGGTGGCGAGGCGGTGCAATCAGCGCTGTAACAAGGCGGAAGCCGCTGCCATAGCTCAGTGGTAGAGCGCGTCCTTGGTAAGGACGAGGTCGAGGGTTCAACCCCCTCTGGCAGCTTTGAGAAAACAGGATTGCCGATTGCCGATTTGCAATTGCCGATTTGGAAGGCAGCAACCTCGGTAGGCCGACGTGGTCGGGTCGGGTCAGTCGGCAGTTGGCAAGTAATCGGCAAGTACCCATTACGGAGGTTCGCAACATGGCAAAGGGCGTATTCGAGCGCAAGAAGCCGCACGTGAATGTCGGCACGATCGGTCACATCGACCATGGCAAGACCACGCTGACGGCTGCACTGTCGGCCCGTTCGGCCGTCAAGTACGGCACCGAGGCCAAGGACTACAAGTCGATTGCCAAGGGCGGTACCGAGCGTGACGCGACCAAGACGGTCACGATCGCGGCGGCGCACGTGGAGTACGAGTCGGAGACGCGCCACTACGCTCACGTGGACTGCCCCGGCCACGCCGACTACATCAAGAACATGATCACCGGTGCGGCCCAGATGGACGGGGCGATCCTGGTGGTGTCGGCTGCCGACGGCCCGATGCCTCAGACCCGCGAGCACATCCTGCTGGCCCGTCAGGTCGGTGTGCCGCGCATCGTCGTCTTCCTCAACAAGGTTGACCTCGTGGACGACCCCGAACTGCTCGACCTGGTCGAGATGGAAGTCCGCGAGCTGCTGAGCAAGTACGAGTTCGACGGCGACAACGCCCCGATCATCCGCGGTTCGTCGCTGCCGGCGGCTCAGAACCCGTCCGACGATGCGGCCTGCAAGTGCATCGACGACCTGGTCAAGGCGCTGGACGAGTACATCCCGATCCCCGAGCGCGAGATCGACAAGCCGTTCCTGATGCCGATCGAAGACATCTTCTCGATCAAGGGCCGCGGCACCGTCGCCACCGGCCGTATCGAGCGCGGTCGCGTCAAGGTCGGCGACTCGGTCGAGATCGTCGGTCTGGGCGAGACGCAGACCTCGGTCATCACCGGCGTCGAGCAGTTCCAGAAGACGCTGGACGAGGGTATCGCTGGTGACAACGTCGGCGTGCTGCTGCGTGGTATCGAAAAGGACGCGGTCCAGCGCGGTCAGGTGCTGGCTGCTCCCAAGAGCATCACCCCGCACACCCGCTTCGAGGCTGAGGTGTACGTGCTGACGAAGGAAGAAGGCGGCCGTCATACGCCGTTCTTCAACGGCTATCGTCCGCAGTTCTACTTCCGCACGACGGACGTGACCGGCGAAGCCAAGCTGCTCGGCGGCGCTGAGATGGTCATGCCCGGCGACAACGTCCGGATGGAGGTCGTGCTGCAGAAGCCGATCGCCATGCAGGAGAAGCTGCGTTTCGCCGTCCGCGAAGGCGGCAAGACGGTCGGCTCGGGTGTTGTGACGAAGATTCTGGAGTAACCGTGAGTTGGCAGTTGGCGGTTGGCAGATGACAGTGATTTGCTTTCACTGACGCTGCCAACTGCCAGCTGCAACTGCCAACTGGAGCAACCATGGCGAAGTTGAACCGCGAGTATGTGTGGCTGCAGTGCACCGAGACCGGTGACCTGAACTACCGCACCGAGATCAAGGTGGTCGGCGGCACGCCGAAGATCGAGCTGAAGAAATACTGCCCGCGTCTTCGCCGTCACACGCTGCATAAGATCAAGCGCAAGTAAGGCAGTCAGCAGTCTGCAGTGGGCAGTCGGCAGCAAATGCTGCTGGCTGCAGACTGGCGACTGCGGACTGTGCGTACGCCGGTAGCTCAACTGGCAGAGCGGCCGTCTCCAAAGCGGCAGGTTGGGGGTTCGATTCCCTCCCGGCGTGTTCTCGATCTGAAATGCCTGCCGGCGATGACCGGGCAAAGGCCAGGGTCAGCCGGCGGCAGGCGTGTCGTCGGGCAAGGATTTGCAGCCGGCGAGCTTGCAGTACCCATCGAAAAGGATCAGGGCAGCCGTGACCAAGAGTGATGACAGAGCTGTCGAGACCAGTGCCGCGTCGGCTGGCAAGGGCGTCGAGCGTTCCGCTGCCGGCAGCGGCGAGGCCGGCTTCTTCACGATCTACAAGAGCGGTCAGGGGTACTGGACGCGTCTGCTGACGTTCCTGGGGTTCCTGCTGGTCGGCGCCCTGACGGCCCATTTCGCTTACGAGCGGGCTCGGGCGTTCAACGCCGACTCGAAGGTGGCCCTGGCGATCGGCGGCGGGCTGTTCCTGGTCTGGGCGATCATCCAGCACTGGATCATGAACAAGCCGGCCAACGTCGACTTCCTGATCGCCACCGACAGCGAGATGAAGAAGGTCAACTGGACCAGCCGCGAGCAGTTGATCGGCTCGACCAAGGTCGTGATCCTCTTCATGTTCCTGATCTCGGCGACGTTGTTCGTGTTTGACATCATCTTCGGATACCTGTTCTGGCTGATCGGCGTGCTGCATGCAGCGCCTTTCGGCGGCTGAACCAGACCCAACGGAAGCTCACAGTCCCATGCAATTCTTCGTCCTCCGAGTCGCGAGCAACAAGGAAGACCAGGTGCGCGAGAAGTTGGCGCGCAAGGTCAAGATCGAAGGCCTCGAAGAGTACGTGGGGCGCATCCTCGTACCGACGGAGCGCGTCCGGCACATGAAAGCCGGCGTTCGCCGCGAGACCGATCGCAAGCTCTATCCGGGCTACGTCTTTGTTGAGCTCGAGCTCGACAAGGATGGCCGCATCCCGGACAAGGTCTGGTTCATGATCAAGGAGACCGAGGGCGTCGGCGACTTCATCGGCTCCAACGGCAAGCCCACGCCCATGTCTCCCAAGGACCAGGCCAAGATGCTCGAGGAAGCCGAGCGTCCCGAGGAAGCCCCAAGCCTCAAGACCGAATACAAGCAGGGCGACAAGGTCAAGGTCACCAACGGCCCGTTCGAGAACTTCGAGGGCGAGGTCGACGAGATCCTCGGCGACCAGGGCAAGGTCCGCATCATCACCACCATCTTCGGCCGCCCGACGCCGCTGGAACTCGAGTACTGGCAGATCGAGAAGCTGTAGGGATCGGCTGTTTCGCCGCTCACTGTTTGGCCTTTCAAGTGCCGGGTTCTCGCCGGATAGTGATATAATGTTGCTATGACGGTTGAGCGGCTTAAGAACGTCCACAGCGCCCGGCCGTTTCGCCCTTTCACAATCCACATGGGCGATGGGCGATCATTTCGTGTCGATCATCCGGAGTTTCTGTCCCGTTCACCGTCGGGCCGCACGATCGTGGTGCACCAGCCCGATGAGAGCTTCAGTGTTCTGGACCTGCTGCTGGTGACGGAAATCGAGGTCCACCCGCCAACGCAGGATTCCCGAGAGGCGGCCGCATAGGCGCGGACGGGGCCAAGGCGCTATGCAAGACCAGGCGCCATCTGAACCGGTCGCATACACGGAGCTCGTCTCTCAGTCTCTTTGTCTCTTCTCCCCTCCGTCGCTTCGTCGCTCATCCCGTTGCCGTTCACCGAGCCCACCAGAACGTTGCTTTGCCGTCCTCCCTCGACCGGTTACCATCAGATCAAACAACCGAGGTGAACTATCGTGGATCGCATTCTCATCGGTAAGGGGGCCGAGCCGGTTCATCTGCTGGCCCGGTACGGGAACCGCCATGGCCTGGTTGCCGGGGCGACGGGCACAGGCAAGAGCGTGACACTGATGGTGCTGGCTGAGGGATTCTCGCGCCTGGGCGTGCCGGTGTTCATAGCCGATGTGAAGGGCGACATCGCCGGCCTGGCAGCCGCGGGGACGCTCAACGAAAAGCTCCAGCAGCGCGTCGAGCAGATCGGCATCCCCGACTACCGCCCCGAGGCGAGCCCAGTGTTGTTCTGGGATGTCTTCGGCCAGGCCGGCCATCCCGTGCGGACGACGGTCAGCGAGATCGGCCCGGACCTGCTGGCGCGGATCCTCCAGCTCAACGACGTGCAGACCGGCACGCTGGCGGTTGCGTTCAAGCTCGCCGATGACCAGGGCCTGCTGCTGCTGGACCTGGATGATCTGCGGGCGCTGCTGACGTTTGTCGCCGACAATCGCAAGGAAATCTCGGCTGAGTATGGACTTGTAAGCCCAGCTTCGATTGCGGCGATCCAGCGGGCGCTGCTGTCGCTGGAACGCGATGCCGGCAAGGCCATGTTCGGCGAGCCGGCACTGGAGCTGTCGGACCTGATGCGCACGGACCTGAGTGGCCGGGGCGTCATCAGCATCCTGGCTGCCGATCAGCTCATCCTCAAGCCGCGGCTGTACTCGACGTTCCTGCTTTGGCTGCTGTCGGAGCTGTTTGAAACGCTGCCGGAAGTGGGGGACATGGACCGGCCGAAGCTGGCGTTCTTCTTCGACGAAGCCCATCTGCTGTTCGACGACGCGCCGCCGGCCTTGCGGCAGAAGGTGGAGCAGGTCGTGCGGATCATCCGCTCGAAGGGCGTGGGCGTTTATTTCTGCTCGCAGTTGCCCGATGACATCCCCAATGAGATCCTCGGCCAGCTTGGCAATCGCGTGCAGCACGCCCTGCGTGCTTACACGCCGCGTGATCAGAAAGCCGTCCGCACCGCGGCTGAGACGTTTGTTCCCAATCCCGCGATCGACGTCGTGGAGGCGATCTCGCAGCTTGGTGTGGGCGAGGCGCTGGTCTCGACGCTGCAGGAAAAGGGCGTTCCCATGCCGGTGGATCGTGTGCTGGTCTGCCCGCCGCGCTGCCGCATGGGCGCCATCACGCCGGAAGAGCGCTCGGCTGTGCGGGCGCGAAGCCCCGTAGGGGCCAAATATGACACGCCCGTCAACCGCGAGTCCGCCTACGAGATCCTGACCCGCCGTGCCGAGGCAATGGCTGCCCCGTCAACCGAATCCGCGCCGCCTCCGCCGTCCCAATCCCAAGCCGGCGGCGCGATCCACGATCTCCTCTGGGGCACCAAGCGCCGCCAGGGCATGGTCGAAACCATGGCCAAGCAGACGGCTCGCACAGTCGGCAGCCAGCTCGGTAGAAGAATCATCCGAGGCCTGCTCGGCGGCCTGTTCGGCGGGTCGAAGCGACGATAACGCGCGTATGGCCCGCCGCTTCCGAAGGACAAGGCAATCATGTCTCCATACATCACGCACAATCAGTGGTTTGTGCTGTTTTTCGTCGCGGCACCCGTGATAGTGTTGGCCGGGTGGCGGTCGATCATCTCGGCGATCATTCGATGTGGATTGGCATGCGTTGCCGGCTGGGTGTTGATCCAGCTGGCGGTGGATCGCCACTGGGAACTGCGAATTGCGCTGCTGCCGCCCAACGCGACGCCGCAGCAATTGATGGACGCGACCGCCGACGGCGCCAGCCGCGTGTTCTACCGTCTGCTGGGCTGGATTCCAGCCGGGCTGTATGCGCTGATGTGGCTGTGCCTCTGGCTGGTCCTCTGGTCGTGTCTGAAGCGGCGGCGCAACCAGGCGGCGCTTCGAGAACCTCGCATGGAAGCGTCTAACTGATCGCATCGGCGTGGCACGGGCTACCACAACTTTGTGCGTGATCTACGAAAGTTTTCCCAGAACGTCAGCGTGAGACTTTGTGAAGTTATTCGTGGCGCGGGTGTCTCGCCCGCGATTCGGAGCAGAAAACGCGGGCGAGACGCCCGCGCCACACACGAACACATAAGCTCTGAGCGAAGCGAAGGATCTCGGCGTTGGGGCGGGTGAGATCCTTCGCTGCCTGCTGAAGGCAGACGGCCAGGTTGCCGCCAGCTATCGGATCCCCGATGCCGAGCCGTTGTGGTGCGAGGGCGGGAAAATCTATCTTTCCGGTGTGGGGCATATTACCGGGATCTCGGTGGATCCCGTGCGGCCGGCGCAGTCCCTGCCTGATGCGCTATACGCGGGCAATGTGGTCGATTTTTCGCAGGGCATCGACCATGCCGTGATGCGCCGTGAGAACAAGTATGGCAGCTCCGGCGGCATCGGGGATGACGTGGAGACCCTGCTGGAACGCTGATCGCCTGTTGCGAAACGCCACAGTGGAGCAATGAGGCGCCTTCGAATGGCAGGCTGGTGGTCCGGAGCCATCCGAGGCGTTAGAATCAGCCGATACACACATGCCGCCGAACCCGGCGATGGGCCTAACGTCTTGACTATCAACGGACAACCAAACCACTGACCACGGACCAACATGCTCCAGTTCATCCAGTATTACGGCAAGTATCAGACCATTCGAGGCAATTTCTCGACATTGCCTGCGTGGGCACGAGGGGTGGCGGTGCTCTTTGCCCTGCCGGGTTTGGTGTTGATGCTCTTGTCAATCCTGGCATTTGTTGTTAGCCTTGCCGTCCTTTTCCTGCTCACCGTGCCGGTTTACCGGCTGATGCAGGGGTTAACCCGCCTCGGCCGCCGGCGTGCCGACGAGGAGATGCAGTTTGACATCTCCGAGGTCGTGGTGACAGATGCCCCCCGGCGTCAAATTGATGTGCGGATCGTGGAATAGCCGGCAGGTTTCACGCTGGTTGGGTTGTTTTTTTGAATAGAGCACCGTCATGGCGAAGAAAGAGATCGCGGTTCAGTTCAAGCTCCAGGCTCCCGGCGGCAGCGCGACCCCCGCGCCCCCGATCGGTCCGGCACTCGGCCAGCACGGCGTGAACCCGGGGCAGTTCATCCAGCAGTTCAACGCCGCCAGCGCCCACCTCAAGGGCAAGGTCGTCGGCGTGCTGGTGACGGTCTACAAGGACCGCTCGTTCAGCTTCGAGCTGAAGTCGCCCCCGGCTTCGGTCCTGCTCAAGGATGCCGTCAAGGCTGAGAAGGGCAGTGGCGAGCCCAACAAGAACAAGATCGGCACGATCACGATGGAGCAGTGCAAGGCCATTGCCCGCGAGAAGTTCAAGGATCTCAACGCCTTCGACGAGGACCGCGCCGCCCGCATCATCGCCGGCACGGCCCGCTCGATGGGCATCGCGGTCGAAGGCTAATGCGGAATAATGAATGATGAATTGATTCCGCATTCCTCATTCAGCATTCAGCATCCGAAATTACGAAGGGCGGACCACGGCCCGCAACAGTGGAAGCTTCTGCGGGAAGCTCACCGATTTGTCCCGCATTGAAAGGAGCGAACGCCACATGGCGATTGCAGTCAAGAAAACCCGTTCCAAGCGATACAAGAAGGCGGCTGAGAAGGCCACCCAGCAGCCGCTGAGCATCGAAGAGGCCATCGACAAGCTCAAGAGCTTCGATGCGCCCAAGTTCGACCAGACGGTCGAGCTGATCTTCAGCCTCGGCATCGACCCCAAGCAGGCAGACCAGATGATCCGTGGATCGCTGTCGTTGCCGCATGGTGTCGGCAAGACCAAACGCGTCATCGCGTTCGTTCCCGAGCATCAGAAGATCGAGGCCCTCAATGCCGGCGCCATCAAGGCCGGCGGGCAGGAACTGGTCCAGGAAGTCGAGCAGACGAACTTCACCGACTTCGACGTCGCTATCGCGACGCCCGACATGATGCGGTTCGTCGGCCGTCTCGGTAAGGTGCTGGGCCCCAAGGGCCTGATGCCTTCGCCCAAGGCTGGCACCGTCACCACTGACGTCGCCAACGCCATCCGCGAGTACGCAGCCGGCAAGATCGAGTACCGCAACGACGCCGGCGGCAATGTCCACTGCGTGGTCGGCAAGGTCAGCTTCGACAAGGCCAAGCTGGTTGAGAACATCCAGGCGATGATCAACCAGATCCGCCGCGTCAAGCCGCAGACGTCCAAGGGTGCTTACATCCGCAAGGTCGTCCTGAAGGGATCCATGACGCCGGCTATCTACCTCGCGGTTTCCTGATCGCTGGGTGACGGACGGCAACTGACAACGGACCACTGAGAACGGACAACACAATGAGCAAGCAAGTCAAAGAACTCCTGACCCGCGATCTCCAGAAGCGCCTCGAGGGTGTCGAGTCGGTCGCGGTGCTGAATCCCCGCGGGATCAACGCCACGCGCACCAACCAGCTCCGCCGCAAGCTCCATGAGCACAAGCTGCGGATGACGGTTGTGCGTAACAGCCTGGTGCGCCGCCTGGTGACCCAGAGCGACTCGCCCCTGAAGGGCTTCGAGCCGCTGCTGGACGGCCCCAGCGCGGTCGTCTACGGCGACGCCAGCATCTCGCAGATCGCCCGCATCCTGCTGGACCAGAAGAAGGAGCTTGAGGGCATTGAGCTCCGCGGCATCTTCTTCGATGGCGACATCTTCCCCGGCGAAGAGGGCGTCGAGAAGGTCAGCAAGATGCCGACCCGCGAGGAAGCCATCGGCACCATCGTCGCCGCCATCCTCGGCCCCGGCCGCAAGCTCGCGGCTGCCGTCAAGGGCCCGGGCGGCAAGGTTGGCGCGGTGCTCAAGAGCATCCAGGAAAAGCGCGAGTCGGCTGGCGAAGCGGCCCCGGCTGCGTGAAAGTGACAACGAGGTATCGGGTGATGGAGTGAGCAGGAGACGGGTTGATTGTCTGACGCACGACGCACGGAAAATTACTCAGCCATCCGATCGCTCGATCACTCAATGAGAAAGTAGATTTTCCGACAGTCCTGACTGTCCCCGCCCGTCGGGGTTAAACGCATTCCACCGTGGAATGGGCTCTTGGGACGGGATTAGTTTCGACACGTTTGCGCCACGACACGGCGCGGAGAAACTCCAATGGCAGAAGTCTCTGCAGAAATCAAGGAACTGGGCGACAAGCTCGCCGGGCTGACCCTCAAGCAGGCCGTTGAGCTGACGGATTACCTCAAGGAAGCGCATGGCATCGAGCCCGCGGCTGGCGGGGCGGTTGTCATGGCTGCCGGCGGTGCCGCTGGCGGTGGGGCTGCTGAGGCGGCTGAGGAAAAGTCGACCTTCGACGTTATCCTCAAGTCGGCCGGCGACAAGAAGATCCAGGTCATCAAGGAAGTCCGCGCCGCCACCGGCCTGGGCCTCAAGGAAGCCAAGGATCTGGTCGAAGGCGCTCCCAAGACCGTCAAGGAAGGCCTCTCGAAGGAAGAAGCCGAGAAGCTCAAGAAGGCCCTGGAAGAGCAGGGCGCTACTGTCGAGCTCAAGTAAATCGCCCAGCGATTTTCGACGGTATCCGAAAGACCGCGGTGCCCTCAGGCATCGCGGTCTTTCTTTTGGACGTGAATGGACGGCGACCACGGAGGCGCGAATGCCGCGAAGGTGGCGCGAAGGCGGAATTGGGGATCCGCCTTGGCGGACCGGTTCTGCCGACCATCAGCACCCGGTAGGGGCATATGGCATGTGCTCCATGGCGAACGTCTATCGGTCGAGCCGATGCGCACAACATGCCCACATCGCAAAACCGGTATCCCTTAAACCCGCACGTCCGAGAACCGGCCAAAATCCCCCCAACTCCCATAAAGTAGCCACCTTTCTGTCTCGATAAGATGGGTAGTTTGATGCCCCAGAGGACCAGCCTTCTATGACCACCACGCTCCACGAGCCCAACGAGATCGTCCAACAGGCGGTCCGCAGCGTGACAGCCATCGCCACCCTCCCGGAAGTCACCGCTCGCATCGTGGAGACAGTGCAGGATCCCCGCAGCTCAGCCGCACAGCTCCACAAGATCGTCTCGCACGACCCCGCCCTCGTCACACGCATCCTCAAGGTGGTCAACAGCGCCTTCTACGGTCTGCCCGGACAGATCGCTTCGATCGACCGAGCGATCGTGCTGCTCGGCTTGAACGCCATTAAAAACATTGCCGTGGCTGCCAGCCTCGGGCAGCTCTTCCGCGGCGGCAAGCTCTGCGACGGCTATGTGCCGCGTGACCTGTGGAAGCATTGCATCAGCGTCGCCGTGACCGGCCGTGAGCTGGCGCGCGAGCTGAAGCTCCCGATCGCTGAAGAGGCCTTTCTTGCCGGGATGATCCATGACATCGGCCTGCTGGTGGCGCTGCAGGTCTGGCCGGATCAGCTCCGACAGGTCTGCTCGCGCGTGCAGAAGGGCGAAAACGATTTCTGCGCGGTCGAGCAAGAGGTGTATGGCGGCGTCGATCATCAGCAGCTCGGCCAGGCCATGGCTGAGCTGTGGAAGTTCCCGCGAGCCTGCCAGCAGGTGGCGGGATACCACCATCGCCCCGAAGCGCTTCCGGCTGAAAGCCGCCTCCTGACAGCCGTCGTGTTCGTCGCGGACACGTTGTGCGCAGCGCACGATTCCGGCTTCCCGCTGACGGCCCGCCATCAGGAGCTGGCTACCCGCGACCTCGAGCCGCTGGAGATTCCCCCGACCGTCCTGGAGCGGCTCTCAGCCACGCTGCCTGAGAAGATCGAAGCCGCCGCAGCTCTGATCGGCTGACGCCGTTGCTGCCTCGTATATCGCACCGCTCGGGTCGGTCGGCCGCAAACCCCGCCGTTTTGCTTTGCCCGGTGTGACGCGCGTAAGGTATGATGAACCTGCCACCTCTGTGCGTTTCACTTGAAGAGGGCCGATCTCATGAGCGAAGGAATTCCCCAACAGTCATCGCGCATCCCGCCGCAGCGCGTTCAACCGGTGAGCACCGCGCCCATCGACCTCGAGCCCATCGAGATCGAAGGTGACGACAAGCTCGAACCGATCAGCCTGGTCGAGCCGTCCGCTAACGAGCCGTCGCCGGCATCGAAGATCCGGGCTTTCGGCGTCGCCCAGACCGGCCGCAGTGCCCAGGCCTGGAAGCGCAAGCCCAAAGCCACCGGCACCGGCTCGATCCGAGTCCGCACGTTCCATGGCAAGCTCTCCGAGCAGGGCATGGACTTCATGGACAACCAGATCAACGAGTGGCTGGACGCGAACCCGGACATTGAGATCAAGTTCGTCACCAGTGCCATCGGCCAGTTCGAAGGCAAGATCCGCGAACCGGCGCTCGTGCTCAATGTCTGGTACTAGCCGGGCGCTGCGACAGATGATCTACGAACTCAGCCGTGTGTAGGACGCGTTCAGGAGAACGCACGGGCTGCTGCACGCCCGGCGATCGGAGGTAGGCTTCCGACCTCGCAGCGCAAAGGTTGTTCGCAACTCACCACAGACAACTGACCACTGACTAGATGTAATACATCGCCTGATGCTCAGCCGTCGCGCGGTTGACGTGCTCGAGCAGTTCCTCGAGCGTCATATTGTCCAGGACTTCGTCCGTGGCTTCGGTGAGCCGCTGGTTGATCAGGCGGACGGCCACCGTGCCGGGAGAGGCATCAGGGGCGGGGGGGGTCTCCTTTTGCGTCAGGCGGCCTTCCAGCCGGCGGATGATGTCGCCCACCAGGATCTCGCGCGGAGACCGCGACAGGCGATATCCGCCGCCGCTGCCCACCTTCGATTCCAGGAAGCCCCCGCGCCGCAGTGCCAGCAGGATCGATTCCAGAAACTTGTTGGGCAGATCTTCCTGCTTGGACAGATCTCGGGATTGGATGAACCCCTGCGGCCAGAGCCGCGCCAACTGAACAACCGCTCTCAATCCGTACTCGGTCCGCTTGGAAAGCCGCACGTACACCTCCTGTACCCCTAATCCTATCAAATTGGTGGACATTTTCGAGTCCGGAAGGTGCCCGTCAACAGCCCCGATCCCCGCTTAGCCCAGATGTGACCGGAAAAACCTCAGCCAGTTGCCCCCCAGGATCCCCGCGATATCGCCATCGCTGAAACCCGCCTGCCGAAGGGCGTCAGCCACCTTCGGCAAGTCGGCGCTCGTCTCGATCTCCTGCGGAATCTGCTCGCGGCCCAAGCCGCCATCCATGTCTGTCCCCAGCCCGACATGCCCGGCATCGCCCACCAGATCGCAGATGTGGCGGATATGCCGCACCACATCCGCCAGCGTTGCGCGCCGATGGCTCCGCTCGTCCGTGCCGATCAGGAAACGGTCGTAGAAGTTGATCCCGATGACCCCGCCTCGTCCGACGATGGCCCGGATCATCTCATCCGACAGTTGCCGGTCTGTGGGGATGAACGCCCGGCAGTTGGAATGCGTCGCGCAGATCGGCCCGCTGCTCCGTTCGAGCAATTGCCAGAACGATTCCTCTGCCAGGTGCGAGGCATCGTGGATCATGCCAATCCGGTCCATCTCGCGGACCAGTTCGATCCCCTCAGCCGTCAGCGGCCCGGGCGCGCCCGTCCCGCCTGCATAGCGCGTCCGTCCCCACGCCAAGCCGATCATCCGCACGCCGGCGTCCCGCCAGCGTGCCAGATCGGCTGGAGACAGGATCGGATCGGCGCCTTCCATCAGGATGATTGCGTGAATCTCACGCGCGCTGTCCGCCGCCGGCAGGTCGGCAGCGCTGCGGACCTGCTTTATCTGCCCGGCTTCGAACTGCTGCTGATACCACCGCATCTGCGCCCAAGCCATGTCGGCGGCTTCCGCCGGCGTCGAGTATCCGGGCCACTTGTCCCCCAACGGCTGGCAGAAGATGGTTGCGCAGATCAGCCCAACACCGCCCTCGCGCAGATCCGGCAAGCCGACGGAGGGAATCCCCTGGTGGTCCGGCTGCTGCTGGCGGGCCGGCGCCAGCACGTCGCGGCCGTTGAGGGCGTTGTACGACAGATCCAGATGGGCATCGACAATCAGCACAACTCACTCCTGCATCGCCATCAGATGGCGCACCACGCTGCGTCCCAGCGCCCGCAGGTTGTATCCGCCTTCAAGGACGCTGATCACGCGCCCCCCGCAATGGCGATCGGCCAATGCCATCAGCGAGCGCGTCAGCAGGTCGTAGCCTTCTTCCGTCAGGCGGATCTGCGGTTCGGCGAGTGTCTCGGCGTAATGCGCATCAAACCCAGCCGAGATGAGCAGCACCTGCGGCTGATACTCTTCCAACTCCGGCACGACGCGCAGATCGACAACGCGCAGATAATCCGCATCGTCCGAGCCGGGATTGAACGGCACGTTCATCGTATACCCGCGCCCGACGCCCGTGCCGATCTCCCAGGCATAGCCCGATCGCGGATAGCACGTCCGCGGGTCCTGGTGCAGGCTGACGAAAAAGACCGATGCCTCATGCTCGAACACAGCCTGCGTGCCGTTGCCGTGATGCACGTCGAAATCGACGATCGCGATCCGCTGCATGCCGTAATGCGTCTGCAGATAGCGCGCCGCGATCGCGATGTTGGAAAAGAGGCAAAAGCCCATCGGGAACTGCGGTTCGGCGTGATGTCCCGGCGGGCGAACGGCTGCGAAGGCGCGTTTGACCTTGCCGGTCATGACGGCATCGCAGCACTGCAGCACGCATCCCAGCGCCCACAGGGCCGCGTCGAAGCTATGCTCCATGCCGGGCGTATCGCCCTGGTCGAGCACCCCGCGATGGCTGCAGACGTGCCGTACGCGCTCGATGTACTCCGGCCGGTGGACCAGTTGCAGCCATTTTTCGTCCGCCTGCGCGGCGGGCAGCTCCACCAGCGGCCGCCCGCGCGGCAGGGGGCCGAAGTCGATCTGCAGATCGGGGAAGGGATCGGGCGAGACGAGCATCCCCGCCTGGCGCAGCGCGCGGTTCACCGCGATCAGCCGCTCAGGCCGCTCCGGATGGTACGGCCCGGTATCGTGCCGCAACATCGCAGGATGCGTGCAGAAACCGACCGAAGACGTTGGTACAGCCGCGGTACTCAAGCAACCAGCCTTTTCCGAATGCAACAGACGGCGGAAAGGGGGATGGGGAGGGAGGAACCCGAATCTGAGATCTGATATTTCAAATCAGAGATCTCAAATCCCGAACCTCAGATCTCAAATCTGAATCTCAGATCGAGAATCGGCATCCCACACCCAACCATCGCCCCGCACCTCCGCCACTCATCCTACTCCACACCAATCCTCCGAAACCTCTCTGGCCAAAGGTAGCGCAGCAGCAGGGGCATGACAAGCACCAGATTGATCGAACCGAGGATCAGCCAATACCGCCACGACTTGAACAGCAGCGGATCGGCTCCGATTGTCACATAGATCGTCAGTGCCGGAAATCCGCCCAGGATCGACCCCAGGAACACCTCGCCAGCCGTGATCCGCGTCAATCCGAACAGATAATTGCTGATTCCGAATGGCAGGAAATACATCAGCCGGACGGCCATCACAACCAGCAGCCCATTGTGGCCGAGCTTTTCCTCCAGCCGCTGGACGCGTTCCATCCGAGCTTCCACCCGCTGACGAAACCACGCGCCGCCCAGCCAGCGGGAAAAGACCGTCGTCACCGTCGCCGAAATGCCGGCCGCCGTCAGCGCATATGCGCATCCCCATCCCAAGCCAAACACGAATCCCGCCAGGATCTGCAGCCACCAGATCGGCAGCATCAATAGCGCGCACGCCAGGTACGTCAGCAGATACAACCCCACAGACAGGACCGGTCTCGCTTCCACCCACGACCGCGCCCGCTGGCCGACGGCTTCGTGGTCCTCCATGATCTGCTTGCCGGTTTCCGTGTAACCGGCGAACCACACGCCCCCGGCGATCCCGCAGACCAGCAGCACCAGTATCACCAGCCGCAGGCGCTTCTGCCCGGGCGAATAGACCTCTTGCGACGCCATCGCCCGATCATACCCGCCAGACACAGCCGTTGGCGAATGGCTCATCGGCCCCTGGCTTTCTCCACCCACTCCTGCAACGGCACAACCGCCGGCGCCTCGCCCGCAGCGCCCTGTGGCGTCAGCAGCACCGTTACGCGCACGTCGCTGGTCTTCCCGGGCAGATGCACCTCAAGCCGGTGGACGCCCTTGTTGGGGTTCTGCGGTGGGGGAGCCGACGCATCGCCGATCGCGAAACGCGCGCCCTCCGGCGAGAGGATCCGCGCCGTCAGCGTCTTGCCATTCCGGCGAAGCGTCGCCTGCGCGCCGTCGAGCTCGATCTCAGCCCGCGTATGCACCTGCCAGCGGTAGGTGACCGGCTCAGCCGTCTGCACCTCATCCTGCACCAGCAGCGACCGTCGCCCATCAACCAGCGCGATCCCGCGCCACACGCACGTCGCACCGGCAGGGGCGTAGCCGGCGGTCAGGTCCGCCACGGTCCGCGGCTGATCGCCAGCGGCAAACGCGACGATCGGCGCCTTCGCGGCTGGATCCTGGTCCTTCTCATCCAGCAGAAGCGTGTTCTGCCCCTGCGTCTGAAGGCGGTAATAGGTCCAGCGATTGCGGCCGAAATACGCGGGCAGGTTGTAATCGTCCGGGCCGAGTTCCATGACCCACCGCTCGCCGATCGCGTCGAACACAAACGTGCCCAGGTCCAGATGTGAGTGATTCGCCTTGTTGTCCCCTCCCTTGAAGCCGACAAAGCTGGCCTGGCTGTCCCAGCCGGATCGCATGAAGACCACGTCGATTCCGCGGTAGTACCGATCCAGCGGTTCGGCGTCGTCCAGGGAGACCGTTACCGGCTGATACCAGAACAGCCCCAGTGGCCCGCCGCCGCCGGCGTTGTACCACTGCGGCTGATCGAATCGGCGGCCAAGCCAGTACATCATCGGACTGCCGCCGGATCTTCCCTCGCCCGCATCGGCGAAGTTGAACGGCAGCCGCGTCGGCCCGACAAAGTGCAGCCGAAACGATCCCGTCTGATCGAATCCCTCGAAATCCGCCAGGCCAAACTCATTGCCCAGCGCGCTCTGCAATGTCGCGATCAGCGGAACCGTGTAGCGGATCGTGTACTCCCAGTAACCCGGCCCTTCGTTCCAGCCGCCATCGGGCGCAAACGACCGCATCGCCCGCGGCAGGCTGGCCAGCGCGTGCCTCATGATCTGCTCAGCCAGCTCCGGCTCGTCTTCGGCGATCGCCAGCGCGCCCAGCATCAGCCCGCCGTTGCAGACCTGGTTCCAGTTGTGATGGGCATTTCGCCACCAGCCGTAACGGGCGCCCTCGTAGGCGGCAATGCCGGGCTTCAGGCCCTTCTCAACGATCGCCTCGCGGATCATTGCCCGCTGATCATCGCCCAACCCGTGGTAAAGCCAGTCATACCCAATCGCGAAGGCATGGGTCATCTCGGCTGTGTCCAGGAAATGCGAAGGATTCCAGTCTGGAAACGCCGCAGCCGCTTCCAGCTCGCGAACCGCGCGCTCCAGCCACTGGTGATCGCCGTCCAGCCGGTACATCGTCGCCAGCGCAAGCACGCGGTGCAGGCATCGACGGCTTTGCGACAGCAGACGCGGGCCTTCGAGCTTGTAAACTACTGTCGGCTCGTTGAGCATCTTCTCCGCCTCGCGACGGATCTCCCGCAGATACGACTGCGCGACACGATCGGTGGACAGCAGGGCGCGCGTCCGCTCGACATCGGCATCCAGCACGATCAGCCGCGGATGCTCCGGCCTCAGCCGCTGCAGCAGGTTCACGTCAGAGTCCCCTTTGGTTTGCCCGCCTGCCGCCACAGCCAACAGCACGACCGCCAGGACCATCGTGAAATGTGTGCGCCGGTTCATCATGTCATCCATACCCCGGTTGCCAATGGTCCGTTGTCGCGAAACGAGCTGGAATGGCGCGTTACGCCTCGCTGACCACGTGCTCCATCGTCTGATTGTCGATGGCGTCCCAGTCCAGCTCGATGCCAAGCCCCGGCTGCTGCGGGACATGGATGTTCCCCTGGTCGTCAAACGGCCAGGGCGTTTTCATCGGGAAGCGGAACTCGTCATCGGGAACGAACATCTCGTAGTACTCGCAGTTGCGGATGGCGCACGCGACATGCACGTTGGCGATGTCCATCGGGCCCATCGTCGTGGTGTGCAGTTCGCACCGCATGCCGTGGGCCTCGGCGAGGGCGGCGATCTTCAGTGTGCCGGTGATGCCCGGCTTCCAGGAAACATCCGCCCGGACGATGTCGACGGCGTCAAACTTGATCGCCTGCGCCACACCCCACGGCCCGCCGCGCGTCGTCTCCGTGCCGGCGATGGGGATGTCCAGCGTCGCGCACAGCTTCGCGTACTTGTCGAGCTCGAAATCGCGGAAGGGCTCTTCGAACCAGTGATAGTCGAGGTCCTCGAGCTGTCGGCCGACCTTGACGGCTTCGCCCATCGAGTATTCCGCGACCGGGTCGGACATCAGCACATAGTCCGGGCCCATCGCCTCGCGCAGCGCGGCATGCACTTCCATGTCCAGCCGCCACGGCCCGGGCGGATGCGCCTTGTACGCGCGGATGCCGCGAGTGGCGTAGCGCTTGGCCTCGGCGACATACTCCTCTGGCGTGGCCAGCCACAGGCTCGACGCATAGACCGGCAAAGACGTGCGAAAGCCGCCCAGGTACTTGTACAGCGGCAGGTTGGCAGCCTTGGCGGCGATGTCGTACAGCGCCACGTCGATCGGCCCGGGCAGGTAGACGGGCAGGAATGTCAGATGCCGGTCGATCCGCCAGAACTCATGATAGAACCACTCGCGATCGTGAGGATCGCGCCCCAGCACGATGGGGGCAAGCAACTCGTGAAGGTACTGCTGGGTGATCTTGCTCGACCGGGCTGCCAGCGCCGTAGCTTCGCCGATGATGCCTTCATCGGTGTGCAGGCGGAGCACGACGACATCCCAGTCCATCGGGGCCTCGCCCTGACGTTTGCGATCAAACAGCTCCCGCCCCCGGCGCACGCGCCAGGTTTCCAGCTTGGTGATTTTCATGGCTCTCCTCGGGCATCAGGTGAGCCTGAAAGGATATTCTTTCAGCCGGGAATCGCGAAAGATTTTGGAAAAGACGCACGCCGCGGCGTGGCATCCAGCGATCACGCCGCGCGGCTGGCAGCTTGCTGGGCCAACAGGCGGAGATTGGCCGCCTGGTCGTGCGGCAGGGCCGCAGCCGGTTCGCGGGAGAACTTGGTCGTCGGGCGATACTCGGGGACCGACTGCTGGAGGGCGAAGATCACCTGATCGGCGGGGGCGTTGCGGACGGTGTCGAGCAGTTCGAGGATGCGGTGCATCTCGATCGGGTTGGTGGGGGTGAGGCGCCAGACGCGGATCTTGGGATGGCGCGTCGGTTGGGTCTGCTCGTCGTCGTTGGAGAGCTCTTCGTAAAGCTTTTCACCGGGGCGGATGCCGGTGAACTGGATGTCGATGTCCTTGCCTTCGCGCAGGCCGGCCAGGCGGATCATGTCGCGCGCCAGGTCGAGGATGCGGATCGGCTGACCCATGTCGAGGACGAATACCTCGCCACCATTGGCGATCGCACCGGCCTGCAGGACGAGCTGGCTGGCTTCGGGGATGGTCATGAAGTAACGCTTCATCTCCGGATGCGTGACCGTGACCGGCCCGCCGGCGGCGATCTGCCTCTTGAAGATCGGGATCACACTGCCGCTGGATCCCAGCACGTTCCCAAAGCGCACAGCCACAAATCGCGTGGTGTATGCAGCATCCACCTGCCCACTGCCCACCGTCCACTGCGCACCGTTTGATCCTTCGTGCTGCCGGCCGCCCGCTGCCTGCTGCCTGCTTAGCGACTGGACGTACATCTCAGCCACGCGCTTGGTCGCGCCCATCACGCTGGTCGGATTGACGGCTTTGTCCGTGCTGACCATCACGAACGCCGCCGCGTGATAGCGGGCAGCCGCATCGGCGAGAATCTTCGTGCCGAAGACGTTGTTCTTGATGGCTTCGCCGGGATTGGCTTCCATCATCGGCACGTGCTTGTGCGCCGCACAGTGGAAGATGACCTGGGGCCGCTCCAGGGCGAAGATGTTGTCGATGCGGGTCGCGTCGCAGATGTCAGCCACATGCGGGACGATCTGCATGCCGACCCATCGCTGGCGCAGCTCGGCATCAATCTCGAAGAGGGCGTTTTCCGCCTGTTCGACCAGGGCCAGCCGCGCCGGGCAAAATCGCATGATCTGCCGGCAGATCTCCGAGCCGATGCTGCCGCCGGCGCCCGTGACCATCACGCGCTTGCCAGCCAGAAATCGCTGAAGCTCAGGGGTGTCGAGGTTGACGGCGGGACGCTTGAGCAGGGCTGCCAGGTCCACCTGATCCAGACGGTCGCGCGGGCTCAACCGGCGCGAAACAAAGCGCCAGCGGGCACGGCGAAGATAGGAACACAGGGCGCGGATCATCGACAAACGGCAGCCAAAGCTCGGTTCATCGCGTCGAAACGCAACCTCCTGCAGGGGCGACGCTTAACGCAATTTGGGCGGGGCGGCCCCGCTCCTACAGTATCGGTCAAATGACGGCTGGCAGTTGAGTTATCGGAGCTGATTCCCGCCCATCACGGCAGCAGCCGCTTGGACAGGTGCCGCCACAGTGGCAGCAGCGGGCCGTCGATCGGGTCGCCCTGCAGGCGGCGGAGCATCGCCCCGGCTGCCGACACGGCATGCAGGATCCCTTTCTGCGGCGTGTGGGGGGCGATCGTGATCGCCGGTGGGGCAGGACGTTCCGCCAGGCGGCGCAGCCCGGCCACCAGGCGTTCGCCCGTCTCGTTCAGCCCCTCCACGCGCTCGGGGATCGGCCGATGCAGCGACGCAATCACCGGGTTGGAGTTGATCTCCCAGACCACCGGCCGGCCGTTGTGCCACGCATAGTCGATTCGGCCGTACTCATACCCCGCGATCTGGAAGATCTCGCGCAGGGCGGCTTCATGCGGGTTCTGCTTCTGGTACTGTCGCTCCTCGGCGATGTGCTTCGGATCCTTGGGCAGATCGAACTTGATGCACCACTCGTTGGAGAACAGCACATGCCGCGGCTGGATCTCCCCATCGACAATCATGGCGGAGTACTTGCGGAATATGCCCGTCACGTCGCGCGTATCAGCAAACTCGACGATGATCACATATCGCCTGTCGAACCGCCGATGCAGCGTGTCGATGGCGTGCTGAAGCTCCTGCCGGTTATGCAGCAGGGGGGTGATCGGCCCGCTGTGATTGTTCTCGATGCGGAGGAAGACCGGGTATCGCAGGACCGACAGGTCCTCGTCCAGATGGATAGCCCGGAAGGGGTTGATCCCGCGCTCGTGCAGCGTCCGCAGCAGGTCATAGCGGCACAGCAGGCGGCGAGGATGGTTCACCACCGGCATGCCGGCCTCGATGAGCCGATCGGCGGTCTGGGTGAGCTGCTTCCGCTGAGCTTCGCTCAAGCGTTCGATGTCCGAGAGGATGTAGGTGCCGGAATCCAGCCGACGGCGGGTGTACAGGTCCTCGTACCAGATGATACGGATGTGATCCCGCAGCGAAGCACCGACCGTGCGGAGGAAGTTCTCCATGCAATAGGCATGAGTGCCCGTGGCCAGGTAGTAGATCACGCCCGTTCTCCTGTGGTCAGCCTGTGGATCGGATGAAGCCGGGGAGGCGGCAACACCCTCCGCCTGCTGCCTTATCGGCACTCAGGGGGGGTGACGTGAGGATTCGGACGTCGGAAGTCGGATTTCCGGACCGTGGGGCGGGGTTAGAACGCCATCGCCTGCTTGAACTCCAGCCACCGCTGGTCGATCTGCTCTCGGCTGATGCCCTGCAGGCCGCCCAGCGAGAAGTCGCTGATCGTGAAGCTGGCGACGACCGTCCCAAACGCCAGAGCCCGCTTGATCGTCGCGGGCGACGTGCTGCCGTTCTGCGTCGCCAGATACCCCATCATCCCGCCTGCGAAGCTGTCGCCGGCGCCGGTCGGGTCGACCACCCGATCCGACGGATACGCCGGCAGGACAAAGGTATCGGTCTCCGTGCACATCAGGCAGCCGTGCTCGCCTTTCTTGATGACGACGAATTTCGGACCCATCTTCAGCACGTCCCGGGCGGCTTCGATGAGGTTCTTCTTGTCGGTCAGCAGGCGCGCCTCGCCGTCATTGAGAACCAGACCGTGGATCTTGCCCAGGAGCTTGCAAAGCTCAGCCCGCTCGGTCTGGATCCACAGGTTCATCGTGTCGGCCACCAGCAGCCGTGCATGGGGGAAGTTGGCGGCCATCTCCTGCTGGAGCACCGGATGGGTGTTGGCCAGAAAGACATACCGGCTGTCGCAATACTCCGCCGGCACCTTCGGCGCCTGCTCGGCCAGCACGTTCAGATCCACCTCGACGGTGACGGCTTCGTTCATGTCCTTCACGTACGAACCGTGCCACCGGAAGGTCTTGCTGCCGCGGCGGACCTCCAGCCCGCTGATGTCCACCTCCCGGCCCTCAAACACGTCAAAAAACTGCCTGGGGCAGTCCTCACCGACCACGCCCACCAGCCGCACAGGCGTGAAAAACGACGCGGCGTACGAGAAGTAGATCGCCGAGCCCCCGATCACCTCATCACGCTTGCCGAAGGGCGTTTCAACCGTGTCAATTCCAATCGAGCCGGTTACGACCAGGGACATTCGAGGTCCTTTCTTGCGGACAGAAGGCAGAAGTCAGAAGACAGAAATCAGAAGTCAGGTTGTCGGAAGCTGGCGGACTTTGACTCGCGACCGTGTGACCGTGTACAGCCGGCCCGTGGACAGGCGCTTGTACCGCTCAAACAGGCGGTCGATCGCATCATCCTGCTCGACATCTCCCTCATCCACCGCCAGCAGCACAACCGTTCGCGTCGCAAACGCAAGTTTCTGCTCGAAAATCGCATCCACCAGCGACGCGTCCGCTGTCAGTACGTCCAACTGCTTCGCGCGGGCGAGCTTGAACAGCTCAGCCGGGGGCGCATCGCCAGCCAGCTCGACATCCGCCGGCCAGGAGACCTGATCGCCCCGGCGGACCAGCGCCTCCGCCACGGCAGGGGTGAGATTTCCGTGTAACAGCCACCGCATTGCCGCGGCATCCTACAGGCAGGATACCATGAAGAAAAGACACGCCCCAGCCTGCCACGGGGGCGCGTTCTTGTGGGCATCGGCGGCGTCGGTTACAACGACCCCCACGATGGCCCAGCAGAAAATCACACTGGAACAGGTGCGCCACGTCGCCAAGCTGTCGCGCCTGGCGCTCAGCGAAGAGGAGCTGGCGACGCTGACGCCCCAGCTCGAATCCATCCTCGAGTATGTCGCCAAGATCGGCGAGCTCGACGTCTCCAACGTCGAGCCGATGGCTCACGCGATCGACCTGCACAACGTGCTGCGCGACGACATCGTCGAAGAGGCGCTGCCGCTGGACAAGGTGCTGCAGAACGCACCCGATTCTGACAGCCCCTTCTTCAAGGTGCCCAAAGTCATCGGCGGCGACGAGGACTCGGCTGGGTAATGGTGGAGCAACACGCGGCAGCGGCCCGCGGCGTTTGATGAAAGGATGCGGCAAGAGGTGAGCGGTTTTCCGGACACACTCCTGGGAGCGCGCGACGCGATCCGTTCGAAGCAAGTCTCAGCCGTCGAGCTGACGCGCCATGTGCTGGCGCGGATCGAGAAGCTCGATCCGGTCCTGCGGGCGTACAACTCCATCGATGCCGACCGCGCGCTCGAGCAGGCGCGCCTGGTCGATGAGGGCAAGCGCACCGGCCCGCTCGCGGGCGTGCCGATCGCGCTCAAGGACAACATCTGCACAAGCTGGGGCACGACGACCTGCTCGTCGCGCATGCTGGCCAACTTCCGCTCGCCGTACGACGCCACGATCGTGCGCAAGCTCGACGAAGCGGGCGTCGTCTTCCTCGGCAAGACGAACCTGGACGAGTTCGCGATGGGCTCGTCGACGGAAAACAGCGTCAACGGGCCGACGCGCAATCCGTGGGACACGAATCGCGTGTCGGGCGGGTCGTCCGGCGGCTCGGCTGCGGCGATGGCGGCATCGATGTGCTGTGGGGCGATCGGCTCGGACACGGGCGGGTCGATCCGCCAGCCGGCGGGGCTGTGCGGCGTGGTCGGCCTCAAGCCGACCTACGGGCGCGTGTCGCGCTATGGGCTGGTCGCGTTCGCGTCGTCGCTGGACCAGATCGGTCCGTTCGGCTGGACCGTCGCCGACTGCGCAGCGCTGCTGAACGTGCTGGCCGGCGGCGATCCGCGCGACAGCACCTGCGTCAATCAGCCGCCGGAGGACTTCCTGGCGGAGCTGGATCAACCGATCCAGGGCCTGCGCATCGGCATCGCCAGGGAGTTCGACCAGGAAGGCGTTGATCCGCAGGTCAAAGCCGCCGTCGACGCCGCCGTTGCGCAATATCGCGCACTGGGCGCGCAGATTGTCGATGTCTCGCTGCCACACACGGAATACGGCATCGCAGCCTACTACATCATCGCGCCGTGCGAGGCCTCCAGCAACCTGGCCCGCTATGACGGCGTGCATTTCGGCCATCGCACGAAAGAGCCGGTGCGCGACATCATCGAGCTGTTCAGCAAGTCGCGCGCCGAGGGCTTCGGGGCGGAGGTCAAGCGCCGCATCATGATCGGCACCTATGCCCTCTCCAGCGGGTATTACGATGCCTACTACCTGCGTGCGTTGAAGGTGCGCCGGCTGATCCGCAACGACTTCGAAGCTGCGTTCAAGTCGTGCGATGTGATCCTCTCACCCACGACGCCGACGCCGGCCTTTGCGATCGGCGAGAAGACGGGCGATCCGCTGGCGATGTACCTGACGGACGTGTTTACCGTCACGTGCAACATTGCCGGCATCTGCGGCATCAGCCTGCCGTGCGGCTTCACGTCAGGCGACAAGCCGCTGCCGATCGGCTTGCAGTTGCTCGGCCCCGCCTTCGGCGAGCGGACACTCCTGCGGGCAGCGCGGATGTACGAGCAAGCCACAGATTGGCACCGCCGCCGCCCGCCGCTGGCGTAGACCCGCCCGGCTCGTAAGGCAGGCCATTGCCTGCCGCGCTGATCAAGCGGCGGGCGCGAGGGCCCGTAGGGCACGTTATGGCGTGCCATGGTGTTCAAACGACGACGAAGACGCGAAGGGGGAAGCGCAAACTCAGCAGAGAGTGCAAAGATCGCAAAGGTCTGTGACACAGGCGTCCCGCACGTGCAGCCTGGAGCGCTACTGCCAATAGTCCCTTTGCGATCTATGTGTCTTTAAAATCTTTGCGCTCTCCTTCTTGGGCGCTTGGTGTCGGAATGCGAAGCTTTCTGCCTCCGGACTGCACACAACAGCCCACCCCGGAGGCTCCAGCAGATGAGCCCGGTGGGTTCTCGGGCTGTTGAGCAAACTCCTGCCACGGGGTGGCGCGGCCCGCGCCCTGAACGACGTTTGGCCCTACAATCAGGGGCGATGGCCAGCGACGTTCAACAGTGGGCTGACCGGTTCGACCTGCACCCGATGCTTCGCGAGCATCTGGTGGCCGTGGTGGGGGCGTTGCCTGACGCGGTGCGGCAGGACTTGGTCGGCGATGCCGCCTTTCAGGTGGTGGATTTCCAGCCCGGGGGCGGCGGCTACTGCGTCCCGATGGCTGTCCCGATCGCCGGTGGAGGCGCCAGCCGGTGCGTCGTGCTCAAACGTACGCTTTGCGCCCGCTCGCCGGCCTTCATCCGGTACGTCATCGCACATGAGCTAGCCCACGCCCATCTCCGCAACGGCGGCCGATGGCCGGGCGAAGACCCGGAGCACGCAGCCGATGCCCTGGCGGCCCAGTGGGGCTGGCCACGGCCGCCACGTCCGTCCGATTAAATAAAACACCCGCTCGGGCGTATATACCAACGGACACAGGCACAGGAGACGCCGGATGCCCAAGCTACCTGCATTGCTTCAACCGCTCGACCCGGACAGGGATGGTCCGTTCGATCGTTTGCGTGCTGCGCATCTGCTGAACCGGGCGGGATTTGGCGGTACGCCCGAAGAAATCCGTCAGGCCGTGAACGATGGCCTGGAGAAAACCGTCCTCCGTCTGCTCGACTTCCCCAATGCCGGCGCGGAGGAACAAAGCGCCGCCGACGGCAAGCCGGATTTGTCGAGCATCGAGGGCTATCCCCGCAATCCGCGCGAGTTGCGCGCCATCTTCGCCGGCAAGACCGAGCAGGAACGTCAGCTCATCCGCCAGCGGATGGCTGCCGCGCAGCGCGAGGCCCTGCGGGCGACGGGCCGATGGTGGCTGGCGCGGATGGTCGATGGCGAGTATCCCCTGCAGGAAAAGCTCACGCTCTTCTGGCATGGGCATTTCACGACCAGCGCGCGTGATGAGCGATCAGCCTGGCTGATGTGGCGGCAGAACGAGCTGCTGCGCCGGATGGCGGCGGGCAACTTCCACACCTTCGTCCGCCAGATCTCCCGCGATCCAGCCATGCTGGATTACCTCAACAATCAGCAGAACCGCAAGCAAAGCCCCAACGAGAACTACGCCCGCGAGCTGATGGAGCTGTTCACGCTTGGCATCGGGCATTACACCGAACAGGACATCAAGGAAGCCGCCCGCGCCTTCACCGGCTGGGGGCATGACGGCGATACATTCGTTTTCCGGCGCGAAGCGCACGACTATGGACCCAAGATATTCTTCGGCCGGCGCGGAAACTTCGACGGCGACGACGTCATCGCGATCATCTTCCAGCATCCGCAGGCGTCGCGGCACATCTCAGCCAAGCTGTGGGCATTCTTCGCGTATGAAGACCCCGAGCCGCAGATCGTCGACGGCCTGTCGCAGGTGCTGCGGGAGAATCAGTTCGAGCTGCGCCCGCTGCTCAAGACGATCTTCACCAGCCGCGCGTTCTACAGCGATCGGGCGATCGGTACGCAGATCAAGGGCCCCGTACAACTGGTCGTCGGTACGGTGCGGGCGCTGGATCTCGAGCTGCCCCCGGTGGGGCCGCTGTCGCAGATGCTCCAGCAGATGGGGCAGGTTCCGTTCTATCCGCCCAATGTGAAAGGCTGGCCCGGCGGACGAACGTGGATCAACACCAGCACGCTGTTCGTGCGCTACAACACATGCGTCTGGCTGGCCGGCGGCGGCACGCCGACGCGCTCCAGCCGGCGCGGGGTCGAGCGTCTAGTGGGCTCGCGGCGCGCGACGCTCTTCGACCCGCCCACCGGCAGCGATCCAGCCGAGGTGGTTGACCAGTGGATTGACCGCCTCATCCAACGGCCCATCGCGCCGGAGAAACGGCAGATCCTCATCGACGCCCTGGACGGTCGCCCCGACCGCCAGGAGAACGTGCGCCGAGTGGTGCAACTGATCGTGTCGATGCCGGAGTATCAGTTGTGTTGATGGGAGAAGAGACGAAGCGACGAAGCGACGGAGCGACGGAGCGACGAAGCGACGAAGGGAAGTCGGCAATCACTGGCAGCTGGCAACTGACAACTGGCAACTGGCAACTGACAACGGAAACAACTGACGAGGCAGGCCATGAACGATCATCTGAACACCCGTCGACAATTTCTTCAGCGGAGCCTGGCGCTTCTGGCGGCGGCGGGGACCGTGCCGACCTTCCTGAACAACACGATGATGGCGCTGGCCGGGCCGGACGTGGACCTGTCGCGCCAGCCGTCGGGCAGGGACGGCAAGATCCTGGTCGTCGTGCAGCTTTCGGGCGGCAATGACGGCCTGAACACCGTCGTGCCGTATGCCGATGACGCCTACCACCGCGCCCGCGCAGGGTTGGCCCTTACGCCTCGTGAGGTACTGAAGATCAACGACTACCTCGGCCTGCATCCCAACCTGGAGGGGCTCAAGAACCTGTATGACGATGGGATGATGTCGGTCATCCAGGGTGTGGGATATCCGAATCCCAACCGCTCGCACTTCCGGTCGATGGACATCTGGCACACAGCCCAGCCGGACAAGGAGATGGCCACCAGCGGCTGGCTGGGGCGGTATTTCGACAACACCTGCGAAGGAGCCGACCCGCACGCGGGTATCAGCATCGGCGATTCGCTGCCCTTGAGCATGAAGGGCGAGCGCATCACGCCGCTGGCGTTCGAAAAGCCTGAGAGTTACCGCTACAACGGCAGCGCCACCGACCACTATAAGCAGCTCAACAGCCCCATCACGCCGGCTGAGCCGGGGATCGCGCAAGCCGCCAATCCCGAGCTGGAGTTCCTCACGCGCACCGCCATGGATGCGCAGGTCAGCAGCGATCGCATCACCCGGATGGTTCGCAGCCATGTGCCGGGCGTGAACTATCCCAACAACGAGCTGGCCAACGGTTTGCGGACGATCGCAGCCATGATCGGCGGCGGCCTGGAGACGCGTGTGTACTACGCCAGCCTCGGCGGCTTCGACACGCATGCCCAGCAGCGCGGCCGGCATGACAACCTCATGCGGCAGTTCGCCGATGCCGTCAGCGCGTTCTGGGCGGATCTGCGGCATCAGGGCAACGATGACCGTGTGCTGATGATGACCTTCAGCGAGTTCGGTCGCCGCGTGGCAGCCAATGCCTCCGGCGGCACGGACCACGGGGCGGCTGCGCCGATGTTTCTGTTCGGCAAACACATCGAGCCGGGCATCCTCGGCAAACATCCGTCACTGACCGACCTCGACCAGGGCGACCTGAAGTACCGCGTCGATTTCCGTCACATTTACGCTGCCATCCTGGAGAAGTGGCTGGAGACGCCGAGCCGCGACATCCTCGGCGGCCAGTTCAAACCGGTGCCTGTGATCAAGGCGTAGGTCGGATAGCGACAAAGCGACGGCAAGGAAAGAGACGAACAGACTGAGAGACGAGGAGACGGAGAGACGAAGTGATTCGGCGGCGCTTGCACGGCGCTGGAACTCGTGCAGTCGTGTGGTGACTCCTCCGGGCTCTGCGCGTCTCTGCGGTGAGCATCCACCCTCACACCACCGCAAATGGATCGCGGTCTGCCTCGCTGATGTGTGTCGGCAATGAAGGCAGCAGCTCCTTCAGGCGCTTCTGAAGGCGTGCCAGGACCTTCCGCTCGCTGTTGGAGTGCAGCGTACAGACTACCGTCATGCCCGCCTGCGCAGCCGCGAGCGCGTCGTGATGACGCAGCTCGCCCGTGACGTACAGATCCACTTTCTGCCGCCGGGCTTCTTCCAGCAGTTTGCCGCAGGCCCCCGCACACACCGCCACCCGGCGGACGATATTCGACGTATCGCCGGCGACGAGCACGCGATCCAGCTCCAGCTCACGCTTGAGCAGATTGATGAGCATCTCAGCCGTCGCTTCGCCGGGGACCTTCCCGATCCGTCCGATGCCATGCCCCTCCGGCGGAGCCGCGAGGCGCACGAGATCGAATGCCGGTTCCTCATACGGATGCGAACGCCGCAGCGCCTGCAGTGCCTGGGGCAGTTGCGCGATGGGAACGACCGTCTCAAGGCGGATCTCGTCGGCTGTCTCCAGGCGGCCCGCCTGTCCGACGGTCGGGTTCGTCCCCTCCTGGCCGAAGAACGTGCCCTGACCTTCGGACCGGAAACTGCAATGCGTGTACTGCCCAATGTGCCCGCAGCCGGCGGCGAAGAGCGCATCAGCCACCTGGTCCACATGCTCGCGCGGCACGAACGTGATCAGCTTGTACTCGCGGTCGCGCGTCTCCGCCGGCTTGAGCGGCTGGCGGTCGACCAGCGCCAGCGCATCGGCCAGCATGTCGTTCGTGCCGCCGTCGGCGACGTCCAGTGCCGTATGCGGCGACCAGATCGCCACGCCGCGCCGCAGCGCGTCATACACCACCGATCCCGCGACGATGCGCTTCAGCGGATCGAAGATCACCGGGTGGTAGGCGATCACCGCATCACAGCCGAGGCGCTTGCCTTCCTCGGCGACGGCGCGCGTGTAGTCGATCGTCAGCAGCACGCGCGAGACCGGCTGCTGCGGGTCGCCGACGAGCAGGCCGACATTGTCCCACGGCTCGGCAAAGCGCGTGGGCGCGATGGTTTCCATGGCGTCGATCAACGATTGGAGTTGCATGGCGGTCCCTGTCATGTGCTTCCTGCAACGCGGGCCGGACGCCCGCGCCACGACTATTCTCAGTTTACGCGATGCGTGCGACGACGGTGGCGAAACCGGTCGGTGGAATGATGGTACGAATCGTGGCTGGATCGTCCACCGTCGCCTGCGCGGGCTGGGGCGTGACGGCGGAGGGGTTGTCCCAGGTGTTGGTATCGTCGGGCCGGCCGGCGAGCTGCTCGGCGTGCATGATGTCGCGCACGGTCGCGCCGTCGAGGCGCGCATCGACGCGCAGCGGCTGATCGAGGCTGCGGTTGACCAGGAACAACGCCAGCGTTCCAGCCGATGCGTCGTACGCCGCCGCCGCGTCGAGGACGGGTACCTGACCGCGCGCATGCGCGTCGTACGTCGGGCAGGTGATGGCTGGTCGAAGCGATACGCCCTGTGCGTAGTGCGAGAAGCTGACGAACGGCCAGTAGATCGGCTGGATCAGCAGGCCGGCCGCACTGGTGAGGATCGGCGCCAGCACGTTCACGATCTGCGCGATGCAGGCGATGCGGACGACATCGGCATGCCGCAGGAATGACGCCAGGTACTGCGCGCAGACCAGGGCGTCTTCGAGGTTGTAGTGTTCCTCCAGCAGCGGCGGAGCCTTGCGCCACTGGCCATCTTCGTGCATTGGGCCTTTGGCGCGGTACCAGACGTTCCACTCGTCGAAGCAGATGTGGATCTGTTTTCGCGACCGGCGGACGCCAGCGACGTAGCGGATGGCGGCTGCGTAGTCCTCGATGGTGCGGTCGATGTCGACGCCTTCGGCGAGGAACCACGCCGTGTCGCCGTCGCGGTTGTGGCTGTAACGGTGAGCCGAGAGGTATTCGACATGGTCCCAGCAGGCCATCAGCACCTGCCGGTCCCATTCGAGGTACGTCGGCAGCGCATCTGTGCACGACCCAGCCGCGATGGTCTGGATCGTCGGATCGACGCGTTTCATCGCGCGCGACGCCGCCAGCGCGCGGCGGGCGTACTCAGCCGCGTCGCAATGGCCGATCTGCCACGGGCCGTCCATCTCATTGCCCAGGCACCACAAGCCGATGCCGTGCGGCTGGTCGTGGCCGTTGGCGCGCCGCTGCTCGGCATACGGCGTCGCCGAAGGGACATTGCAGTACTCGACCAGCTCGGCTGCCCGCTGGGCCGTGCCGTTGCCGAGATTGACCGCCAGCATCGGCTCGGCGCCGATGTCGCGGCAGAAGTCGACGAACTCATCCGTGCCGAACTGGTTGGTTTCGAGGCTTTTCCAGGCGAAATCCGGGCGAACGGGCCGATCGGCCTTCGGGCCGACGCCGTCGCGCCAGTCATACCCGCTGACAAAGTTGCCGCCGGGATAGCGGATCACGCTCAGCCGCATCCGCCGCAGCGCGTCGATGACGTCGCGGCGGAATCCGCGCGAATCGGCTAGCGGATGGCCGGGATCGTAGATCCCGCCGTAGATGGCCCGTCCCAGGTGCTCGAGAAATCCGCCGAAGAGGCGACGGTCGATGACGCCGATGGCGTGCTGCGTGCTGAGATGGACCGTGGCGGCGTTCATGTCCCACGCGTCTGCTTCTCGATGTCCTCTGCCAGCAATGCGGATAGACGCAATGTCATCTCCCCGGGTTTGTCCGAACCGATGGCCTTGCGCTCGACCCGGCCGACGGGCATGACCTGCATCATGCTGTTGGTCAGGAAGACCTCATCGGCTTCGAGCAGATCATTGACGGTCAGCGCAGCGATCTTGACCGGGATCCCGGCGCCGGTTGCCAGTTCGATGACGGCTGCTCGCGTGATGCCCGGCAGCACCGAGCTCTTCGGATACGGGATGGTCTCGGCGATGGCCTTGTCCTGCAGGTCCTGCGGGGTGGGGGGCGTCAGGATCGTGCCGTCTTTGATGACAAAGACGTTGGTGATGCTGCCGGATTGCAGGTAGTTGTGGACGTTGAACCACAGCGCCTCGCCCGCGCCGAGCTTGTTGGCGTTGCGCAACGCAGCCAGGCGCGAGAAGTAGTTGAGCGTCTTGTGGCCGGCTTGCAGGTCGTAGGGGTTGAGCTTCTGGTCGTCGATGAGCGTGACGGTCATCCCGCGCGAGTAGAAGGCCTCGGGATACGGCTCAGCCTGCGTGGCGCTGCAGGAGATGTTGGGCTGCATGTGGATGCCGTGGACCGGGTCGTTGTGCGTCGCGCCGCGCGTGACGGTGAGGCGCAGTCGCGCCTCGGTCAGATTGTTGCGGCGGAGCAGCTCGGTGATGGCCTCTTCCAGCGCGTCGTCCTTGTACTGCAGGGGGATGAACAGCGCCTGGCAGCTCTGCCGCAGGCGGGCCAGGTGCTGGCGCAGACGGTAGACACGCCCGTGGAAGGCGCGCATGGTCGTGAAAACACCGGCTGCATACAGCAGCCCGGCGTCGCGCAGGGGGATCGATGCGGAGTCTTCGTCGACGTAATTGCCGTTAATCCAGGTCTGGTTCATGGGACTGGTGGGAGTGTAATGGGAAGTTGGTGGGAGGAGAAATGGTTAAATCGGGCAGCGACGGAGGGGGAGACGAAGAGACGGAGAGACAAAGAGACGAAGTGGGGCGTAGCGACGAAGCGACGGAACGACGAAGGGGGGCTACCCGCAACTGCCCACTGCCCACTGCCCACTGCCTACTAGCCCGGCAACGCGATATCCAACGCCCGGAACATGGCCGTCGCCTTGACCAGTGTTTCTTCGTACTCCCCCAGCGGCTGCGAGTCTGCCACAATCCCGCCGCCAACGGGCATGTAGGCCATGCCTTCCTTGAGCGTCATCGTGCGGATGGCGATGTTGAACTCGGTCAGCCCGCGCGAATCGAGATAGCCGATCGCGCCGCAATATGCGCCGCGGCGAACGGGCTCGAGCTCTTCGATGATCTGCATGGCGCGGATCTTGGGAGCGCCCGTGATGCTTCCGCCGGGGAACATGCCGCGCAGCACCTCGAGAAAGCCGACCTCATCCCGCAGGATCCCGCGAACCGTCGCAACGCCGTGGTAGACCGTCGGATGCGGCTCGATGCGCCGCGGCTCGATCACCTTGACCGTGCCCAGCCGGCAGATGCGGCCCAGGTCATTCCGCTCCAGATCCACGATCATGTTGAGCTCGGCTTGATCCTTGATGCTGTCGCGAAGCTCCTGCTCCATGCCGGGCCGGCGCGGACGCGTGCCCTTGATCGGACGCGTGATGATGCTGCGATCCGGCGCGATGCGGAAAAACAGCTCAGGCGAATTGCTGAGAAGCGCGAAGTCGCCGAAATCGAGCAATCCGCCGTACCACGCAGGCGACTGCTCGCGCAGACGCTGGTAGAGGGCGATGGGCGATTGCGTCAGCGGCGCCGCAAAGCGCTGGCTGAGGTTGGCCTGGAAGATGTCGCCCGCGGCGATGTAGTCGATCACTTTCTGGACAGCCGCGAGATAGGCCTCGCGCGTGAAGCATGAGCGGAGCTCACCGGCAGCCGGCTTCGGCGGATCGGTGTTTGGCGACATCGGCGGGGCGTCGTCCGGGATGTAGGCGAAGGCGAACAGCGGCAGGCGCAGATCGTCGATCGCCTGCTCGGGGATGACCTCGAAATATCGGCCGAGGTCATAGCTGAGATAGCCGACCCATCGCCCGGCGGCGGGGAAGTTTCGGCTGATCCAGTCCAAGGCCGCGAGGGGATCGGCCCAGGTCTGAATGACCGAGCCGCCGGCGTCAATCAGTCGCGCCGGCTGGCCGATGTCGCAGCGCAGCAGATGGCTGGGCCGGCGAGGCGGAAGGGTCCAGTCCTCCGGATTCACCGGATGGGAGCTGTCCAAGCGGATGTAGGGCATCTGCGGCACGGGAGGGGATTGTAACGGTGGTAAAGCGGCGAAGCGACGGAGCGGAAGGGGAGCAGGAGCACCGCCGCAGGGTCCGCGTCAGCGGACCGGTGATGCGGGACGTCCGCGTGCGTGCTACCCGACGACACGCTGCCCGCCGATCCAGACCTGCGACGGCAGGATCGGCTCATTGAGGAGCGTCTCCATAGGATCGAGGCCTTCGGCTGGGAACACGGCCATGTCCGCGCACTTGCCGGAGGTGAGGCTACCGAGCTGGTCGGACCATTGCAGTGCCTTCGCGGCACGCGTGGTGACAAGCTCGAAGAGCGTCTGGGCGGGGACATCCGGCGACTGGCGGCGGACGAGGCGCAGGTCATCCAGCAGGTTCAGGTCCGGCGAGCTGGCGCAACTGTCCGTGCCGACGGCGACATTGATGCCGGCTTGCAGCATGTCGCGCCAGCGGTGGGGCGGATGGCCGAAGTAGCGATGCGTCCGCGGACACCACACGACGCTCGCTTGGCTTTGCGCGAGCAGCCGCAGATCCCCATCCTCGCAGTAGTTCACGTGCGCCAGTAGCGTGGGGTAATCGAGCAACCCCACAATCTGCGCGAACGGCACGGGCCGCAGGCCAGCCAGCGGGATGTCATCCCGCCATTGGCCCAGGCCTTCCCACAGTTCGCGAAACGCACCTGTCTGATGGAGCAGGAACTCCGACTCTTCCGGCGTCTCAGCCAGATGCGTCGCCAGGGGCAGCCGCTGCGGGCGCACGACTGACACGCACTGCTCATAGCCCAGCCGATCGACGGTGTACGGCGCATGCGGCGTCAGGCCGATGCGCAGCCGGTCGGTCTGCTGGTCCAGCCGAACCGCCTCGCCCATCAGCCGCTCAAACCGCTGCCGCGCCCCGCCCAGGCCGAGGGCCTCGCCATAGCTGACGGCCCGCAGGGGCGATTCGCGCAGAATCGGGCGCGTGATGTGGAACTGCTGGCTGGTGTCGCCGATGGCCGTTACACCGAAGCGCAGGCATTGGGCGATGCCCTCGCGCACGCCGCGGGCGAAGGCTTCGTTGCGATCGTCGCACACCTGCGCCAGCCGCTGCGGAATGCTCAAGATCCAGCCGGTGAAGCTGGCGGGCGCATCGCCGCAATTGCAGGCGCTCAGCTCCAAATGCGTGTGGGCGTTGATCAAGCCCGGGAGGATGATCGAGCGGTCGGCGTCGATGATGTCCGCGTTGCGATGAGACGACACGACTTCGTCGTGCTGGCCGACAGACAGGATGCGGCCGTCGGCGAAGGCGATCGCGCCGTCGCGAAGGATCGGCTGATCCATCGGCGCGACGAAGGCAGCGGTGATGACAGTGCAGTCGGTCATTGCTGGAGCGCGAGCTGGATCAGGCGGCGGGACTCATCATCGAGCGGTAGCTGCATGGCCTGCGCGCGGCCGCGCTCGGACATTTTCAGCCACGTGCGGCGCAGGATGTTGGCCCACTTCTGGTCGTCGTAATCCTTGCGGGCGCGGAACTCCGCGAAATACCCCTCGAGGAAGACCAGCGCAGCCGCGTCTTCGAGCGTCTGCGACTCGGGGTCGGCTTTGAGCTGCTGCTTGCGGAGCAGGAAGCGGACGCGGTCGATCGTCGCCTGATCGTAGCCGACCTGCTGCATGATGGCGGCGGCTTGATCGGCGTGGAAGTCGTACATGTATTTGCGCCACGCCAGATAGCCTTCGCGCGTCATGGGGTAGGTTTCGCGCGGCACCTGCCAGCGGCGGATGTGCTGGGCGCGGGCGGCGATCTGCAGGGCCTCCGACGCCTGCGGCTCGAGGGCATTCAGCCAGCGCGTCATCTGATGGCTGTAAAGCAACTCTTTCGGCCATTGACGGCCGTCGTGTTCGACGAGATTTGGATCTTCGGCATTGGCCTGGTCGATGAGTTCAATGGTGCGCTGCAGGAGGCTCATGGCCTCATCATACGCGCGGAATCGGCCGCGCGCAAGCAGAGCCGCGGGCGTGGTTGACAAACCCGCCGTGTAACATGATTGTGGCCACGACAAAGGGAGGCCTATGAGCGACGCGGGTTGGTACTATTCGCAGAACGGGCAGCCGGTGGGTCCGGTCAGTCTGCAGCAGGTGCAGTCCTGTCTTGCCAGTGGGGTGATCAGTCCCACGGACCTGGTGTGGCGCGAGGGGTTTGCGCAATGGGTGCCGGCGGGGACGGTCCCGGAACTCGCCGGGGCGATGCCGACGCCACCGGGCGGACCGCAGCCGTACGTGATAGGCTATGGGGCGCCGGCGACGCAGATCGGCTATGCCGGCTTCTGGAAGCGCTTCGCAGCCTACATCATTGACTGGATCATCATTCAGGTACCGAGCTTCATCATCGGATTCATCGTGGGGATCGTGCTGGGTATGCTCGGTACCGTCGATGACAGCACGCTGGACGCGGTGTTCGAGCTGATCGGAAACGGTGTAGGGCTAGTGGTTGGCTGGTTGTACTACGCGCTGATGGAGAGTTCGCGCTGCCAGGGAACCGTTGGGAAGCTGGCGCTCGGGATCAAGGTGACGGACCTGGAGGGCAATCCGATCGGGTTTGGCCGAGCGACGGGGCGATTCTTTGGGAAGATCATCTCCGCACTCATCCTGCTGATCGGGTTCATCATGGCCGGCTTCACTGAGCGGAAGCAGGCCCTGCACGACATCATGGCTGGTTGCCTGGTCGTGAATCGTCGTTAAGGGATCGATGTGGCAGTTTCAGAACCATCGCACGGCGCTTGGCCGTTCGATGGTCCTGTGCGCGCGCAGCCGCGGCCGGTGAAACCGGCTGGTCGCACGGACGAGGAGGGGTGGGGCGTGCTGGCGGTCACGGCGTCGTTTGTGGCTGCTGGTGATGGGAGCGGCGGTGAGCCTGATGAAAGGCAAGCGGGCGGGAGGCTGAAGGAAGGGGAGATTGAGTGGGGATGGCGATCGCGGGGATAGGATCTGACATTTGAGATCTGCAATTTCAAATCTCAGATTTCAGATCGCAGACTTCTGATCCGAAGTCCCAGCCCCGCGCTCACATCCCACTCAATCTCCCCCATCCAATTGTTATTTGCCAGCCGCGGCTTTGACGATGGATGCCGCGTCGAGGCTGAGGTACTTCAGCACATCTTCCGGCGTGCGGCCGGACTTGGGGATCTGCGTGACGTACAGGTTGCGGAGCTTGATGTCCGCGCCGGCGGTGGCGATGGCGGTCGCCAGCTCAGCATCGAGGCCGCCGGTGTAGTTGTCCTCGACGGTTACGATCACGCCGCCGCTCTTTGCGGCGATATCGAGGATGCCCTGAGCCTGCAGCGGCAGGGAGTAGGCGTCGATGACCGTCGCCTGCTTGCCTTCCTTGGCCAGAAGATCCGCAGCCGCCAGACACTCATGCACCATGTAGCCGGCGGAGACGAAGACCAAGTCCTTGCCTTCACGCAGCACCTTGAAGCCGCCGACTTCGAACGTGTCGGTCGGCTTGTAGATGGCCTTGGTGTCGGCGCGAAGCGTCCGCTGATAGCAGCAGCCGTTGATGTTGGCCATCAGCTCGGTCAGCTTGAAGGCCGCGACGGCGTCAGCGGGGAAGAAGTACCGCACAGCCGGTTCGCCCGCGTAGTTCTTCGTGTGGCAGAAGCTGCGGAAAAACGCGGCATCGGGCAGCGACATCTGGCTGGGCCCGTCGGCGGCGAGCGTCACGCCCGCATGACTGCCGGTGATCTTGAAGTTGGCCCCGGAGTTGATGGCCATCTCGATCTGGTCGTAGCCGCGGACGACGAACTTGGCGAACGTCGAGCAGAAGGGGATCTTGCCCGCGGCGCTCAGGCCGGCTGCGACGCTGAACATGTTCTGCTCGGCGATGCGGCATTCCAGGAACTGAGCCGGGAGCTTCTTGAACAGATACTCGGCGAAGGTCGAGTTCTTCACGTCGGCATCCAGGCCGACGACGCGCTTGTCCGCCTTAGCCAGCGCCAGCAGGGCGACGCCGTAGGCCTTGCGCGGGGCGATAGCCTTGCCCGCGTTGAAATCCTTGAGCAGGCCGCAGGCTTCCATCGCCTCGTTGAAGTCGATCTCGATGGGCTTGTTCGTCGCCGGCTGAGCGTCGGCTGCCGGCTTCTGGATGGTCAGCGACGCGCCGACGCTGGCGCCAGCCACGCCGAGTTCCCTGGCCGTTTGGTCCAGCTCGGCGAAGACGGCTTCCATCTTGTCCTTCTTGACGGGCGTGCCGTGCTTGCCCATGCCCTGCTCGCTGGGGCTGCCCCAGCCCTTGATCGTGCGGGCAACGATGGCCAGCGGACGCGTGCCATTCTTGACGACATGCAGCTCGTCGAGCGCCTGGCGGATCTGCTCCGGATCATGACCGTCGATCACGCGGGCTGCAAAGCCATAGGCTTCACACTTGTCGGCGATCACCTCAGCCGACTGCTGCGGGCTGACCCAGTCGCTCTGCGCCAGGGCATTGCAGTTGAAGATCGGCACGCAGTTGGTCAGAGCATGGTCGACGATGAAGTCCATCGCCTCCCAGATCTGGCCTTCGCGCGCCTCACCGTCACCGATGATGCAATAGACCGTCCGGTCGATGCCGTCAGCCTTGGCGGCCGCGGCGACGCCGGCTGCGACGCTCAGCCCCTGGCCGAGCGAACCGGTGGCGGCGTCGAAGAACGGCACGCCCAAGCCGGGGTTGGGGTGGCCGTCGATCGGGCTCTCGATCGCGCGGAGGGCCAGCGCGTCGTCGCGCGTCATCGCGCGGGCGTCTGCCTTCGACTTGCCGATGACGACGCCCAAGTCGGCCATCGCAGCATAGATGATCGGCACGGCGTGGCCTTCGCTGAGCACAAGCCGGTCGGCTGTGGGGTTCCACGGATCCTTCGGATCCCACCGCATCTGGTGGTACATCAGGACGGTGGTGAGATGCGCCAGCGAGAGGGCGGTCGAGGGGTGTCCGCTGCCGGCAACGGTGGTCATTTCGACAGACAGCTTGGCGAGCTCGATCGCCTTCTGATGGACAGCTTGTGCAAAACTCATGATCACTCCGCTTGCGGGGCCGATTCTGGTGATACCAACGAATTCCTGGAGGCTCGGACAATACGCGCCGCCAGCTCGGAGGGCAAGTATACCGGTTTGCGCGGGGAGGTTCGCCGGGGTTTCGACAGCCGAATTGTCGCGAAAAATGGCGCAATCCGCGCATCAATCTGCAATTGCCGGCTCTGAATTGATGCAGGAATCGAGCCCAGCGGATAAAATGCCTGCTCGGAGAGCTATTGTCTTTACGGATCCTGCACCCGGGGTGAACTCGTGGCTGACCAGCGCATCGATCGTCTGAGAAGCAATATTCGTTCAGTCTTTCTTGGGCAGTCGAACGCGGTAGACCTGCTGCTGACGGCACTGCTGGCCCGGGGCCATGTGTTGATCGAGGACGTTCCCGGCGTCGGCAAGACCGTACTGGCCCGGTCGCTGGCTCGCAGCATCGATTGCCGCTTCAGCCGCATCCAGCTTACACCCGACCTGCTGCCCAGCGACGTACTTGGCGTCAGCGTTTACAACAGCCAGACGGGCGCCTTCGAGTTCAAACCCGGTCCGGTCTTCGCCAACATCGTCCTTGCTGACGAAATCAACCGCACGACGCCTCGCACACAGTCCTCGCTGCTGGAAGCCATGAGCGAGGAGCAGGTCAGCGTCGACAACCAGACGTTCCCGATTGAGCGGCCCTTCATGCTCGTCGCGACGCAGAATCCCTTCGAGTTCGAAGGAACCTACTACCTGCCGGAAAACCAGCTTGACCGATTCCTGCTGCGGATCAGCGTGGGCTATCCCGATCGGGCAGCTGAGCACCAGATCCTCCGCACCCAGCCGGGCCGCACGTCGCTGACGTCGCTCAAACCCGTGCTCAACGCCCAGGACATCATCGAGTTGCAGGACATGGTCCCGAAGGTACGCATCGACAGCGCGATCATCGACTACATCCTGGACATCGTCGACGCGTCGCGCCACGACGAGCAACTCCACCTGGGCATCTCGCCCCGTGGGGCGCTGGCGCTGACGCAGGCGTCGCAGGCCGCGGCGCTGCTGGCTGGGCGGGACTACGTGACCCCGGATGACGTCAAGCAACTGGTCATCCCGGTCTGCGCCCACCGCGTGATCAGCAAGACGTACCTGCACAACGGCGATGCCAACGCCGGCGCTCGAGTGCTGAAGGACCTGCTCGACCAGGTGCCGACGCCGACCTGAACCGAGGTGGGGCAGGTTCGATCCTGACGCCGGAGGCGGCGCTACCTACAATGTGGCAAGCCGGTACTTGTGGCTGGAAGGCAGTCCATGGCGCGACGTCCCGCACGCAAATCCTACAAGACGCCCGTTCGCCGCAGGCCGTCGCTGGACTTCTCGGTGACGGGGCTGGTCTTCTGCTCGATGATGATGTTCATGGGGCTGGCGGCGATCAACTCGCAAGCCAACCTGCTGTTCGGCGTCTTTGGGCTGATGATCGGCGTGCTGGTGATCAGTGGGGTGATCAGCCGGGCGGTGCTGCGGCGGCTGCGCGTCGAGCGCGACATGCCCGAAAGCGCCGTGGTCGGCCAGCAGACGACCATCACCTATCGCTTCACCAACGAGAAGCGCTTCTGGCCGAGCCTGTCGGTCACGCTGGGCGAGCTGGACGGCAACGAAGCCTTCACCCAGCAGCTCTCTTCCTACATGCTCCATGCAGCCGGCGGGATGACAGCCGTCGTTCCGACGGATGTGCGGCTCAAACGCCGCGGCCTGCACCACCTGGACCGATACCAGCTTTCGACGAGCTTTCCCTTCGGCTTCATCAAACGGGCGATCGAGCGGCGGCGGCCGGATTCGATTCTGGTGTTTCCCGCGGTCGGAAAGGTCGATCCTCGCCTGCTGACGCTCTGCCGCGCCGCTGAGAAGACCGGCGCCATGATGCGGCCTCGCCGTGGCGGCACGGATGAGATCTACGGCGTCAAGGAGTATCGCCCCGGCGACAATCCGCGCTGGATCTACTGGCGGCGCAGCGCCCGCACGGGTGTGCTGGTCACCAAGGAGATGACGCAGGTTGCGCCTCCGCGGCTGATGCTGATCGTCGATACCTATCTGCCGGATCGGCGCAGACGCTCCCATGCAGCCGTCGAGCGGTCGATCGCGCGGGCGGCATCGCTGGCCAGTGTGGCGCTGGAGCAGGGGCTGATGGTGGGGCTGTTCTGCTGGAATGGCGAGTGGCAAGCAATCCCGCCCAACCGCGGCAAGCGCCAGCGGCGCGAGCTGCTGGGCGTTCTGGGCCGCCTGCCGCTGAACACCAGCAAGCCGACGCCAGCCCTGATGGACGCAGCCTACGCCGTGATGGAATCGGGCACGACGCCTATCCTCTTCACGCCGCAGGAGATGCAGCTCGCACTGGGCGATCATCTGCGCAGCGGCATGATGATCATCTCCGACCGCTCGGAACAGGCGAGCGTGTGGTTCCAGTTCGACGAACACATTGACTTCAACCATTGCATGCCGCCCGATCAGGAGCCGGATGAATCCGGCTCGCCGTCGCACGCCCGTCCGCGTGCGGCACGGGCGCCAGCCGCGGCAGTGGGGGCAGCAAGCTGAGACGAATCGACATGTACGACATCCGCCAGTTCAAGCCGACGCTTTACGTCGTGGTGCTGATGGGCATCACGGGATTCTGCATGGCTATCGGCGGGGGCGGGCTTTGGTTGATCTCGGCGATCGCGATGGGCTTCAACGCCTGGCTGGTGAGGACCAACCGCTTCGCGCCATTGCCGCGCTTCGTTGCCAATATCGCGACGGTGCTGGCCCTGGTATGGGCGTTTGTCAGCGTCTACGGCGGACAGACGACGATCGTCGGGATCGGCCACTTCCTGGTCGTGTTGCAACTGGTGAAGCTCTACGAGCAGCGAGCCAACCGCGACTATGCGCAGCTCCTGGTGCTTAGCCTGCTGCTGATGGTGGCTGCATCGATCAATACGGCCAGCCTGCTGTTCGGCATTCTGCTGATCGTCTACCTGTTCACATCGCTGTACTGCTGTCTGCTGTTCCACCTGAAGGTGGAGACGGACACAGCCCGGGCCATGATGTTCGGCCTCGGCCAACGGGTGAATCCGCCGACGCTCCGGCAGGATCAGCGGTTTCTGCCCAGATCGATGCGCCGCCTGACGGTGGTGGTGTCGGTCGCCGCGATCAGCTTCGCGGTGGTGGTGTTCCTGTTCTTCCCGCGGCGCGTCGGCGCGGGATTGCTCGGGCCGATCCAGTTCCCCCAGGGACAGGCGATGACCGGTTTTGGCGACCAGGTCAGCTACAACCAGGTCGCCCGGATCATGCAGAACACCGAGCCGGTGGCGTATGTGTGGGTAACGCACAACGGCGAACCGGTCAGGGGCGGCACACTGCTGCTGCGAGGCGTCGCGCTGGATCGCTACACCGGCAGCGGCGAGAACGGCCCGGCGTGGCAGTGGATCCGCACGCCCGAGCCCGAAAGCCTGTTCAACAACGTCACCGAGCATTCGCCGGCGCGACTTAGCCCGCAGCAGGGGACCGACATCTACCGCCAGCGGTGGCAGATCATCCGCGGCACGGGCAGCAACGTGATCTTCGCCCTGGGCGGGCCGACCAACCTGACCGTCAATGGCGACATGCGCATCCGCTACGCGCCCGGTACGCAAACGATCCAGGCGGATGAGCCGATCACCCGTCCGCTGGAGTATACGGTCGTCTCCAGCGGGATCGTGGCCCAGCCGAGCGGCGAAGTTTCGCCGCCTGAGCAGACGCCGGCGGAGCAGGGACGCGAACGCCGCTTCCGCCGGCTGCGCGAGCTGGTCGCCGCTTCGTCGCCGGTCGTGATCGCGCAGTCGCAGATCGATCCGCAGATCGAGGCGTTTGCGCGGCGGGTGGAGGTGAGCGGCGCCGATGACCAAGGCCCGCTGGCTGCGCGGCGGCCGTCCGATGAGCGCACGCATCCGCTGGACCTTCAGATCGCCGCCAACATCGAGCGTTACCTGCAGCAGAACTTCGCGTACACGCTCGACCTGACCGATACGCGGCGAGTCGACGGGCAGGATCCGCTGGTTCGCTTCCTGTATGACTTCCAGCGGGGCCACTGCGAGTACTTCGCCGGCGCGATGGCGCTGATGTGCCAGAGCCTTGGCATGCAGGCGCGCGTTGTGATCGGGTTCAAGACCGACGAGTTCAACGAGTTTGACAACCGCTTCATGGTCCGCCAGTCGCATGCGCATGCGTGGGTGGAGGTGTTGGGGCCGGATGGCGTATGGCAGACGTTCGATCCGACATCGGGCAATGATCCGCGCTTCCAGCGAGGCAAGACCCTGTGGCAGCGCCTGCGGCATTTCTTCGACTTCCTGGAGCTGAAGTGGGCCAACAGTGTTGTGGCGTATGACAATGAAGCCCGGGCCAACGTGATCACAAACCTCGACAGCCACCTGACCAACACCGCCATCTCAGGCAACAACTACATCCGTCAGATGATGCGGTGGCTGGACGAGACACTGTTCTGGCGCGTGTCGTCGGGGCTGCTGGGGCTGTTGGTGTGGTCGATGGTGGGGGGCGTGCTGGTGGCGATCGGCTGGTTCCTGTGGGAGCGGTGGAAGCTGCGTCAGCGGGCGAAGCGCATCGGCCTGGAGGCGCTGCCGACTTCCGACAAGTTGCGGCTGGTGCGGCAGTTGGGGTTCTATGATGACCTGGTGCGGATGCTGGAACGGCATGGGATCCGCCGTCCGGCGCACCTGACGCCCCGGGAGTTTGCCCAGTCGCTGTCGTACCTGCCGACGGAGGCGTACGAGGGGATCTCCCGCCTGACGGACATCTTCTACCGGATCCGCTACGGCCAGGCCGAGCTCCAGCCCGGCCTGCGTCGCCGGCTGAGCACCTTTACCGAGCGGATTGCCTCGTCGATCAGCCGGATCGGCCCAGGTTCAGCAGTAAGCTGAAATTCCCCACCTCCCGGGTCGGCTGGGCAATTATCGGATCATTCTGTCGCAAGAGCGCACATCCAATCGAGACATTTTGCCCATCCTCACGGGCGGAGGGTCCGTTTTTGTCGGATACACCGACTTTTCTGGCCAGCGGCTTTAACAGATGCGTATATTCTATGCCCGCTGAGTAACGTCCGTTACCGACACCCGACGGGGTGGGGAGAGAGCCATTCGATCGCCACGGAACATCCTGACCGAATCCGAACCGGCCGGCCCTGTCGACACCCCCGAGCCAGGCCATGATGCCATCATCCAGATGATCTGGCGCCGGAAGGCTGCCATCATCGCCGCGATGGGCATCTCGCTGCTGGTGGGTGTTGCCTACCTGCTGCTGGCGACACCGATCTACACCAGCCAGTCGCAGATCTACTACCAGCAGCTCACCCCGCGCCTCGGCCACGAGGACGGCACGCCCGCCCGGACCGCCAACTTCCTCAATACCGAGGTTGAGGTCATCCGGTCGTCAGCCGTCCTGGCTGTCGCCCTGACCGATCCACAGATGGAGGATGTCGCGATCGTCCGCGACGAGCTGTATCCCATCCGCGCCCTCAAGCAGGGGCTGGATGTGTCGATCGGCAAGAACAACGACATCATCACCGTCTCGTACGATTCGCCCAATCCGCGCGATGCTCAGTCGATCGTCGCAGCCGTCGTGCGAGCCTACCAGACATTCCAGTCGGACCAGCGACGCCAGGCGCTCGATGCCATGGAACGCGAACGCCAGAAAATCATGCAGGAGCTGGCGGCGCGCAACCGGGATCTGATCGCCCTCAAGAAGCAGTTCGGCACGCTGACGTTCGAGCAGGACAAGGACAATCCCGTCCTCCAGCACCTGCACAACCTCTCCGAAGCGCTGACAGACGCTCGCTTCGACGCCATCGAAGCCGAAACCGCCTACCAGGAAGCCGCCGGCGCCATTGCCGGCAACAGCGAACTGCAGCGGCGCCTGGGCGGATTGACCGGTTCGGGCACGCTGGTGTCGGCTGGCGATCTGCAGACGCTGCGCAATGAGCTGTTCAACCTCCAGCAGCGGCTGCAGGAGGCGCGCCATACCTACGGTGAGCGGCATCCGATGGTCGGCAGCCTCGAGGCGCGCGTCGAGCATCTGACGGTCGCCTACGTCGCCGCAGCCCGTGAACGCTGGCTGGCGGCGCAGCGCCGCCGTGATGAGCTACAGCGCAGCTACGACCAGCAGCACGAGCTGGTCCTTCAGATGCAAAGCCGTCAGCTCGAGGTCGAGCAGCTCCAGCGCGAGATCCATCGCCTCGAGACGCTGGCTGACGAGATCGGCGCCCGCACCAAGGCGATGACCGCTATGGAAGGCGCCGGCGCCCTCAACATCACCATCCTCGAAGAGGCGACGCTGCCGGATGAGCCCTCCCAGCCGCAGATGCGCCAGGTGATGGCGATCTCGCTGGTGGGCGGGTTCCTCCTGGGCTTGGGGCTGGTCGTGATCAGCGAGTGGCGCGACAAGAGCCTGCGCAGCGCTGAAGAAGTGAAAGCCGCGCTCAAGGTGCCCGTGCTGGGCGTCGTCCCGTCGATGCAGCAGGGCCTGTCGCCGATCGAACGCGGCATGAAGGTCCACCTGGACCCGAGCAGCGACATCGCCGAGGCGTATCGCACCGTCCGCACCGCGCTCTACTTCGGCTTGCCGGATGAGAACTCCAAGACGCTCCTGGTCACCTCGCCGCAGGCCGGCGACGGCAAGAGCACGCTGGTCTCCAACCTCGCCATCGCCATGGCCCAGGCGGGCAGGCGCGTGCTGGTGATCGATGCCGACTTCCGCCTGCCGACGCAGCACAAGATCTTCAACGTCGTCGCCGGCGGGGGGCTGTCGGGTGTGCTCAGCGGCAAGATCTCCCTCGAAGCCGCGATCGTCCCCACCAGCGTCGAGAACCTCGACCTGCTGCCGTGCGGCCCGATCCCGCGCAATCCGTCGGAAATCCTCAACAGCCAGCACTTCAGCGATCTGCTGGGCGATCTCGCCGCCAAGTACGACCATGTCGTGCTCGACTCGCCGGCGCTGATGGCGGTTGCCGATGCACGCATCGCCAGCGCCTGGTGCGATGCGACGCTCCTGGTGCTGCATGCCGAGCGGACCGACCGCCGCATGGCGGTGCTGGCGCGCGACGGGCTGGTCGCCGTCGGCGCGAACCTCGTTGGCGTGATCGTCAACGGCGTCGACCGCAACACGCGGCGGCACAGCTTCTATGCCGACTTCGGCTACAACAAGCCGCGCGAGCCGCAGCAGGAAGTCCCGACGATCATGACGCCCTGGGAGGAGCCGTCCGACGCCGCCGCGCCGCAGGTCGCCGCAGAGCCTGCGCTGCAGACACTCGAAGACCCAGACCCACAGCCCGCCGTTGAACCCGTCGCCCGACAAGCCGAAAACAACGGCACGCCAGCCTCGCAGGAGCCGCAACGCCCGGTCGTCTCGCTCGATCCAAAGGTGCTGGCGGAAACCAGCGCTCGACTCCGCAAGGGATTCGAGGCGCTGCGATAGCTCACGTCCCGCGGGGCTGACAGGACCCGCTCGCGGGCCAACGCCGCACCGGCCGGGCAGCCGCCAGCCCGGTGCAATGCACATGGAGAACCGTCGCGCCCGGCGGTGTTCTCACCTCTGGGGATCGCCGCGCGACATGGCACAGCCGCATGGCTTGGAGGGCCAGCCGGCTGGGCAGGTTGATGGGAGAAAATGCACACTCGGCAGCCGACAACCGGCCGCCGCGGTCACTCTGACCGTGGCCCGTGCGCCATGTCTGTGCCGCTTGCGCCCAGCCAGCTGCCGTGTGCCAGGCCGCCCTGCGCCGCTCTCCCGTCATCTGCACCCATCCCTGAGACGCACTGGCAGGTACGCATCGGCGAATGCTTCCTTTGCGGCCTGGCGGCGCTGCTGGTGGTGTACGCGCTGGCCGGAAGAAGCATCGCCGATTTCGTCCCGGCGATAGGCCATAGCGAAACGGCGGTCCTCGTGCTGGGACTGGTCGCGCTGGTCTGCAGCCGACGGTGGTCTCGGCTGGGGGGCAACACGCTCTTCTGGCTGATCCTCGCGATGATGCTGTGGGCAGAAGCGTGGATGCTGGCGGGGGATGGAGTGGCCGGTATGGGCGTCCTGCGCGGCGCAGCCAATTCGGGCGATGCCGTCCTTGCCATCATCGTGGCGTCGCTTCTGATCGATCAGCCGCAGCGGCTGGCGACCCTGTACGTGCGCTTCGCGCGAGTCGTGCCGATCGCGCTGTGGGCGGGGCCGATCCTGCTGGTGCTGTCGCAGGCTCGGCTGATGCCCCGCATCGACAGCGGCTGCATGGTCCACCTGTGCGCCGCGACGGCCATGCTCGTAGCCAGCCCGGCTTTGGCGGGCCGGGCGTCGGTACTGATCCTGCTGCCGGTGGCGCTGGCTGGCTGCGTCACCGGCTCGGCGGGATTGACGACATTCTCAGCCAGCCTGCTGCTGATGGTGGCCTTGCGGCCGGGCAACCGAATGGTCTGGCGCCTGACCGGCATCGCCGCGATGGTGGTGGGGGTGTTGTGGGTGATTCAGACCAGCATCAATCCAGCCGACGGCACGCACAGCCAACTATCCAACCTACTCGCGTCACCAATCCCCAGCCTCCTGGACGCCGGCGCCCATTTCGCAATGGCGACCCATAGCGGCACCATCGGAGTTGCACTGTGGATTGCCGTGCAACTGACATGGGCAGGGCGGATGATCTCCGCCTCCATGCGTGCCTTCCGCCATCGCGACACGCGCTGGGCAGGCGTGTTCATGGTCCTGCTGGTCTACTGGACGGCGTTGGCCGTCAGTTCAGCCGTCGGCATCGGCTTGGACGGGCCGGCTGGCGGGTTATGGTTCTGGACGATCATCGGCGTCGGCATGGCAGCCGAGTGGATCCACCGCTATCGGCCGGATGTGCTGTATCCGCCGCAGGCGGTGATCCGCGCGCCGTCGGCTGCGCCGTTGATGGAATCGGCTCCGCCGCCGCGCCCGCGTCGCCCAAGCGCCTATGCCGTGCGTTTGTTGCGCAGGAGGCCATCGAGCGAGATGCGCCCCGCGCCGGTGAGGATCAGCATCAGCGCCGGCAGCAAGTAGAGCAGCGCCAACTCCTTCGACCGGCCCGGGCCAAACAGTGGATCATCCCCATGCCCGACAAACGCCGCCACCGCCATGTTGAACGCGACAATCACCGCCACCGGCCGGGTGAACACTCCGAGCGCCAGTAGAATGCCCCCCAGAAACTCCGCCAGCGTCGCCAGCCAGGCTGACACCAGCGGCGCCGGAACGCCCATGTCCGTAAGCCCCTGGACAAACGCCTGCGGCGGGCCAAATCCCTCGCCCAAGCCATTGGGCAAAAGCTTCCTGTAGCCGTGTCCCGCAGCCAACATTCCGCCAACCCCCACGCGAACGATCAAAAGACCCAAATCGCCAAACCGCGTCGCGGCCCCAGCGCCGCCAAACAGGAGCTGTCGGATCATATTGGCCATAAAACCTCCGTGAATTAGTTGCCAGTTGTCAGTTCCCAGTTGCCAGTTGCTAGTTTCCAGTAACGGGCGCCGCTGTCATCCCCTCGCCTCTTCGTCTCTTCGTC
>ERZ777003.830-NODE-830-length-54988-cov-23.398722_pt1 | contig 54988 bp, 51 predicted proteins | sample MGYA00374956_ERZ777003 | MGnify/ENA primary metagenome ERZ777003 (study PRJEB29302, sample SAMN06268252) | bioreactor metagenome | isolation source: Joint BioEnergy Institute, California, USA | place: USA:Joint BioEnergy Institute, California, USA | collected...
CAAGCGCAAGGGCTGCCCGGTCAAGGCGCTCACGTTCGTCACCTACGGGCAGAGCGAGAACCCCAGCTCGCGGCACGCGACCGACTACACGAGGGCGTTCTCGCGCAAGCGCTGGAACGCCGTGCCCTTCTGCAAGCGTGAGGTCCGGCGGCAGGCGCTTACCACGAAGCGCGTCACCGGCCCGCGTCGATAGGCCTCTCACCTACCATCCACTCATGCGGATCACCGAGGCCTTCGCCAAGGACGAGCCGGTCTTCTCGTTCGAGTTCTTCCCGCCGAAGACGCCGGAGGGCGTCGACCAGCTGTTCGAGACGATCGAGGCGCTGAAGCCGCTCGAGCCCGACTTCGTGTCGGTCACCTACGGCGCGGGCGGGTCGACGCGCGACGGCACCGTCGAGATCGCCGAGCGCATCAAGCGCGAGGAGGGCATCGAGACGATGGCGCACCTGAGCTGCGTGGGGGCGACGCGCGAGGAGCTCGCCGAGATCCTCGACCGCTACGCCGCGGCCGGGATCGAGAACGTGCTCGCCCTGCGCGGGGACCCACCGCAGGGCCAGACGAACTTCGTCGCGCCCGAGGGCGGCCTGAAGAGCGCCGCCGAGCTCACCGAGTTCATCACCTCCGGCTGGGACTTCACCGTGGGCGGGGCCTGCTTCCCGGAGGTCCACCCGGAGGCGGCGAGCCTCGAGGACGACCTCAGGTACCTGAAGACCAAGGTCGACGCGGGCGCCCAGTTCCTGATCACCCAGCTCTTCTTCGACAACTCCCTCTACTGGAACTTCGTGGAACGCGCGCGGGAGATGGGCATCCACGTCCCCATCCTCCCGGGCGTGATCCCGATCCAGAGCTACGAGCAGGTGGTCCGGATCTGCAAGCGCTGCGACGCCTCGATCCCGCCCGAGCTCGACGCGGCGATGCAGGAGCTGGGCGGCGACGTGGAGGCCGAGCGCCTGCTGGGCGTCGCCTACGCCGCGCGCCAGTGCGAGGAGCTGCTCGCCGGCGGGGCGCCGGGGATCCACTTCTTCGCGCTGAACCGCGCCCCCGGCACGCGGGCGGTGCTGAGCGCGCTGCGCGCGTCGCGCCCGTGGGAGCGGGCGCACCCCCGCATCGAGGAACCCGCGTGAGCGCGGGCGTGCGGCTGAGCGAGCGCGCAGGGGATTTCGAGTTCGAGGGGCACCGCCTCGCCTACGGCGAGTGGGGCGCGGGCGAGCGCGCGCTCGTGCTGGTCCACGGCCTGCTCATGAACCGGCGCATGTACGACCTCCTGGCGCCGGCGATGGCGCGGCGCGGCTTCCGGGTGGTGACGCTGGATCTGCTCGGCCACGGGCAGTCGGACCGGCCGCCGGAGATGCACCTCTACAACATGCCGGTCTTCGCCAGGCAGGTCGCGGCGCTCATCGACCACCTCGGCCTGGAGCGGCCCGTCGTGGGCGGCACCTCGCTCGGCGCCAACACCGCGCTTGAGTTCGCGGTGGCCAACCCCGGTCGCGCGCGGGCGCTCGTCATCGAGATGCCGGTGCTCGACAACGCGCTTCTGGGCGCCTCGCTCTTCTTCACGCCGGTGCTCGTCGGCCTGCGCTTCGGCCAGCCCGTCCTGCGCGGGCTGGCCGCGCTGACCTCCCGGATGCCGCGCACGCACTTCCTCGTCGACCTGTTGCTCGACTGGCTCCGGCAGGAGCCCGAGGGCTCGACCGCCGTGCTCGAGGGCATCCTGTTCGGGCGCGTCGCCCCACCCCGCTCCGAGCGGCGGCGGATCGCCGAGCCGACGCTCGTGATCGGCCATCCGGGCGAGCCGCTCCACCCGTTCTCCGACGCCGGCAACCTCGCCGAGGAGATCCCGAACGCCCGGCTCGTCAACGCGCGCTCCATCGTCGAGTGGCGGATCTGGCCCGCCCGCCTGAACGGCATCCTCGAAAGGTTTCTCGATGAGGTCTACGCCGAGCCCCGGGCAGGGGGCCGTGACCCCGCATGACCACGCGGTTTGCGGCCGCCAGGCATCGCGCTTTCGCTAGGCTCACGTGCTCATGAGCAGTCGGAGGGAAGAGCGCGAGCGCCTGCGCCAGCAGCGGCTCGCCGCGCAGCAGGCCGCGTCCAAGGCCGAGCGGCGCCGCCTGATGATCGCCTACGCGGTCGCGGGTATCATCGTCGTCGCCATCGGTGCCGCCCTCGTCGTCGCCGTGGCGGGGGGCGATGAGAGCACGATCACGTCCGGGGGGAAGCAGGTGAGCGAGAAGGACCTGCTGGCCGCTGGCGTCAAGACGATGAGCGGCGTCACCAACGACTACGCGCTCGACACGCGCGACGGCACGCCGCCGCCGCCCGTCCAGGAGGCGCGCCTCGAGCAGGCCGCCGAGAAGGCCGGCTGCGAGCTCAAGCTCGACCTCAAGGACGAGGGCAACCGCCACTTCGGCGAGGGCGCGACGCCGCCCGACTACAAGACGGACCCCGCGAACTCGGGCGACCACATCAACCCCGACCTGGTCCAGGCCGACGGCGCGTACTCCGAGCCGGTCGAGCCCAAGTACTACGTGCACTCGCTCGAGCACGGGCGCATCGTCATCGCCTACAAGCCCGACCTGCCCGAGGAGCAGCAGCTCGAGCTCAAGGGGCTCTTCGAGGAGTCGCCCGAGGCGATGCTGCTCATGCCCAACGAGACGATGGACGCGCAGGTCGCCGCCGCCGCGTGGACGCAGCTCTTGCTGTGTGACTCGTACGAGGGCGCGACGACGATCGACGCTATCCGCGCCTTCCGCGACACGTTCCGCGGGCGCGGGCCCGAGGACGTCCCGGTCGTCCTCCCCCAGTAGCGCAGCGCCTGAGCGACCGCTTGCAGGCCGCCCGTTGGCGAAACGGGCGGCCCTCTCGCGTGTCACGCTAGACGCACGCGCCGTTGCAGCGGGAGGAGCGGCGCTGCGAACCGCAACCTTCCAAGCGGGGTCCGTGTTAGGGGCTAGGCGGGATTTTGCGATCAGACGTTCACAATCGATCCACGCGCGTGCTCCGTCGCCTCGGTGCGACGCTGCTCCTCGCGGCCGCCGCGGCGCTCGCGTGGGCGCTCGCGCCCGCGTTCTCGACGACGCCGTACGCGCCGGAGGTCGAGGACTTCAGGCAGCCCCTGCCCGCGCTTGAGCGCGTGCAGGCGCCAGCGGCCCGGGCGCTGCGCGCGCACCCGGGCGAGGCCGCTGAGGCCGCTGCCCGCGGCGGGAAGCGCAAGGCCGTCTACCGCTCTCCGGTGATCGAGGCGCCCGCCCGCTTCGACCTCGCCGGGATCGCGGGCGAGATGCGGCCCTACGAGATGCGCGGCCGCGAGCGCGGGGGCGAGTGGACCCCGTGGACCGAGACCGCGAACGGCGACCCCGTGTGGTTCGGCGGGGCCGACGAGCTGCAGGTGCGCGCGCGGGGCTGGCGGCCCAAGGGGCGGATCCACTACGTGAACGTCTCCGGCGACGCGACCCCCGCCGAGTCGCTGCTCAACCGCGCCCGCGCGGCGGTGAGCTCCGCGTTCATCTCCGCCGCCTCCCTGCTCGGCGCCGGCGCCGAGGCCGCGCCGCCGCGGCCCAAGGTGATCTCCCGCACGGCCTGGGGCGCCGAGCGCAAGGGCAAGCGCGGGTGCCGCCCGCGGCGCGAGCCGGACATCGGCGGCGTCCGCGCCGCGGTGGTCCACCACACCGTGAACGCGAACAACTACTCGGAGGCGGAGGCGCCGGCGATGGTGCTCGGCATCTGCCACTACCACCGCAACGGCAACGGCTGGGACGACATCGGCTACAACGCGCTCGTCGACCGCTTCGGCAACGTGTACGAGGGGCGCGCGGGCGGCCTGCGCAAGGCCGTGGTCGGCGCCCACGCGCAGGGCTTCAACTCGCAGACCACGGGCGTCGCCGTGCTCGGGACGTACATGACCCAGCGGATCAGCAAGCCCGCGATGCGCGGCCTCGTGCGGTTCCTCGCGTGGAAGCTCGTCCGCCACAACCGCACGACGAAGGGCAAGGCCAAGCTCAGGTCCGGCGGCGGCCCCGCGAGCCGCTACCCCAAGGGCAAGCTCGTGCGCACCAAGCGCATCATGGGCCACCGCCGGCTCGGCCTGACCGCCTGCCCGGGCGACCTCCTCAACCGCCAGCTCAAGAAGGTCACCCAGAAGGTGCAGCGCCGCATCAACCGCTTCGCCGGCCCGGACCCGAAGGACCCCAAGAACCCGAAGGACCAGGGCGCGGGCTCCGGCGGGGTCGCGGGCTGATCCCGCATCCCGAAATCGCGGTCAAGGCTCCCCCAGAGCCGTAAGTACCCGCGGTTCGCGAGCGCGCGGTTAGGGCTCCCCGGGAGCCGTAACTGCGATCTCGCGGGGTGGGCGGCCGCGAGGTCGCAGTCGAGGCTCGCGCCGTCTACGCGCGCCGCGCCACCACGTAGAGCGTCTGGTCCAGCTCGCCCTCCGCGAGCAGCTGCGCGGCGTCGGCGAACAGCGTTCCCCGCGCCGCGTCGGGCCCGCAGGCGAGCCCCTCGACCCGGAACCCGGCGGCCTCGAGCTCGCCGGCGGCCTCCGCGGCTCGGTACCAGTACGTGTACGGGCCCGCGTCGCGCAGCGCGGCGGGGTTGACCCGCCCGCGCAGGCGCAGGCGCGGCATGAGCTGGGGCTCGCGCCGCGAGCGGCGCAGGCGGCGCAGGGCGCTCAGGTAGGCCACGTAGGCGCGCTGCACGGGCGAGCGCTCGCGCCCCTCCAGGCACAGGAAGGAGAACAGCGCGGTGCCGCCCGGGCGCAACACGCGCGCCGCCTCGGCGAGCGCGGCCCGCCTGCCCTCCGCGGACTCGATCGTGCAGACGATCTGCTGGAGGTAGAGCGCCTGGCCGAACTCCCCGTCCTCGTACGGGAGCGCGGTCGCGTCCGCCACGCGGAACTCGATCGCGCCCTCGCTGTCGGCCCGGCGCGCAGCGTCGATCAGCTCGGGCGCGAAGTCGAACCCGGCGAGCCGCACAAAGCCCAGCGCGGCCATCGCGCGCACGATCCGCCCTCCGCCGGTGCCCGCCTCGAGGGTGGCGGCGTCGCGGTCGAGGTACGCCTCGATCAGCGCGCGCTCCTCGGGCTTGAGGCCCTCGGCGGCGGCCCAGTAGTCGCGCTCGACCTCGCGGAAGAACGAGCGCTGGTCGCGCGGCTCGCTCACCCTTCCTCCGTGACCTGCGCCTGGGCGCGGTAGAGCGGGAAGTAGCCCGCGGGCTCGGCGCGGTGGCGCGCGCGCCAGGCGGCGACGAGCTCCTCGTAGGCCTCGGGCATGTGGACGCGCTTGGCGAGGCGCAGCTCGGCGCGCTCGGGCGAGAAGCTCGCCTTGAACCGGAAGATCCCGTCGCCGGGGCGGTAGCCGCCGCCGAGCACGAGGCGGCGCTTGCCCTGCTCCCGCGCCCAGCGGATCGTCTCGTGGACGACCGCGTTCGTGGGGCGGAGGTGCTGGTAGGCGTGGTCGGCGCCGCCCAGGTACGAGTACACGTCCTCGTCGTCGTGCAGGTACAGCGTCGCGGCGATCACCTTGCCCTCGTGCTCGGCGAGCGCGAAGCGCGCGTTGCCGGGCAGCTCGCGGCGGATCGCCAGGAAGTAGTCGAGCTCGAAGAAGTAGCTCGGCAGCGCCCGGTTGCGCTCCATCGTCGCGATGTAGATGCGGTGGAACTCGGCGATGTCGTCGTCCGAGCGCGCGGGCCGCACCACCACCCCCTCGCGCTGGGCGCGCTTCACGTTCTTGCGGCAGGCGCGCGAGTACGACTCCCGCCAGAGGCGCTCCTCGTCGAGCGTCACGTCCACCCAGACGATCTCGCGGTCCGGCTCGCCGCCCCCGAGGAGCTCGGCCCGCGCGCGCCACGGATGCAGGTGGGCGAACTCCGCGACGACCCCCGCGTCCGCGAGCGCCGCCGCGACCTCCTCGGCCCAGCCCTCCGCGGAGGCGTCCCCGGGCTCGGCCAGCGGCCCGGTGAACGGCGGCGACGCCGAGTCCCAGCGCGCGCCCGCCGGGACGGGCAGGCCGGCCGGCAGCGGCCGCAAAAGCAGCGGGTAGGCGAGCCGCGCCCCGTCCGCCTCGCAGACCAAGAGGCGCGCCTCCCCCGCCCCCAGCTCCTCCTGGGCCCGGGCGAAGCCGCGGCTGCCGAAGACGCTCGCCGAGGCGGGCAGCGCGGCGTCCCACTCGGCGGCATCGCTCGTTGTCAGAAGGCGCGCGCTCACGCTTCGTAGAGGCCCCTACCGGTGACGAGCAGCGAGACCGTCTTGGCGATGATCTTCAGGTCGAGCAGCAGGCTGCGGTTCTCGACGTACCAGATGTCGAGCTCGATCCGCTCCTCCCACGGGATCGAGGCGCGCCCGTTGATCTGCGCCCAGCCGGTTAGCCCGGGCTTCACCGCGAGCCGGCGGCGCTGGTGCGGCGTGTACTCGGCGACCTGCTCGGGGATGGTCGGCCGCGGCCCGACGATCGCCATCTCGCCGCGCAGGACGTTGACGAGGTTGGGCAGCTCGTCCAGCGAGGTCCGCCGCAACAGGGCGCCCACGCGGGTCACGCGCGGGTCGTCCGCGGTGAGCGGGTCCCAGACCCCGCCGAGCGGCGCGCCGTCGGTCATCGTGCGCAGCTTCCACATCTCAAAGAGCTCGCCGTCGAGGCCCACGCGCCGCTGCCGGTAGATCACCGGCCCGCGCGAGTCGAGCTTGATCGCGACCGCCGCGACGAGCAGCAGCGGCGAGGCGACGATCAGGCCCAGCGCCGCGAGCAGCACGTCGACCGCCCGCGGCAGCCCGGGGCGCGGCTTGTCCGCCTGCGTGCTCAGCGCGTTCCCTCCACCGAGTCCCAGGTGATCGCGGGCCCCGAGCGCAGCCGGTCCCAGAGGCCGATCGCGATCGACGCCGTCACCACCACGTAGTAGCGGGCGATCGCGAACGACCGCGCGCGCACCACGCCCGCGAGCGCGGCGCCGAGCAGGACGGCCGCCTGGACGGCCAGCGTCGCGACGTACACCCAGCCCTGGCCGAGCAGGGCCACGTTCGCCGCCAGCGCGCCCACGTGCAGGAACGGGGACGCGTAGCGCAGCGCCCGGTGGGAGAACATCTCGTACGCGTACATCGCCCCGTAGCCGCGCGGCGAGAGCATCGAGTCCTGGAGGAGCACCCCCCAGGTGCGGTTCATCATGCGCCGCTTGCGCTGGAACTCGCCGCCCACGCTGGGCGCCATCCGCTCCGTCGCGACCGCCTCCGGCTCGTACACAGCGCGCAGGCCCCGGCGCACCATCAGGTAGGGCATGCACAGGTCGTGGCCCCGGTCGCCGGGCATGACCACGTACGCGTCGCGGCGCACGGCGTAGATCGCCCCGTTGCCGGCGGTGATGCTCGACAGCTGCGACTCGCGCTCGCGCACGCGCATCTCGTATCGCCAGTAGGCGCCCTCCTCGTTCGCCTCGTCCTCGCCGACGAGGCGCAGCTGCCCGCACACGTAGCCGACGTCGGCCTCGGCGAGGCGGTCCACCAGGCGGCGCAGCGCGTCCGGCTCCCACATCGAGTTCGCGTCGGAGAACGCCAGGACCTCGCCGTGGGCGCACTCGACCGCCGCGTTCTGCGCCGCCACCTTGCCCCCGCGCGGCAAGTCCAGGACGAGGTCGGCGCCGGCCTCCTCGGCGAGCTGGACGGTCCGGTCGGTGGACCCGTCCGAGGCGACGATCACCTCGAGCCGCTCGCGCGGGTAGTCGGACTCAAGCGCGTTGCGCACGCGCTCGGCGATCACCTCCTCCTCGTCGTGCGCGGCGATGATCAGCGAGACGCGCGGCGTGGTGGGAGCCGCCGGCGGGCGGCCGCGGCGCGGCGGGCGCAGGCGCGCGAGCAGCTCGAGCGAGAGCGCGTAGGTGAGGTGCGTGTGCACGAGGAGCAGCGCGCACAGCCAGAAGATCGCGGCGACGAATCCCATGAGCGCCCGATTATCGGCGCAGCAGCCGGTCGTAGAGGTCCAGGGTCTGCGCGGCGATCGCCTCCCAGGAGTACGGGCCCGCCGCCGCGGCGGCCGCGGCGGCCGCGAGGCGCTCGCGCGCGGCCGGATCGGCGACGAGCTCGGACAGGGCGCCGGCCAGGGCGCCCTCGTCGCCCGGGGGCACGAGCCGCAGCGTGCCGCCCTCGCCGGCGCGCGCCACCTCGGGGAAGCCCCCCACGGCGCTCGCCACGATCGCCTTCCCGAAGGCGAGCGCCGTGTACAGCACGCCGGACTGGTCGACCTCCCGGTAGGGCAGCGCGACGACGTCGGCGCGCCGGAAGATCGCCGGCACGTCGGCGTCGGGCACGAAGCGCGTGAGCAGGCGCACCCGCCCCGGCGCCGCGGCGGCGAGCCGCTCGAGCTCGGCCACGTCCATGCCCAGCGGGCGGCCGACCACCCACAGCTCGGCGGCGTCCGCCTCGAGCTGGGCGAACGCGCGCAGGAGCACGTCGACGCCCTTGTAGGGGCGGATCAGGCCGAAGCTCAGGATCACCGGCCGCTCGCCCGGGTCGCCGAGCTCGGGCGGCAAGGGGCGCTCGGGCAGGCGGGTGAGGTAATCGAGCGCGCCGTGCGGGATCACGTGGATGCGCTCCGCGGGCAGCCCGGCCTCCTCGTGCAGCCGGCGGGCGCCGTACTCGGCGAGCGCGATCACCGCGTCCATCCGCTCGAGCACCCGCCGGAAGCCGGCGGGGCTGCCCGCGCCGGGGCGCAGGAAGCCGTGCGTCGTGAGCACGAGCGGGCGGCCGCGCGGGAGCAGGAGCGCGTCGATCTGCGGCAGCGGGACCCACTGGTAGTGGACGACGTCGGCGTCCCGGGCGGCGCGCCGGTGGCGCAGCATGCCCGGCACGTGCTCGGCCAGCCCGAGCGCGCGGCGCGCCAGCGAGCCGCTGGGCAGCCGCGAGGAGCGCGGGTAGAAGAGCTCGCTGACCTCATAGCCTTCGGGGTCGGGCACGGGGCCGTGAATGAAATGCGAGGTCTGCAGCTCGACGTCGGCCCCGGCGCGCGCCAGCGCGGCCGCGAGGGAGCGGTCGAACGGTGGCGTCTGGGCGGCCGGGTCGACGATTTGCACGCGCATCGGGAACGATTCTCGCGGTGGAGCTCAGCTATTGCGTTGTCAACACGAACGGCAGGGAACTTCTGATCCGGTGCCTGGACGCGATCCGCGCGACCGCGCCGGCCGGTATCGAGTGGGAGATCATGGTGCTCGACAACGCCTCCGAGGACGGCTCGGCGGAGGCGGTGCGGGCCTGGGCGAACGGGGCCGGTGAGGCGGGCGAGCGCCTGCGGCTGTTCGCGCGCGACCGGCGCGCGGGCAAGGCCGAGAACGACAGCCTGCTTCTGCGGGAGGCCCGGGGCGAGTTCTGCCTGCTGCTCAACGAGGACGCTGAGCTTCAACCCGGCGCTCCCGAGGCGCTGCTCGACGCCCTGCGCGCCGACCCGAATGCCGCCGCCGCGGGCGCTCAGCTGCTCGAGCCGGATGGCAAGCCGTCGGCGTGCGCCTGGCGCCTGCCGGGGGTGGGCACGGCGCTCGCGCAGGCGCTCTTCGTCCACCGCCGGTTCGTCACCCAGAGCGGCAAGGGCCCGCAGACGCGCGCCGTCGGCTGGGTGCAGTCATCGGCGATGCTCGTGCGCCGCAGCGCCGCGGAGCAGGTGGAGTTCCTCGACCCCGCGTTCTTCGTCTACTCGGACGAGACGGACTTCTGCAAGCGCCTGGGCGACGCGGGGTGGCGGATCCTGCACGTGCCCGCCGCGCGCGCCATCCACCACGAGCAGCTCACCTACGACCGGCGCTCGGGCCAGCGGCGCGTGGTCGAGTTCCACCGCAACCGGGACCTCTACATGCGCAAGCACCACGGCCCGGTCGCGGCCTGGGCCGTGCGCGTGCTGACCGCATGGACCTACGCGGTGCGGGCCGCGGCGGCGCTCGTGCTGCGCGGGCACGACCCCGGCTGGTACTGGCTGCACGCCCGCAAGGCCCTGCGGCCGACGGGGCCGGGGGTCCGCGAGGCCGCCGAGGAGCACAACCGCCGCCTCGCCGAGGCGCAGGCGACGGGGCGGCGGAGGCCGGTCGCGTGAGCGAGCGGATCCCGATGGAGGTGCTCGCCGCGTTCGAGCTGGAGCGCCTCCTGCACCGCGCGGCCGCGGAGCGTTTCGAGCGCGTGCGCTGCGGCTGGGTGGCCGCGAACGGCAGCCTCCCCTCGGTGTGGGACGCGAGCCGCCTGCAGGTCGAGCCCGACCTGCGCGCGCCGTCGGTCGACGAGGCGATCGAGCTCGCCGAGCTGCCCGCGCGCTGGTTCGGCGAGCTGCGCCACCGCCAGATCTACGTCGCGGGCACCGACGAGGGGCGCGAGCTCGCCTTCTCGCTCGCCCACCGCGGCTGGCACGTGAGCGAGCTCTGGCTCATGGTCCGCCGCGAGCCGCCCCGGCGCGTCCCCCCGGCGGCGGCGCGGATCGACGGGGAACCGCTGCGGCGCCTCAAGGGGCGCCTCGGCGTGGAGCAGGGCCTCGACCCCGCCAGCGTCCCCGAGTTCGACCGCTACGACGCGCTGCGCGCCCGCGTCGGGGCGCGCCTCACCCACGCGGGCGTCGCCAACGGGACGGCGGTCGCGCTCGCCGACCTCTACCTGCGCGGCGACATCGCCGTGATCGAGGACGTGGCGACGCTCCGCCGCTTCCGCGGCCGCGGGTACGGGTCCGCTGCGGTGCTGTCGGCGACCGCGGCCGCGTTCCGCGTGAGCGCCCGCGCCGTGTACCTGTTCGCCGCCCCGAAGGTCGCCCGGGGCTTCTACGAGCGGCTCGGCTTCGAGCGCATCTTCACCACCTACGACTGCCTGCGCGCCCCCGAGGGCGAGCACGGGCAGTGGCGCGAGTAGGGGGCCTGCGGGCGGCTACGCCCCGCCCCGGTCGGTGTCGCGGGTGGCCTGCTCGAGCGCCTCGGCCGTGAGCGCCGGGCCGTGGGGCGTCCCGGGCTCCTCGGCCGGCGGGGCCTCGCCGGCGCGGGCGGCGCGCATGCGCTCCATGACCGCGGCGGGTCGCAGGAGCTCGCGCAGGCGCTCGCGCTCGGCCCGGCTCAGAAAGCCCGCCGCGAACAGGAGCAGCGGGTACGCCGCGCAGACCAGGGCGGTGAGGAGGAGGCCGTCCAGCCCGTCCTTCGGCACAAACAGCTCGCCGACCGCGATCAGCCCGGCGGCCGCGCCCACAGCCAGGGCCAGGCGGCGCCACTCGTAAGCGACGTGGAAGAGGCGCTCGACCAGCGCGTACATGACGCCGACCACGACCACGTAGGAGGCCATCAGCGCCACGCCCGCGCCGACGATCCCGTACTCCGGCACGAGCACGAGGTTGAGGCCGACGTTCACCGCCACCGCGAGCGCCGTCGCCGGGAAGCTGAACTCGGTGCGCCCGGTGCGCCCGAGCACGATCACGAGCACGAGGTAGAGGCCGTAGAGCGCGGTGCCCGCCGCGAGCGGGCCGACCGCCTCGTGCGCCGCGAAGAACTCCTCGGTGGCGAGCAGCCGCACCAGCCACGGCGCGAACAGCCACAGGCCGACGACCGCGAAGGCGATCACCGCCACGACCCAGGTGACGATCAGGGCGTAGGCGCGGCGGGCCTCGTCGTCGTCCTGGATCGAGTAGGCGAGCGGCGGCCAGGCCAGGTGGAAGCCGCGGACCAGCACCTGCATCCCGTTCGCGAACTTGACCGCGAGCGCGTAGAGCCCGGCCTCCGCCAGGCCCACGAGCCGCACGATCAGGATGCGGTCGATGAAGTTGAGCGAGTAGAGGGTGAGCTCGGCCGGCATCGTCGGCAGTCCGAAGCGGACCATGCGCCGAAGCAGCGCCCTGTCGACCGTGAACCCGAGGCGGTGGCGCTCCACCCACAAGCGCCCCGCGAGGAACGCGACGCCGGTGCCGAAGTTCCCGAGGAGGATCGCCGAGGCTCCCATGTCGGTAGCGACCACCAGGGCGACCGTGACCGGGATCGTCACGATCACAGCCGCGATCGTGAAGCCGAAATAGGCCTTCGCGCGCTCGTCCAGGCGCAGCAGTGTGAGCGCGTACTCCCAGAGCGTGACCTCCCAGAGCCCGAGGATGCCGAGCCGGGCGAGACCGGCGTCGCGCTCGTCAAGCAGCGCCTCCGAGATCGGCCCGGCGAACGGCAGCGCGACCAGCGCGGCGATCGTCGTCGTCCAGAACAGCGAGGCGAACCCGGTCCGCACCACCCGGTTGGGGTCCTCGCCCGCCAGGTAGTAGAAGCGCAGGATCGCCTCGATCACGCCCAGCCGCACGACGATCGAGGCGGCGACCAGCGAGGCGATCATCACCTCCGCCGCGCCGTAGTCGGCGGGCGTGAGGTAGGCCGTGTAGATCGGCAGCAAAAAGACCGCGATCAGCTTCGACAGGACGCTGGAGGCGGTGTAGGCCGCCCCCGTGGTCGCCAGGCGTCTCAGGTAGTCGAACATCGCTTCGGCCTCGGACCTCGGTGCCCCCAGACTCTGCGCCCGGGGGCGGACGGTTTCACTCGCGCAGCACCAGGCCGAGCGCGAGCAGCGCCCACGTCGCCGGGTCGCTCGCGAAGCCCGCGTAGCCCAGGGAGTGCACGAGCAGCGCCGCGAAGCACCCCGCCACCGCCGCCTTGCCCGCGGTGCGCGGCCACGGGCGCACGAGCAGCGCCACGGCGAGCCCGACGACCGCGAGGTACGGGATCAGGCCGATCACGCCCTGCTCGGCCGCGACCGTGATCGGCTCGTTGTGCGACACCGGCCGCTTGATGCGCTCGATCTCGCGCCGGAACGACGTCGTGAACGAGCCGGACCCCCAGCCCGCGAGCGGGCGGCGCTCGAACAGCTCGATCCCGCCGGCGACGAGGTCGGCGCGGCCGCTCGAGATCTCGGCGAGGTCGTTGCGCTCCTTGGCGAGGTCGCTCTCGGGCATCCCGCCCAGCGCGAGGAAGACCGCCGCCGCGACGGCGCCCATCGCCGTCGCCAGCGCGAGGCCCCGCCAGCGCAGCCGCAGGCAGACGAGCGCGCCGAGCCCGACGGCGAGCGCCATGAAGCTGGTCTGCGAGAACGTCACGGCGAGGCCCGCGAGCAAGAGCAGCGCCACCGCGGCGCCCCCGAGCCGCCGGCCGCGGCTCCGCCGGCCCCAGGCGATCCACGCGGCCAGCGCGACGATCGCGAAGACGAGGTAGCGGCCGAGGATGTTGGGGTCGCGGAAGAGCGCGTTCGCGCGGAAGTACATGTGGAGCTGGTTGGCCGACTTGAGCTCCTCGTTGATGATCAGCTCGCGGCTGAAGTACTCCCAGAGCGCGATCACCGCCATGACCGCGCCCACGCCCACCACCGCCGCCAGGCACTGCCCGAGCAGCTTGCGGTGCCAGCGCAGGTCGCGCAGCAGGGCGAGGAGCGACGCGAACGGAGCGAGGAAGAAGGCGACGTTGCGGGTCGCGTTCGTCGGGTCGCTCGTCCACGCGACGCCGACCCCGTAGACCACGAGCGAGGCGGCGAGCGCGAGGCACAGCCAGCGGGCGAGCGCCGGCGCGCCGGCGCGCGGCGAGCCCGCGCTGACGAGCTCCTCGGCGCGGCCGCGGGAGAGCAGCCACGCCGCACGCAGCCAGCCGCCGGCGATCACCCCGTAGAGCGGCACCAGCAGGAAGTTGGTCTCGCCGCCGACTTGGACGGGGATCCGAAGCGAGATCACCGCGAAGGCGGCGACGGCGAACGCGGCGGGCACGCGCACGAAGGTCGCCGCTGTCGCGCCCAGCGCGATCCCGCCGAGCACGACCGCCGCGCCGACCGCCGCCGGCTCGGAGCGCACCTCCTGGAACCGAGGCTGGTCCCACACCTCGCCCGCGATCAGCGCGAGCGCTGCGGCCAGCGCCAGGCCGACGGCCCCGTAGCGCCAACGCGGGTCGCGCGCGAGCAGCGCCGCGGCACCCGCGCCGCACGCGAGCAGCGAGACGACGACCTCGAACGCCGTCGCGCTCACCGGCGCGGCCCCACCACCTCGCACAGCGGCGCGCCGACCACCGTCCCGCGCTCGCTCTCCAGCCGCTCGACGTCCTTGCGCTTCACCTGAAGCCGCCGCGGGAAGATCATGTCCCGGCGCGCGCCGGGGAGCACGACGCGCAGGCGGTAGGGCCCCGGTTCCACCGCGCTGCCGTCGTCGTCCGAGGCGTCCCAGCTGCACCGCACGATCTCGTCCGCGCGCAGTTCGACGCCCTCGGCGAGCGTCCTGGCCGTGACGCGGTTGCGGCCGACGATCTCGATCCGCGCGTCGTCGTCGCTCACACGGGTGAAGAACTCGATGCGCGCGACCCCGTCCTCGGGCAGGCGACGGCTCATCTGCACGACCTCGAGCGCGAGGTCGGGCGTGCGCTCGCGGAAGACGAAGATGGCGACGGTCAGCGAAACGGCGAGGAGGGCGCAGAGCAGCGCGGCGCCCAGGCGCTCATCGCTTGACACGGTCCTCGCCCACGATCACGGCGACGTCCGCGGTCCCCACCGTGCGGCGCACCGCCTTGTCCATCTTCTCGACGCGCTTGATCTTCAGATCGCGCGCCACCTTCTTGCCCAGCGCCTTCCGCTCCGGCGCGAACATGACCACGGACTCGGCGCGCTGCTCGTTCGCCACGCCGGTCTGGGTGAGCGTGAAGCCCGCGCCCTGCACGTCTGCCGCCGTGTCGCCGGCGAGCCCCGCGTTGGACGTCGCGTTCAGCACCGCGACCTCGATCGCCGCCGGGTCGAGGCCCCTGATCCCGGGCCCGGCGGGCTCGTCGCCCTTCTGCAGGAGCTCCTGGGAGACCGCGACCGCCCCCACCGCCGCCACGACCGCGCCGATCGCGATCGCCGCGAGCCAGCGCGGCTGGCTCAAGCGCTGGGAGAAGCGCCGCCAGCGCCTGTGCGGCTGCAGCGCCTCGCGCTCCATCGTGAGCTGCACGAGGGCCGGGCGCTCGGCCGTGATGCCGGAACCCTCCTCGACGGGCAGCCCGCCCGGGTACACCGCGGTCACGTCCGGCAGCGGCTCGCCGCGCTCTAGGTAGAGGCGCTCGAGCTCGCGCTCCGCGCGGTCGAGCCGCGCCTCGCTCGCCTGCAGGTCCCGGCGCGGGTGGTCGGGGTCGCGCTCCATCCACTCGCGCAGCCTCTTTAGGTCGCGGCGCTGCGAGAGGTAGAGCGGCAGCAGCAGGACGATCCCGATCAGGCCCACCGCGGAGATCACGGCGGCGATGCGGTCGACGTTGAGGAGCTCCTCGCTCACGGCCGGCTACCCCGCCGTGGGCGCCACGAAGTCGTCGTTGTCGGCCCCGACGAGCAGCGCGAGCTCGGCGCCCGCCGCCAGGTCCCGCACCTCCTGGGTCATGGGCTCGATCTCGACCTGGCCGAGCTGCGCCTCGATCGCGGCGGCGAGCTTCTGGGCGTCCTCCTCGCGCCCCTCCTCGTACATGATCACGGTCACCTCGCTGCCCGTGAGCGCGGTGTCGGTCGTACGCACGCGGAAGCCGGCGGGCTCGACGACCGTCTCGGCGATCACGCCCGCGAGCCCTGGCACGGCCTCGACCGTGCCGGTCTCGTTCTGGACCGCCGTCGCGTTCAGCACCGCCACCCGCGCGGGGCGCTCGCGCTGCTCGCGCTGGCCGTCCTGGTTGCCCTGGCCGCGCTTGCCGCCCTGCGCGCGGCGCTCGCCGCGCTCGCGGACCGGCTCGTCGCCGCCGAGCAGGCCGAAGCCGCTGGTCAGCACCCCGGCGGCGATCACGCCCGCGAGCAGCACCGCGACCAGCCAGCGCGGGTCGACGGGCGAGCGGCGGTCGATCGCGTCCCAGGCGCGCTCGCGCAGGCTCGGGCCCTCGTCCTCCTCGAGGAGCTGCCCGCGCGCCTCGGCGGCGGCAGCCGCGGCCTCGTCGGCCTCCTTGGCGCGCTCGGGGGCGCGCCCCGCCCACTCACGCAGCCTGCGCAGCTCGCGCGCCTGCCCGATCAGCAGGAAGGCGAGGACCGAGAAGCCCAGGAACGCGACGACGCCGAGGATCGGGGCGATTCGCTCGAGGGAGTCGAGGAAGTCCATAGGTCAGCGGCGGATCTTATGGCGCGCCGGGGTGCGCGACGCGCCCTCGGCGACGCTCAGGCGTCCAAGTCCAGCCCCGCGGAGGCGGGGCGCTCGTTCACAGTTTCCATCACTCGCGCGGCCAGCCCGGCCTCGTCGCCCGCCTCGACGAGCTCCGTGAGGCGGTTCACCTGCGAGTCGACCCAGTCGGGGTCGATGCGGCGGGAGCGAACGGCCCGCACGATGCGGTCGGCGCTCGTCGGCTGCGCGCGCTCGTCGGGGTTGAAGAGCTCCTCGTGGAGCTTCTCGCCCGGGCGGCGCCCCGTGTACTCGATCGCGATGTCCACCCCCGGCTCGTAGCCGGCGAGGCGGATCATGTTGTGGGCGAGGTCGACGATGCGCACCGGCTCGCCCATCTCGAGCACGAACACCTCCCCGGTCTCGGCGCCCAGGTCGGCCGACTTGATGACGAGCTGCACGGCCTCCGGGATCGTCATGAAGTAGCGCGTCATCTCCGGGTCGGTCACCGTCACCGGCCCGCCGCGCTCGATCTGCGAGCGGAAGATCGGGACCACGCTGCCCGACGAGCCCAGCACGTTGCCGAAGCGGACGGTCACGAACTTGGTCGCCGTGTAGCGCTGGCCCGCGGCGGCCACGATCCACTCCGCCATCGCCTTCGACGCGCCCATCACCGTGCGCGGGTTGACGGCCTTGTCGGTGGAGATCAGCACGAAGCGGGCGGCCCCGTTGAGCGCCGCGGTCTCGGCGGTGACCCGCGTCGCGATCGCGTTGTTGCGGATCGCCTCGATCGGGTTCGCCTCCATCAGCGGCACGTGCTTGTAGGCGGCCGCGTGGAAGACCACCTCCGGCCGGATGCGGCTCATCACGTCGAGCATCCGGTCGGCCTCCTTGCAGTCGGCGAGCACCGCCTCCAGGCGGTTGAAGTGCCACTGCTCGCGCATCTCGCGGTCGATCTCGAACAGGTTGTCCTCGGCGTGGTCGAGCATCACCAGCAGCCGGGGGTTGACCCGCGCGATCTGCCGGCAGAGCTCCGAGCCGATCGAGCCGCCCGCGCCGGTCACCAGCACCACGCGGTCCTCGAGGTAGGCCCCGACGCGGTCCAGCTCCATGACCACCGGGTCGCGCCCGAGCACGTCCTCGACCTGGACCTCGCGGAGCTGGCGGGTGAGCTCGACGCCGCCCGCGAGGATCTCGAACACGGTGGGCGTCGTGCGCACCTGGATCTCCCGCTCGCGGCAGGCGGCGACCACCTTGGCGCGCAGGATCCCCGGCGCCGACGGGATCGCGATCACCACCTCGTCGGGCGCGTAGCGGTCGAGGACCTCGCCGATCTGGTCGGTCGTGCCGAGCACCTTGAGGCCCTCCGCGCGCATGCCGCGCTTGCCCGGGTCGTCGTCGATGAAGCCGATCGGGCGCGCGCCCAGGTTCGGGTTGAGCTTGAGCTCGCGCGCGACCATCTGGCCGCCGGAGCCGGCGCCCACGATCAGCACGTCGCGCTGCTTGCGGCCGCCGGGGCGCCAGCCCCGCGAGGCGCGCTCGTGGATCGTGCGGCGGGCCAGGCGCGCGCCGCCGAGCAGGGCGACCGAGAGCAAGAGGTCGAACACCACGACCGAGCGCGGCAGCCCGTGGTTGAAGGGCTTGGCGAGCTCGAAGACGAGCACCATCGCCGCGGTCGCCACCAGCAGGGTGCGCAACAGCGGCCACAGGTCGGGCAGCCGGAAGTAGCGCCACCACTGGTCGTGCTGGCGCAGGAGGTCGAGGATGATCGTCTTGCCGAGGGCGACGAAGGCGATCGATCCCCAGAGCATGGTCTCGTAGCGCGCCGGGATGCCGCCCGCCACGTCCAGGAAGCGGATCTCGAAGGCGAGCGCGAAGGCGGCCGCGGCCAGCAGGCCGTCGGCGAGGATGACCAGCACCCGGTGCCGATGGACCGGGTCGATGAACCGACGCATCGCGAAGCAGTCTACGGCTCGCGGGGTGGCCGCGGGGTGCCGCAAGCGGCCCTGCGTGAGCGGCCTTTCAGGCTAGGAGCGCTCGCCCGCGAGCGCCCGCTCAACCTGCTCGAGCAGCCCGTCGCGGCGCGCTTCGTAGGGGAAGTGGGAGAGCACGCGCTCGCGCGCGGCGCGGCCCGCCGCCGGGGCGAGCTCGAGCGCCTTGCGGATCCCGGCGGCGACGGCCTCCGGCGTGGGCTCGTCGATGTAGACGCCGGTGGGGCCGACCACCTCGGGCAGGGCGCCGGCCCTGGTCACCACCGGCACCGCGCCGGCCAGCATCGCCTCGGCGAGCGAGAGGCCGAAGCCCTCGTGCAGGGACGCCTGGACGTACACGGCCGCGGTGCGGAACAGCTCGTCGAGCTCCTCGTCGGGGAGGAACCCGGTGAGGCGGGCGTTCGGGGGCGCGGACGCCGCGAGGCGCTCGCCGGTGTCGTCCAGCCACTTGCCGGCGAGCACGAACTCCACGTCCTCGACGAGCCGCGCGGCCTCGATGAACGGCCCGTGTCCCTTGCGCCTGAGGTTGAGCTCGTAGACGACGCCGACGCTGAGCGCCATGCGCGCGCGCTCGGCCGCGGGCTCGCCGAAGCGGTCGGGGATGCCGTGGTGGACGACGGCGACGCGGCGCGGGTCGATGCGCACGTTGCGCTCGATCTCGCCGAGCGTGTAGTTCGAGTTGGTGACGAGGCGGGTGGCGAGCTCCGCGGTCGAGCGCACGAGGCGCTTGCGGACGCCCCCGCGCTGCGAGCCGTAGCCGATCTCCGGGACCGCGGCCGTGTCGAAGCCGCCGAAGATCAGCACCGACGGCTTGCGCGCGCGCCGCGCGAGCCGCAGCGCCAGGGCCGTGTGCCAGGAGGCGAACCAGCCGACTACCACGTCGCAGGCGCGGAGCTTGCGCCACAGCTCGGCAGGGCGCGGCCGCACGCCGTACTGGAAGTAGTCCACGACCTCGTGGCGCTCGGCGAGCGCCTCGCGGTCGATCCGGGTGAACGTGTTGTCGCGGCTGATGACGTAGAGGACGCGCGCCATGGGCCTCCTTCCGTGGCGATGGACGATAGGCGAGGCGGAGCCGCGGGGCGGAACGACGGGTATCCTCGGCCGTCCGTCAAGCGTGGCCGCGGCCGCGCCCGAGCGCGATGCCATCCATCCACCTCCCGCACGCCAGCGTCACCGACTTCATCGTCGACCCGATCGTCGACGTAGCCACGGAGTTCATCGACCGCGTCGGCCTGGTCGGCGTGTTCTTCCTGATGCTGCTGGAGAGCGCCTGCATCCCGGTGCCGAGCGAGGCGATCATGCTGTTCGCGGGGTTCAACGTCTCGGAGGGCGACATGACGCTGTTCGGCATCGTCGGCGCGGGCGTGCTCGGCAACGTCGTCGGCTCGTGGGTCGCCTGGGCGGCCGGCTACTACGGGCGGCTCGAGCTGCTCGAGAAGAACCGCCTGATCCACCTGAACCCCAAGCACCTCGCCTGGGCGGACCGCTGGTTCGAGCGGCACGGCGACGCCACCGTGTTCTTCACCCGCATGCTGCCGATCATCAGGACGTTCATCTCGCTGCCCGCGGGCGTCGCGAAGATGCCGTTCTGGCGCTTCACCGCGCTCACGCTGCTCGGCTGCATCCCCTGGGTGCTCATGCTCGGGTTCATCGGCAAGCAGGTCGGCGACCGCTGGGAGGAGTGGCGCGACTACCTGCACTACGGCGACTACGTCGTGCTGGCGGCGATCGTCGTGGGCGCCGTCTACCTGATCTACAAGCGCAAGCGGACCGGGGCCAGCACCGCCGCCCCGGACGAGGCGTGAGCGGGCGGCCCGCTCGGCGGAGGCGGCCATAGCCGGCTCGCCGGCAGCGCTCGAGCTGGGGGCCGCGCGCGCGGCGTTCCTCGGCGCGGTGCAGGGGCCCGCTGAGCTCCTGCCGATCTCGAGCTCCGCGCACATCTCGCTGCTCCCCTGGCTCTTGGGCTGGCGCTGGCACGAGCTCGACCCGGAGGCGCGCAAGAGCTTCGAGGTCGCGCTGCACGGCGGCACGGCGGCGGCGCTGCTCGTCGGGCTGCGCGACGAGATCGCGGCCGAGCTGCGCGCCTTCGACGCGCGCCGGGCCGCGGTGGTCGCGCTCTCGTTCGTCCCGCCGGCGGTCGCGGGGCTCGCGTTCGAGCGCTGGATCGAGTCGCGGCTGGGGACCCCCGCGGCCACGGCGGTCGGGCTCGCGGCCGGGTCGGCGGCCATGGTCGCTGCCGACCGGGCCCCGCAGGAGCGCGGGCCGGGCGACGCGGGCGCGCTCGACGGCCTTCTGCTCGGCCTCGCGCAGGCCGCCGCGCTCATGCCTGGGGTCTCGCGCAACGGCGCGACGCTCACCGCCGCCCGCGCGCGGCGGTTCTCCCGCGAGCAGGCGAACCTGCTCTCGCGCACCGTGGCGCTGCCGGTGATCGTGGGCGCGGTCGCGCTCAAGGGGGTGCGGCTGCGCCGCCGCGGGATCGCGAAGGGCACCGGGAAGCAGCTCGCGGTCGGCGCCGCCGCCTCGTTCGTCTCGACGCTGGCCTCCCAGCGGCTCATCCGGCTGGTCGAGCGCGACCGGGCGCTGTGGCCTTACGCGGCCTACCGGCTCTGCCTGGCCGCCGCGATTGTGGTCAAACTGAAGCGGTGAGCCAGGACGCGTACGCAAGGGCCGGCGTGAGCCAGCGCGCCGCCGATCGGGCGGTGAGCGCGCTCGTCGCGCACCTTTCGCGCATCGACACGGGCAAGCCCTCGCGCGTGGTCGACCTGCCCGGGCACTACGCGAGCGTGCTGCGCATCGACGAGCGCACCGGGGTCGCGTTCGGCACCGACGGGGTCGGCACGAAGATGCTCGTCGCCGAGCGGCTCGGACGCTTCGACACGATCGGGATCGACTGCATCGCGATGAACGTCAACGACCTGATCTGCGTGGGCGCCGAGCCGATCGCGCTGGTCGACACGATCCTCTGCGCGACCGCGGACGCCGAGGTGATCGGCGAGATCGGCAAGGGGCTGCGGGCCGGCGCCGAGCTGGCCGGGATCGAGATCCCGGGCGGCGAGATCGCGCAGGTGGGCGACGTGGTGAGCGGCTGGGAGCTCACCGGCAGCGCGATCGGGCTGGTCGCGCTCGACGAGATCGTGACCGGCGAGCGCATCGCGCCCGGGGACGTGCTGATCGGCCTGCCCTCGAGCGGCCTGCACTCCAACGGCTACACGCTCGCCCGCAAGGTGCTGGTCGGCATCCCGCTCGACGACGAGCGCCTGGGCCGCCCGCTCGGCGACGTCCTGCTCGAGCCGACGGCGATCTACGTGCGCGCGGTCCTCGAGCTCCTGCGCTCCGACGTCGACGTGCGCGGGCTCGCGCACATCACCGGCGACGGGCTCAACAACTTACTGCGCCTCTCGCGCGCGGTGGGCTACGAGATCACCGACCCGCTGCCCGTGCCGCCGATCTTCGGCCTGATCCAGGAGGTCGGCGGGGTCGACGACGAGGAGATGTACGAGGTCTTCAACATGGGCCTCGGCTTCGTCTGCATCGTGCCCTCCGCCGACGCCGACGCGGCCTGTGAGCTGCTCGCCCGCCACCACCCCGGCACGCGGGTCGTGGGGCGCGTCACCGACCGGGCCGGTAGCGTTGAGCGCCGCTGATGCTGATCGCGATCCTGATCTACGAGAAGCTCACGGCGCTCGATGCGGTCGGGCCGTACGAGGCGCTCGCCCACATCCCCGGCGCCGAGGTGATCATGGTCGCCCCGCGCGAGGGCGCCGTCATCACCGACACCGGCAACCTCGCGCTCGTCGCGGGGGGGACCACGGCCGACATCGCCGCCGCCGACGCCCTCATCGTCCCCGGCGGCGAGGGCAACCGCGTGCTCCTCGACGACGAGCGGCTGCTCGGCTGGATCCAGCGCGTGCACGAGCACACGCGCGTCACGGCCTCGGTGTGCACCGGCGCGCTCCTGCTCGGCGCCGCCGGGCTGCTGGAGGGCAGGCGCGCGACCACCCACTGGGCCTACCGCGACGAGCTGCCGAAGTACGGCGCGACCCCCGTGGCCGAGCGCGTCGTCCGCGACGGCAAGGTGGTCACCGCCGCCGGCGTCTCCGCCGGCATCGAGCTCGGCCTCACCGTCGCCGCGGAGCTCTTCGGCGAGGACGCCGCCAAGGCCGCCGAGCTGGGCATCGAGTACGACCCCAAGCCCCCGTTCGGCACCGGCTCCCCGGAGCGCGCCCCGGCGGAGATCGTCGAGGCCGTGCGCGAGCTGGAGCGCGGCTGATCCCGCATCGCGAGTTCGCGGTCCGGCGCTACGCCGTCTCCCAGAGCTCCCCGCCCAGCACGGGGACGGGGCGCAGGCGCCACTCGCGGGCGAGCGACCAGAGCTCCGCGCGCGCGACCGGGGCGGGCAGGCCGGTGATCTCCTCGACCTCGCGGGTCGCCACGCGGCCGAAGCGCTCGACGACCTCCATGACGCCGGGCTTGCCCGCGTTCGCCGGCTCCGCGCCGGCGGCGATCGCGGCGGCGCGCCAGGCCTCGTAGTCCGCGCGCCCGTACACGGCGTGGCGCTCACCGCCCTCGGCGACGAAGACCAGCGCCGGGAAGGCGAGCCGCTCGCGGCCCTCGGTCTCGGCGACCGCGCCCTCCACCGCGCGCGCCTCGTCGGGGATCGTGCGCACCTCGTCGAGGTCGTAGCCGAAGCGCTCGAGCGCGTCGTTGGACTGGGCGTCGATGCGGAAACGCTGCGCGTCGATCCCGGCGGGCTCCGCCACGGCGACGAGCGCCTCCAGGTTGTCCGCCTTGCGGCGCTCGAGCATGATCGCCTCGCGCAGGCGGCGCAGGTACCGGTAGGCCGCGTCGGGGCCCTGGTCCTGGGCCGCCTTCACCGCGATGCACGCCGGGTACGTCGAGGAGAGCGGCGCCACCCGCCAGATCCTCGGATCGACCGGCATCCCGGTCTGCGCGCTGACCTCGAGCCAGTGCGCCATCAGGTCGGCGTATGGGTCGGAGCCCGCGCCGATGCCCCCGTCGCTGTCCCGGTACTCCGGGCCGTAGGATCGAGCGAGGCCACCCAGGACGAACCGGAAGCGCAGGCCATCCCCGAACTCCCACATCAACCGCCGCAGCTTCGGCTCGGCGCCCCACGACCAGGCGCAGGCTGGATCTGTCAGGTAGCGGACTTCGACGGTCATCGTGCAGGGATGCGCCCGGCCGGCGAGGTCTTGGGCGCGTGTCGAAAAATAGGCTGTTGAGGCTTCGATGAGCGCTGACGCACCGCAACAGGGACTCGGGACGGGCCTGGTCGGCACCGTTTTGTCGGACCGTTACCGGCTCGACGGCAAGCTCGGCAGCGGCGGCATGTCGACCGTCTATCTCGCCACCGACCTCACCCTGGAGCGGCAGGTCGCGGTCAAGGTCCTGCACCGCGAGATGTCGGGGCAGCCCGACCAAGAGGAGCGCTTCCGGCGCGAGGCCCGGGCGGTCGCGCAGCTCTCGCACCCCAACGTGGTCGCCGTGATCGACGCGGGCGAGGACCACGGGCGCCCCTACATCGTCTTCGAGTACGTCCCCGGCGAGACGCTCAAGCAGCGCATCGAGCGCCTCGGGCGCCTGCCGCTGGACGAGGCCGCCGCCTACGCGATCGAGATCGGCCGCGGCCTGCAGGCGGCGCACGCCCTGAACATGGTGCACCGCGACGTCAAGCCGCAGAACGTCCTCATCGACCCGGAGGGGCGCGCCAAGGTCACCGACTTCGGCATCGCGCTGTCGCTCGACTCGGACGGCCTCACCAAGACCGGCCGCGTGCTCGGCACCACCGACTACGTCTCGCCAGAGCAGGCGATGGGCAAGGAGATCGACGCCCGCTCGGACATCTACTCGCTCGGCATCGTCCTCTACGAGATGCTGATCGGCGACGTGCCGTTCAAGGCGGAGACGGTCGTCGGCGTCGCCATGAAGCACGTGAACGAGGAGGTCCCGGACGTGCAGCGTCGCCGCCCGGGGGTCTCCTCGGCCCTCGCCGCCGTGGTCGACCGGGCCACGCAGAAGGAGCCGCGCAAGCGCTACCCCGACGTGGCCGCGATGGTCGCCGACCTGGAGGCCGCGCTCGAGGTCGAGGTGGCGCGCGCCGGCGGCGCGGGCGGCGAGGCGACCACCGTGCTCGACTCGGTGCCGGAGCGCCAGCGGCTGCTCACACCCCGCCGGGCCTCGGTCGCGGGCACGCTGCTCGTGCTCGTCGGCGTGATCGCGGCGCTCCTCTTCGTCAGCCTCGGCAACGAGGACCGCGGGCCCCAGCGCGCGGCGGGCAACGACCAGGGCGCCGAGCCGAGCACGACGCGGATCGAGCTCGTCTCCGCCCGGGACTTCGACCCGCAGGGCGACAACCAGGAGCACCCCACCGAGGTCGAGCTGCCCTTAGACGGCGACCCGGCGACCGCGTGGTCGACCGAGACCTACGACGCCGCGCCGGTGATCGCCGACGCCACCGGCGGCGAGAAGACCGGCGTGGGCCTCGTGGTCGAGGCCAGCGAGCCGTTCACGGCCGCGACGCTCGAGATCGGCACCGCCAAGCCCGGCTTCAGCGGGCAGGTCTACGCCGCCCCGCCCGGCACCCCGCCCAAGGACCTCGCGGGCTGGGGCGAGCCGGTCGCCGAGTTCAACGCCGCCGAGGAGAGCAACAGCGTCGCGCTCGAGCTGGGCGGCGAGGCCCAGTGGGTCCTCATCTGGATCACCTCGCTCACCGAGAACGAGGACGGCGGCTACTCCGCCTCGATCAGCGAGCTCGCGCTCTCGGACTGAGCGCGGCTCGGCCTGCCTAGAACTCGTAGGAGCGCTCGCGCTCGTGCCGCTCGACGGCGAGCCGCACGAGGCGGTCGCAGAGCTGCGGGTAGGACACGCCGCTCGCCTCGAACAGCTTCCCGAACACGCTCGTCGAGGTGAACCCGGGGATCGTGTTGATCTCGTTGACGAGCAGCTCGCCCGACCCCTCCAGGTAGAAGAAGTCGCAGCGCGCCATGCCGCGCCCGTCGATCGCGCGGTACACGCGCGCCGCCAGCTCGCGGACGCGGGCGATCGCCTCCTCGCCGATCGGCGCGGGCACGCGGAGCTGCATCCCGCCCTCCGTGTACTTGGCCTCGTAGTCGTACCACTCGTGGCCCACGGTCACGATCTCCCCCGGCAGGGACGTCTCGGGCTCCTCGTTGCCGATCACCGAGCACTCCACCTCGCGCCCCTCGGCGTGCGCCTCGACGATCACGCGCGGGTCGTGCCGACGCGCCTCCTCGACCGCCGCGTCGAGGTCGGCCAGGTCCTCCACGCGCGAGATGCCGACGCTCGAGCCGAGCCGCGAGGGCTTCACCCACACGGGCGTGCCGAATGACGCGACGCGCTCGCGCCAGCCGGGCTCGCCCACCTCGCAGAAGTCCACCTGCGGGATCCCGTGGAAGGCGAGCAGGCGCTTGCAGACGAGCTTGTCCATCGCCACGGCCGCGCCCAGCACCCCCGGGCCCGCGTACGGGATGTCCAGGCACTCCAAGAGGCCCTGGACGGTGCCGTCCTCGCCGAACGGGCCGTGCAGCACGGGGAACGCGACGTCCGCGCCGGCGAGCCCGCCGGCCGGGCGCAGGTCGAGCTCCTCGCCGTCCATGAGCCAGCGGCCGTCGCGCTCGATCACGATCCGCACGACCTCGTGCCCGGCCTGCTCGAGCCCGGCGGCCACCGACTCGCCCGAGCTCAGCGAGACGTCGTGCTCGCTCGAGCGGCCGCCGCTGATCACCGCCACCTTCATCGGCGCCTCCAGGCCGCCGCGCGCGGCGAGGCGTCGTCGGCGGAGACGTCGTCGTCGGGCGGCGGCTCAGGCGGGACGTACTCGCCCACGTAGATGGTCACGCGGTCGCCCGACTTGATCCTGGTGCCCGGGCTCGGCGCCTGGTCCAGCACCCGGCCGTCCTGAGAGCGCACGTTCGTCTCCTGCCTGCGGATCTCCACGTTGGTCACGCCGCGGTCGCGCAGGGTATTGATCGCGGTGCGCTCGGGCTGGCCGACCACGTTCGGCACCCGCACCGACCCGGCCCCGGTGGAGACGACGATGGTCACCTCGCTGCGCGGGCGGATCTCGGTGCCGGGGGCGGGGCTCTGGTCGATCACCGTGCCCTCCGGCTCGTCCGCGTCCCTGGTCTCCACGTTCGGGATCAGGCGCGCCTCGCGGATCGCCGTCTCGGCGTCCGCCTCGTCGAGGCCGACCACGTCGGGAACGGGCACCAGGTTCGCGCCCTGCGAGACCAGCATCACGACCACGGACTGGCAAGCTACCTGTTCGCCCGCCGGGGGCTCGGTCCGCACCACGCGCCCCGGGTCGACCCGGTTCGAGAAGAGCTCGCGCTGGTCGGCCTGAAGCTGGGCGTCCTTGAGGCGGGACGCGGCGCGGTCGACCCGCATGCCCGCCAGGTTCGGCACGGCTACCTGGCTGCCGATGCTGACGTGGATCGTGACCGTCGAGCCCTTGTCGGCGTTCGTGCCGCCCGCCGGGTCCTGCTCGACCACCGTGCGCGGCTCGTCGCAGCTCTCGAAGGTGCGCGGCGCGACGTCGAAGCCGGCCTCGCGCAGCAGGCGCTCGGCGCGGTCCTGCTTGAAGCCCACCACGGCCGGCACGCGCACCTGCTCGGCGCGGGTGAGCGCCCAGACGGCGACGCCGATCAACAGCGCGAGGATCACCCCGAGCGCGATCAGCTTGCGGCGCGTCCAGAACTCGCGCTTGGGCGCGGGCTCCGGCGGGGGCGGCGGGGGCGCCGCGGCCGGGGGCGGCGGGGCGGCCTGGGACACCCCCGGCTCCGCCTCGGCCGCGTCCAGCGCGCGCAGGAACTCGTCAGCGGACGCGAACCGCCGCTTCGGGTCCTTCTCGAGCGCGCGCATCACGACCGAGCTCAGCGCCGGGCCGACCGCGGGGTTGAGCTCCGCCGGCGGGCGCGGGGTCTCGGTCACCTGCCGCATCGCGACGGCCACGGCGCTGTCGCCGTCGAAGGGCACGCGGCCGGTGAGCGCCTCGTACAGGATCACGCCGATCGAGTAGATGTCGGCGGCCGCGGTGACCTCCAGCCCCTGGGCCTGCTCGGGCGACAGGTACTGCGCGGTCCCGAGCACGGAGCCCGTCTGGGTGATCTCCGACGCGCCCGCGCGGGCGATCCCGAAGTCCGTGACCCGCGCGCGGCCCTCCGCGTCGACGAGCACGTTGCCGGGCTTCAGGTCGCGGTGCACGATGCCGTGCTGGTGCGCGTAGCGCACCCCGGCGAGGATCTGGCGGACGATCTCGACCGCCTCGGGCACCGAGAGCCCGCGCGCGATCAAATCGCGCAGCGAGGCGCCCTCCACGTACTCCATCGCGATCCAGTGGCGGCCGTCTTCCTCCCCGCGGTCGTACACGCCCACGAGGTTGGGGTGCTGCAGGCCGGCCGCCGCCTTCGCCTCGCGCCGGAAGCGCTCCACGAACTGCGTGTCCGCGTTGAAGCGCTCGTGGAGGAACTTGAGCGCCACGCGGCGGTCGAGGATCTCGTCCTCCGCGAGCCAGACGTCCGCCATACCGCCGGCGCCGAGCCGGCGCACCAGGCGGTACCGCCCGCCGACCTTCTGTCCCTCTTCCAGCCTCATCCGCCCGTGAGCGCGTCCATCACCTTCGTCGCGATCGGCCCCGCGACCTGGCCGCCGAAGCATCCCGTACAGCGCTCGAGCATGACGGCGACCGCGACCTGCGGGTCCTCGGCAGGCGCAAACCCTATGAACCACGGCCGGTTGATCCGCTGCTCGACGTCGATCTCCGCCGTGCCCGTCTTGCCCGCGAGCTGGCCGGCGCTCGTCCGCAGGCCGCTCGCTGTGCCCTCGTTCGCGACGTTGACCATCATCTGGGTGACCGCCTCCGCGGTCTCCTCGCTCATCACCCGCGACTGCTCGTCCGGGTCCAGCTCCTCGATCACCCGGCCGTCCGGGTCACGCGCCTCCTGCAGGAAGGTCGGCTTCATGAGCTTGCCGTCGTTGGCGACCGCCGCCGCCACCTGAGCCATCTGCAGCGGCGTGACGAGCAGGCGCTCCTGGCCGATCGCGACGCGGCCGATGTCGATCACGCCGGCGTCGTCGATCAGCTTGCCCTTCGAGTAGACGCCGCTGGGCGCCATCTGGTTGTCGGGGAAGTCGAGCGGCGGGTCCTTGTAGAAGCCGAAGCGCTTCATGTACTCGATGTAGGTGTCGGCGCCGAGCGCCTCGCCCACCTGCGCCCAGTAGGTGTTCACCGAGTTGGTGAGCGCAGTCTCCATGTCGATGTCGCCGAAGCTCTGCCCGCCCGAGTTCGCGAGCGGGGCGCCCGAGATCTCCTTCGGCGAGTCGGCGTTCAGCACGGTCGACGGGTCGAACTCGCCCGAGTCGATCGCGGCCACGGCGGTCACGACCTTCATCGTCGAGCCCGGCTCGTACGTCGCCTGGGTGGGCCGGTTGAACAGCGGTCCCGACACGCCCTGCTCGGAGAGCTCCTGGAACACCCCCTCGTCCTGGAGCCCGTTCGGGTCGAAGGTCGGGACCGAGGCCATCACCCGCACCGCCCCCGTGGACGGCTCGATCGCCACCACCGACCCGCCGCCGGTGGCGCCCGGGGTCGAGGCGATCGCCTGCTGCAGGGCGTCCATCGCCACCCGCTGCGCGTCCGCGTCCAGGGTGAGCGTCACGTCGGCGCCCGCGCGCGTGCGGTTCAGGATCTGGTCGATGAGCGTCGCGAACTCGTTGTCCTCGCCCGTGAGCAGGTCGTTGAGCGAGAGCTCGATCCCCACCCGGTCCACGTCCGCGTAGGAGTAGCCGACGGGGTTGCCGAACAGCGGGCCCTGCGGGTAGCGCCGCACGTAGACCCGGTTCGGCCCGCGGCCGCGGCCCACGCTCTCGGCGATCAGCACGCCGTCGCTCGAGCTGATCGAGCCGCGCGCGATCTGCTGCTCCTCGATCAGCGGCCGGGCGTTCTGCGGGTGGTGGCGCAGCTCGTCGGCCTCGAGCACCGCCCAGCGGGAGGTGAACGCGACCAGCCCCGCGAACAGAAGCAGCACGAACGCGTACAGGCGGAAGATCGGCTTGTTCACGGCGCCGCCCCCTCCTCGTAGCGCGCCGGCGGGCGGCGGGCGCGCTCGGAGACCAGCATGAGCAGCGCGAGCAGGATCATGTTGGCGACGATCGAGCTGCCGCCGTACGAGATGAACGGCAGGGTCACGCCCGTGAGCGGGATCAGCTTCACGACCCCGCCGATGATCACGAACACCTGCAGGCAGAAGACGGCGGTGAGCCCGGCCGCGAGCAGCTTCGAGAACCCGTCCGGCGCCATCATCGCCGTCTTGAAGCCGCGCGCCCCGATCAGCGCGTAGCAGGCGATCAGCCCGCACGCCCCGAACAGGCCGAGCTCGGCGACGATCACCGCGTAGATCGCATCCGTGTGCGGCTCGGGCAGGATCGAGCCGCAGTACGGGAAGCCCTGGGTGCAGCCCTCCGGGAAGAACGGTCCCGGGAGCTTGAGCAGCGCCTGGCCCAGGCCCTGCCCGAAGAGACCGCCCTCGGCCTGCGTGAAGAGCGCCGCGGTGATCTGGCCCGCGCCCGCGGGCGCGTCCGGGCCGAACGGGTCGAGCCAGATGTCGATGCGGTCCTGCACGTGCCCCACGGTGTTCGCGAAGAACCAGGCGCCCCCGGCGAACAAGAGCAGCCCGGCGAGCACGTACGAGAAGCGGTTCGTCGCCACGTACATGAGCGCGAGGAACGCGCCGAAGAACATCAGCGAGCTGCCCAGGTCGCGGATGAAGACCAGGAGCACCATCGCCGCGCCCCAGACGATCAGCAGGGGCCCGAAATGCTTGACCGGCGGGATCGTGAGGCCCAGAAAACGGCGGGCGGCGACCGAGAACAGCTCGCGCTTCTCGTTCAGGTAGCTCGCCAGGAAGACGACGATGCCGATCTTCGCGAGCTCTGCGGGCTGGAAGGCGATCGGGCCCACGTCGACCGCCAGGTACGCGCCGTTGACCTGCGAGCCGATGACCGGCAGGCGCGGCGCCAAGAGCAGCGCCAGGCTCCCGATCGCGATCAGGTACCGGTAACGCTGCAGGACCTCGTAGTCCCGCAGAAAGACGATCGTGGCGGCGAACGCGCCCAGGCCGAGCAGGAACACCGTCGCCTGTCCGACGGCGAGCGTCTCGTCGATCCGGTAGAGCACGACCAGGCCGATCGCGGCGAGCAGCGCGCAGAGCGGGAAGAGGTACGGGTCCGCGTGCGGCAGGGCGATGCGCAGGAAGACGTGGGCCGCGACGCAGACCGCCAGGAAGTAGCCGCCGTAGATCAGGCTCAGGTCGCCGATCTCGTCCGAGCCGACCAGGAAGACCTGGGTGAACCCGGCGGTGACGAGCAGCGCGACCGGGATCAGCGCGAACAGCTCACGCGTGCGGGCGCTCATCGCGAGCCCCGCTCACCGCCTCCGCCGCGCCCGCCCGAGCGCCGGCCGCCCCCGTCGCCGCGCTGGCCGCGGTCGCCGCCGCCCTGCTTCCCGCCGCTCTTGCGCGGCGGGGTCGTCACCGCGGCGGCCTCGAGGTCCTCGAGCAGGTCGAGCGCGTCGTCGCGGCCGCGGAGCTCGTGGTTGGTCGCGGCCTCGCGACGCTCGGGCGGCAGCGAGCTCACCTGCACGGGCGTCGAGCGCACCTCGCTGTAGAGGTTCACGCCGAGCGGCAGCTCGTACGGCAGGCCGCGATAGAGCGCGAGGCGGCCGGCCTCGTCCGCCCCCAGGAAGTACACCTGGCGCATCCCGACCACCGCCACGACGATCAGGCCCGCGACCACGGCGGCGGTCACGAGCACCTTGAGCGCGCGGCGCAGGCCGCCTTTGCGCGGCGGCGGCGCGACGGGCTCGCGACGCTCGCGCGGCGTCTCGCGGGCCGCGGCGCCCCCCAGCTCCGCCTCGCGCCGCGCGGCGGCCTCCCGCACCGCGGCGGCGGTCAGCCCGGACGTCTCGGCCGTCGGCCCGATCAGGGTCGCGTCCTCGGGCTCCGCCGGTGCGTCGGCGGCCTCGACCCTGAAGGCGACGACGGTGATGTTGTCGCGGCCGCCCGCCTCGTTTGCGCGGCGCACGAGCTCGGCGGCGATCTCCTCGAGGCTCCCGCCCGCCGCCAGCACCTCGCGGATCTGGGGCTCCTTCACCATCGTCGTGAGCCCGTCCGAGCAGAGCAGGTAGATGTCGCCTGGCCGGGCGCGGTAGGTCATCGTGTCGACCTCCACCTCGGGCTCCGGCCCCAGCGCGCGGGTGATGATCGACCGCTGCGGGTGGTCCTCGGCCTGCTCGTCGGTGAGGCGCCCCTGGCGGCGCAGCTCCTCCACCAGCGAGTGGTCGGAGGTGAGCAGCTTGAGCTCGCCGTCGCGGAAGCGGTAGGCCCGGCTGTCGCCCACGTGCCCGATCACCACGTCGTCGCCGTCGACCATCGCCGCGGTCAGCGTCGTGCCCATGCCCGACCGCGTCACGTCGCGCTGGGCGAGCAGGTGGATCTGGCGGTTGGCGCGCTGGGCGATCTTGCGCAGGAATGCCTCAGGAGGCTCGGCGCCCGTGTGCTGGGCCGGCTCGAACGCCTCCGCGGCGATGCGCGAGGCCACCTCGCCCGCCTGCGCGCCGCCCATGCCGTCGGCGACCGCGAACAGCGGCGCCCGGGCGAAGTAGGAGTCCTCGTTGGTCTGGCGCTGGCGCCCGGTGTCGGTGCGGTGCGCGTACTCGACGACCCGCAGCACGTCAGGACCCTCCCGGGACGTCCAGCTCGAAGCGCAGCTCCGTGTCGCCGATGCGGATCTCGTCGAGATCGTCGAGCGGTCGCTCGCCGGAGACGCGCTCCCCGTTCACGTAAGTGCCGTTCGTCGAGTCCAGATCCTCGATGAAGTAGCGGGCCCCACGAGAGTAGATGCGCGCGTGCATCCCTGACGCGTACCGGTCGTTGATGGCGACGTCGGCCGCCCCGGAGCGCCCGATCGTCACCCCGCCGAACAAATCGAAGCGCCGGCCGGGCTCGAGGCCCCCGCCGCTCACCGCGACGAGCCAGGCGTCCGTGGCGGGCGGGCGGCCGCCCGCGCCCACCGGGTGGAACCCGGTCGCCTCTGGGGCCGGGGCGCTCGTCAGGCGCAGCTCGCGCAGGGCGCTGCGCGCCACCCAGAACAGGAACAGGTAGAGGACGGCGAGGAACCCGAACTTCAGGGCAACGGCTATCGGGTCGCTGTCAACCATCGGATATCGCCCTATTCCCGGCGCGCCGCCGGGATCATGCCTCGATGTCGAACGTGAAGCGGGTCGTGCCGAGCTGGACTTCGTCCCCGGGCGCGAGCCGTACACGGTCGACGCGGCGGCCGTTCACCTTGACCCCGTTCGTCGACCCGAGGTCGCCGATCTCCCAGTCGCCGTTGGAGCGGCGGCGGAGCTCCGCGTGGCGGCGCGAGACGTTGGGGTCGCTGAACACGCAGTCGCAGTCCCGGGAGCGGCCGAGGACCGCGACGGGGCCGTCGAGGACGTACCGGCGGTCGTCGAGGGTGACGATGGCCCGCGTCTCCCTGACCCTCTGGACCGGGTCCTTGGTGCGGGCCTCCTTCTGCTTGGGCGGGACGGAGTAGACCATCGTGTGGCCCTCCTCCCCAAGCGACGGGGCCTCGCCCTGGCGGGCGGCGGGCTTCACCAGCCGCGTCTGGATGCCGAACTCGCCGAGCCGCAGGCGCTCGTCCAGCTTGATCTCCACCTCGGGCCGGGTGAGCAGCGCGTAGTCGTGCCGCCGCGCGTGCTCGAGGAGGTACGCGGCGAGCTCCTGCGCGAGCGAGCTCTCGTACCCCGCGAGCCGCTCGTGGTCCTCCGGGCCGAGCCAGACCGTGTACTGGTTGGGCACGTACACGCGCGAGACCGACGCCGTGCGGTGCGAGTCCATCTCCTTGGCCAGCTTGCGGGCGATCTCGACCGGCTGGACCTGCGAAGAGAAGGCACGCGAGAAGACGCCCTCGACGAGGCTCTCGATCCGGGCTTCGAGGTTCCTCAGAACGCTGATCTCGGCTCTCCTCGTCGACGAGGTTCCAGGACGCGACGGGCCGGGCAGCCCGCCTGCTCAGACAGCCAATCCTACGCAAGTGCGCCGGGTTTGCCGCGCCGTTGGGCCCCCTGCGCGAGGGCTTGCAGCTAGCCGCGACAGCCCGGGTAGCCGCGCCCCAGCCGGTTCGCGAACCGGCAGAACACGGGCCGCACGGGCGGGACGCCGCCGGCGCGCTCGGGTGCGTATCGCACCCAGCCCATCCCCCACTCCCACTCGTCGCTCACCGACTCGCGCGGCTCCACGAGCCGGTGGAAGACGACGGCGCGCACCGCCCGGCGCTTGCGCAGAAGCCGCCAGGCGCGCCACAACAGGTCCCGCTGGCGGCGCTCGCTCACGTTCTCGGGGGCCCCCGTCGAGACCCCGACCTCCGTCACCCACAGCGGCTTGCGTTCGGGGAGCCGCCTGCTGATCCGGGCGGCCTGGCGCAGGATCGTGCGGAAGGCCCCGCGCCGCGCGAACCCGCTGGCGAAGCCGTAGAGGTGGAAGGAGAGCCCGTCCATGAGCCGTGCGGATCGCGGGCGCGCCCGGTAGGCGCGGCGCAGGAACGCCCGCGTCGCCATCAGCACGCCGGGGTACGTCTTGAGCGCCCCGGCCACTCCGCCCGCCAGCACCTTCGCCCCGGCGTTCTCCGCCTTGATCGCGCGGTACGCGATCGCCTGGAGCTCCGCGTAGCGAGGCGGGTCGGGCTCGGGCCACCAGAAGCTGGCCATGTTGGGCTCGTTCCAGACCTCGAAGACCGCCGCCGGGAAGCGCCGCGCGGCCTCCGCTGCGAACTCGGCCCATTCCTCGTCCATCTCGGGCGCGGGCGGCGCCACGCATGCCCAGTTGCCGCCGCAGTCGCCGGCGCGCGCCCACCACGGCGCCGCGATCAGCGTGAGGATCGGGGTCATGCCCTTCGCCCGCGCGTCCGCGTAGACCTCCGCCGCGGCCTGCCAAGCGGGCTCGTTCCACTGGTCGCGGTAGGGCTCGAGCGGGCGCCAGTCGAGGCTGAGCCTGATGGTGGTGGCGCCTGCGGCGTGGGCCAGGTCAAGCTTCTGCGCGGGCGAGAGCCCGTCGACCGCGGCGAGCATCTGCTCGTTGAACCCGACGAGCGGGGCGCGCTTGCGACCAGCCTCGGCCGCGGGCGCAAGCAGGGCGAGCGCCAGCGCCGCGGCGAGGGCGCAGAGCCCCCAGCGGGCGAGCGCGTGCGCCGGGCTGCGTGGTGCGAGCGAGCGGTGGTCCATCGGTGGCCGGGTGGCCGCCTGACGGCCCCCACGGCCGACGCGGCCCCCTACGAGCCATCGGCGCGCGGGCCCGCGCGCTGAGCGCGGCGCCGGTCACCTAGGACGAACGGCCACGGGGCCTAGCTGCCGCCGTGCAACATCGGCCTGGCGCCTGCCAGGGAGCCGCCCGCGCCGGAGGGATCACGCGGCGCGTCCGACCGGGACCGCCGGTGCGCCTCGAAGCCGACCGCCGCCGCGCCCGCGAGGACCGCGGCGAACGAGCCGTCCCCGAGCGCGCCGTTGCCGACGGCCGCAAGTGCCGCGGTGATGCCGGCCGCCCAGATCATCGCCGCCACCATCGCGACCGCGAGGTGCGCGCGCAGCGCAAAGGCGATCGCGACCGAGCCGCCGGAGAGCGCGGCAATCCCCAGCAGCGCCTGCGGGTCGAGCATGGGCAGGAGCAGATCGTGGGCGGCGCTCCCCGCCGACCGCTGCCAGTCCTCGGCCGCGACCGGGGCGATGCCAGCCCGGGGGCCCGCGCCGAACCCCGCCGCGCCGATCAGGTAGGCGGCGAAGCCCAGCCCGCCCACCACCGCGCGCTCGCGCCAGCGCTCGCACGCGACGGCCACGAGCGCCGGGAAGGCCGCCAGGGCGCCGATCGCGCCCAGGGGGATTGCAGCGAACGGCAGCGCCGCCGCCAGCGGCCCGCGCGCCACGGCGAGCGCCGGGACGATGATCGCGGCGAGCGCGATGGCGAGCCCGGGCTTGCCCGCCGGGCCTGCCAGCGCCGCCAACGCGGCTCCCAGGCCCGCCACGGCGGCGACGCGGGTGGGGGTCCGCCAGTTCCACTCGCGCTCGGCGCCCTCGGTCTCCGCGCCCGGGAGCGCGTACTCGTCGTCCAGCTCCGGCGCCACCCGCTGCAGGGCCTCGCCCAACTCGTCGGGGGTCGGGCGCAGGTGGGGCTCCGGCACCAGGCATGCGTCGATCGCGTCCACGAGCTCGGCGGGGAGGTCGTCGCGCTCGCGGGCGAGCGAGGGGATCTCGCGGCCGATCCTGCGCGCGGTCTGCGCCGGGGTGCGGCCGGCGACGGGGTTGGTGCCCGCCCACGCCTCGTACAGCGTGAGCGCAAGGGAATAGACGTCCGCCTCGGGGCCCACCTCCTCCCCCTCGGCCTGCTCGGGAGCCATGTAGGCGAGCGTGCCGACGACCTCGCCCGTCGCGGTCAGCGTCGGGGCTCCGGCGATCGCGGCGATCCCGAAGTCCATGAGCTTCGCGCGGCGGCCCGCCTGGTCGGGCGGGCGCACCATCACGTTCTGCGGCTTGATGTCGCGGTGGATGACGCCGCGCTCGTGCGCGTGCGCGAGCGCGTCGCAGAGGTCCGCCCCGACCTCGGCCACGTCGCGGTCGGTGAGCGCGCCTGCGCGGGCGAGCTCGTCCAGGGTCTGCCCCCGGACGAGCTCGGTGACGAGCACCGCGTGCCCGTCGCGCTCGCCGAGCTCGTACAGCGTCGCGATCGCCGGGTGGTTGAGGCGCGCCGCCGCCTGGGCCTCGCGCAGCACGCGCTCGGACCCCGCGTGGTGGATCTCCTTGACCGCGACCTCGCGCTGCAGGCGCTCGTCCAAAGCGCGGTAGACGACCCCCATTCCGCCCGAGCCGAGGCGCTCGAGGATCTGGAAACGGTCCATGACGACGTCCGCGGCCACTCCAACCTGAGGCGTTCGGCGGCGGGCGCCGCGTTCCTGCCCGTGCGCGGAAGCGACCGGCCCGGGGGTCATACTCCCGTCCACCGGGGTACACGTCCCCCGGTGAGGGCCCACCTGGAGCGATGGGCGATAGCGTTCGGGCCTCCGGTCGACCGTGGAATTCTTCGAAGCTGACGATCCCGCGCCTTCCCGGCGCCAGCGAACAACCCGGCGGCCACGCCGGTCGCGGCGCCCTCGGCGCCCGCGCGGCGCGTCCCGTGAGATCGTCGTCCGGCGGCTGATCGCGCTCGGGATCGGCGTGCTGATCCTCATCCTCCTGCTGCTCGCCGTGCGCGGCTGCCTCAACGCGCGCAAGGAGCGCGCCTTCGACGACTACCTGCGCGACCTCTCCGCGCTCGTCTCCAACACCAACCAGCTCTCCCAGGACTTCTTCGGCCTGTTGCGCGACCCCGGCGACCTCTCAGGGAACGCGCTGCAGGCGCAGATCGCCTCCTACCGGGGCGCCGCGGACGACCTGCTGCGGCGCGCGCGGGGGCTCGACCGGCCCGACCAGCTCGCCGGGGCGCAGAGCGACCTCGTCCTCGCCTACGAGCTGCGCGCTGAGGCGATGCGCTCGCTCTCGAGGCAGATCCCCAACGCGCTCGGGCGGACCGGGCGCGGTGAGGCGATCGACGGGATCGTCGAGGGCATGCGGGTCCTGCTCGCAAGCGACGTGCTGTACCGCCGCGCGCGCGACGAGATGCTCAAGGTGCTCGAGGAGGAGGAGATCGACGGCGACGTCGCGCAGAGCGTCTTCCTCACCGACCCGACCAACTGGCTCGACCGGCTCGCGGTCGGCGCCGCGATGGCGCACATCGCCGGCGTGACCGGGGCCGCCGGCGAGGGCGTCCACGGCACCGAGATCGTCAGCACCGTCATGCGGCCCGGCAACGTGGAGCTCAGCCCCGACTCGACCAACAACGTGCGCGCCCAGGGCCCCGAGCTCGAGGTGAGCGTCCTGAACGGCGGGGACACGCAGGAGCGCGACGTGATCGTCTCCTACGAGCTCGCCGGGGGCGGCGTCCTCCTGCAGGGCGACGCGACCATCGGGCGCATTCCGCCCGGGGAGTCGCGCTCCGCCACGCTCGCCATCGAGGGCGACATCCCCAAGGGCCAGGAGCTCGTGCTCACCGTCGTCGTGCAGCCGGTTCCCGGCGAGGAGATCTCCGAGAACAACCGGGCTTCCTACCCCGTCTTGTTCGAGTAGCTCGCTCGTTCTTGTAGGTTCGCCCGCGGCATGGCGACCCGGATTGCTTTCCTCGGACCCGCGGGCACCTTCTCAGACGACGCGCTGCGCGCCGCCGTGAACGGGCAGGCGTACGAGCCGCTTCCGCAGCCCACCGTGTACGACGCGCTGCGCGCCGTCGCCGAGGGCCAGGCCGAGCGCGCCTTGGTGCCGTTCGACAACTCGATCGAGGGGACCGTCCGCGCGACGCTCGACGCGCTCGCCTTCGACGTGCGCGGGGTGGCGATCGTCGGCGAGCACGACCACCCGGTCCACCACGCGCTGATCGCCGCCCGGAGGCTCGAGCTCGGCCAGATCGAGGTCGTCCTGAGCCACCCGCAGCCGCTCGCGCAGTGCGCGCGCTTTCTGCGCTCCGAGCTTCCGCAGGCATCCGTGCGGGCCGCCGCGAGCACGGCCGAGGCGGTCCGGGAGGTGGTGGAGGCCGGGGGTTCGCGGGCTGCGCTCGGCACGGCGGCCGCGGCCGAGATCTACGGGGGCGTGATCCTGCGCGAGAACGTCGAGGACGAGCCCGGCAACGTCACGCGCTTCGTCTGGATCGCGCCGGAGGGAACCCGGCCGGCCGGCGGTGGCCCGTGGCGGACCACGTTCTTCTTCTCCGAGCTCGGCGCGGACCATCCGGGAGCCCTGGTGGACGCGCTCACCGAGTTCTCGAGCCGCGCGATCAACCTGACGCGGATCGAGTCGCGGCCGCTGCGGCGCGGGCTCGGCCGCTACCTGTTCTTCATCGACGCGGAGGGGCGCGTCGATGATCCGCCCCTCGCGGCCGCGCTCGAGGCGCTGCGCGGCAAGGCGGAGGAGGTCCGGGTGCTGGGCAGCTACCCGATCACCGGCAGCGGCATCCCCTGAGACCCGTTGTGTGGTCCGCCCGTGAGGGCGGTTTTCAACCGCGGCCGCGGCATTTAGAATCGGCAGGGCCATGGGCGCGCACGCCGCAGACGCAGGCGTACACCCAGCCAACGTGGTTTCGCTGGCGGGGCGGATCCACGGCGGCCGCCAGCACTCGTCCGGCTCGCGCGTCCTCGTCCTGAACGCAAGCTACGAGCCGATCAACGTGTGCACGGTGAGGCGCGCGACCGTGCTCGTGCTCAAGGAGCGCGCCGAGGTGCTGGAGAGCACCGACGGCGTGCTGCGCTCGGAGCGGATGCGGATGCGGCGCCCCTGCGTGATCCGGCTCGTGCGGTACGTGCGCGTGCCGCGCGACGTTCACCGGCGGAAGATCACGCGCAAGGCGGTGCTCGCCCGCGACTCCTACACCTGCCAGTACTGCGGGCGCGAGTCGACCGGCCTCACCGTGGACCACGTCGTTCCCCGCAGCCGCGGGGGGCAGTCCGTGTGGGACAACATCGTCGCCGCCTGCGCCCCCTGCAACCGGCGCAAGGGAAACCGCCTGCCCGAGGAGGCCCAGATGCCGCTGCGCTCCGTGCCCAAGCCCCCGGGCCCTCACGTCTTCATCCGGATCGCCGCCCCGCGCGTCCCGCCGGCGTGGGAGCAGTACCTGTTCGCGGCCTGAGCGGCGGGCCCGGCGAGCGCACGGCCCGCTGGCACACGAAGGGCCGCCCCGACCGGCGGCCCCTCGCGCAGGTATGCGTCTTTCCAAGCGATCGGTGATTGCCGGCGGGTGGGACTACTTCCCGCCTCAGCGAACGCCGGCGCACGGTCTGGATTCCACCAGGCGGCGCGCACCTTCCGACCTAGTGTTCCGCCACCTCCGGAGTCCCGCTAAGCATTGGAATTAGGACCACCTCCTTTCTCCGGTGGCCCCATTGAACCAGACGCGCCAGTCGGCGTCGTCGCCGGCCCCTCGGGCTACTCCTCGGCGGCCGCGCCGTCGGCCTCGGGCCCGGCGCCGTCGGCGGCCGCGTCCTCGAGGGTGTCGGCCGTGACGTTCGCCTGACCCGAGTCGCCGCTCGAGGACTCGACGACGAGCGCCACCGCGCTCACCCGGTCGTCCTCGCGGACGTTCATCACCTTGACGCCCTGGGTCGCGCGGCCGAGCTTCGAGATCCCACCGGCGTTCGTGCGCTGGACCATGCCGTTCTGCGAGATGAACAGCAGGTCCTGGTGCGCGCGCACGATGAGCGCGCCGGCGAGGCCGCCCTTGCGTGCGGTGAGCTTCGCGGTGAGCACGCCCTTGGTGCCGCGGCCCTTGCGCGGGTACTCGGAGACGGCGGTGCGCTTGCCGTAGCCGTTCTCGGTGACGACGAAGAGCTCGGTCTCGTCGCGCGCGACGTCCATCGCGATCACGCGGTTCTCCTCGCCGTCGACCTTGCCGGAGACGTTCATGCCCTTGACGCCGGAGGTGTCGCGGCCCATCGGGCGGACGGTCTTCTCGCTGAAGCGCGCGGCGTGACCGGATTTCGAGACCATGAGAATGTCGTCGTCGCCCGAGGTGAGGCGCACCTGGACGAGCTCGTCGCCCTCGCGGATCTTGATGGCGATGATCCCGTCGGCGCGGATCGGGGTGTTGTAGGCCCGGAACTCGGTCTTCTTGACGAGGCCGCGCGCGGTGGCGAAGACGAGGTACTTGCCCTCGGAGAAGTCGCGGGTCGGGATGACCGCCATGACCTTCTCGCCGTCGCGCAGCGGCAGGACGTTGACGAGCGCCTGGCCGCGCGAGGTGCGCGAGCCCTCCGGCAGCTCGTAGACCTTGAGCCGGTAGACCTTGCCGAAGTTCGTGAAGAACAGCAGGAAGTCGTGCGTCGAGCAGATGTGGAGGTGCTCGATGTAGTCGTCTTCCTTGAGGTTCATCCCCATCACGCCCACGCCGCCGCGGCGCTGCTGGCGGTAGGTGGCGAGCGGGAGGCGCTTCGCGTAGCCCGAGTGCGTGATCGAGATCACCATCTGCTGGTCGGCGATCACGTCCTCGAGGTCGAGGTCGCCCTCGAAGTGGCCGATCTCAGTCCGGCGCTCGTCGCCGTAGCGCTCCTCGATCTCGGTGAGCTCGTCGACGATCAGGGCGTCCACGCGGGCCGGGTCGCCGAGGATCGCGCGCAGCTCGGCGATCTTCTCCATGAGCTCCTTGTGCTCCGCGCGGACCTTGTCGGACTCGAGCGCGGTGAGGCGCTGCAGGCGCATGTCGAGGATCGCCTGCGCCTGGACCTCGGTGAGGCCGAAGCGCTCCATGAGGCCGTTCCGCGCGCTCTCGGGGTCGGCCGAGCCGCGGATCAGCTCGATGACCTCGTCGAGGTTGTCGAGCGCGACGAGCAGGCCCTCCAGCACGTGGGCGCGGGCCTCGGCGCGGCGCAGCTCGAACTGGGTGCGGCGGGTGACGACCTCGCGCTGGTGGTTGACGTAGTGCTGGATGAGCTCCTTGAGCGAGAGCGTCTTCGGCACCCCGTCGACGAGGGCGACCATGTTGACCCCGAACGAGGTCTGCATCTGGGTGTGCTTGAAGAGCTGGTTGAGCACCACCTTCGGCGGGTCGCCACCGCGCTTGAGCTCGATGACCAGCCGCATCCCCGTGCGGTCCGACTCGTCGCGCAGGTCCGAGATCCCGGTGATCTTCTTCTCGCGGACGAGGTCGGCGATCTTCTGGATCAGGCCGCCGTCGCCGCCCTTCTTGACCATGTAGGGCAGCTCGGAGACGATGATCGCCTCCTTGCCGCCGCGCAGCGGCTCGACGTGCGCCCGGGCGCGGACCTTGATCGAGCCGCGGCCTGAGCGGTAGGCCTCCTCGATGCCCTTGACGTTCATCAGGCCGCCGCCCGGGAAGTCGGGGCCCTTGATGTGCTCCATCAGCCCCTTCAGGTCGATGTCCGGGTTGGCGATGTAGGCCTTCGTCGCCCGGATCACCTCCCGGAGGTTGTGCGGGGGGATGTTGGTCGCCATGCCGACCGCGATGCCGGTCGCGCCGTTGACGAGCAGGTTGGGGAACCGCGACGGCAGCACCAGCGGCTCCGAGGTCGACTCGTCGTAGTTCGGGCCGAACTCGACGGTCTCCGCCTCGATGTCGCGGAGCATCTCGGTCGCCAGCCGGTCGAGGCGGGCCTCCGTGTAACGCATCGCCGCCGGCGGGTCGTCGTCGATCGAGCCGAAGTTGCCCTGCCCGTCGACGAGCGGGTAGCGGAGGGCGAAGTCCTGGGCGAGGCGGACGAGCGTGTCGTAGATCGCGGTGTCGCCGTGCGGGTGGTACTTGCCCATCACCTCGCCGACGATGAACGCGCACTTGCGGTAGGCGCGGTTCGGCTGCAGGCCCAGGTCGTGCATCGCGTAGAGCACGCGGCGATGCACCGGCTTGAGGCCGTCGCGCACGTCCGGGAGCGCGCGGCCCACGATCACGCTCATCGCGTAATCGAGGTACGAGCTCCGCATCTCCTGCGTGAGCTCGCGCTCCTCGATGCGGCCCGTGAGGGCCTCGAGGTTGCCCGAGGCCTCCATCAGCGCGTCACTCCCTCGGTCAGCTCGTCCCGCCGGCGATCAGACATCAAGGAAGCGCACCTCTTGCGCGTGCTTCTCGATGAACCGCTTGCGGGGTTCGACCTTGTCGCCCATGAGCTCGGTGAACACGCGCTCGGCGGCGGCCGCGTCCTCGATCGTCACCTTCTGCAGCGTGCGCGTCGCCGGGTCCATCGTGGTCTCGCGAAGCTGCTCCGCGTTCATCTCGCCCAGGCCCTTGAAGCGCGACAGCGTGACGCCCTCCTTGGCGAGGTTGAGGACGGCGTCGCGCAGGGCCGAGAACGAGTCGGCCACCTGGCTCTTCGACTTGAGCGTGACCGTGAACGGCGGCCGGCCGGCCTGCTTGCGCAGCTCCGCGTGGACGTCCACCAGGCGGCGGTAGTCCTGCGATGAGAACAGCGCGTCGCTGAGCGTGAAGAAGCGGGCGAGGCCGCTGCGCCGGTGCGTGGCCTTGACGTTGATCTCGCTCTCGGTGCCGCTCACGAGCTGGGTCTCGAAGGGCTCCTCCTCGGGATCCTCCGCCTCGATCACCTTGCGCACGTCGGCGAGCGACGTGGCGCCGGAGTCGAGGATCTGCGACTCGGCGAGGAACGCGAGGACCTCGTGACCGTGGTCGGCGCGCAGCGTGTCCATCCAGCCCTCGTACTCCTTGAGCTTGCGGCCGAACCGCTGCCACCGGGCCTGCGTGAGCTTCTGCTTGTTGCCCTCGGCGTCGGTGATCTCGAAGTCGTCCCAGCGGTCGCGGAGCAGGTACTCCTCGAGCTCGGACTCCTTCTCGATGTACATCTCGCGGTTGCCGATCTTGAGCTTGTAGAGCGGCGGCTTGGCGATGTAGACGTAGCCGGCCTCGATCAGCTCCGGCATCTGCCGGTAGAGGAACGTGAGGACGAGGGTGCGGATGTGGGCGCCGTCGACGTCGGCGTCCGTCATCAGGCAGATCTTGTGGTAGCGCGCGTCCTCGATGTTGAACTCGTCGTGGACGCCGGTGCCGATCGCCGTGATCAGCGCCTGGATCTCGGCGTTCGAGAGCACCTTGTCGATGCGCGCCTTCTCGACGTTGATGATCTTGCCGCGCAGCGGGAGCACGGCCTGCGTGGAGCGCTCGCGGCCCTGCTTCGCGGAGCCGCCTGCGGAGTCACCCTCGACGATGAACAGCTCGGCGAGCGCCGGGTCCTTCACCGTGCAGTCGGCGAGCTTGCCCGGGAGCGTCGAGTTCTCGAGCGCCGACTTGCGGCGGGTGAGGTCGCGCGCCTTGCGCGCCGCGTCGCGCGCGCGGGCGGCGTCGATCGCCTTCTGCACGATCCGGCGCGCGTCGCCGGGGTTCTCCTCGAGGAACTCGCCCAGCTTGCGGTTGACGGTCTCCTTGACGAGGCCCTCGATCTGCGGGTTGCCGAGCTTGGTCTTCGTCTGGCCCTCGAACTGCGGCTCGGACAGCTTCACCGAGATCACCGCGGTCAGGCCCTCGCGCACGTCCTCGCCGGCGAGGTTCGGGTCCTTGTCCTTGAGCAGGCCCTTCTCGCGAGCGTAGGCGTTGATCGTGCGCGTCAGCGCGGCGCGGAACCCGGAGAGGTGGGAGCCGCCCTCGTGCGTGTTGATGTTGTTCGCGAACGAGAAGATCGACTCCTGGTAGGAGGAGTTCCACTGCATCGCCACCTCGACGTGGCCCTCGTCCGTCTCGTTCTCGAAGTAGACGGTCTTGCGGTGGAGGGGGTCCTTGCTCTCGTTGAGGTGGTGGACGAAGTCGACGATGCCGCCCTCGTAGTGGAAGGTGTCGCGCTCGCCGGACCCGCGCTCGTCGATCAGGTCGATGCGCAGGCCGCGCGTGAGGAACGCGGTCTCTCGCATGCGCTCGGCGAGCGTCTGGTAGTCGAAAGTGACCTCTTCGAAGATCTCCGGGTCGGGCGCGAAGGTGATCGTCGTCCCGGTCTCGTCGGTGGCCTCGCCCTGCTGGATCGGGGCCTTGGGCTCGCCGCGCTCGTACTCCTGGGTCCAGACGTGGCCGTCGCGGCGCACCTCGAGGCGCAGCCACTGGGAGAGCGCGTTCACGACCGAGACGCCGACGCCGTGGAGGCCGCCCGAGACCTTGTAGCCGCCGCCGTCGCCGAACTTGCCGCCGGCGTGCAGGACGGTGAGCACGACCTCGGCGGTCGAGCGCTTCTCCTCGGGGTGCTCGTCGACCGGGATGCCGCGGCCGTTGTCGACCACGGTGATCGAGTCGTCCGGGTGGATCGTGATCTCGATGTGGTCGCAGAAGCCCGCGAGCGCCTCGTCCACCGAGTTGTCGACGACCTCGTAGACGAGGTGGTGAAGCCCGCGCGGGCCGGTCGAGCCGATGTACATGCCCGGCCGCTTGCGGACCGGGTCGAGCCCGCGGAGGACCGTGATGTCCTGCGACGAGTAGCCGTCGCTGGCCGCTCGCTTGCCCCCCTTCTTCGGCTGCTCGCCTGCCGTGCTGGATGCCTTTGCCACTACGTCCTCTCGGTTGCGCTCGTCAATAGACCCCGAGCGTCCAGCCCCTCTCCGGACAGCGCTGGAGCAAGAGCCCGGGGTCCTCGTGCAAGTTCACATAAGGATACCAGGGAGGGGCGCCGGAACCGGCGTGGACAAGCCAAAAAACCCCTGCAAATGCGCCGATAATGCGGCGGGGGGCACGCGTTAGGAGCGCCGCGCCGCGTCCGCGGTGAAGCGCAGGCCCCGCAGCGGCGGATGGGGATGATCTTCCCCGAGGGCCTCCCGCAGGCGCGCGAGCAGCTCCGTCTGCATGAGGTCGAGCTCCTGCGCCCAGGTCGCCGAGCGGCAGGCGACCGTGATCACCCCGTCGCGCTCGGCCACGGGCTCGCCCTCGGCGGCGATCGTCGCCCCCGCCGCCCGCGGCCAGGCCTCCTGGACCGCCGCGAGCAGCGTCGCCGGGGCGACCTCGGCACGCACCTCGCGCAGGGCATCCGCCAGCGACCGGAACTCGCCGTCGCTCATGCCGCCTCCGCCGCGTCCAGGGCGCCCAGCATCCGGCCGTCGCGCACCGGAACCTCGCGGCGCGGGCAGCTCTCGGGCACGTGGGCGGGCTCGGTGGCGGTGATCAGGGCCTGGCCTCCGCCCGCGAGAAGGCGCGCGCAGAGGAGCTCGCGGCGCTCGGGGTCGAGCTCGCTGGTCACGTCGTCGAGCAGCATCAGGGGCGGCGTGCGGCCGGCCTCTACGAGCGCGCTGCGCTCCGCGAAGAGCAGCGCGAGCAGGGCCGCGCGCTGCTGGCCCTGCGAGCCGAACTTGCGCAGCGAGCGGCCGCCGCGGGCGATGACGAGCTCGTCCAGATGCGGGCCGTGCCCGGTGAAGCCGCGGACGATGTCGCCCGAGCGCCGCTCGGCGAGCTCGGCGGCGAGCTCGTCCGCGCTGGTTGCTTCGCTGCGCGGCCGGTAGCGCAGGCTCGCCTCGTCACCGAGGCCGAGCTCGGCGGCCGCGGCGGCAAACCCTCCGGCGAGCGCCTCAGCCGCGTCCGCGCGCGTGCGCATGAGCTCCACCCCGGCCTCGGCTAGTTCGCGATCCCAGGCGGCGAGTGAGTCCGCGGATGCCGCTCCCGCCCGGATGCGCCCCACGAGCGCATTGCGCTGGGCGAGCGCGCGCGAGTAGCGCTTGCGGGCCTCGGCGCGCGCGGGCCAGAGCGCGGCGACGAAGCCGTCGAGGTGCGAGCGGCGGGCGGCGGGCGGGCCCTTCACCAGGGCGAGCCGGTCCGGCATGAAGACCGCGAGCGGCGGGCGCCGGCGCGCCGCGTCGGGGGGCGCGGGCGAGCCGTTCAGGAGGTGGCGGCGGCCCTCGTCGCGGGCGCACGCGAACATGAACTCGCGCCGCTCAGGGCCCTCGGTGACGTCGGCCTCCGCGCGGGCCAGCTGCTCGCCGAACGCGATGGTCTCGCGGTCGGCGCGCGTGCGGCACGAGCGCCCGGCCAGCGCGGCATAGAGCGCCTCCAGGAGGTTCGTCTTGCCGGCGCCGTTGGGCCCCCACAGCAGGGTGACCCCCTCCCCCAGGCGCAGCTCGCCGTCGGCGAGGTTGCGGAAGGAGCGGGTGCGCAGCGCCTCGACGGAGATCGTTTCCATGGCCTCCACCGCAGCGTACGCCCCCGCTCGGGCGCGCGGGCGGATCGCGCGCTTAGGTGTTCAGGCGGATCGGCATCACGAGGTACGCGAAGTCGTCCTCGTCGCCCACCGGGCGCAGCAGCCCAGGCCGCAGCGGCGAGGAGAGGTTCACCGACAGCTCGTCGCCCGTGATGCTCTCGATCCCGTCGATCAGGAACTGGGGGTTGAAGGCGATCTCGAGCGGCTCGCCGGAGTACGGCGCGGGCATCGCCTCGCTCGCGTCGCCGAGGTCGGGCGTGGACGCCGCGACCGTCAGCTCACCCTCGGAGAAGGCCAGGCGCAGCGGAGCGTTGCGCTGCGCGAGCGGGCTCACGCGCCGGCAGACCTCCAGGAGCTCCTCGCGGGGCAGGCGCACCTCGTGGTCGAAGCTCTCGGGGATGAGCTGGCGCCAGCTCGGGAACTGCCCTTCGATCAGGCGCGAGGACAGCTCGAGGCCGTCGAGGCGGAAGACGATCTGGTTGCGCGACAGCGCGATCTCCACCTCCTCGGCCCCGCCGCCGGCGATCGCGCGGGCGAGCTCACGGAGCGCGCGCGAGGGCACGTTCGCCTCAATCGGCATCGGCAGCTCAGCCTCGAGCGGGGTGTGCTTGACGGCCAGCCGGTAGGAGTCGGTCGCCACGAGCGTGAGGCGGGCGCCTTCGGCCTGGACGAGCACGCCGGTGAGGATCGGGCGCACCTCGTCCTTGGAGGCGGCGCGCGCGACGCGCTCGATCGCGGCGGCGAGCGGCTGCGCCGGGAGTTTCGCCGGGTCGCTGTGGACCTCGGGTAGGCGCGGGAAGTCTTCGGAGGGGAGGGTCCGCAGGTGGAAGTTGGACGTGCCGGTGGTGATCTCCACGTCGCGCTCCTCGGGGCGCGCCTCGAGGGTCACCTGCCCGGCGGGTAGGCTGCGCACCACGTCGGCGAGGAGCCGCGCCGGCAGGAGCTGCGCTCCGGTGGTCTCGACTGTGGCGTCCGGGACGCGGAGGGAGATCGCAACCTCCATGTCGGTCGCCTGGAGCGTCACGCCGTCGGTGGCGGTGAGCATCACGCCGCCGAGCGAGGGGAGGGTGGCGCGCGAGGAGACCACGCGGCTGGCGAGCTGCAGGGCGTTGGAGAGTGAGTCGCGTGGGGCTTGGATCTTCATCGGAGGTCGCTCATCTTCCTATCCGGATCAGATGTATTAAGGCTGTTGAGAACTGTTGGCAAGGCGCGCGGTCGGCTTGGCCAAGCGCGATCAGGCTGTGGATTCTTCCTGTGGACCGCCGTGAGCGGCGCCCGCCGCGGCGCTCTCGCGGGGGAAACTATCCACCGCGCGGGATAGCTCTCCACGGATCCTGTCCACATCGTCGTGGATTTCCGAGCCGGGCTCGAGCCTGGACTCGATGGACCGGACGGCGTGGAGGACCGTGGAGTGGTCGCGGTCGAACTCGCGGGCGATCTGCGCGAGCGAGAGCGGGGTGAGCTCGCGGCAGAGGTACATGGCGAGCTGCCGGGCCCGCGCGACGCGCGGAGTGCGGCGGGCGGAGAGGAGCTCCTCGCGGGAGACGCCGAGCACCGAGCACACCGTGTCCTGGATCGCCCTGACCGAGGGAGCGGTGACGCTCGCGCCCTCGGTGCCCTTGCGCGCGGCCGGGCGGAAGGCGCGCTCGACCACACCGCGCTCGAGCGGCTCGCCGAAGATCGAGGCCATGGCGAGCACGCGGGTGAGGGCGCCCTCCAGGCCGCGGACGTTGCCGGGCGCGGCGTTCGCGATCTCACGGAGCACCTGGGGGTCGGGAAGCTGGTCGACCGCGTCGCTCGCGAAGCGCCAGAGCAGGGCGACGCGGGTGCGCAGGTCCGGCGGCTCGATCTCGACCGTAAGCCCCCACTGGAAGCGGTCGCGCAGGCGCTGCTCGAGGCGCGAGAGGGCGCTGGGCGGGCGGTCGCTGGAGAGGACGATCTGCTTGCCGGCCGCGTACAGCGCGTTGAAGGTGTGGACGAACTCCTCCTCGGTGCGGGGCTTGCCCTCGAGCACCTGGACGTCGTCGATGAGGAGGGCGTCGAGGGAGCGGTAGCGCTCCTTGAAGCGCTCGGGCCCGTCCGTGCGCAGGGTCGCGACGAACTCGCTCGTGAAGCGCTCGGCGGTGGTGTAGTGGACCTTGAGGGTCGGGTGGTGCTCGCGCAGGTACCGGGCGATCGCCCCCATCAGGTGGGTCTTGCCGAGGCCGGGCGGGCCGTGGAGGAAGAGCGGGTTGTAGGCCTCGCCGGGCAGCTCGGCGACCGCGAGCGCGGCCGCGTGGGCGAACCGGTTGCCGGGGCCGATCACGAAGCGGTCGAACGTGTGCTTCGGGTCGATCGGCATGGGCGTGAGCTCGCGCTCGGGCGCCTGGGTGGACGCGGTCTCGGGCTCGACGAGGAAGAGCGGGCCCAGGTCCGGGTCGACCTTGCGCATGGCGGCCTCGATCTGCTCGCGGTAGCGGCGGTCGACCCAGGTGCGCACGCGCTTGGGGCCCGTCACGTAGAGCGCGCCGTCGACCCGCGTCACCGGCTTGAGCGGCTCGATCCACTGCCTGAACGTGGCGGCGGGCATGCCCCTCCGCAACGCTTCGCGGACCTCCTGCCAGAGGTTCTCGAGGTCGCTGTCGGGGTTCGCCTGGGCCACGGTCCGCGATCATAGGCACGCCCCCTCGGCGGGCGGGGAGGCTGTTTCGCAAATGCCGGGAAAAAGCTGCGCGGGAGCGGTCCGGCCTGCACGCCGGCTTGCACCGCCCGGCCCGGCAGGTGACCTGTAACCCTGCGGTTGTCTCTATACTGGCCGCCTCCCGGAAGCGGGCGCCCACGAGCCCTCTACGCGGGTTGCCCCTAGATTTTCTGTCGCAGAGATGAAGCGGACTTGGCAGCCGAAGAAGCGCAAGCGTGCGAAGACGCACGGCTTTCGCGTGCGCATGCGTACTCGCGGCGGGCGCGACATCATCAGGCGCAGGCGCCGTAAGGGGCGCAAGCGACTGACCCCCTGATGTCGCGGCGCGGCGAGGGGCGACGGCGTGGGCGACTCTCCAGAAGCGGCGACTTCGATCGCGTCTACCGTGAGGGTAAGTCACACGCGAATCGCTTCCTCGTCCTCTACGCGTTCCCTCGGGACAGCGAGGACGAGGGGGGCGACGTGCGCCTCGGCGTCTCCGTCGGCAAGAAGGTCGGCGGCGCGGTCGAGCGCAACGCCGTCAAGCGCGCGCTGCGCGAGGCGTTCTGGGGGATCGCCGACGAGCTCCCGGACTCGCATGATTTCGTGCTCGTTGCCCGCAAGGACGTCGCGGGCCTGGTCGAGCGCGAGGGGGTCCGGGGTGTCGAGCCGGTCCTGCGCGAGCTGCTCAACCAGGCCGGCTTCGGGGTGGAGGCGTAACACGTGAAACGCTCCGCGCCCGACACCGCGCTCGCCCGCGCGCGCCATCTGCTCGTCGAGGCCTTCCTGCTCCCGCTGCGCTTCTACATGCGCTTCATCTCGCCCGGCCTGCCGCGGCGCTGCAAGTACGAGCCGACCTGCTCGGCCTACGCGCTCGAGGCCGTGCGCGAGCTCGGGATCGTGCGCGGCTCGATCCTCGCCGGCTGGCGGCTTCTGCGCTGCAACCCGTGGAGCCACGGGGGCTGGGACCCCGTGTCCAACCGCCGCCTCTTCCGGGCCCACGACCACGCCGAGCACCACCACAACGGAGCGCCCGCATGATCGTCGCCAACGTCCTACAGCCCCTCATCGACCTCGCCGAGGCGGTGATCCTCTTCTTCCACGACAACGCGGGGCTGAGCTGGGGCCTCTCGATCGTGGCCCTGACCATCGTCACGCGGATCGTGATCCTCCCGCTCTCGATCTCGCAGATCCGCTCGATGCGCGCCCTGCAGGCGTACGCGCCGCAGATCAAGGAGATCCAGGAGCGCTACAAGGACGACAAGGAGCGCCAGCAGCGGGAGCTGATCGAGTTCTACCGCGAGAACAAGATCAACCCGCTCGCCTCCTGCCTCCCCCTCCTGCTGCAGCTCCCCGTCTTCCTGTCGCTCTTCTACCTGCTGCGCAGCGACGGCTTCACCCAGGACGTCCTGGCCTCGCCGCCCGTCGGCTTCCTCTTCATCGACAACCTCACCGAGCCGCCCACCGGCGGTCCGCTGATCGCGCTGATCGTGCTCTTCGTTGGCACGCAAATCGGCGCCGGCCTCGTCCAGGCCTCGCGCGCCGACCGCAACCAGCGGATCATCATGTTCGCCCTGCCGCTGGTCTTCGCCCCGTTCGTGGCGAGCTTCCCGGCGGGCCTCGCGGTCTACTGGATCACCACGAACCTCTGGACGCTGGGCCAGCAAGCAGTCGTGATGCGGTTCTTCCCGCCGCCGGCGAAGCCCGCCGAGGAGGAGGTCAAGGCCGCAAAGCCGCCGCCTCCCCCGCCGCGCAAGCGCAAGCGGCGGCGGTAGCCGCACAAGGGGCGCCCGGCGGCGCCCCTTTTTCGTCGGCGCTGGCTCGGCGCGGGCGTAACACGTGAAACGCTCGCGCGGACCGCTCCCGCGCGAAGTCGCGGCCGCCGGGGTGCGAAATCGCGATCGGACGCGCACAACCCGGACGTTCAGCCCTGATCGCCGCTTTCCGCACACGTGGGCTGAAGGTCCAGCGCCCATACCGGGACTTTCAGCCCTGGTCGCCGAAAATCGAACACCAGGGCTGAACGTCGGGGTCGCGAGCGAAACGGGGCGCCTGCGTAACGTCCCGCGGAGCACACGGCCGCGCCGAGCCCGCACCCCGCGCCACCAAACGCGCACGAGAGCCGCGCACACCCCGCACCCCGCCGACCTCCCGCCCCCTTTACCGCCGACACACGGCTACGCCCCGCCACGAACGCCCCGGCCCCGCCACGAAGGCCGCCGCCCCGCCACGAACGCCCCGGCCCCGCCACCACAAACGCCGGGGGCCACCCAACCCCCGCGCGCCTCCCGTAACACCTCACCCAAGCGCGCGCAAAGCCGACCACGCCCCACGGGGTCAAACGGGGGTCGGGGGCGTATGCCACCAGCTTCAATCCTTCGCGGCGCGCCAGCGTTTCCCTTCTCGCGCTAGAGTCGCGGTTCCCATGAGTGAGGAGCAGCAGGCAGCGCCGCCCGTTGACGCGGCCGAGCGGGTTCGCGGCATCGTCGAGCGGGTGATCGACGCCCTGGGCGTCGATGGCACCGTGGACGTGATCGAGACTGACCGGCAGATCACCGCCGTCGTCGATGGGGAGGACGTGGGCCGCCTGATCGGCCGGCGGGGCCAGACCATCGACGCCGTGCAGCTCATCTGCTACCGCGCGGCCCAGCGCGGGGCCAAGGAGCGCAAGCGCGTGATCGTGGACGCCGCGGGGTACCGCGAGCGGCGCCGCGAGCAGGTGATCGGCCAGGCGGAGCGCGCCGCTGCGCGGGCCCTCGAGACCGGTCGCGAGATCGAGCTCGAGCCGATGTCGGCGACCGAGCGCAAGATCGTCCACGACCATCTCAAGGGCCGCCCGGGGATCGAGACGTTCAGCGAGGGCGACGAGCCCGACCGCTGCGTGATCGTCGCTCCGCTCGTCACCGACGAGTAGCGCCCGGGACATGCCGTACGAGCTCGACGCCGAGGCGCGCCGGCGCCTCGAGGCCGTGCTCGCGCGGCTCGCGGAGGACCCGCGCTCGCTGACCTCGGTCCGCGAGCCGCAGGCCGCCTGGCGCGCGCACGTCGCCGACTCGCTCACCGGCCTGGAGGTCCCGGAGCTGCGCGCGGCGCGGAGGATCGCGGACGTGGGCGCGGGAGCGGGCTTCCCGTCCTTCCCGCTCGCGGTCGCGCTCCCCGAGGCGCAGGTCGACGCGATCGAGTCGGTCGGCCGCAAGTGCGAGTTCATCGCCGCCGCGGCGGAGGCAGCTGGCGTCGCGAACGTGCGCGCGGTCAACGCGCGCTCGGAGGAGTGGGCGCGTCAACCCCCGCCGGAGGGCGGCCGCGAGGCCTACGACGTCGTCACCGCCCGCGCCGTCGCGCGGCTCGCCACGCTCGCGGAGCTCGCCTCGCCGCTGCTGCGGGAGGGCGGTGTCCTGGTCGCCTGGAAGGGCAGGCGCGACCCCGAGGAGGAGGCCGAGCTCGGGCGAGCCCTCGGGCCAACGGCGATGGCCGCCGAACGCGTCCTCGAGGTCGGCGAGCTCGCCGGGTACGAGCACCGCCACCTGCACGTCCTGCGCAAGATCGCTCCCACGCCGGCGAACCTCCCGCGTCGCCCGGGGCTCGCGAAGAAGCGGCCGATCGGCGCGAAGTAAGCCGCATTTAGCGGAAACCCGGCCTCCCGCGGGCGCGGCACGTCGCCGGAGCCGCCGAGGGTGACCGCTAGGCTCGGGCGCGCGCATGGGCGCCGTCTACGCGATTGCCAATCAGAAGGGCGGGGTGGGCAAGACCACCACCGCGGTCAACGTCGCTGCCTGCGTCGCGGCCCAGGACAACCAGGTCCTGATCGTCGACCTCGACCAGCAGGCGAACGCGACCGTCGCGCTCGGCTTCGGCCGCGACACCAAGCCCTCCTCCTACGACTGCCTGGTGGGGGAGAGCTCGGTGGCCGAGGCGGCCCGCCCGGCGGGCCCGGACAACCTCTGGATCGTCCCCGCGAGCGCCGACCTCGCCGGCGCCTCGGTCGAGCTCCCGCAGCTCGACCGCATGGAGTACCGGCTGCGCGACAGCCTCGGCCCCGTGCGCGAGCGGTTCGCCCTCACGCTCCTCGACTGCCCGCCCTCCCTGGGGCCTGTGACCGTCAACGCCCTCACCGCGGCCGACCGCGTGATCGTCCCCGTGCAGGCCGAGTACCTGGCGCTCGAGGGCCTGGTGCAGTTCATGGAGACGCTCGAGCTGGTCCGCCGCCGGCTCAACCCCGGCCTCGTTCTGACCGGCCTCGTGATCACCATGCACGACGACCGCACGCGCCTCGCCAAGGACGTCGAGGCGGAGCTGCGCCAGCACTTTCCCGAACTGGTGTTCGATACCGTGATCCCCCGCAGCGTCCGCGTCGCCGAGGCCCCGAGCTACGGGGTGCCCGTCACCGAGCACGCTCCGGGCTCGCGCGGCGCGACCGCGTACCGGGAGCTGGCGCGCGAGCTCGCCGCCCGCGAGCGCGACGCGCGCGTCCGCGTGCAGCGCCAGCGCGGCGGCGACACCGAGCCCGGGCCCGTGATGGAGGTGGAGGCTTGAGCGCGCGCCGCGGCATGGGGAAGGGGCTCGCCGCGATCCTCCCGACCCAGGAGGAGAGCGCGGAGCCCGGGCTCCGCGAGGTGCCCGTCGAGGTCATCGTCCCGAACCCCAAGCAGCCGCGCAAGCGCTTCAACCCCGAGTCGATCTCGGCGCTCGCCGAGTCGCTGCGCGACGCGGGCGTGATCCAGCCGCTGATCGTCCACCCGCTGCCCGACGGCCGCTACGAGCTGATCGCCGGCGAGCGCCGCTGGCGGGCCGCGCAGGAGGCCGGCCTTGAGACCGTGCCGGTGATCGTGCGCGACGAGGAGGAGAAGCAGCGCCTGCAGACCGCGCTCATCGAGAACGTCGCGCGCGAGCAGCTCAACCCCGTCGACGAGGCGCGGGCCTGCGCGATGCTGATCGACGACCTGGGCGTGACCAAGGAGGAGCTCGGCCGCCGCCTCGGCCGCAGCCGCGCCGCGCTCTCCAACCTGATCCGCATCCTCGACCTCCCCGACGAGGCGCTCGAGCTCATCGAGCGGGGCGAGCTCAGCGAGGGCCACGGCCGGGCGATCCTGATCGCCAAGGGCGTCGAGGAGCGCCGCCGGCTGGCGCGCGAGGCTGCCCGCCAGGGCTGGTCGGTGCGCGAGACCGAGGCGCGCGCCCGCCTCGCCGCGGAGGGCAAGTCGTCCCGCCCGCGGCCGGAGCTCGACGCCGACGAGCAGGAGGCGATCGACCGCGCCACGGACTCGCTCGAGGCCGCGCTCGGCACGGCGGTAAAGGTGCGGCACACGCGCTCGGGCTGGCGCGCCGAGCTGCACTTCGACGACCTCGACGAGCTGCTCGAGTTCGCGCGCTCGCGCCGCGCGGACGGCTAGCCGGGCCCACTCAGGCGGGCCAGATGTCGCCCTCGGCCAGCTCGAGCATGTTGCCGGCCGGGTCGCGGAAGTAGAAGGAGCGCCGCCCGCCTGGCCACTCGTGCTCGTGCTCGATCCGGACGCCGGCCCCGGCAAGCGCCTCGCGGGCCGCCTCGTAGTCGGTCGCCGCGGTGAAGCACACGTGCCCCGGCCCGCGCGAGCCGTGCGCCGATACGGGTGAGTCGCTGCGCTCGAGCGCCTCGCGCTCGAACAGAAGCAGCACCCCGGGGCCGAGCCGGAACGCGCAGCCGGTCGGCCAGCTCGCCACGCGCCGCAGCCCGAGCGTCTCGGCGTAGAACGCCTCGGTGGCCTCGCGCTCGGCCGCGTCGCAGTAGACGACGGTCTCCAGGACGCGGTCGAGCCCCAGCCCGCTCACGGCCCGACCCTGTCGATGCGCCAGCCCTCGCCGTCGCGCGAGTAGCGGAAGCGGTCGTGCACGCGGCCGGGGCGGCCCTGCCAGAACTCGACCACCTCGTGCCGGACCAGGTACCCACCCCAGTGCGGCGGGCGCGGGACCTCGCGGCCGGCGAAGCGCTCCTCGAACTCGCGCAGCCGCTCCTCCAGCAGGCCCTCGGGGATCACCCTGCTCTGCGGCGAGACCCAGGCGCCGAGCTGCGACTCGCGCGGCCGGGTCGCGAAGTAGGCGTCGGCGTCCTCGGCGCTGAGCCGCTCGACACGGCCGCGCACGCGGACCTGGCGGTCGAGCTCGCGCCAGTAGATGACGAGCGCGGCACGACCGGATCGGTCGAGCTGGGCGGCCTTCGCGGACTCGTAGTTCGTGAAGAAGCGGAAGCCGTCGGGGCCCACGCCCTTGAGCAGGACCATGCGCGCGTCGGGGGCGCCGTGCTCGTCGACCGTGGCGAGCGTCATCGCGTCGGGCAGCGGGACTTCGGCGACGGCGAGCTCCCACCAGTCCTCGAACTGCGCGATCGGATCGGCGGCCAGATCGGCCCGCCGCAGCCGGGGGATATCGGGCCTACGCGGCGACATCGGCGGGGAGGCTAACCATGCGACGCAAACCCTTCTACAATGCTGCGTCCGAGAGGGCGATTAGCTCAGTTGGTTAGAGCGCTTCTCTGATAAGGAAGAGGTCCC
>ERZ777003.832-NODE-832-length-54833-cov-26.949304_pt1 | contig 54833 bp, 51 predicted proteins | sample MGYA00374956_ERZ777003 | MGnify/ENA primary metagenome ERZ777003 (study PRJEB29302, sample SAMN06268252) | bioreactor metagenome | isolation source: Joint BioEnergy Institute, California, USA | place: USA:Joint BioEnergy Institute, California, USA | collected...
GGCCTTGTGGTGCCGGTCGACTACGACGGCCGGCACCTGCGCATCGAGGCCAGGCACCTGCGGGCGGCCGGCCTCAGGCTCGACGCCGCGGACGAACTGACGGTGGTCGTGGGAGAGCTGCCCGGCGTGACGGTGCGGTACGACCCGGCCGGGCAGCGGCTCGAGCTGGACGCACCGGCCTTCATGCTGCCGCCGCAGGTCCTCGACGCGGCCCCGCCCCGGACGCTCGCGCCCTTCGACACGGCGGCCGGTGCGGCGTTCAGCTATGACGTGGAGGTCCGGCGCGGCAATACCGGCCCGGCAACGGCGCATGTCTGGGTCGAAGGACGGCTCTTCGGACACTGGGGCATGCTTACGAGCGCCGGCCGCTATCAGGCGTGGAGCCGTGGCCCGACCGCATCGCCGGCCTTCGTCCGCCACGACACGACGTGGACGCGGACGAGTCGGCGTCACATGCGCACGTGGTCGGCAGGCGACATCGTCACCGGCGGGCACACATGGAACCGTGCCGTGCGCCTCGCCGGCGCGAGCGTGTCGCGCAACTTCGCGATCCGCCCCGACCTCGTCACGTTCCCCGTGCCCGAGCTGGCCGGCGAAGCGCACGTGCCAAGCGTGATCGATCTGCTGCTCGACGGCCGGCGCGTCTACCGCGCCGGCGTCGACCCCGGCCCCTTCACGATCCGCGATGCCCCGGCGATCAACGGTGCAGGAACGGCGACCATCGTTGTCACCGATCAGACTGGCCGGCGCGTCGAGCAGACGATTCCCTTCTACGTCGCTGGCTCGCTGCTCAGGAAGGGCCTGACCGACTATTCGCTGTCGGCCGGCTTCGTGCGCCGGCGATACGGATTCGCGTCGTTCGACTACGGTGCGTTCGCCGGTTCCGCCGCGCTTCGCCGCGGCGTGTCCGAGTTCCTCACCCTGGAAGCCCACGCCGCAGGCACGCCCGGGCTCGTCAACGGCGGTGCCGGCGCGCTCGTCCGCGTGTGGCTGGCCGGCGTCGTGAGCAGCTCGTTCAGTCTGTCCGGCGGCTCGCGGTCCCGACAGCCGGGCTGGCAGGCGACGTTCCGCTACGAGTACCAGTCGCGATCGTTCGGCGTCATGCTCCGCGGCGAATGGCGAAGTCTTACGTTCGTCGATCTTGCGGACGCCGGCGGTCGATCCGATTCGTTCGTCCCGACGGCCCCGCTTACGAGTCGCCAGGCGTTCTTCTCGTGGTCGCCTGCCCGATCGCTGACTACGACGATGGGGTACGTCGAGGCGAGGTATGTGTCGACGCCGACGCGGCGTTTCCTCACGTTCGGCGCTTCGCGCCCGATCGGCCGCCGCGCGACGCTCTCGGCCAGCGGGACCTCCCGCCTCGGCGACGGCCGCGGGCATTCGTTTCACCTGACCGTCACGCGCACATTCGATCGGACCCGCACGGTTCAGGCGGGTATGAGCCGCGACGAGTCGGGCCGGCACGGCTGGAAAACGCTCGTCAAGCGCCAGACACCGGCCGCCGGCGGGGCCGGTTTCGAAGCCGGCATCGGCGGCGGTCCGAGCCGCGCACAGCACGCAGCGCTTGCCTGGCGATCGTCGGCGGTCGAAGCGCAGGTCGTCGCGACCGATCAGAACGGTTCGCAGATGGTCCGCGCGTCGGCGCGCGGTGCGCTCGTCGCCATGGGCCGCTCGATCGTCGCCGCCTCGAGCGCCACAGGCGGCTTCATCGTCGTCGACACCGGAATTGCCGGCGTGCCGGTCCTGTTCGAGAACCAGCGCGTCGGCGTGACGGGCGCCGACGGGAGGCTCGTTGTCGCTCACGTCGCCGGCTACCACACGGCCCGCGTGGCGATCGATCCCCTGCACCTTCCGGCTGACGTACGCGCCGACGTCGTCGAACGTCGAGTCGCGATCGAACCGAAGCGCGGCACCATCGTGCGGTTCCCTCTGCGACGGAGCGGCGCCGCTCTCGTCCGCGTCGTCGACGCGCTCGGCCGGCCGATCGCCGTCGGCGCGACGGTTGTGCGCGGCGATGGCCTGACCGTCGTCGGCCATGACGGCCTGCTCTACCTGGACGATGCTGTTCCGGGAGAACGACTGCGGATCGTGACGCCGGCCGGATCGTGTCATGCCGTGCTCGCCCCTCCGGCCGGCGAGGCGACGCACGCGCCGACGCTGGAGTGCCGGCCATGAAGCTGTCGTGCGCGGCCGTCGCGCTGTTCGTGCTGCTCGTCGCCGACCGGAGCGCTGCCGAAGCCGCGTGTACGATTCAGGCGGCCAGCAACAGCGCGTTCGGCCCGGCGACGTCGTTCGTCGTACGGGATGTGGCGCTCGAGGGATCCACGACGAACGCGGGACTGGTCTGTTCGGGCGCGATACTCTCCGTGCTGGGCACGGGCGATCACGTGTACGCGACGATCGTCTCGGCCAACGGCGGCCTCCTCGGTCCCGGCGGTGACGTGGTGCCGTACAGCCTGTACGGCGACAGCACGACGTCGTACCCGATCCCCTGGGGTGTGACGTACGACTACGCGTCGGGTCAGCTCCTCAACCTGCTCGGTCTGTTCGGCGGGCCGGCCACGGCGCTGCCACTGTTCTTCAGGACGGCCGCCGGCGCCAACGTCGCCGCAGGCGTCTACACCGACACGATCACGATCGACTGGTCGTGGGACTACTGCACGGGCATCGGCATCTTCGGCATCTGCCTGGGCCGGGACACCGGCAGCGGGCAGTCGACGTTTACCGTCACGCTGACGGTGACCGACACGTGCGCGGTCACGTCGACGCCGGACGTCGCCTTCGGTCAGGCGCCCCTGCCGTCCGTTTTCCCCGAGATCACGCAGTCGATCGGCGTGGTCTGCACGAAGGGGCTTGCGGGCTACACGGTCGGCATCGACGCCGGCCAGCACCCGAGCGGCGGCGCGCGGCGCATGGCCGGCAACGGCCACTACCTCGTCTACGAGCTGCTCAAGGACGACGGCCAGTCGACGTGGGGTCAGACCGGTGGCGATCGCGTGTCGCCCCCCGGCCCGGCTGATGGGATCACGCCGCAGCTGCTGCCATACCGGGCCCGCGTCAGCCCGCTGCAGCCGGCACCGCCGCCGGGGACCTATCAGGATGTACTCATCGTGGACGTCACATTCTGAGGCCTGCGGAATTCTTCCCGCCAGATGACTCAAGCCCGTCCAGCGGCAGACTGACATCCACCGCTCGACGCGTGGAGTCGGGCATTTTTCGAGGAATTTCTGCGATCTCTGCAGACCGGCCGGCTCCGGTGCGCCGTGGCATCCGGCTTGCCGCCTCTGGGACAGCGGTATGTTTCGCACCGTTGTCCGAACTCTGACCTTCCGTCTCTTCCTCGTTCCCCTCACGTCCGCCTGTCGCCTCGCGACGTCCCCTCTGGCGCCATCGCCGGCCGGCCCGGGCGACCCGCTCGTCGTCCCTGAGTTCCTCGCGCCTTCCGTGGCGGTGATCGACAGCGACTCCCGGCCTGTGCCAATCCTCGACGAAGCGGCAGGTCCCTGGCTGCGCCGCGTCATCCGCGGCGTCGTGGTGGATCCGACACTGCCGGCCCACGTGCGGGCGCAGTGCTGCACGCGGGACGGATTCGTCCGGTGGTCGACGGGATGGCGGCCCGATCCGGACGATCCGCGCGACGTGCGACTGGCCGCCGCCATCCTCATTCACGAGGGGCGGCATGCGCAGGGCTTCCCACACAGCTGTCCCGACTCACGGCGCGACCGCACCTACGAAGAGGGCGGCGCGTGGGCGCTCCATGCCGCGTGGCTCCGCCACATCGGCGAGCATGCCACGGCCGACTCGATCCTCGCGTCGGACATCGGGTGCGGCTGACCCCGCCTCTGACGCCGCGGCCCCGCAAGAGCGGCGCATTGACGTGCGCTCTCACCAAGGAGGAGGAGCCTGCCTGCAGCGGCAGGCTCCTCCCGTCGTTCCAACCGTCGCCTCCCTTGCGGCGCCGGCTGGACGACCGCGTGGATGGAGATCAGCGCCCCAGCTCGATCCGGAGCGGAGCCGACGTCACACCGTTGACCGTCGCCCGCAGGTCGATCGGCAGGATGTTGAGGCCGAGCGCCTGCAGCAGCTGGTTGTCGAGAATCGACGACAGCAGACCCGTGAGCCCCGGCGCGAGCGTCAGCACGCCGTCCACCACCTGCAGCCCGTCGAGCAGCTGGTTGAGCTGGGCCGTCAGCGGACCGATGAGGAGCGGCCCGAGGACCGGCACACCGGCCAGGTCCGTCAGCAGTCCATCGGCCAGCTGCAGCGAGTAGGTCAGGTTCGACGGCGGCAGATTCAGGTCGATCGCGCTCTGGATGTCCTGCGTGAACAGACCCAGGAGCGACGGCAGCTGGTTGCCCACCTTGAGCGACACCGTGTTCGCCGAGAACCCGACCGACTGCAGCACCGGCAGGTTCAGCGTGATGACCAGGTTCGCCGTGTAGCCGCCGTAGGTCACGTTGATGGGATGCGTCGGGTGGAGCAGGCCCTGCAGCAGCAGCGCGACGAGCTCGACCACGCCCATCCCGTCGAGTCCGAGGATGCACGGCACGATCGGGTTCGGCACGCTCGGGCAGTGGATGGTCGACAGCGAGGTCACGTCCTCCTTCGAACTGTCGCTGTAAAGCCCGAAAACCGACAGGTCGGCGATCGGATTCCCCTGAATCAGGTCGGCCAGGTCGAGATTGAGGCCGAGCGGACCGTCGCCGGCCAGCAGATTCCCCGCAACGTTGACTTCGAGACCGACGAGGTCCCTGGTGCTCGGCGCCGGCGTCACCGTGATCGGCGCGTTCGTCGTCCTGCCACCGAACGACGCGGTGATCGTCGTGCTGCCCTCGCTCACACCGGTGATGAGGCCCCCGGTGACGGTCGCCACCGACGGCGCGCCGGTCGACCACGACGCCGACGACGTGACGTTCTGCGTGGTGCTGTTCGAGTACTGAGCGGTCACGGTCCACTGCACGGAACCGCCCACCGCAACGGTCGAGGCGCCGTTGATGGTCAGTCCCGTGACGATCGGGTCATTGTCATCATCGTTGTTTCCGTCGCCGTTGTTGCCGCCGTTGTTACCACCGTTGTTGTCGCCACCGTTGTTCCCGCCGTTGTTCCCGCCGTCGTTGCCGCCGTTGTCGTTCCCGCCGTTGTTATTCCCGTTATTCCCGTTATTCCCGTTATTCCCGTTGTTCCCGTTGTTCCCGTTGTTGCCATCGTCGCCGCCGATGTTGCCGTTGTTACCGTTGTCGCCACCGGTATTTTCGTTACCGGTGTTGTTACCGCCGGAGTTGTTGGCAGGCGGAGCGGCAATGACTTCCACGCCCAACTTGCCGCTGACGCCCCGCCACGTGGCGATGACGCCGCACTTTCCGACGGCAAGCGCCTGAAGCAGGCCCGAGCCCGATACGCTGATCGCGCCCGAATTGAAGCTGGCCCACTCGGCCTCGGCCGTGACGGTCTGCTTCGTTCCGTCACTGAAATAGGCGAGTGCCTCCAGCTGCTGGCTCTCGCCGACGGTGTACTCGGTCTTACCGACAATCTCTATGCGCTGAACCGTCGGCTCTGCGGCCGACGGCCCGATCGGATTCTTGTTCTTCCCGCAGGCCACTGCGGTCAGCGCGACCACCGCGATGCACGCGAGTCGCATGGTCTGAGCGAAAAGTTTCATCGAAAAGGTCCCTCGCATTTTCGTTGTGATGGCCAGTGCCGCCGGCAGACTGCAATAGGGCACGCGGCGTACCAGCTTCGAACGCGGGGGAATTTCTGCGGAAACTCGCGTGGTCCCGGTCGACGTACCGATCTCGACACCCCGCGGTTTTGTGCTCGGTTTTCAGAAATGAGCGTCCGCAGATCGCGCACGCGTCGCACCTGTCCGACGATGTCGGGCTGTGTCGTGATCAATGGTGGCTATTGCGATGGCCGTGGTGGCCAGTCGCCTGATGTCGTTCGTGTCCGTTGTCCGTTGCCTCCTCCGCAGGCGCCGATGGAAGGGCCGACCGGCCCCGGCGGCGGACGGATGAAGTCCGCTCACGGACGTACCGCCGTCGCGGCGACTTTCGAGAAAAGGGACGGACGCGGGAGGCAAACGCTGGAGGAGCGTTCGTACGCGCGAAAGGAGGTCAGGCGCACGCCGCCTGGCCTGCGCACAGCTGTCCGGCGACGATACCGGGCCGACGACGCGTCAGTCGTCGTGGTGATCGGTGCGGTAGTGCTCGCGCTCGCGCCGCTCCGCTTCGGCCTTCACGCGGCGGGTTGCGCCGAACCGCTCCCGGCTGCGCTGCTGCGTGCTCTCGGAACTGACCGCGAACATCGACAGCAGCTTCTCGACGGTCGACGCGCCGCACGCCGGGCACGTCGGCTCGGGCGATCCCTTCAGGATCAGCTGCTCGAACACGTGGCCGCATGACTCGCAGCGGTACTCGAAGAGAGGCATGCGACAGCCTACATCAGGGCGGCGTCAGTCGTGCCATCGATGCGTCATCCGATCGACCGTCGCCTGTGCCGGGACCCGCCGGTGCCCCTGCCTGCAGAACACAACGGGCCGGCCCTGACGGACCGGCCCGCTGATCTCTGATGGGAGACAGCCGCCTAGCGGCGACTACTCCCGGTGCGCTTTTCCATAGTGGCACCTCCCGGCCGCGGCCGATTTATGGGTGCTCCGCAACTGGCGAAGCGGTGGCCGCTTTGAAGCCTTTTTCCCGGACGTCGCGCAGATCAGTGTGCGACGGTGCCCTCACCTTACCACGCCGGCCGTCCCACACGCACGCGTCCGCGTCAGCCGCGACCGCTCCGACGTCTCCGGCTCGCCTCGACCGTTCGGGCGATACCCCGCTGGATACGCACCGCCTCGGCCCCCTCGAGCCGGCGTTGTCCGTGATACAGGCGTACGCGGTGTCCCTCCGTCAACGCGACGACGTTCCGCACGACACGCGACCAGTTGGCGTCCTGCAGCAGACTGCCGCCTGCACCGAGCGCCAGCCAGTCGACGGGATTCGCGGCCGCGTCGCACACGAGCACCTCGAACCGGACGCCATCGCCGGCTGTCCGCGCCCGGAACCGCACGATGCCCGCCACAACGTGCCCGCGCGCCGTTGCCAGCATCACATGTCGCGGTCCTGCATCGACGACACGCACCTGCACGTGCCCGCGACCGGGCACGTGCATGCTCATCGACGTGTCGAGCTGCAACTGCTTCGCCGGCAGCACCGGTTCGACACCGATGGGAATCGGCATCACGTCGGCAAAGCGCGCGCGCAGCCGGTCGATGAGTCGTTCCGGTTCCAGCCGCGCGTCGGCGATGACCGCGCCGAACAGCTTGACCTCGATCGCGCCGGTGCCCTCGGCTGGCGTGATCTCGGGCAGTTCGGCAACCAGACGCCTGAGCCCCTCGGACACGCCGACGGATGCCCTGCCCGTGATCGTCTCGGGCGCGTCGGCCCGGGCATCATCGCCCGTCGCCTCCGTCTGCTCCACAGCCAACGGTGATGTGGCCGCCGCATAGCGGGGATCGAACCGCGCGAGCAGGCGCGCACCGGACGCGGCAATTGAAACCGGCAGCGCCACACGCACGGGATCCCGATCGATGAGTCCGCCGAGCGCTTCGGCCAGCTGACGCCAGCCGACGACCTCGGGTCCGGTCACCTCGATCCGCTCGGCACGGCCGCTGCGCTCGACGACGGCGGCCACGATGCGTTCGAGGTCGCCGCGCCAGAGCGGTCGCAGGGTGTGGCGCCCCGGCGGCAGCGGTACCACCGGAAGGCTCCGCATCATGATCAGCAGCTGGGTGACCGGATCGATGCCGGTCCCATAGACGAGACTCGTCCGGATCGTCGTGACCGCCCCTCTCGCCGTCGACAGCCAGTCGGGCATCCCGTCCGGCGAGGCCGCGCGGCGCGACTCGACGTGCACGACGCGCCGCGCCGCACGGGCGGCCCGCAGCCCGCGCTCCCCCGCATCGTCGGCAATCCCCCACCGGAGGGTGGAACGACCGTGCCCGGCGACCGAGCGATCGATCACCACGACAACGTCAGGATCCGGACTGGCGCCGGGCGGATCGGTTCGTGCACCATCACCGGACGGCCGCTCGTCGCCCGTCCGGCGGTCGAGGTCGACCTCGTGTCCGCGGGCGGCGAGGGTCGAAGCCAGGGCAACCTGGAGAAACGGATTGCCGCCAGTGAGCAGTACACGCAACGTCGACCTCCGTCGCAGGAGATCAACTGCATGAACAACGCCAGCCGGGACGTCGTCGTGGTCGGCGCCGGCCCGAACGGGCTCACGGCCGCGGCCGTGCTGGCGCGCGCCGGCCTGTCCGTGCTCGTCGTCGAGCGGAACGAGCGCATCGGGGGCAGCTGCCGGACCGAAGAGGTCACGCTGCCCGGCTTCCGCCACGACATCTGCAGCGCGATTCACCCGCTGGGTATCGTGTCGCCCGTCTTCGAGCGTCTGCGGCTCGACCGCTACGGGCTCGAGTGGCTGACGGCGCCCCTTGCCCTCGCCCATCCGTTCGACGACGGCCGGACAGCCGTGCTGTCGACGGACCTGGAGCGGACGAGGGAATCGCTGGGCCGCGACGGAACGGCCTGGCTGCGCCTGATGAAACCGTTCGTCGAACGGCACCGGGCGCTCTTCCGCGAGATCCTGCGCCCGATCCGCCTGCCCGGCCATCCGCTGCTTCTTGCCGCGTTCGGGCTGCACGCCATCCAGTCGGTCGAACGGCTGGCGCGGACGTTCCGCGACGCGCCGGCCCGGGCGCTGCTGGCAGGCAGCGCGGCGCACTCGATGCTGCCGCTCAATGCACCGGGGTCGGCATCGTTCGGCCTCGTGCTGAGCATTGCCGGGCACGCGCTCGACTGGCCCTGTGCGCGCGGCGGATCGCAGCAGATCGTCGATGCGCTGGCGGCCTGTGCGCGGGTGGATGGCTGTGAACTCCGGACGGGTGTCGAGGTGCGGTCGCTGGCCGATCTGCCGCCTGCCCGCGTGGTCCTGCTCGACCTGACGCCGCGCCAGATCGCGGCGCTCGACGGCACCGGGCTGACCGGCCGCTACCGGCGGGCCCTCGAGCGCTTCAGGTACGGCCCGGGTGTCTACAAGGTCGATTACGCGTTGTCCGATCCGATTCCATGGCGGGCGGCGGCCTGCCGCGAAGCCTCGACGGTGCACGTCGGCGGCACGTTCGAAGAGATCGCCCGCGCCGAGCTCGACGTGAATCAGGGGCGGGTGGCCGATGCCCCGTTCGTGCTCGTAGCCCAGCAGAGCGTCATGGACGGCTCGCGGGCGCCTCAGGGGCTGCACACCGGCTGGGTGTACTGCCACGTGCCGCACGGATCGCCGGTCGACGTGACGGAACACATCGAACGACAAATCGAACGGTTCGCGCCCGGCTTCCGCGACACGATCCTCGCCCGGCGGGTCCACGCCCCCGCCGCACTCGAGGCGCACAACCCGAACCTGGTGGGCGGCGACATCGGTGGCGGCGCCAACACGCTCGGGCAGGTGATCTTCCGTCCGTTTCCGCGGGTCGATCCGTACCGGACCCCGAACCCGCGGCTGTATGTGTGCTCGAGCTCGACGCCGCCGGGCGGCGGCGTGCACGGCATGTGTGGCTACTGGGCGGCACGCTCGGCGCTGCGGCATGCGTTCGGCCGCGACCTGCCGGAAGAGCTCGAGCTCGCCTGATCGACCCGCGCCGCGACCGCCCGTGGGCCATGTACGGTCGGCGGTGCTTCAGGCAGCCGACACGACGTGCTCAACGCCGTCCTTGGGACCGTCGGGCGTCGGGTCGAGGCGTGAGTGCCACTGACGCAGCCGCTCGGGCGTCCCGAGATCGGTCCAGCCGAGCGACGCGGGGAGGATGCAGGTCGCCAGCCCCCGGGCCTGCCCGAGCACGTCGCGCGAGAAGTCGTACGAGCGATCCATGGCCGCATAGGCAGCCTCGAGACGCTCGGGGCGCCGCTCACGATCCGCGACGGCTTCGACGAACTCCGCGTACAGGTCGGGTAGCAGCCGCGCGAACAGCCCAAGCAGGGAGGCGCGCCGCGCGACGACGACCATCGTGTTCCAGGCCGCGCCCGCCTCGCGCAGCCGGCGGGCGGCTTCGGGCGCCGGCTTCTCGACGAACGAGGCGATCGGCCGCAGCCGCGCGGCCGGCGCCGCCTCGCCAGGCGTAATCCAGCCGTAGTCACTGCACGCCTTGAGGGGCTGTGCACCCAGCACGACGATCTCGTCGTGCGTCTGCACGTGGCGGATGATCTCGACGAGCAGCCGACGGAAGCCGCGCGTGTCGGCCACGCCGTGATCGGATGGCGTGAGGATCACGACGTCTTCGTGGGGCTCGCCTGGCAGGTGCGTCAGGCCCAGCAGCACGCCGGCGGCCGTGCCGCGATCGGCCGGCTGCTCCGCAATGGTGCCGGCCAGTTCGACCGGTCCCGTGTCGACGTACCGACGATGATGCCGGCCGATGACAACCGTCATCCGCTCGAGGGGCGCGAGCGGCGAGAAGCGCGCGATCGTGTCCTCCAGCAGCGTCCGTCCGCCGGGTCCGCGCCAGAACTGCTTGGGCGTCCCGCCGGTGACTTCGGCGAGCCGCCGTCCTTCACCTGCCGCGAGAATCAACGTCGAGATTTTGTATGCCATGGCGTCCTGCCGAGTGCTGCGGAGTCGTACCGTCCCGGTAGCCGCTTTTTCTGAACCGTGTCATCCAGCAGAAGTGATGCCAGCCCGCGCACGCAGCGGCCGTCAGGCGCGGCCCGCCCATACAGTGTCATTGATACATATAAAAGTCTCGCGGGGGTGCGGCGTTTTCCCGCGCCCGGTCGCGGGAGCCTTCACGGGCAGACGTGCAGGGCGACAATGGCTGCGCGCAACGCCGGGAACCACGTGGAGCCGCGTGCCTCTGTCTGGGCAGCCGGATACCCTCGAACCCCACGCGAGTGTCCACCGGTGCCGCGGCGCGGTCGGGCACCCGTGCGGCGGTCAGACTTCCGGGCGTTCGCCGGCCAGGGTCATCCGCTCGCCGAAGTGCCGCTCGACGGTCAGCCAGGGCACGTCCGCCTGTCGCGCGAGCGCGACGATTTCGCCCGGCGTCAGGGCACGCCGGATCGAGAGCGGTCCGTCGTGGTGAAGGATCGGGTGGAAGGGCCAGGTGATCAGCCAGGTCAGCCACCAGGCCCGTCGCGACCGGACCAGGTCGTTGACGACGATCCCGCGCCGGGCCAGGCGGGCCGAGGTGCGCAGCACCTCGACGATCCGGCTGTCGGTGAGGTGATGGAAGAAGAGCGCGCTCGTCACGTAGTCAAACGCCCGGTCGCGCCAGGGCGGGCACATCGCGTCGGCCCGGACGAGCCGCAGCCGCGCGTCGGGTGGACCTGTCCGGCGCGCGTAGTCGAGCGCCGAGGTCGACACGTCGGTTGCCGTTACCCGCAGGTCGAATCCCTTCCCGCGCCCCCAGGCCACGAGCGCGCGCGGGATGTCGGCCGCGCCCGTCGCCACGTCAAGCACCTCGATACGTTCACCGGATCGCCACTTCCGGCTGAACGCCTCGAAGCGTGCGATGGTTGCCGCCGCGCCACCAAGGCGCCGGTTCACCATGGCCAGAAACGCGTAGACGCGATCGACGACGGCCTGCTCGGGCTCGTGGTCGTCGAGGATCTCGGGCTGGTTCGTCCGGCGCGCGAACGGATCGGACTGCGACTCGCTCATCACCGGTTACAGGAGTGCCCTCAGCAGGGTGGCCGCACCGAGCGGCCGGCGCGCGACGGCAACGTCGAGCAGGGTCGGGACGAGCCCGGGTCGGCGCAGCAGGGCCCTGGCCCCGCGCCCCTGGAATCGGCCCAGGCCGATCAGCAGTCGTCCCAGGCGCTCCGCCGTGCGCCCGATTGCGCCCCGCACCCGCTGGTATTCCGCGAGATCGCCCGACGCGATGGCTGTCACGGCCGGCGCCACCGACGCGAACGCGATGGCCAGCCCGTCGCCGGTGATCGGATCCGGCGCGCCAGCGGCGTCGCCGATCAGCAGCAAACGGTCGTCAACCACCTTCGGCACCTGAAGTCCCAGTGGCGCGGCCGCCAGCATCGGCGTGGTCTGCTCCGCCGCAGCGGTCCGCTCTCGCAGCTCGGGAATGGCGCGTAGCAGCCGGATCAGGCCGTTGCGGTGAAAGCGGTCCTGGTGAAACAGCGCAGCCACGAGCGCTTCCCCACCGCCGCACGGCGCCAGGTAGATCTCGCCCGCTTCGTGAAAGAAGACTTCGACCCGGTCCTCGATGCCCTCGACGCCTCCGAAGTGCGTCGACAGCCCGACCCGGCGGACGACGGGCGCACGCGCGGGCAGCCGGCGATGGAACTGCGAGCGGAGACCGTCGGCGCCAACGGTGAAGGACTCGCCGCAGGGCGCGTATCGGGTGGCCAGGCGCAGATCGACACCCGGTGTCGCGGCCGCCCGCTCGCGCAGCCACGCGTGCAGCCGGTCGCGCCGGACCACGAGGCCGAAGCCTTCGGGAAAGTCGGCGACGACGGACATCCCGCCGGCGACGAAGCGCAGGCCGCGGACACGGGCGCCGTCCGGGAGACCGCCGGCAACCTCCGCCAGCGCCCTCACCCCGTGCGGCAGGATGCCTTCGCCGCACGCCTTGAGGCGCGGCTCGGCGTCCTTCTCGAAAAGGGTCACCCGTGCGCCGGCGCGGGCCAAGGCAATGGCCAGCGACGCACCGGCCGGTCCAGCCCCGGCGATCGCCACGTCGACTACCACTCGAGCACCAGCAGCTCGGCGCCGAAACCGGGCCCGAGCGCGAGGACGAGGCCCGTGTCGCCGGCCTGCGGCCGTCCGCTGCTCGTCAGGTCGCTCAGCATGAACAGCACCGCAGCGCTCGAGAGATTGCCGAACTCGCGCATGCAGCGGCGCGCGATGCCGAGCGCTTCTTCCGGAAGGTCGAACGCCGACCGGTAGGTCGCCATCACCTTCGGTCCACCCGGGTGCAGCACGTGATGCGTAAACTCGCGCACGTCCTTCCCGAAGCGCCGCGTGAACGCCCGCGCAACGGGCGCGATCGTGTCGCGCACGACCTCGGGGATCTCGCGGGCGAGCACCAGGCGCATGCCGTCGCTCGTGAAGTCCCAGCCCATCAGGTGCTTCGCATCGGCGAACAGTCGCGTTTCGGTGCCGAGCACCCGCACACCGCGCCGCCCGGTCCCGTCGCCGGCCAGGACGGCCGCGGCCGCACCATCGCCGAACAGGGCCACGCCGACCAGGTCAGTCGGCGTCCTCGCCTCCTTCGAGAACACGAGGCTGCAGATTTCGACCGACACGACCAGCGCCACGTCGTTCGGCCGCGCCTCGAGTACGTCAGTGGCGCGCGCCAGGGCGCCGGCACCCGCCGCGCATCCCAGGCCGAACAGCGGATACCGCCGGATCGTCGGCTTCATCCCCAGCCGTCCGGCCAGCAGCGCATCCAGGCTCGGCGTCGCCAGTCCTGTTGTCGTCACGAAGTAGAAGTGATCGATATCCGAGGCCGTCAGCCCGCTCGCCTCGAGACACCGCCGGACGGCGGCTTCGGCCAGCTCGAGCGCGCGCACCTGATACTCGCGGTTGCGCTCGTCCCACGAACGTTCCTCGAGGTACCACGCCGGTTCGTGGATCAGGTGACGGGCCTCGACGCCGGAACGATCGAAGACGGGCATCAGCCGCTCGACGTGCGGCAGGCCGGCGACGAGGCGCCCGAACTCGCGCTTGATCGCCTCCTGCGGGATGCGATGCGGTGGTGCAGCCGTCGAAACGGCAAGGATGCTGGGCATGGTGTGTCAGGACGGCTGGCCCGCGGCCGGACGGGACGTCAGCCGAGCGCGACGTCGAGCGTCATCATGACGCCGAAGCCGAGAATCGTGCCGAGCGTGGCCAGATCGCCGTGGCCGCCCGACTGCGACTCGGGGATCACTTCTTCGACGACGACGAAAATCATGGCGCCGGCGGCAAAGGCGAGCGAATACGGCAGCAGCGGGCGCATCTGCGTCACGGCCAGCGCACCGAGCACGGCCGCGACCGGCTCGACGATGGCCGACAGCTGCCCGTACCACCACGCGCGCACGGGTGAAATGCCCTCGCGCCGCAGCGGCACCGCCACCGCCGTTCCCTCGGGCGCGTTCTGGATGCCGATGCCGATGGCGAGCGCGATGGCACTGCCGAGCGTCGCCGACTCGTAGCCCGACGCCACCGTCCCGAACGCCACGCCGACGGCCAGTCCTTCCGGGATGTTGTGCAGCGTAATCGCCAGCACCATCAGCGTCGTCCGCCGCCACGTCGTCTTCATGCCCTCGGCGGTCGACATGCGGGCGAACAGGTGGACGTGCGGCAGGATGTAGTCGACGCCGCGCATCGCGAGTGCGCCGGCGAAGAACCCGATGAGCGGCGGCAGCCAGCTGATCATGCCAAGCTCTTCGGAGAGCGCAATCGCCGGGTTGAGCAGCGACCAGAAGCTGGCGGCAATCATCACACCGGCGGTGAAGCCGAGCGCCGTGTCGAGCACGCGACGGTCGACCTCGCGGAACAGGAAGACGGCACCGGCGCCGATGGCCGTCAGCCCCCACGTGAACAGGCCGGCGGCCAGCGCCTGCGCGACGGGATTCCAGGCAGCGATGGTCTCGAGCATGCCTCAGGGTCGGGCGGCGTCGGGCGACGGGCGCCACGGGGTGAACGGCGGCCGCCGCGTGTGCAGGAAGCCGTCTTCGATGAGCACGCGCCGCGTGAGCCATCCCGAGCCCAGCACGGCGCGAGCGCCCAGATTCAGGACCCACCCCGGCAGATGCACCCAGATGCCGGGGCGGCCGCGCGGACCGATCCGCGCGTCGATCCAGCGCTCATAGGAACCCAGCGCCTCCCGATCGCGCCGCGCGCCGGCCGCGGCCACGACTTCAGCGGCGGCCAGGCCCGATTCAATCGCGGTCAGGATGCCTTCTCCACTCGGCGCCAGTGCAAGCCCCGCCGCATCGCCCACCAGCACCACCCCGTCGTCGACGACCCGACGCCGCGAAGCGGTGTGGATGAGGTAGGCGTGCCCTTTCCAGGGCGACGGCACGCCGCCCGGGACGATGCCGAGTCGATCGACCAGATCGGCGAAGCGACGGACGACGGCGGGAAATCCACCTTCCGCAAGCCGGCCGACGCCGACGTTGAGGTAATCGCCCTTTCGTACGCACCAGCCGTAACCGCGCAGATCGGGCCAGAAGAAGAGGTCAGGACATTCTGGCGCGACTCGACAGCCTGCCGCCTGTTCGGGATCGAGCCGGAACTCGATCTCCTGTGCCACGATGACCTCCTCCTGCGGCTGATCCGCGTTCAGCGCACGCGCGACCGGACAGAAGTGACCGCCGGCACCGACGAGCATCCGCGCACGGAACTGCTCGTCGACGATCCAGGCGTCGCCGTCGCGGCGAATCGATCGCACAGGCTGACGCTCGACGACCTGTGCGCCGGAACGCTCGAGCAGGTAGTGGTCGAACTCGCATCGCCTGATGCCGTAGCTGACGATCTCGCCGAACGTCGTCTCGCGGCGCGGACCATCGAGCGTGCCGGTGCGGAAGGCGCGGAACGGCTGCAGCGTCCGGCCGCGGGCGTACTCGTCGAGATCGATCTGCAGCGCGTCGACGACGGCCGGCGTGATCCAGCCGGCGCAGACCTTGTCGCGCGGGAACGCGGCACGGTCGACGACGAGCACGTCGGCACCGGCGGCGAGGAGGGCGCGTGCGCAGGAGGATCCCGCCGGTCCGCCCCCGACGACGAGGACGTCGCACTCACGCATCGGCGCCCTCGTAGAGGTAACGGCGCGTCCATGGCAGGTCGTTCGCCATCGGCCGTGCGAAGGTCACCTGGAACAGCTGCATGTCGCCGGCGAGGAACGCCGCCTGCGAGCCGGCGAGGTAGAGTCGCCACGTGCGTACGAAGCGCTCGTCGAACATCACGCGGATCTGATCGACGTGCTGCTCGAACCGCTCGAGCCACGCCTTGAGCGTGAGCGCGTAGTGCAGCCGCAGGTTCTCGACGTCGAGGATCGACAGCTGGCGCGACTCGAACACGCCGGGCAGCACCTCGCTCAGTGCCGGCGGGTGCGCGCCGGGAAACACGTAGCGGCGGATCCACTCGCTCAGCACCATCGGGGAATTGCGACCGATGAAGTGCAGCAGGCCGCGCCCGTGGACCGGGTCGAGCACGCGATCGATGACGCGGCCGAGATCGTCGTAGTGGTCGGGCCCGACGTGCTCGAGCATGCCGACGGAGACGAACGCGTCGGCGCTGCCGTCAATCGTGCGGTAGTCGCCGTCGATGAAGGTCACGCGGTCATCGAGGCCCTGGCGCCTGGCTTCCTCGCGCGCCCAGGCGAGCTGATTGGTCGAGATGTTGTAGGCGCGCACCTTCACGCCGTACTCGCGTGCCATGTACAGGGCGAGCGCGCCCCAGCCGCAACCGGCCTCGACGACCGTCTGGCCGGGCCGGAGCCGGAGCTTGCGGCAGACGTGCTCGAGCTTGGCGCGCTGCGCGGCCTCGAGCGACACATCGGGGCGCTCGTAGTAGGCGCAGGTGTACAGCAGCGCCTCGTCGAGCCACAGCCGGTAGAAGTCGTTGCCCAGGTCGTAGTGCGTGTGGACGTTGTGGCGCGACCGGCGCTCGTCGTTCGGGGCCAGGCGGACGGGCGCGGGCGTGCGCTGGCGCGCCAGCGCCCGCGCGATTTGCTCGAGCGCCGCGACGAGGTCGCCCTGCACCTCGACCCGGCCGTCGGTGTACGCCTCGCCGAAGCCAAGCTCGGGCCGGATTGCGATCCGGAGGAGCGTGCGGCGGTCGCGGATGTGGATCGTTGCAACGGGCGGCCCGGACGAGAGTGTCAGTCCGTGACCGTCCCACAGCTGGAGTCGCAGCTTCGCGCCGGCAAGAGGTCGGGCGATCCGGTCGAGCGTCCATCGGTCGAGGGCGCCCGAAGCGGGAGCGGCCGTCTGCGTGGTGAAACTGGTCGTCCTCGCGCGCACACGGAACCACCTTTCTGATGACGCGGTCGTCCGGCCGGAGCCGCCGCCGCAGGACCTGACGTCGGGGAGCAGGGCGAGTATGGCACGGGCGGCGGGCGCGGATGCAAGCGGAGGGGCCGCCACGCGCCGTTCGCGCGTACGGCAGAAGGGGCGGACGATCCGCGTGGACCGTCCGCCCCGGCGTGGGTAACCGACGTGAACGCGTCAGTTGCTTTCGCAGCTGGCCGCAATCATCTCCAGGTTCGTGACGTTGAGCGTCGGCGCCTCGTCACCCGACGCGGCCGAGACCGAGCCGGTCACGCGCACCTGATGGTTCACGTGCTGGCTGAGGTCGACGCTGCTCGACGCCTGGAGCCGGTACTCGTCCTTGATGTCAGCCGCAGCCGACGATTCCGCCCCGGCCGCCGCCTTGGCGTCGGCCAGCTTGAACATCGCCGACTCCGACTGTCCGGCCGCCGCCGACGCCGCGGTGTCACGCTGCAGACACCCCTCGACGGTGATGGCGCCGGCCGCAGCCGACTGGCTCGGCTGAGACGGTTGGGTCTGACCAGACTGCGCGGACTGCGAACCCGCCTGCTCCTGCGCCTGAACCGTCATGCCGAAGGCCAGCACGCATGCGGTGGCGAGTCCTGCACACATCCTTGCTACGTTCATCTGCGAATCCTCCGTAAAATTCCATCCCGTCGCGTGCAGAACCGTGCAAGCGCCGTGCCTTTCCGTCAGTTGGGAACGTCGGCCGGAAGTGACCAGGACGGCCGGACGGATCGCCGCGACCGCAGCAGGTCGCGCCATCTTGATGGCACCGTGAGGGAAGCGGCTGCGTAGCCGGCTACACACCCTGTGCCTCACGGCGTCGCGCGCAGGATCGCGTCGCGTGGCGCCTCCCGCGTCGGCGGGCGTCACGGCAGACGCCGGCCGCCGTGCGCCGCCCCCTGTCGCCGGTCCGGCGTGTTACGTGCGGCCTCGCGCCGACGCCCCGAGTTCGGCGACAATCCTCGCCGTGTCGGGAATACGCCGCTGGTGGTGGGTCGCGCTGTTCGCAGCCATCTGTGCGGCCGCCTATGCGGCGCAGATTCACCGCGAGCTCGCGGACTTCGAGGTCTACCGCACCGCCGGGCGGCGCGCGCTGGCGGCCGAAGCGCTCTACCGCGAGGCCGACGGTCACTACCAGTTCAAGTACCTGCCGGCCTTTGCGCTGGCGATGACGCCGATCGCCGCGCTGCCTCCCACGGTGGCGCGACCCGTCTGGTTTGCGCTCTCGGCAACGCTCCTTGCCCTTTTCGTCCGCTTCTCGCTCGCGGCGCTTCCCGAACGGCGTCGACCGGCATCGACGGTCGTGCTGCTGACGGTCGTATTCATGGCGAAGTTCTATGCGCACGAGCTGACGCTCGGGCAGACCAACCTGCTGCTCGGCGTGATGCTCGTCGGCAGTCTGCGCCTGCTCGGGCGCGGATCCACGGCTGCGGCGGCGGCCCTGGCCGCCGCGGCCGTCTTCGTCAAGCCGTACGCCCTCGTCCTGCTGCCGTGGCTCGCCTGGGCGGGCGGCGCGACAGCGGCCGGCACGGCCGGGCTCGTGCTCGCCGCGGGCCTCGCGGTCCCGGCGCTGGTCTACGGCTGGTCGGGAAACCTCGAGCTGCTGCACGGCTGGTACGCCACGGTCGGGGGCTCGACAGCGGGGAACCTGCTCGGCAACGACAACGTGTCGCTCGCCGCGATGTGGGCGAAGTGGATCGGTCCCGGCCCGACCGCGTCCGGTCTGGCCGCCGCGACGGCGGGCGCGCTGCTGCTGTTCGCACTGCTGGCGCTGCTCCGCGGCCGCTCCCTGCGGCACGGGGCGTTCTTCGACGTGGCGCTGCTGCTGACGATCGTTCCCCTGCTCTCGCCGCAAGGCTGGGACTACGTGCTGCTGCTCGCCACCCCCGCCGTCATGCTCATCGTCGATCGCTGGCACGAGCTGGGTCGCGGCTGGCGGCTGCTGGCGGCGGCGGGCCTGGCGGGGGTCGGCCTGACGATTTACGACCTGCTGGGACGCGAGCTGTACGGCGCGTTCATGGCCGCCTCGGGCGTCACGGTAGCCGTTCTGACCGGCGTGCTGCCCGTGCTGGCGCGCCTGCGCTGGATGCGGCTGTCGTAAGGACGAACGGCAGCGGCACGGCAGCCCGGACGTTGGCGGACGACGACGCCCGCGGTGGGCAGCGTTGGAAAATGCAGGAGAGGAAGAAGAAGGAAGGAAGCAGAACGAGGGAGCGAGGAAGAAACGTTGGCCCAAACGTCAAGGTGCCCGGTGAACGCCCCGATTTCGCGTCGGACCGTTCACCGGGCACCTGACAGGCCGTCGACCGCCGGTTCCCTGCCGGCGGTCTGTATCACCGCGCCTCCTCGGTCTTCACCGCACTTGCGGAATTCTTGAGGAACACGAGATTCTCGGCCTCCTCGCCGAAGATCCGGCGGGCTTCGTTCCAGAGCTCCCGCGCTTCACTGTGCGGGCACTCCTCGTCCTCGTCGCAATCCGTCGCAAGGCGCTCGTGCAGCACCATGGCCTTGTGCCAGCGGCTGAGCTCGTCCGCCAGCTCCTCTGCGTCGGGACTGCCCACGCGCCCGGCGACGACACGATAAACGTCCAGCATCGATCGACCCCTCCAGTCGTACAGGTTGAAAATGGAAAAAGGGGAAGAACCTCGACGCGCGTGCTTAGCAGCAGATGGTGCGCGGCGAGGTCGCATCAAGGGAGATGCGACGGTGCGTGGCAGAGACAGACCTCTGCACGGGCGTATCCGCCAAGGGCGAACGACGTGTGAAGGTCTGCTGCATGGCTCTGGCATCTATCCTAACATGTCACCCCCGGAAAGGCACGTTTTCCGCCCGTTTCCGGGCCTGACCGGCTAGACTGGCACGCCGGCCGACTCCCAAGGACTCACACATGCCCACCTCTGCTCCCGCCATCAGCTGGATCCTGCTGTGCGACACCGCGGTCGTCGATGTCGACGGGCGCGTGACGGCTGTCGCGATCGCCGACCGGCTGTTTGTACGCCACTTCCCCGCCGTCCTCCCGCGCCTGACGCTCGTCGCGCGACTGGCCGGCACCGAACTCGACCCCGCGTGGGACATCACCGTCATCGCAACGGCGCCCGCCGGCCGGACGCAGGTGTTCGATCAGTTCGAGGACGCCGATCTCAGTCCCGAACACTGCATCGCGCGCCTGGCCGACGTCGAGGCGCCGGAAGCCGGCACCTACCGCTTCGACCTGACGATCGACGGTCGCGTCGTCGGCACGACGCTGCTCGAGCTTGGACGGACGATTGCGAGCGACGACGTGGCGGAATCGGGAGCAGGCGCACAGACGCAGCCGTAGCCCTGCGCTGACCCGACGGCTGCCGGGCGGACAGACGTGTCGCTACGAGTGGCTGAGGAAACGCTGGGGGAAGATGGTGCCGAGGGGCAGAATCGAACTGCCGACACTACGATTTTCAGTCGTATGCTCTACCAACTGAGCTACCTCGGCACACGAGGCATGAACGGCACGCGCCGAACCACGGAAGGATAACTGAAACGACGCACGCCGGCAAGCCCGCACCACGCAGGAGCGTGCGGGCCAGCCGGCGTCCGTTTGCGCATCACGCGCCGGCGCGTCAGTCGACGCGCTCGAAGCGGACGATCGACGTCTTCGCGCCGCCGCGATCGTCGAGCGCCAGCCAGATGCCGCCGTCGGGGCTCTGGCGCACGTCGCGCACGCGCAGGTTCGTGCCGAGCATTTTCTCCTCGCTCACGACGCGCGTCCCGTCCATCACCAGACGCGCCATCGACTGCACGCCGTTCATCCCGCCGAGGAAGATGTTGCCCTTCCAGTTCGGGAACTGGTCGCCCGTGTAGACCATCAGGCCCGACGTGGCGATCGACGGCACCCAGTAGCGCACGGGCTGCTGCATCCCCGGACGCGAGGTCGACGCGTGAATCGGCTGCCGCTCCGGCCCGTAGTTGACGCCGTAGCCGATGACCGGCCAGCCGTAGTTGGCGCCCTTCTGGATCAGGTTGAGCTCGTCGCCGCCCTGCGGGCCGTGCTCACTCTCCCAGATGTTGCCGTCGGGATCGATCGCGAGGCCCTGCGGGCTGCGGTGCCCGTAGCTCCAGATCTCCGGCCTGGCGTTCGGACGCCCCACGAAGGGGTTGTCGTCGGGCACGCGGCCGTCGTCGTGCAGGCGAACCACCGTGCCCTGATGATTCGACAGATCCTGGGCGGGGTGCGCCTCGAGGTTGCCGCTCGGCGGGGCCTGGCGGTCGCCAATCGTGATGAAGAGATATCCGTCACGATCGAACGCCAGCCGCGACCCGTAGTGCCCCATGCCCTTCGACCAGGCCTGGGCCTCGAAAATCTCCTCGACGTTCGTCAGCGCGTTGCCCTCGAAGCGGCCGCGGATGACCGCGGTCGTGCCGGTGGCACCATCGGCGCTCGGCTTCGAGTAGCTGAGGTACACCAGCCGGTTCTCGGAGAAATTCGGGTGCGGGACGACGTCGAGCAGGCCGCCCTGGTTGCCGACCCGGATGGGCGGCAGGCCCTGCACCGGCTCGTCGACCAGCTTGCCGTCGCGGATCACGCGCAGCTGGGCCGGCCCGCCGCCCTGGAACCCGCGCTCGGTCACCAGGACTTCGCCGGTCGGCAGGAACGCGATCGACCAGGGGTTCTGCAGCCCGTCGGCCACGGTCACGAGCCGGAAGCGATGGCCGCCCGATTCGTAGACGGTGTTCGGGTCGGGGGCCGTCTGCGCCCCGGCACACGCCACGCCGATGCCGAACAGCAGCGCAGCGGTCGCCGGCAGCCACCGGCGCCGCGCCGGAAACACGGCCCCGGAAGTGGAACGGATCGCAAGGTCATTCCGCATGACTCAGGAGTCTCCCAGGAGAAGGATGGCGCACGTCGGATGCCGCGCGCAGCAATTGATCATGCCACGGCGGGCCGGCTCCCCGGCAGAAAACCGTGGCGCACCCGGTTCTAGGCCCGCAGCCGCGCCGCGACGGCGTCTCCCATCGCCGCGGTGCCGACCGCCGGCGTCCCGGGCGGGGCGATGTCGGCCGTGCGGATGCCGTCCTCGATGGTGGCCGCCACGGCCTCCTCGATGGCCGTGGCCGCCTCGTGCGCGTCGAACGAATAGCGCAGCATCAGCGCCGCCGAGAGGATCTGCGCCACGGGGTTGGCGATGCCCTTGCCCGCAATGTCGGGCGCCGAGCCGCCTGCCGGCTCGTAGAGCCCGAACGAGCCCTCGGCCAGACTCGCCGACGGCAGCAGCCCCATCGAGCCGGTGAGCATCGCGCACTCGTCCGACAGGATGTCGCCGAACATGTTGCCGCAGAGCATCACGTCGAACTGGTGCGGATTGCGCACGAGCTGCATGGCCGCGTTGTCGACGAGCATGTGGTTCAGCGTGACGTCGGGATACTGCGCCGCGACGCTCGACACGACCTCGCGCCAGAACACCATGCTCGTGAGCACGTTGGCCTTGTCGACCGACGTAACGACACGCCGCCGCGTGCGCGCCGCCTGGAAGGCCTTGTGCGCGATGCGCTCGATCTGCGCCCGCGTGTACTGCTTGACGTCCCACGCGCGCTCATCGGCGCCGCTGCCCTCGCGCCCCTTGTCGGACGCCTGCCGCGCGAAGTACGCGCCGCCGGTCAGCTCGCGAACGACGAGGATGTCGAAGCCGTCGCCGGCGATATCCGGCCGCAGCGGGCACGACGGCACCAGCGCCCTGTAGACGCGTGCCGGCCGCAGATTGCAGTACAGGTCGAAGTGCTTGCGCAGCGGCAGGAGCGCGGCGCGCTCGGGCTGCTGCGCCGGCGGCAGCGACTCCCACTTGGGACCGCCCACCGACCCGAACAGAATCGCCTGGCTCTTCTCACAGATCTCGAGCGTCGCCGCCGGCAGCGCCTCGCCGTGCCGATCGATGGCGATGCCGCCCACGTCGGCGTGCCGGTATTCGGCGCGGAAGCCGAACTTCTCGCCCGCGGCGTCGACGACCCGCAGCGCCTGCTCCATGACCTCGGGACCGATGCCGTCACCGGCCAGAACCGCAATCTCGAACACTTTCATCGACGCAGTCTCCTCCGCTCCCGCTCGGGGGAACGAGACAGCCTAGCGGGGAATCCGAGGTGCCGGCAAGTCACGCCTGCGGCACGAGCAGGAGCTTGCCGGTCGTTCGCCGCGATTCGAGATCACGGTGTGCCTCGGCGGCATCGGCCAGCGGGTAGCGCTTTGCGATGCGGATCGTCAGCGCGCCCGCCAGAATGCTTTCGAACAGCTCGGTCGCCCGCCAGCGCAGCTCCTCGGGCGTGGCCACGTAGTGACTGAGCGTCGGACGCGTGAGGAAGAGCGACCCGTGGGTATTGAGCACCTGCGGATCGATCGGCGGCACCGGTCCGCTCGACTGGCCGAACAGCACCAGCATGCCGCGCGGCCGCAGCACTCTCAGACTCCGATCGAACGTGGCCCGGCCGACCGAGTCGTAGACAACGTCGACGCCGCGGCCGCCGGTCAGCCGCTGAACTTCGACGTCGAAATCCCGCTCGGCGTAATTGATCACCTCATCACAGCCCAGCGCGCGTGCCTCTTCGGCCTTGGCCGCCGTCGACACCGTCCCGATGACTCGCGCGCCGCGCTGGCGCGCCATCTGGACGATGAGACCACCGGCACCGCCGGCAGCGGCATGCACGAGGCAGGAGTGGCCCGGCTCGACGGGAAAGGTCGATCGCACCAGAAAGTGCGCCGTCATGCCCTGCAGCAGCGCCGCTGCCGCCACGTCGAGCGCCAGCGGCTCGGGCACCTTCACCAGCTGCGCGGCCGGCACGATGGCGTGCGTCGCGTAGGAGCCGCGCACCATGGCGTAGGCGACGCGGTCGCCCACCGCGATGCCACTTACGCCGGGGCCCACTGCCGAAACCGTCCCTGCCGCCTCGCTCCCGATCGCGATCGGCCGCTCAGCGCGGTACAGGCCGGTGCGGAAGTACACGTCGACGAAGTTGACGCCCGACGCGGCAATATCGACACGCACCTCGCCCGGCCCGGGCTCCGGCGTGGGCACGTCCTCGACGACGAGCTGCTCGGCGCCGCCTGGTTCGTGAACGACGACTCGCTTCATGCCGTCCTGCGACCGTGCGGGGGCGGGCGACGCGGGCCTGCCGCGTCGCCCGTCACCGGCTACCAGCCGAGCACCTTGGCGAAGATCAGCGGCGCCACGATCGTGGCGTCCGACTCGATGATGAACGACGGCGTGTCGACGCCGAGCTTGCCCCAGGTGATCTTCTCGTTGGGAATCGCCCCCGAGTAGGAGCCGTAGCTCGTCGTCGAATCGCTGATCTGGCAGAAATAGCCCCAGAGCGGAACGTCCGTCTTCAGCAGGTCCTGGTGCAGCATCGGCACGACGCAGATCGGGAAATCGCCCGCGATCCCGCCGCCGATCTGGAAGAAGCCGATCGTCTGCTCGGCCGTGGCCGTCTCCGTGTACCACTTCGCCAGCTCGGTCATGTACTCGATGCCGGTGCGGACGGTGTGGACGTTGCTGATCTTCCCTTCGATGCAGCGCGCGGCGTAGACGTTGCCGAGCGTCGAGTCCTCCCAGCCGGGCACGAAGAGCGGCAGACGCTTCTCGGCCGCCGCAAGCATCCAGCTGTGGCGCGGATCGATCTGGTACGAGGCCTTCAGGCTGCCGTCGAGCAGGATTTCGTACATGAACTCGTGCGGAAACGCCCGGCGGCCGGCATTCGAGGCATCGATCCAGCGCTTGATGATGACGTGCTCGATGTGGCGCATCGCCTCGAACTCGGGGATGCACGTGTCGGTCACCCGGTTCAGGTGCCGCTCGAGGAGCGCCTGTTCGTCGGCGGGCGTCAGGTCGCGCCAGCGGGGCACGCGCACGTAGTGGTTGTGCGCGACGAGGTTGAACAGGTCCTCCTCGAGGTTGGCCCCCGTGCAGCTGATGGCGTGCACCTTGTCGGCCCGGATCATCTCGGCCAGCGAGAGGCCGAGCTCCGCGGTGCTCATCGCGCCGGCGAGCGAGATGAGCATCTTGCCGCCGGCATCGAGATGCGCCCGGTAGGCGTCGGCGGCCTCCTTCAACGACGCGGCGTTGAAGTGACGGAAATGATGATCGATGAACTGGGAAACGGGACCCGGCATGTTGCCGCCTCCTTCAAAGCCCCGACGCAGCCTCGGTCCGCCGGACGCCACTCGACCGGACCGCGCGACGGCCGGCATGAACGGCGCCCGATCGACCGCGTCGAAGGGCTGGGAATAGGGTCGGCTCGGATCCGAGATGGCAGCCGACCGGAAGTACGCAGCCTACGGCCCGAGCACACGGACCGCCATCGGCATACGCAAGGTGGCGCAAGGAGTGTATCACCCCGGGGGGACAAACGCCGCGACGGGCCGGTTCCGGGGGTTGCAACGCTGCGATGGCTGCGCTACGAATGGGGCCGTTCACGTTGACTGCGACACCCGCCCGTGCCCCGCTGTTCACGCGCGCCAGCGCCCTGCTGCTCGCGCTCATCGTCGCCGGCGGCGGCGCGCTCCGTGTGCACGGTCTCGACGCGGAAAGCGCGTGGCTCGACGAGGCGTTCGCGATCGGCATCGCCCGGGCCGGCCTCGATGAGGTCCTGTACGAGACGCGGCTCGACGTCCATCCGCCGCTCTACTACGTGCTGCTGACCGGATGGCTTGTGCTCTTCGACGGATCGGTCTGGAGCGCGCGGCTGCTGTCGGTCGTCTGCAGCCTCGGCGTACTGGTCGCGGCCTACGTCGCGGGTGCACGACTGCTCTCGCGCGAGACCGGACTCGTCGCCGCCGCCCTGCTTGCCGTGTCGGTCTTCCAGATCGAGTTCGCTCAGGAAGCGCGGATGTACGCGCTGCTGACGCTGCTGGCCGCCGTCGCGACGATCGCCTTCATGCGGCTGTTCGAACCGGAACCGTCGCTTCCCGCGTTCCTCCTCTACACGGCGGCGACGACCGCGATGATCTACACGCACGTCTACGGGCTGTTCGTCCTCGCGGGACAGATCGCCGCTGCCGGAGTCGACCTCGCCTGGCACCGCCGGGCGGCAGTCCCGGCGGCGTTCGCGCTGCTCGCGGCGTGCGCGCTCGCGTTTGCCGCGTTCCTGTGGTGGCTGCCGGTCTTCACGTGGCAGGTCGACCTGGTGCAGACGCGCTTCTGGATCGAAGCCCCGGAGCCGACCGGTTTCGTGGCGTCGTTCCGCCGCTACGCCGGATCTCCCGAATTGCTGCGACTGCTCGGCCCCATCGCGGTGATTGGACTCGTGCGCCTGATGTACCGGAGCGCGCCCGGCCTGTCCCGTCGGCCGCTCTTCTTCGTGCTGCCGTGGCTGGCGGCACCGATTGCGTTCCCGTTCCTGCTGTCGCTCATCGACACGCCGATTTTCCTGTCGAAATACACCATCCCGGCATCGGTTCCCTTCGCGATCCTCGTCGCAGCCGGGCTGACGGCGCTGCCGTGGCGACGGCTTCGGATCGCCGCGGTCGCCGCTCTTGTCGTCCTGTCGCTGCAGCTGCTGCCGGCCTACTACGCCGTGCCGGCCAAGGACGGCTGGCGCGAGGCCGTGGCGACGCTCGAGGCGCTCGCCGAGCCGGGCGATGCGGTGGTGCTCTATCCCTACTTCAACAGGATTGCGTTCGACTTCTACGTGAGCCGCGACGACCTGCAGGTAAGGCCGCTGGCGCTGTACACCGAACAGCCGCCCGTCGACGGGTGGGAGCCGATCATCCGGCGGGCGACCGCCGGACGCCCGCGCGTCTGGCTCGTGGCGCTCGCCTTCGACTCGTCGAAGGCTCCCGTCGTCGAGGCATTCGGACGCCGATACCTGCTGCGCACACACCAGGTGCGGCAGAAGATCGAGATTTTCGGCTTCGATCGACGCTGATCCGCACGATTCGCGCGCGGATCGGGTTTCATCGGAACGGCGTTTACGCTATTCTCGTCGGTCGCATGGCAGCCGAACACAAGCAGGTCTTCAGGGGCCGGCACGTCACCAACCGGCTCCTGACGGGCCCCGGCTCAGGCAAGATCACCCGCCACCACGAAATCTCGCTCGAAGGCGCTCCGGTGACGTATCTGCCGGGAGATGCTCTCGGCCTGTATCCGATCAACGATCCCGCGCTCGTCGAGCAGGTCATCGAGGCCATCGGCGCGACGGGCGACGAAACAGTCGAGACGGCCGACGGCACGACGTGCACGCTGCGCGACGCGCTCGCGATCCAGAACCTGAACACGCCGACGCGGCGCCTCATCGAGCTGTACGTGTCGAAGGGCGTCAAAGCGCTCGAGCCGCTTCTCGAGAAGGGGAACGCCGAGCAGCTCAAGCTGTACATCAGCGGGAAGGACGTCGCGCACGACGTGCTCGACGTGATTCAGTCGCACCCCGACGTCCGGATCACGCCGGCCGAGCTCATGGGCGCCCTGCGCCGGCTGCTGCCGCGCCTCTACTCGGTCGCTTCCAGCCAGAAGCTGCACCCCGACCAGGTACACCTGCTCGTGGTCTCGGTGCGCTACACCATCCGCGGTCGTGAGCGCCTGGGCGTCTGCTCCACCTGGCTGGCCGAGCGCTGGCCGCTCGGCACGACGGCCGAGATGTACCTGCAGAACCAGCAGCGGCACTTCGCGATGCCGGCCGATCCGTCGACGCCGATGATCATGATCGGCCCGGGCACGGGTCTCGCTCCGTTCCGCGCGTTTCTCCAGGAGCGGCAGGCGATCGGCGCGACCGGGCGCAACTGGCTCTTCTTCGGCGAACAGCACCGCGCCACGGAGTTCTTCTACGAAGAGGAACTGACGGCGTGGGAGCGCGACGGCTTCCTGCGCCTGGACCTCGCCTTCTCGCGCGATCAGGCGCAGAAGATCTACGTGCAGCACCGCATGCGCGAGCAGGCGCGCGACATCTGGGCCTGGCTCGAGGACGGCGCCGAGCTGTTCGTCTGCGGCGACAAGGAGCGGATGGCGGCCGACGTCGAACGGGAGCTGCTGTCGATCATCCGGACGGCCGGCGGGCGGACCGAGGAGCAGGCGCGCGAATACCTCGACACGCTCCGGAAGACGAAGCGCTACAAGCGCGACGTTTACTAGCCGTCCGGCGCGTCGCTCAGTATGCCTCGCCCTCGCACTCGGGGCACTTCATCTGGACCCAGCGGATCCACTCGATCAGGTCGTCGGCGTCGGTGCTCCCGGCCTCGTCGATCACCGCGAAGACTTCGCCCCAGCGATCCGCGACGACCGCGCCCGGGCGCGGCACGCCCGCGATCGGATCACGCGTGACGACGAGCCGCGCCTCGAGCGCCGCGATGTCGGATGCCCTGCCCTGCAGGTCGCGCGCAATCGCCGCAAACGGATCCCCGTCATCGTCGCCAAGGCTGACGAGCAGCAGGTGATCGCGCTGCCAGATGGCCTCGTCGTAGGCCACCCGCGCGGCGCTCGTGTCGGTCACGTGGAAGTGGGGCACCCGGCCGCCTCGCTGCAGCCGCGGCGGCACAGGCTGTACAGCCGGTTGCTGGGCCATGGTGACCTCCTGCGGCCGCAGCGAGGGGGACGTCAGCGGCGGCCGTACGTCCAGCTTGCCACGAGCAGCATGATGGCCACCACCACGATGCTCGCGGGAATCGAGTAAATGGCCGGCCCGAGCCCGGTCAGCCAGCGTGCACCGGCCAGCGCCAGCAGCCCCGCGAACGGGATCGACACGAACGCCGTCGTCCGCAGGCCGCGCGCCACCATCAGCCGATCGGCCGTCAGCGCCTCGCGCCGATCTGTGTCGACCTGCGTGAGCGGCGGGTACTGCACGCGAAGGACGATGAGGATGCCGATCCCAATCGTGACGATGAAGAGCCCGGCCGCAACCAGCGCGTAGAAATACTGTTCGCGGCGATCGAGGTTCCATTCCCAGTCGCCCTGACGGACCTGCGATCGGTCGACGTCGAAGACGGCCAGCAGCGTGGCTCCCTCGCCCGCGCCAACCGGTGCGCGCTCGGCCTCGAGCCGCGTACCGTCGATCGCCACGGCCCAGCCCGGCTGACCGACACCGGTGCCGTCGTAGAAGCGGGAGGTCTCGGGCAGGTCGAGCCGCAGGCGCACCGCGTTTACCGCCGGTGCACGCCCGGGCAGCAGCGGCGACCACTCGAGCCGGCCTCGCGGCTGATTCACCGCCGCGGCCCGCAGTACCGTGTATTCGAGAACCATCGATGCGGGCCCCGAACGCGTGCCGGCCGGCTGCCAGCGAACGCGCAATCCGCCGTCCGACACCTCGTCGACCTGAAGCTCGGCACCGGCCGCGACGCCGTCGATCGTGGCGCTGCCGAGCGACACGCCGTCAGCAAACGCACTCTCGATCCGTCGATCCAGCGCAATGCGCCCGGTGTCATCAGGGGTGATGCGAAGCGTTTCGGTCACGGCCAGATCGCCGGTCGGCTGAAGCGACGCGTGCAGCTCGAACTGCTCGATGCGACCGATGGTCGCAGGTTCCGTCGTACAGGCTGTCGCCAGCACCGCTGCAAGCAGCAGCGCTGCAGCCCTCAGGCTCAGTGGTGTCATCTGCGTTGCCGCTCCCGGTCGCGCAGCAGCGCCCTGAACGCCCGGGCGTGCGTCTTCGACTGGCGCTTCGCGTCGATCAGCCCGCGCTCCTCGCGCTTCTGCTCGATCGCGTCCTGCTCGGTCCGGAGCTTGATGTAACTGTCGTAGCGGGCCGCGTCGATGCGGCCCGCCTCAACGGCGGTCTTCACCGCACAGCCCGGCTCGGTCTGGTGCCGGCAGTCGCGGAAACGGCACGATGCCGCCGCTTCGGCGATTTCAGTAAAGGCGTCGTCGATCGCCTCGATGTCCCACAGCGCGACCTCGCGCATGCCGGGAGTGTCGATGACGACACCGCCCTGCTCGCGGAGGACGAGCTGGCGATGCACGCTCGTATGCCGCCCCCGCCGATCCCATTCGCGCACTTCGCCGGTCGGCAGCACCTCGCGGCCGATCAGCCGGTTGACGATCGACGACTTGCCGACTCCCGACGGTCCGATGAGCGCGATGGTCCGGCCGCGGCCGAGCCAGCCTTCGACCCGGTCGAGGCCCTCGCCGCTCTTCGAGCTTACCGCGAGCACCGGCGTCCCGTCCGTGTGCGGCCCGACGCCACGAACATGTGCAGCCGCGTCGGGCACAAGGTCGCACTTGTTCAGCAGCACGACCGCTTCGGCGCCGCTGTGTCGCGCGACGACCAGGTAGCGCTCGATGGCGCGCGGGTTCACCGGCTTGTCGAGACCGAAGACGACGAACAGCGTGTCGATGTTGGCGGCCACGACCTGCTCGACGGTATCGCGCCCCGCCGCCTTGCGCGAGACGCGCGTCGAGCGCGGCAGCACCAGGCGAATCTGGCTGCGGGCGCCGGCGGGATCGAGGCGGACACCGACCCAGTCGCCGACCACCGGCAGATCGGTCCGGGCCGCTGCGCGATGCTTGAGCGCCCCGGCGACTTCGGCGAGGACCTCGCCGTCGGCCGTGAGTACCCGGAAGACGTGGTTGTGTTCGAGCGCGACGCGCCCTGGTACAAGATCCGGCCCGGCCAGCGCAGCAAAGCGCTGCGCGCGGTCGTCGGTCCAGCCGAGATCGGCAAGACGCACGTCGTTGGGCACACACGCATGTTAGACGACGACGTGGCGCGCTGCCCATCCGGCGGACGGCCGGCATCGCCATCGGCCGGGCGGGCGGCAACGGCTTCCGGGCTTTTCAGGGAAACGAAAAGAGGCCGGCGCCAGGTGGCACCGGCCTGTGGCGAGACGCGGAGGACAGCTGCTCTCTGCGTCGATGCGCGTCAGTCGGCCGCGAAGCAGTACAGCAGGCCCGCGCCGCCCGTCTTGACGAGGGCCGCCTGGCTGCAGCCGGCCGAGTAGTGCACCGCGTTCCACGACACGTTCTGTCCGCCGAGCCGATCGTGGTGGCCGACCATGGCGCGCACGCCGGTGTCGGCATTACTCGTCCAGTTGTTGCACGTGTCGGCGAGCGTGGCGCCCTCGGGCAGCCGGCCGTGCGAGTCCGAGCCCGTCAGGATGTCGTGCTCGTTCGGCTGGTCGCCGACGCCCTTCACCTCTTCGCCGCGCTCGTTGAGGGCCGTCGGCTTGCGGATGTTGTTGCGGTCGCGCTGGTCGTCGCCGTGCAGGTCCGCGACATTCTGAGCGATCAGCACACCCTTGGCGTTGTACCAGGGACCCGTGCCGATGCGGTCGCGCGCGTGCACGGCCGGCCGGCCGTCCTGCGGCGCCGCGCTCAGGTAGGCGCGCCACGTGCGGTTGCCCGCACCGACGGCCGCGGCAAGCGACTGGCAATGCTTGTCGGCGCCTTCGAGGCCGCCGTAGTTCGCGCCGTCACCGCCGCCCACGCTGGTCACGAAGAATCCCATGGGCTGCTGCTGACCCTGCCCCTGGCCGCGCTGTCCGAACACGGTACCGGTCGTCAGCAGGCCGGCCACGACGAGCGTTCCGGCGAGAGCTGTGAGTGTCTTCTTCACTGTCGCTTCCTTTCGTGATGTGATTCGCGTTCGTGCGCTGCAGTGGACTGCCGGCCATGGGAGCGCGGGCCGGCAGCGTGAATCGCCGAACAATATAGACCGGCGACACGCCGTTTCGGCGTCCGATCGGGCGCCGACTGCCCCTGCGACGCTCCAGGATGAAGACAGCGTGAAGACACCACAGCACCCTCCCCACTGGCGCGCGATCGGTCCGGGCATCGTCGTCGCGGCCACGGGCGTCGGGGCCGGCGATCTCGTCGCCACGCTCGTTGCGGGCGAGCGCTACGGCTACACCCTGCTCTGGGCGGCCATCGTCGGCTGCCTCGTGAAGATCGCGCTGGCCGAAGCGGTCGGCCGCTGGCATCTCGCCTCGGGGCGGACGATGTTCGAGGGCTGGTCGCAGCTTGGCCGCTGGACGCACGTCTACTTCGCGCCGTACATCGTCGTGTGGGGATTCGTCTACGGCGCGACGGCCATGTCGGCGACGGCACTGCCGCTGAGCGCGCTGTTCCCCGTCATGCCGTTCGAAGCGTGGGCGATGACGGCCGGCGTGGCCGGCCTGCTCTTCGTGTGGTTCAACCGCTACGACGCGCTCGAGCGCGCCATGATGCTCCTCGTCGGCCTGATGTTCGTGACGGTCGTCGTGCTCGGCGTGCTGCTCGCGCCGTCGCTGCCCGAACTGGTCTCGGGCCTGTCGTTCCGGCTGCCGTCCGGCTCGCTCTTCTACACGCTTGGACTGATCGGCGGCGTCGGCGGCACGATCACCCTTGCGGCCTACGGCTACTGGGCCGAAGCCAAGGGCTGGCGCGATCCGGCATGGATGCGCGTCATGCGCTGGGACAACCGCACGGCCTACGTCATGACCGGCATCTTCGTCGTCTCGATGCTCGTCGTGGGTGCCGCGCTGCTGCACGGCAGCGGCGTCGCGCTCACGCGCGGCGACCGCGGCCTGCTCGATCTTGCCGCCATCCTCGAGCAGCGGTTCGGCGTAACGGTCTCGACCATCTTCCTGCTCGGGTTCTTCGCCGCAAGCTTCTCCTCGGTGCTCGGTGTCTGGCACGGTGTGAGCGTGCTCTTCGCCGACTTCGTCGAGCACGTGCGCGGGCGCCCGGCTCGCGATCCCGACGCGCGGCACAGCAGTCCGGCCTTCCGCGCGTACCTCGTCTGGCTGACCTTCCCGCCGATGCTGCTCCTGCTGCTCGGCCGGCCGTTTCAGCTCGTGCTCGTCTACGGTGTGCTCGGCTCGCTGTTCATGCCGTTTCTGGCCATCACGCTGCTCTGGCTGCTCAACAGCCGGCGCACGCCGGCCGAGTGGCGCAACGGCGTGACGAGCAACGTCGGGCTGACGATTGCCGCACTGCTCTTCGCCGCAGTGAGCGCCTACGAGCTGGCAGGACTGCTGCGTTGATCGGTCTGGATGGGAGGACGCGGAGGGGGCCGCACCCGAGAGCCGCGACAGAGAGGGACTCAGTCAGTAACCGGCGCCGGCTCCGCCGCCCCGCTCACCGCGCGCTTCTCCGACGATGGCCACGCCGGCGCTCGTGCCGATCCGTGTGGCGCCGGCGGCGACCATGGCCTGCAGCGTCGCCAGGTCGCGAATGCCCCCGGCGGCCTTGACGCCCACGCCCGGCCCGACCGTACGGCGCATCAGCGCCACATCGCCTGCGGTGGCACCACCGGGACCGAAGCCGGTTGACGTCTTCACGAAGCCGGCACCGGCCGCCTTCGCGATCGTGCACGCCGTCACCTTCTCCTGATCGGTCAGGAGCGCAGCTTCGATGATGACCTTGCTCGTCGCGCGCGTGTGGCGGCAGACCTCGGTTACGGCGCGGATGTCGCGCTCGACGAGCGCCAGGTCGCCCGACTTGAGCGCCCCGACGTTGATCACCATGTCGACCTCGGTCGCCCCGTCGAAGATCGCCCGACGGGCCTCGAACGCCTTCACGTCGGGCGTCGTCGCCCCGAGCGGAAATCCCGCAACCGCACAGACACCGACGCCAGAGCCCTCGAGGCGCGCCGCGCAATGACGCACCCACACGGGGTTGACGCACACCGTCGCGAAACCATGCTCTACGGCCTCACGGCACAACCTGTCGATGTCGTCGCGTGAGGCGTCGGGTCGAAGCAGCGTGTGATCGATGAACCGGGCGACCTCGGCCGCCGTGCGCGGCACGCCGGTCGTGGCCCCACCTGTGGCGTCCGCGAGCCGCGACGCGCCACCGCGGCGGCGGCCGACGGAAGCCGCGCCACGCAGACCCGGCACGCCCTCTGCAGCACCGTGCGTCCGGGCGATGACCTCCTCGACGACGAACGCCACGAGGCGCGCGAGGTCGACGCGGACGCGATCGCTCATCGCCCCTCCTCGGCCCGCTGCACCTTGAGCAGCCGCCGCAGGTATCGCGGCTCGCGCATGGCCGTCGTCCGCCAGACATCGACGATGGCGATGGCGTCGTCGGGCGTCAGCAGGGTCGCCCCGAGCGTCAGGACGTTGGCGCCGATGTGCTCGCGCGCGTAGCGCGCCAGCGTTGGCGTCGAGCACATCGCGGCACGCACGCCGCGGACCTTGTTCGCCGCCATCGCCGATCCCAGGCCCGATCCGTCGATGACGATGCCGCCGTCGACCTCGCGGCGCGCGACGGCGCGCCCGACGCGGATCGCCAGATCCGGATAGTCCACCGGGTCGGTCGAGTCGCTGCCGAGATCGTCGACGGCTACGCCCTGACTCCGCAGGTGACGCACCAGCGCCGTCTTCAGGGGCAGGCTGGTGTGATCACCCGCAATGGCAACACGAGTGACCGGACAGGCCGGCGCGAGATCGTCGGGAATCGCGGCGTCCGTCGTGCCCGCCGGCACCACCGTGATCCGGCGCGCCGCGAGCGTGTCGCGCGCCAGCGGCGTGACGTGGCCGCCCGGCTCGAGCTCGACCGTGGCGCCCTCGGGAATCTGTCGGGCTTCGGCTTCGGCAATCAGGTGGAAGCGCAGCGTCGCCACGTCACCCCTGCTCCTGCATGACGCCGATGTACGGCAGGTTGCGCCAGGCCTCGGCGTGGTCGAGGCCGTAGCCGACCACGAAGCGATCCTCGATCTCGAATCCGACGTAGTCGACCGTCACCTCGACCTCGCGCCGGGCCGGCTTGCTCAGCAGGCACGCCGTCCGGAGGACGGCCGGCTGGCGCGCCGCGAGGATCTCGAGCAGATAGCTCAGCGTCAGTCCCGTATCGACGATGTCCTCGACCAGGACGACATAGCGCCCGTTGAGCGGATGGTCGAGGTCCTTCGTCAATCGGACCTGCCCCGACGAGGAGGTGCCGTCGCCGTAACTGGCGACCCCGAGAAAGTCGCAGCTCGACGGTCCCTCGCAGGCGCGGATCAGATCGGCGAGGAAGACGAACGCGCCCTTGAGGACGCACACGAAGTGAACGGGCGTCCCGTCCCCCGCATCGCGCCGGATCTGCCGCGCCAGGTCGTTGACCCGCGCACGGACCGTTGCCTCGTCGAGCAGGACGGGAAGGGTCGGCAGCACGGACCGGATTCTAGCCGCTTCTTGTGTATAGTGCCTACGTGCCGGTGCACCTGGTCGACCATCCCATTGCACAACACGCGCTGCTTCGGTTGCGCGACGCATCGACCTGCCCCAGCCGTTTCCGTCGCCTCGCCCAGCGCCTCAGCCTGTTCATTGCCATCGAAGCGACGCGCGACCTGCCGACGTCGCCCCGCACCGTGATGACGCCGCTCGAGCCGGCCACCGGTCCTTCGCTCGACGGCGACGTCGTCGTCGTGCCGGTGCTGAGGGCCGGGCTGGTCATGGCTGAGGTCGTGCTCGAGCTGCTGCCCGACGCGCGCATGGGGCACGTCGGCCTGCAGCGCGACGAAGCCACGGCCGTCGCGTCGCAGTACTACCTGAAGCTGCCGGCCATCAGCCCGGCGGCAACGGTGCTCGTCGTCGATCCGATGCTGGCCACGGGTGGCAGCGCCCGCAAGGCGATCGACCTCGTGCACGCGGCCGGCGGGCGCAACGTCCGGCTGCTGTCAATCGTGGCCGCGCCGGAAGGCATCGCCGCGGTCCGGCAGGTCCATCCCGACATGCCGATCTTCACCGCGGCGGTCGACCGCGAGCTCAACGCGCAGAAGTTCATCCTGCCCGGCCTCGGCGACTTCGGCGATCGCCTCTACGGCACCTGACCGCCCTGCCGGGGTGTCGATTTCGCGCCAGCAGCACACAATTCGGGCAGCTGACGTCGGCCGTCCATGCCGCAACCCGGTGTCTGCGGCGACCCCTGTCGTGGCACGACCTCTGCTTCGGCCTCAGGGCATGTGGCCCGAGCTCGACATGATTTCCGTGGAATCGGCCGATGCGCGGCAGTCCACTGCGTCCGGCCTCGAGACCGTGACGCTCACCGGCATCGACCAGACAGCCAACGTTGACTCGCCGTCGCACCGGCGCCTCGTCTGCCGGACCGCCGACGGCGGTCTGCTGGTCATCAGTGACCCCGACGAGCGGAGCGGGAACGTCCGCGCCATCGAGGCCGCGGCCGAGCAGTGCGGCTGGCCGCTGACGATCCGGTGCCGGACGCGCGCCGCCGGCCATGCCATGGGCCCGGACGAGCCGCCGGTGCGCCTCGTCCGGCAGGATCCGCCGCTCGAGATCGTCACCCCGCCCGGCGCGTAGCGGACGGGCACGCTGCCCGGCCCAGCGCCGCGCTCAGACGCCGTGCGCGTCCACGCACCCCTGGCCGTTCAGCCGGGTTGAAGTGCAACGCGCCTTTGTCCTGCCTGAAAGAAGTCAGGAAGAGGATGAAAGGTTGGTGGGCGCTAGTGGACTCGAACCACTGACCCCCGCCGTGTGAAGGCGATGCTCTACCAACTGAGCCAAGCGCCCAACCGATCAGTGCCGGAACAGCTTACAGCAATCCGGCCCGAAAATGCCAGCTGATCAGCCGACGAAGAGCGCGTCTTCCTCGTCGTGTGAGTGCCGACGCCGCCGCACGCGCCAGTCGCGGACGACCGACATGGCCGCGCGGAAGGCGGTGATTGCCGCCATGCCGCGTCCCACCGGGCCGCCCACGACGTTCTGGATGACTCCCAGCGTGCGATCGAGCTGGGTCGTCGTCGTCGCCATGAACTGATCGACCCGCTGGACCTGGAGGTTTGCCAGGGTGAGCACGCGGGTAGCCTCGTCGGTGAGCGCTCCCGCCTTGTGAGTGACGAGCCGCGCCTCCTCGACGAGCGGGCGGATCTCCTGCTGGATCTGCGATGTGGTCGCCGTCAGTTGCCGCCCGACGCGGATCGCCACGATGATGAGGCCGATCTGGACGGCGGCCATGACCACCAGCGACACGGCCATCATCCCGAGGAAGAGGCCCGAGTAGTCGCTCACAGATTCTCCTTCCGGGCCTCTTCGAACGCCTCGCGGCCGCGCTCGACGGCCTCGCGCCCCTTCTCCACCGCTTCGCGCCCGAGCTCGACGACCTCGCGGCCCTTCTCGCGCCCCTTGTCGACGACCGCCGACAGGTGCTCGCGCTGGCGATGGACGAACTCGCGGCCCTTCTGGCTCAGCTCGTCGGCACGCTCACGGCTTTCGCGCGCCTTCTCGGCGAGCTTACGCCGCGTCTCCTCGCCCGGGGCCGGCGCGTACAGCAGCGCCACGGCGGCACCAGCGGCCGCGCCGATCAGGAACGCCAGGAACACGCTGCCCGAGTTGCCTTGCTGTGCCATGTGGTCCCCCCTGCTAGAAGATGCTGACTCTCACGTTCAGGTACTTGCGCGGATCCTTCCGGATCTCGGCAAGCAGATCGCGCAGCTCAACGGCCGCGCGGTTCATGTTCTCATAAAGCTCCCCGTCGCGCAGCAGCTGTCCGGCAGTCCCCTCGCCTTCGGCCATCCCGGCCGTCAGCGTGTTCAGGTTCCGGGCCATCGCGTTCAGCCGGTCGTACAATTCCTGGTCGGTCAACAGCCTGCCCGCGGTGCCTTCGCCGCGCGACAGCCGGCCGGTCAGGTTCGACAGGTTCTCGGTCGTGCTCGCCAGCGAGCGTCCCATGGCCTCGTCGGCAATCAGCCGGCCAAGCGGGCCCTGTCCCTCGTTGATGCGCGCCGTCATCGTCTGCAGGTTCTCGAGCGAGGCACGGAACGACTGGTAGGCGGCCGGATCCTTCAGGAGCGCGCCCAGCGTCCCCTCGCCGTCCTGCAGCGCCCGCGTCACGTTCGCCGCCGACGCGATGAACGCCTGCATCTCGTTGAACAGCGACTCGTCGGTGAGGATCCGCCCGAGTGTGCCCCGGCCGTCCCGCACGTCGGCCAGCAGCCCCTCGACCTGCTGCAGTGTGGTCGTGGCCGTCGCCGTCACGTCGGCAAACCCGCCGGTGAGCGCGCTCGTCTGCACGTAGGCGTAATCGTCGAGCGGCGTGCCGCCCTCGGCAGCCGTAATGTCGACGACCGGTTCGCCGAGCAGGCCGAGCGAACCGATCTGCGCCACGGCCCGGTCGGTGATGACCGGTCGCAGCGACTCGAGCACCTGGAAGTGCACCTCGACGGCCGCCCCGGCGAATTCGACAGCCTCGACCGTGCCGATCTCCTTGCCGCTCAGCCGGACGACGGCTCCCGGCTTCAGGCCCTGCACGTTGGTGAAGCGGGCCTTGAGCGGGTAGCGCTTGACGAAAAATCCGGTCTCGCCGGTGATGGCGACGACGATCGTCGCCAGGAGCGCGAACGCCACTACTCCGACGATTCCGATCTTCAGCTCCGACCAGGCCAGTGAACGTGTGCGTGGCATAGGGTTCGATTATGGCGCAGCGCCCGGCTGCGCCCGATGAAGCGACGGACTACGACAGGAACGCCCGCAGGTACGGGTCGGATGTTCTGCGCAGCTCGTCGGCGGTCCCCTCGAAGGCGACCTCGCCTTCCTTCAGCATCAGGAACTCGGTGTTGCCGGCACGCTCGGGCGAAACCGGCCGGAAACGGACGCGGTCGCCGGTCTGCACGGCTTCGTGCTCGGCGATGTAGAAGGCGTCCCGCAGCTGGTGCGTCACCAGGATGCTGCTGACCCCCTCGAGGTCCCGCAGCTTGATGATCTCGTCGTCGACCGTGAGCGCGGTGATCGGGTCGAGACCGGTCGTCGGCTCGTCGTACAGCAGGATGCGCGGCCGGGTGATCATCGCGCGGGCAATGGCGACCCGGCGCCGCTGGCCGCCCGACAGCTCGGCCGGCATCCGATCGATGTAGTCGGCCATCCCGACGAAGCCGAGCACCTCGGCCACGCGCGCGTCGGCCTCGTCGGGCGGCACTCTCAGCTCTTCATAGAGGCGGTACCCGACGTTCTCGCCCACGGTCAACGAATCGAACAGCGCCCCTTCCTGGAACACCATGCCGAGATGCGCGCGAACGGCCATCAGGTCCGACTCGCTCATCTGATCGACCCGATGGCCGAGCACGTACACCTCGCCGTCGTCGGGCCTGAGCAGGCCGAGGATGATGCGCAGGATCGTCGACTTGCCCGCGCCACTCGCGCCCAGGAAGACCTTCAGCCGCCCGGGCAGCAGCGTGAAGCTCACGTTGCGCAGGACGACGTGATCGTCGAACGCGAGCCACACGTTGCGGAAGACGATGACCGGCTCGTCGGTCCGATTCGCGCGCACGGGGCGCTCTGCCGTCTGCGTCAGGAGCGGTTCCACGTCAGTAGAGCAGGCTCATGAGGAGCTTGGTGATCAGGAAGTCGAGCACGAGGATGGCAACCGACGCGGCGACGACGGAGTTCGTCGTGGACCGACCGACGCCCTGCGTGCCGCCGCGCGTGCGCAGGCCGACGTGACAGCCGATCGAGACGAGCGCGAAGCCGAAGATGACCGGCTTGGTCAGCCCCATCCAGATGTCGGGCATGAACAGGCCCTGCACCACGTTGCTCCAGTACACGCTGCCGGCCACGCGCAGCTGGGTGACCGAAATCACCAGGCCGCCGAGCATCCCGACGCCGTTGGCGATGACGGTCAGGATCGGCACCATGATCGTCCCGGCCAGCACGCGCGGCACGACGAGCTTGCGGATCGGATCGGTGCCGAGCGATCGCAGGGCGGCCACCTGATCGGTGACGACCATCGACCCGATTTCGGCGGCAATGCCCGACCCGACGCGGCCGGTGACCATCAGCGCCGTCAGCACGGGACCGAGCTCACGCACCATCGACGCGCTCACGAGCCGGCCGACGACCGATCGTGCGCCGAACTGATCGAGCGTCAGGCCGGTCTGCAGCGCGAGCACCATGCCGGTGAACACGCCCGTGAGCACGACGACGGTCAGCGACCCGATGCCGATCAGCTCGAGCTGCATGACCAGGTCGCGCACGTAGAAGGGACGTGAAACGGTGCCGCGGGCCACCTGCCCGGTGAGCCGGAGGTACTCCTGGACTTCGAGCAGCGCGCTCTTGATCCACTCGACGGGTGCGATCACGCCACACCCTCCCGTCCTCCTGCAGCCAGCACCGGGTCGGCCGGACTGCGGAGCCGCCGCAGCCGGTCGCGCAGCTCAGCGGCGCGTTCGAACTCGAGGTTGGCCGCCGCGTCGCGCATCTGCCGTTCGAGATCGGCAATGGCGGCAGCCAGCTCGGCGGCCGTGCGGTACTGATTCCGCTCGTCGGGCTCGGCCGGAATCGTGACGTAGTCGCGTTCGTAGACTGACGAAAGCACGCTGTCGATGTCCTTCACGATGGAGGCGGGCGTAATGCCGTGCTCGCGGTTGTAGGCCTCCTGCACCCGGCGTCGCCGCTCCGTTTCGTCGATGGCCTGCCGCATCGATCGGGTGATGACGTCGGCGTACAGGATGGCGCGGCCGTTCACGTTGCGCGCCGCCCGGCCAATCGTCTGGATGAGCGCCCCGGCCGATCGCAGGAACCCCTCCTTGTCGGCGTCGAGCACGGCCACGAGCGACACCTCGGGCAGATCGAGCCCTTCGCGCAGCAGGTTGATGCCGACGAGCACGTCGAACGCGCCGAGGCGCAGATCCCGCAGGATCTGCACGCGCTCGAGCGCGTCGATGTCCGAATGCAGGTAGCGCACACGGACGCCGAGCTCCTGATAGTACTGCGTCAGGTCTTCGGCCATGCGCTTGGTGAGCGTGGTGACGAGCACGCGCTCGCCCCGGGCCACGACGGTCCGGATCTCACCGAGCAGATCGTCGACCTGTCCCTTGACCGGCCGCACCTCGATGACCGGGTCGAGCAGGCCCGTCGGCCGGATGATCTGCTCGACGATCACGCCCCCGGTCTGCTTCAGCTCGTACGGTCCGGGCGTGGCACTGACGTAAATCACCTGCCCGACGCGCTGCTCCCACTCTTCGAAGTTCAGCGGGCGGTTATCGAGCGCCGACGGCAGGCGGAACCCGTACTCGACGAGCACTTCCTTGCGCGATCGGTCGCCGGCGTACATCCCGCGGATCTGCGGCACGGTCTGGTGACTCTCGTCGACGATGATGATCGCGTCGGGCGGCAGGTAATCGAGCAGCGTCGGCGGCGGCTCACCCGGCGCGCGGCCCGACAGGTGCCGCGAGTAGTTCTCGATGCCGTGGCAGTAGCCGATCTCGCGGATCATCTCGAGATCGAACATCGTGCGCTGGTGCAGGCGCTGCGCCTCGAGCAGCCGTCCCTGCGCCTCGAGCTCGGCCACCCGCTCGGCCAGCTCGGCCTTGATGCCCTCGATGGCCGCCTTCGTCCGCGCGCGTGGCAGGACGAAGTGCGACTTCGGGTAGATGGCCGTCCGCTCGTGCCGTCGCACCTCCTGCCCCGTCAGCGGATCGAACGAGACGATCTCGTCGATCTCGTCGCCGAAGAAGCAGATCCGCAGCCCCACGTCGTCGTACGACGGATAGACCTCGACGATGTCGCCGCGGACGCGGAAGGTGCCGCGGGCGAAGTCGTAGTCGTTGCGTTCGTACTGGATCTCGACGAGCGAGCGCAGCAGCGCATCGCGGCCCGGCGCGCTGCCCCGCTCGACCGGCACCATCAGGCCGTAGTAGGCCTCGGGCGAGCCGAGGCCGTAGATGCAGGAAACGCTCGCGACGATCAGCACGTCGCGCCGCTCGAAGAGCGACCGGGTGGCCGAGAGCCGCATCCGGTCGATCTCCTCGTTGATGATGGCCTCCTTCTCGATGTACGAGTCGGTGGCCGGCATGTAGGCCTCGGGCTGGTAGTAGTCGTAGTAGCTGATGAAGAACTCCACCGCGTTGTGCGGGAAGAAGCGGCGGAACTCCTGGTAGAGCTGCGCGGCGAGCGTCTTGTTGTGTGCCATGACGAGCGCCGGCCGGTTCACGCGCGCCAGCACCTGCGCCATCGTGAACGTCTTGCCCGAGCCGGTGACGCCGAGCAGCACCTGCGCCTTGTCGCCACGGCGGAGCCCCTCGACCAGCTGGTCGATGGCGTGCGGCTGGTCGCCGCGGAGCTCGAAATCGGTGACAAGGCTGAAGCGGTCGGACATGCGTGCAAACAACCCATTATGGGGCGGGAACGGCGTAACCTGCACGCGTCCGGACCCGCAGCTGGCGGCGGGCCGGATCGACCAGCCGCACCCGCACCTCACGGAACTGCCCGGGCTGCGCCTCGGGCGGCAGCTCGTAGCCGAGCGTGTAGCGTGCCGCCATCAGGTCGCGGATCCGCGCCGCGATGCGCGCCACGTCGCCCCGCGCCGACGGGAAGAACGCCTCCCCGCCGGTCCGCTCCGCGAGCGTCGTCATGATGTAGCGGTGGCGCGCGCGCAGGTGGCCGAGCGGCTCGTGCTCGAGATAGACGATGGCGTGCATCAGGACGTTCGAGACCTCGAGCAGGCCGAGCAGATCGTCGACGTTGAGCCCCCGCCCGGAGTCGCCTCCGTCGGTGAAGACGAGCAGCAGGTGCAGCCCGTCACGCCCGGCCGCCCCGTCCACGTACCGCGCGATCGCCTCGAACAGCGCCGTCTCGCGGCCCGGCGGCCACGGTTCCCGCACGCGCGCGAACAGCTGCGGGTAGTCGGCCGGCGCGAAGCGACTCGTCCTGACCGACGTGTCGAACTCCACGAGCGTGACGTCGACCGCCTCCGGCATCGACTCGACGAGATCGACGACCGCCCTGGCCGCCTCGCGCGCGTCCTGCTCCATGCTGCCGCTGCGGTCGAGCAGGATACCCAGATACAGCGGGACGCCGGAGTCGCCGACGGGGGCGCCCTCGGCAAACGTCAGGACCGGCCGCGCCTGGCCGCCGTCGAGGATCTCGAAGTCGGCGGCCGTCAGGCCGCGCACCGGCTCGCCGCGCCGGTCGGTGACGAGAACCGGCAGCTGCACGAGGTCGGCGCGGGCGCGGTAGACCTGGCCGGCCGCCGGCGCCGCCGGCCCGGCCAGCATGGCCGCGGCAGCCGCCGCCGCAGCGACAACGGGGCGGAGCGGGACGAACATCGGTCGATTCTACGCGGGCGGCGGTCGGAATCCGCGCTTCGCGGTGGCCACCCCGATCGTCTTCACCTATAATCCGAAGTGTGCGTGCGCTGGCCGTCTGTCAGGACGAGCTGGTAATCAGGACCCTCCATCGCGTCCTGTCTGGCGTCTTCGACATCGAGTTCCTCATCGAAAGCCGCCCGCTGGCTCGGCGTCTCGTCGATGACGGTGTTGCAGCCACCGTCGCCGACCCCAGGCGGGTCGACTCGTATCTCCGGGTCGATCTCACCCCCAATACCTGTGTCATTGTCGAGGACAACGGCAAGCGCGGCCTGAAACGCATTTTCAGCGCGATCCGCGACGCGGGCGGCTGTCTGGTCTACGCTCTGCACGTCGGCAATGCCCCGCAGCGGCGCAACTTCGAGGAGCTCCGCAGCGTCTGTCCCGAGCTGACGCACCTCGATCTCGCAGAACTGCTCTCGGCGCCGCTCACCACTGAGCTCGGCCGGTCGCTCACCCGCGCCCGCGTCCAGCAGTACCAGCGCTACTTCGCCGACGCCGACCGGGTCCTGATCCTGCTGCACAACGAGCCCGACCCCGACGCGATGGCCGCCGGCCTGGCGCTGCGCAACGTGCTGCGCCGGACGCGCCAGACGGCCATCATCGGCGCCATGGAGGGGGTGACGCGGCCCGAGAACGTCCGCATGGCCGATCTGCTCGACATCCAGGTCGAGACGATCACGCCCGAGGAGCTCGGCGCGTTCGACCGGATCGCCACCGTCGACGTCCAGCCGCACTACTTCGGCGGCCTGCTGCCCCGCGTCGACCTGGTCATCGATCACCACCCGGAACAGCCCGGCTACACGTCGGTGTTCAAGGACATCCGGGCCAACTACGGATCGACCTGCACGATCCTCACCGAGCACCTCCGCGCCGTCGACGCGAACATCTCGGAGCGCACGGCGACGGCGATGCTCTACGCCATCAAGTCCGACACGCTCTTCTTCGCGCGGCAGACGAACCGGGTCGACCTCGAGGCCTTCTCGTACCTCTATCCGCTGGCCGACGCCGCGATGATCCGCAAGATGGAGGGCGCCGAGATCACGCTCGAGCGGCTCGAGCACGTCACGCGCGCGCTGGCGGCGAGCCGGCTGCGCAACCGCGTCTTCTCGGCCTTCATCGGCGAGACGTCACGCGAGGATCTCATCACCTACACGGCCGACTTCCTGCTGCAGGTCGAGGACGTCAAGTGGACGATGGTCTCGGGCATCGTCAACAACCAGTTCATCCTGTCGGTGCGGAACCTCGGCTATACGCGGAACGCCGGCGAATTCGTCAAGGCGAACTTCGGCGACATCGGCAGCGCGGGCGGCCATCGGGCGATGGCCAAGGCGGTCGTGCCGATGGACCGCTTCCGCGCGAAGTTCGGCGACATGTCGGGCGTGGGCATCTCGGCGCGCATCGGGGAGCTGGCCGAAGCGTTCCTCACCGAGGGCTCATCGCGCGAGCGCGACCGCGATCGTGAAACCACGCGCGAAGGCGGCCGGCTCGAGGCGCGAACCGCCCGCTAGTCAGTCCCGCCCCTGCGCCGGCAGGCTTTCCAGAAACGCCCTGACCGTCCCGGCAAACGCCTCGGGCGCCTCGAAGAACGGCATGTGGCCGACGTCGTCGAGCAGCACCCGGCGGCACGGCACCGCCAGTGCCCCGACGAACGCCGCCACGTCGTCGGGCGGTGCGTAGGCGTCTTCGGTCCCGCTGATCGACAGGCACGGCACGGTGACCGTCGACAATACGTCGACGGCCGAGGCGGCCAGGAGCGCCTCGACGTTGCGGACGTAGGTGCCGGGGTGATGCGCTTCGATCAGCCGCTCGAACATGCCGATGCTCTCGGGCACGGACTGGAACGCGCGGCTGGCGAAGACACCCGGCGAGATCCGGGGCCCCCAGCCGGCCATGCTGCCGGCAGCGCGGATCGCCGCCACACGCTCGGAGAGGCGCTCACGGATGGCGGGCCGGACTTCCGGCAGCCCGCCGACGAACACGAGGGCCCGAACCCGATCGGGGCGTCGTCGCCAGAGTTCGAGCGCGAGGATGGTGCCGAGCGAGTGCCCGACGACCACGACGGGAGAATCGAACAGGGCGCCGGTCAGCTCGGCGATACCGTCGCCCCATTGCGCCATGGATGCCGGGGCGACCCGACCATCGGGGTCGAGCCCCGCCGGCAGGTCGGTCGCCACGATGCGGTACGCCGGCCCGAGCCGGGCCGGCAGACCACGGAAGAAGTACGCGCCGCCACCCACGCCGTGCAGCGCGAGCACCGGCGCGCCCTCTCCTGACTCCTCGAACGGCCAGACATCGCCGGCCGATGTCGTGAACCGATCGACGCGCACCCGATCAGGAAGCCCTGGAAACCTGCTGCTTCTCGTTCAGGCAGGCGAACACCTCGCGATAGAACGCGGGATGCTCGCGCCAGGTCGGCGCCGTCACGAGCCGGCCGTCTCGCACGGCGTCCTCGCGGAGCCAGGTCGCGCCGGCAGCCTCGGCCTCGAGCCGGACGTGCTCGTAGCAGGTCAGCTTCTTGCCCTTGATGATGCCCGCCGCCGCCGGCAGCTGCACGCCGTGGCAGATCGCGAAGATCCACTTGCCCTGCTCGTCGAACGTGCGGACGAGCTCGAGGACGCGCGGATTGTTGCGGAGGTATTCGGGCGCGCGGCCGCCGATGCAGAGCACACCGACGAAATCCTTCGGATCGACGTCCGCGAACGTCGCGTCCGCTTCCATGATGTAGCCGGGCCGCTCCATGTAGGTATCCCATCCCGGCTCGAAGTCGTGAATGACCAGGTTCAGGCGACGCTTCGACGGCGCAGCCACGACGGTCTCGTAGCCGGCCTCCTGGAAGCGGTGCACCGCATACCAGGTCTCGTAGCTTTCGCCACCATCACCCACGATGATCAGAATCTTCTGAGTCACGTCTGCCCTCGCTTTCGTACTGAGAACCTGCAAAGTAGGCCGTTTCCCGGGCCAAGTCAAGGCGCGCCGGGTCAGGTCCCGAGCGCCCGGTCGAAGTCGGCGATGAGATCCTCGACATCCTCGAGGCCGACCGAGATTCGGAGCATGTCGTCGGTCACGCCCGCCGCCGCGAGCGCCTCGGGCGCAACGCCGTAGTGCGAGGTGAGCACCGGCATGCTGCAGAGCGTTTCGATGCCACCCAGGCTGGCCGCGCGGCCAATCAGCTCGAAGCGGTCGAACACGCGGCAGGCCGCTTCGTAGCCTCCGCGCACGGCCACAGTCAGCATTCCGCCATAGCCGCGCATCTGTCGCGAGGCCAGTTCGTGGTCGGGATGCGACGGCAGCCCCGGATACAGCACCTGGCGCACCCGCGGATCGCCCTCGAGCCAGCGCGCCAGACGCATCGCCGACTCATTCTGCCGCGCGACCCGCAGTCCCATCGTCTTCATGCCGCGGGCAAGCGCGTAGGCGGCGCCGGGATCCAGCACACCGCCGAGAATCCTGCGCGCCTCGCTCAGGCGCTCGATCAGCGTCGCCGATCCCGCGAGCGCGCCGGCGACGATGTCGCTGTGCCCGTTGAGGTACTTCGTCGCCGAGTGCATCACCAGATCGACGCCGAGCGCGAGCGGCTGCTGGTTGAGGGGCGTCGCGAAGGTGTTGTCGATGATCGACGTCGCCCCGTGGGCGCGGCATGCCTCGACCACCCTGGCGATATCGACGCAGCGGAGCGTCGGGTTGGTCGGCGACTCGAACCAGACGACCCGCGTCGACGGGCCGATTGCCGCCGCGAGGTCATCGGCGATCGGCACGAGCCGGACCTTCACGCCAAACCGCGCAAGGATGCCTGTGACGAGCTTGACCGTCCCGCCATAGACCGCGGCGCTCACCACCAGCTCGTCGCCCGCCGACAGCAGCCCGAGGAGCGCCGTCGAAGTGGCCGCCATGCCGGAGGCCGTCACGAGTGCGGCATCGGCCCCCTCGAGCGCGGCGATCTTCGCCTCGGCCGCCTCGACCGTCGGGTTCGCGTGGCGGGAATACAGATAGCCGGCGCCCTTCCCGGCATTGAACGCTTCGAGCGCCGCGGCACTCTCGAACAGGAACGTGGACGTCTGGTAGATGGGGGTCGTTGCCGGCCGTGCCTGCTCGCGCGGACCTTCACCTTCATGAACGAGACGCGTATCGGGTCGGGACATACGACCTCCGCTGCGACGCGCCACCGGCCGACTCAGGCGAGCGCGTCGGGAGTCTCGGCCGCCGCCACCATCGGCTCGATCAGGTGATGGTAGGCGTCGGCATAGCCGAGCTGGAGCAGCTCGGCCACGGTGCGGCGCCGGTCCGATCGCTCGTCGTAGACGCCCTCGAAGTCGAACGGTCCCACCGGATTGTGATCGGGACGCACGACGACGAGCGGGATACCGCGGCTGCGGGCGGCCACGGCGGCTTCGGTGGCCGCCGCCGCTTCGAACGACCGGACGATCTCTCCCATCCGCGTCCGCAGTGCCACCGGAGCCGACACCAGCGCGTGCGGGCCGGCTGATGCCGGAGCGGCGCTCACCAGGACGATCTGCTCCATGCCGAGCGCCGCGAGCTCGTCGACGAGCCGCACGGCAAGGTCCGGACGGTCGCAGATGCGATGCCGCTCGCCGCGCCAGTAGCTGTCGGGCGCAAACTCGACGGTTGCCGGCGCCGTGACGACCGGCAGCCGGAAGGCGCCGGCCAGGAACGCGCCGAGCGCGTCGCGCTGCGGCCCGGTGAAGTCGACGATCTCGGCCTGTCGGTCGTCGACACCCGGCCGGCGTCGTTCGAAGGCCGCCCGCCCCGACGCCGACAGCACGCTGCCGACGAGATCGCGGCCGGCGTCGAGGTCATGAACCGCAACGAGCACTTCGTGGAAGCCGGGCTGTCCGAAGTTGTCGGTCAGCACGTCCACATAGCGCCGGCCGAGCTCGGCGAGGTTCGGTCGCGACTCTCCCGCCGCGCCGTGCACGAGCCGCCAGAGCTCGCTTACGGCCGTCGTCGACGGCTCGGCGGCGTCCAGCGGCCAGCCGAGCAGCTGCCACCAGAACGCCCCCGCGTTGCGCCGCCGCGCCGGTTCGGCGCGCACGGCCCGGACGGCCGCCACGGCCAGCACGCCCGCCACGACGAGAACACCAAGCACGAGCAGCCGCGGCACGATCGTGGGCATCATCGGGGGATCGAACAGCCACCCGAGCAGCGCCGCGTACCAGCCGACGATCGTGGCGGCCAGGCCGGTCAGCCCGACGAGCGAGGCCACCGTGGCCAGCCCGTACGCCGCTGCGGCGAGCACGAGCACCACGAGCGGGGTCAGCAGCAGCAGAAGGCACGCCAGCAGCGCCCATCCGGCAATCGCAAGCGCCGGCCGGAACCGGTACGCGCGGCGCAGCCGCGGATCGGTCCACGGACCGCCGGCATCCCAGATGCGCGCTCCGCCATCGATCGCCGCGGCCAGCCCGGTGAGCACACCGGCCCCGTGGGCGGCGATGACGTCGACCTGGATGCCCGACTCGGCAATCGCCCGCAGCACACCGGCGTGGTAGGCGCCTGCCGTTCCCGAGCCGGTCAGCACGACGCCGATGCGTCGTCGCGGCGAGTGCGGAGCAATGGACACGGCCTGAGCGGTTACTGGTCGTCTTCGTCGTGGATGGTCACGAGGCGGACGATTTCGAGCGTCCTCACGCCGCCGGGCGTCGGGACGTCGACTTCGTCGCCTTCCTCGCGGCCGACGAGCGCGCGGCCTATGGGCGAGGCGACCGAGACGAGGCCGCGATCCGGATCGGCATCCTCGGGCATGACGAGCTCGACCTGAAATTCACGGTCGCCTTCGCGCAGCGTGAGCTTCGACCCGAAGCCGGCCCGGTCGCGCGGGATGCGGTCCAGGTTCATCAGCTGAATCTGCGAAACGCGCATCCGCAGCATCGAGACCCGGGCTTCGACGAAGCGCTGGCGCTCCTTGGCCGCGGCGTACTCGGCGTTCTCGCGCAGGTCGCCCAGCTCGCGCGCCCGCTGTATCTCCTTCGGCAGCTCCTGCTTCAGTTCACGCTCGAGCTGCGCGATTTCTTCCTCGAATCGTCTAATCAGTCGTCCCTTCATGTCGTGACCAGTGGAGGCTAACACAGAAGCTGCGGGCGGATCCGGCAGCGCGCGCGCCGGCAGCGCTGCGGCACGGCCGCTCGCGTTGGTTGTACGCTGTCTTTCATGACGACCGTCACGAGCCGCCAGCACCCGTTCGTGCGCCGATGCCGACAGGTCGCCGCCGGCCGGGGCGAACCGGGCGTCGTCCTGCTCGACGGCGTGCACCTGCTGGCCGACGCCGTTGCCGCCGGCCTGCCGATCGACGGCGTACTCGCGACCGAACGGCGGCGCGGCGACGTCGCGGCGCTCGCAGACCGCCTTCCTTCTATCTACTACGCGCCGGACGATGTGCTCGCCTCGACCTCGCCGGTGCGGACGCCAACCGGCGTGGTCGCGCTCGCGCGGTGGGCGCCGGCGCCCATCGACGCGCTGCCGCCGACCGACGCGCCGCTCGTCGGTCTCGTCGACGTCCAGGACCCCGGCAACGTTGGCAACATCATCCGCAGCGCCGACGCCTTCGGGGCGGGCGGCGTGCTCGTCCTCGACGGTTCGGCCGACCCCGGCGGCTGGAAATGCCTGCGCGCCGCGATGGGCAGCACGTTCCGTGTCCCGGTAGCGCGTGGTCTGTCGGCGACGGCGCTGGCGCTGGCCCGGGCGCGCGGCCTGCGCGTGGCCGCCGCCACCGCGCGTGGCGGCCGTCCGCCGTCGCCGGCCGACGCCACGGCCCCCCTGCTGCTCCTGATCGGCAGCGAGGGGGCCGGCCTGCCCGACGACCTGATCGACGCCGCCGACGTGCGTCTGACCCTGCCCATGCGGCCCGGCATCGAGTCGCTCAACGCGGCCACCACCGCAGCCGTGCTGCTCTGGGAGCTGCACGGCCGCACGGCCCGTCTTTCCGCGGACGCTTCGCCATGAGCTCGCTCTTTCCCGATGACCCCGCGCCCGTCGCCGGCACGCCGCTGTCCGAACGCATGCGCCCGCGGCGTCTCGACGACATCGTCGGCCAGGACGCGCTGCTCGGCCCGGGACGGCCGCTGCGCGAAGCGCTCGACCGCGGCCAGCTGCACTCGCTGATCCTGTGGGGCCCGCCCGGCACGGGCAAGACGACCCTGGCCCGGCTGATGGCGACCGTCGCGGGCGTCGACTTCGTCGCCTTCAGCGCGGTCACATCGGGCATCCGCGAGATCAAGGACGTGATTGCCGCCGCCGAGCAGCGACGACGGATGACCGGCCGGCGCACGGTGCTGTTCATCGACGAGATCCACCGGTTCAACAAGGCGCAGCAGGACGCCTTCCTCCCACACGTCGAGGCAGGCACGATCGTGCTCGTCGGCGCCACCACCGAGAACCCGTCGTTCGAGGTCAACTCGGCACTGCTGTCACGGGCCCGCGTCTACGTCCTCGAGCCGCTCACCACCGATCACCTGGTGACCATCCTCAGGCGGGCCCTGGTCGATGAAGAGCACGGGCTCGGCAGCATGAACGTCGACGCCGACGACGACGCGCTGGCAGCGCTGGCGGTGCATGCGAGCGGCGACGCGCGCGTGGCGCTGAACCTGCTCGAACAGGTCGCCGGCCTGCTGCCCGTCGTCGACGGCCATCGGCGGCTGGATCGGCGGGCGCTCGAGGGCCTGATCGAACGGCGCGCCCTGCGCTACGACAAGGCCGGCGAAGAGCACTACAACCTGATTTCGGCGCTGCACAAGTCGATTCGCAACAGTGACGCGGACGCAGCGCTCTACTGGCTCGCGCGGATGATCGAATCGGGCGAGGATCCGCTCTACCTGGCGCGGCGTCTCGTCCGCATGGCGTCGGAAGACATCGGCCTGGCCGATCCGCGCGCGCTCGAGATCGCCCTCGCGGCGAAGGACGCGGTCCATTTCCTCGGCATGCCCGAGGGCAACACCGCGCTGGCGCAGTGCGCGGTGTACCTGGCGGCGGCCCCCAAGAGCAATGCCGTCTACACGGCCTACGGCGCGGCGGCACGCGACGCGATGCGCGACGAAGCCCTGCCCGTCCCGCTGCACCTGCGCAATGCGCCGACGAAGCTGATGAAGGAGCTCGGCTACGGGCGCGGCTACCGGTATGCCCACGATGAAGCGGAGGGGGTCGCGGCCATGTCGTGCCTGCCGGAACACCTGGACGGGCGCCGCTACTACGAGCCGACCGGGCGCGGTATCGAAGCCCGGATCGGAGAGGCGCTGGCGCGGGCGCGCGCCATCCGCGAACGCCAGCAGAAGTCGTGACGCGCTAGCGGCCGGTGGCGAACCAGGCGCGCGCTTCGTCGACCACAGCAGGCGTGCGTCCGACGAGCGTCACCTGATTGCGCGACCGCACTGTGTAGGGTTTCCCGTCGAGGTGCCGCACCACGCCGCCGGCCTCCGTCAGGATCAGCGCCGGCGCCGCGTGATCCCACGGCAGGAGCCGGTAGTAGATCAGCAGATCCTTCTCACCCCGGAGCGTATCGGTGTACTCGACCGCCGCGCAGTGCGAGTCGGGCAGCCGTTCGAGGGCCCCGGCGCCGTTCTCGATGGTGCGCCGGATATCGGGCGGCATGTAATGCGTGAAGAGCGAACCGGTGAGCGGTGCGCCCGCGGGACGGGCAGGCACTCGGATGCGCTCGCCGTTCAACCGGGTGCCCGCCCCCGCTTCGGCCACGAACGTGTCGCCGCGTGCCGGCAGCAGGATCCACGCGGCGGTCGTCTGTCCCGCGACCGCACGCGCGACCATCACGCCGAAGGCGTCGCGCCCGCGGGCGAAGTTCCGCGTGCCATCGATCGGGTCGATGATCCAGACCGGCGCGTCGCCCTGGAGGCGATCAACGAGCTCGGGCCTGGCGAAGGCGGCCTCCTCGCCGATGACCGTCGCGGCGGGCTCGAGCTGCGTGAAGGCCCGGGTCAGGAAGGCCTCGACGTCGCGGTCGACCGCGGTGACGAGATCTTCGCGGTCGCCCGTGGTTGACTTGTCCTCGATGTCGTCGGGAGCGAGGTTCCGGAAGCGCGGCAGGACCAGAGTTTCCGCCGCTTCGGCAATCAGCGAGGTAATCGTGTCGATGTCGGGTGCGGTGCTCATCGGGCGCTGACGACATTATCGCCGCCCGCGCGCGATGGCACCCGCCCCTCGTCCTGAGGCCTCAGCCGCTGAAGTAGACGTACGCCGCCAGAATCAGCAGCAGCACACCCGCCGTCGCCAGCACGTCGTTGCGATCCCAGCTGGCGCGCGTTTCCGCCCGCTGCTCGACCGACGTCGTTGCGTATGTGAGGCCGGCCAGCTGCCGCTCGGACGGCTCTTCGGTCGCGTAGCTGACGCCGATCAGCACGGCCGCCGACACGAGGAAGATGAGCAGGCTGTAGTACTGGAAGTAGATGTTGTTGATGATCCAGAGCAGGCTGCCGGGCTCGTAGCCGCCTTCCATCAGCCCCAGCGACACGGGCGTGTCGACGATCAGCCGGAAGACGCCCATCGCGAAGCCGACGACGAGCGCTGCCAGGCAGCCTTTGGCGTTGACCCGCTTCATGAAGACGCCGAGGAAGAACACCGTGAAGATGGGCGGCGCCAGGTAGCTCTGCACGCCCTGCAGGTAGTCGTACAGGCCGCGCGCACCCTGGATGACCGGAATCCACAGCAGTCCGATGATCACGAGCACGACGGTTGCCATCCGGCCCACCCAGACGAGCTGCCATTCGGTCGCTGTCGGGTGCAGCTTGCGGTAGAAGTCCATCGTGAAGAGCGTCGAGCTGGCGTTGAAGACGCCGGCGAGCGAGCTCATGAGCGCGGCCAGCAGGCCGGAGACGACGAGCCCGCGCACGCCGGCGGGCAGCACGTTCTGCACGAGCATCGGAAAGGCTCCCTGTGCGGCGGCCGTCACCGGATTGCCCTGAGCGTCGACGAGCGTCTCCATACCCGGCGTGCCCATGCGCGCGAGCGCCAGCGCGATCATGCCCGGCACGATGAAGATGAACACCGGCAGCAGCTTCAGGTAAGCGGAGAAGATGGTGCCGCGCCGTGCCTCGGTCACGTTCGGCGCCGCGAGCGTGCGCTGCACGATGTACTGGTCGGTGCACCAGTACCAGAGGCCGATGATTGGCGCACAGAACAGCATGCCCACCCAGGGGTACTCGCCGTTGAAGTACCACGCCATGCGCCCCGGTTCCATCACCGGCGCCCACGTCCCCTCGACGCCTTCGGGCACGAGCGGCTTCCACAGGTTGAACATCTCCGACCCGAGGATGCTCCGCAGCTCACCCCAGCCGCCGACGGCCTGCAGGCCGTACCACGTCAGGGCCCCGGCACCGGTCACGAGTACGAACGTCTGCAGCGCGTCGCCGTACGCGACCGCGCGCATGCCGCCGAGCGTGACGTAGAGCCCCGTCAGCAGGATGACCGCCACCGAGCCGATCCAGAAGCTGTTGAACTCGGCCCCGCCGATCGACACGCTCAGTTCCGGCAGGAGTGTCCCGAAGACGACGCCGCCGGCAAAGATGCCCACGGCGATCTTCGTCAGTACGTAGGCCACGAGCGAGATCAGGGAGAGCACCCACCGCGAGGCCGGCGAGAAGCGGCGCTCGAGAAACTCGGGCATGGTGAAGACACCCGACCGCATGTAGAACGGCACGAGCACCCAGCCAAGCACGAGGATGCACCAGGCGTGCAGCTCGAAGTGCGCCAGCGCCACGCCGCTCGTCGCCCCGGACCCGGCGAGCCCGACAACGTGCTCGGACCCGATGTTCGAAGCGAAGATCGACGTGCCGACCAGGAACCATCCGAGATTGCGCCCGGCCAGAAAGTAGTCGGTCGAGGTCTGCTTGCTCTTCGAAACGACCCACCAGTTGAGGGCGAACAGCGCGGCGAAGTAGCCGGCAACAACGAGCCAGTCGATTGTGGTCATGGTGTCAGTGGGCGGAATAATACCCGAAACAGGGAATTCTCCACGGAGCGGGCGGACGGTCGACCTGCTCCGTTCATCGCTTCTTGCGGGTGTCGCTGCCGGTCGTCGTATCGCCGGCACGTTCGGGGCGGCGCACCAGCCTGATCCGCAGCCCCTTGGCGGCATCTTCAATCAGGGTTCTGAGCCGGCGCGCGCGGGTCTCCGGCCATTTGGCGCTCGTCACCCAGTGCGTGGCTACCTTCCGATAGGACGGGGGCGAGGCCTCCCAGAAGGCCCGCGCCGCCGCGTTGGCCTCGATGAGCCGTTCCTCGGCGCGGGTCAGGGCCGCGCTGCGCTGCTCGAACGAATAGCCGTCGCCGTTCGAGCGTGCCTCGAACGCCGCCAGCCCCGGCGGCGCCATCCGCCCCTCGGCCATCAGCCGCTCGGCTCGCGCCACGTTCCGGGCGCTCCAGTAGCTCCCCTTCCGGCGCGGCGTGAACCGGATGACCCACCGCTCGTCGTCAATCGTCCGGGTGACGCCGTCGATCCAGCCCCAGCAGAGCGCCTCCTCGAGCGCCTGCTCGTAGCCGATCCCCTTGTGCGACGCGTGGCGTTTGTAAAGGCCGACATGGATTTCACGCGCCGTCGCATGATGCTTCTCGAGCCAGCGGCGCCAGTCGACTGGCGTGCGGAAGAAGCGTGCGGCGGGAACCGCCGAGGTCGCCTTCTTCGTCATCTGTCGTAGCGTTGACTCATGTAGCGGACGGCCGCCCCCAGCACCGAGCGCCAGGCGGTCTCGACGTCGGTCGACCATCGGGGATCGGTTTCCGCCGCGGCCGCGATCGCCGATTCGAGCCATGGCTCGTAGAGAGCGGGCCGGATGTCGAGTCGACCGCGCGAATGGGTCTCGGCCCGCGCCCGCAGCTCGTCGAGGCCCGCCTCGTCGCCGTCGGCGG